>Ga0247837_1000007_pt1 | contig 320804 bp, 322 predicted proteins | sample LaCtaG_2_FD_187115 | JGI IMG/M metagenome (GOLD analysis project Ga0247837, IMG submission 187115) | Freshwater microbial communities from meromictic Lake La Cruz, Castile-La Mancha, Spain - LaCruzMarch2015_14.5m | ecosystem: Environmental > Aquatic > Freshwater > Lake | place: Spain...
CGGGCCCGGGCGGCGGCGGGGGCGGCGGCGGCCTGAACACGGCCTCCGCCACCGCTCCGGGACGCGAGGGCGGTCTTGGCTGCCTAGCCGGCCGTCGGGCCGCGCGCGGCGATGGCGGAACCGGCGGAGGCGCGGGCGCGGCAGGCGCGGCGAAGGCCTGGGAGCGCGGCTGCGGGGCCGGCGGCGGCGGCGGCGGCTCCATCGCCTCGGCCAACGGCGGCGCGGGCGGCGCGGGCGGCGCGCCGGGCGGCGGCGGGGGCGCGGGCGGAGCCAGCCGGGACAGCTTCACCTCCGGCGCCGGCGGGGCCGGAGCCCGGGGCGAGGTCTGGATCATCGCCATCGGCTGAGCGTTGAAGGAGTCGCCCATCCGCGGAGGCGGCGACCGGGCGCCCCATCTTGAAGGATGATCTTGGCGGGCGGCGCATCCGCGCTAGTTTCTGCCCGAACCCTTGGAGACGCCCGTGACCCGCTGGATCGCCGCCTATATCGCCGCCGGCCTCGTGTTCGCCGGACTTGATGCACTGTGGCTCGCTGTCCTCGCCGTCCAGATGTACCAGGAGTCGTTCGGCGACATGCTGCTGGACACCCCCAACATGACGGCGGCGGTGATCTTCTACACGCTCTACCTGGTGGGCATCGTCTTCTTCGTCGTGAAGCCGGCGCTGGCGACCGGGTCCTGGAAGACGGTGCTGGTCCACGGCCTGCTGTTCGGGCTGGTCGCCTACGCCACCTATGACCTGACCAACCTCGCCACGCTGAAGGGCTTCCCCGCCAATGTGGTCCTGCCGGACCTGGCCTGGGGCATGTTCGTGACCACGGCGGCGGGCTTCGCCGGCTGGGCGGCCGGCCGCCGCTTCAGCTGAGCCGCCTTCGTCGCCGGGACGAGTCGCCCCCCAAACGCAACAGCCCCGGGCGCATGGCGCCCGGGGCTGTGTCGTGGCTCTAAGGTGGTGCCGCCGGGCAGGATTGAACTGCCGACCTCAGCCTTACCAAGGATGCGCTCTACCACTGAGCTACGGCGGCGAAAGGCGAGGCGCGCCTGATAGCGAAAGTCGGGGGACGGGGGAAGCCCTAATCCTCTTGACGCCCCACTTGTCGCCATCGCACCACTGGCGACATGGACGACCAGCCGCCCAAACCCCTGTCCGACAAGGCCCTGCGCGAGCAGAAGCTGGCGCAGGCGCTGAGGCTCAATCTGCGCCGGCGCAAGGCCGCGCCGCGCGAGACGCCGCCGGGCGAGGACAAGGCCTGACCCGGCTGCGCGGATTCTCCTCCAAAAATCCCTTTGCCCGACGACGGGTGCGGGACCATCAACGCTAACGTGACTCTTGCGCCGGGGCTTGCGCCGGATAGAAGGCGCGCCTCACATACCGTTCTGCCGCCGGGGAGCCTTCCGCCGGCGTATCGAGGGGCCTGAATGGACCGTATCGCCATCGTCGGCGGCGCGCGGCTGAATGGAGAGATCCAGATCAGCGGCGCCAAGAACTCCGCCATCAAGCTGATGGTCGCTTCGCTCCTCACGGACGAGCCGCTGCGCCTGACCAACATGCCGCGTCTGGCCGACACCCGGTTCCTCGGCCACCTGCTCACGCGGCTGGGCACGCTGGTCGATGAACGCCAGGGCGAGGCCGGGTCCGAGACTATCCTGCACACGCCGGAGATCGTCAGTTCCTTCGCGCCCTACGACCTGGTCCGGCAGATGCGGGCCAGCTTCAACGTGCTGGGCCCGCTGATCGCCCGCACCGGCCACGCCAAGGTCTCACTGCCCGGCGGCTGTGCCATCGGCGGCCGGCCCGTCGACCTGCACCTGCAGGCGCTGGAGGCGCTCGGCGCCAAGATCGAGCTGCACGAGGGCTACGTCTACGCCACGGCGCCCGGCGGGCTGAAGGGTGCGACGATCGAGTTCCCGTTCGTCTCGGTCGGCGCGACCGAGCACGCCATGCTCGCCGCCGTGCTGGCCAGCGGCGTCACCGTGCTGAAGACCGCCGCCTGCGAGCCCGAGATCGTCGATCTGGCCGAGTGCCTGAACAAGATGGGCGCGCAGGTCGAGGGCGCCGGCACGCCGACCATCACCATCACCGGCGTCGAGAAGCTGTCGGGCGCCACCCACGCGGTGATCACCGACCGGATCGAGGCCGGCACCTATGCCGTCGCAGCGGCCATGGCCGGCGGCGAGGTCCGCCTGACCAACACCCGCGCTGACCTGATCGAGGCGCTGCTGGCCAAGATCGAGGAAGCCGGCGCCGGGGTGGAGCGCACCAACGACGGCGTCATCATCCGCCGCAATGGCGCGCGGCTGAAGGCGGTGGATGTCGAGACCGGCGTCTATCCGGGCTTCCCCACCGACCTGCAGGCGCAGTTCATGGCCCTGATGACCCTGGCCGAGGGCGAGAGCGTCATCCGCGAGACCATCTTCGAGAACCGCTTCATGCACGCGCCGGAGCTGGCGCGGCTGGGCGCCGACATCACCGTCTCGGGCACCGAGGCCCGCGTGCGCGGCGTCGAGAAGCTGGAAGGGGCCCAGGTCATGGCCACCGACCTGCGCGCCTCGGTCGGCCTGGTCATCGCCGGCCTGGCGGCCCGCGGCGAGACGGTGGTCGGGCGGGTCTATCACCTCGATCGCGGCTTCGAGCGGCTGGAGGAGAAGCTCGGCGCCTGCGGGGCCAATGTGCACCGCATCAAGGGCGACGCCTCCGTGCCGGAGATGGACGGCTGACCATGGCTGACGCCGCGCCGCTTCGCCTGTTGGCGCAGGACGCCGACGACCTGGCCGTGGTTTCCGCTGCGTTGCAGGACGCCGTCGGCAAGATCGGCGACATCAGCTTCGATGCCCGCGCCCGGCGTCTGACCCTGGCGCTGAACCGCTACCGCTGGGAGGCGGGCGGCAAGAGCGGCGAGCGCATCCGCACCGGCCTGCAGGTCGGGGGCGTGCTGGGCGTCAAGAGCCGCAAGCTGCGCCGCGACGCCAGGGGCGCGGTGGTCGAGCTGCTGTCCATCACCTTCGAACCCGGCGAGGCCCCCGGCGGCGCCGTGGTCTTCACCTTCGCCGGCGGCGGCGACCTGCGGGCCGAAGTGGAGTGCGTGGACCTGGTGCTGGCTGACGTCTCGCCGGCCTGGCCGACGCCGAGGACGCCGAAGCACGAGGGGTGAGCGACGTCTGCCGCGAGCCTTCAGTCTTCCCGCCGCTTCGCCTCGGCGTCGCCATGCCCTATATCCCCCACCATGCGCCGCCTCGATTTTGCCAGCCCCGAATTCCCCGCCACCTTCCGCGCCTTCCTGAACGAGCGCCGGGGTTCGCCGGCTGATGTCGACGCCGCCGCGGCCGAGGTGCTGGAGGCGGTGCGGACGCGGGGGCTCGACGCCGTCCTCGACTACACGCGCAAGTTCGACCGCGCCGACCTGACCGAACAGACCATCCGCGTCACAGCCGACGAGATCGAGGCCGGGGCCGCCGCCTGCGCGCCTGACGTCCGCGAGGCCATCGCCTTCGCCGCCGCCCGTATCCGCGCCTATCACACCCGCCAGCGGCCGGCCGACCAGGCCTGGACTGACGAGGCCGGGGTGGCGCTCGGCTGGCGCTGGACGCCGATCGAGGCGGTCGGGGTCTACGTCCCCGGCGGCCGGGCGGCCTATCCCTCGACCGTGCTGATGAACTGCGTCCCGGCCCAGGTGGCCGGCGTTGACCGCATCGCCATGGTCACCCCGCCGGGCAAGCTGCAGCCCGCCGTGCTGGCGGCGGCCAGGGAAGCCGGCGTCAGCGAGATCTGGCGCATCGGCGGGGCCCAGGCCGTGGCGGCTCTGGCGTACGGCGCCGGACCGATCCTGCCCGTCGACAAGATCGTCGGGCCGGGCAACACCTATGTCACCGCCGCCAAGCGCCGGCTCTACGGCGTGGTCGGCATCGACGCCCTGGCCGGGCCGTCGGAGATCGTCGTGGTCGCCGACAGGGACAACAACCCCGACTGGATCGCCGCCGACCTGCTGTCCCAGGCCGAGCACGACCCGGCCGCCCAGTCGATCCTGATCACCGACGACGAGGCCTTCGCCGCCGCCGTCGAGGCCGCGGTCGAGCGGCTGCTGAAGGCCTTGAGCACCGGCGAGGACGCCGCCGCCTCCTGGCGCGACCACGGGGCGGTGATCCTCGCGCCGCTGTCTGAAAGCCCGGGCCTCGTCGACCTGATCGCCCCCGAGCACGTCGAGTTCTGCACCGCCGATCCGGAAGCCCTGTCCGACCGCGTGCGGCACGCCGGGGCTATCTTCCTGGGCCGCTACACGCCCGAGGCCATCGGCGACTATGTGGCCGGCTCCAACCACGTGCTGCCGACCAGCCGGGCGGCGCGCTTCCAGTCTGGCCTGTCGATCTACGACTTCCTCAAGCGCACCTCGATCGTGAAGTGCGACGCGGCGTCCTTCGGCATCCTGGGTCCGCACACCGCGGCCCTGGCCACGGCCGAGGGGCTGCCCGCGCACGCGCTCAGCGCGGCGATCCGGTTGCCTGAAAGACACGCGGCTGTCATGAGGCGCGGCTTTCCGGCGCCCTCAGGATGACGAAGGGGGTCGGCTTGCTCTAAAGCATCGGGAGCATGACCGACGACCGCGCCGCCCACCGCCTGCAGAGCATCGAGATCGACGAGGCGTCCCTCGCCGCCGTCTCGCGCGACCAGGAGCAGGAACGGCAGATCGCCATCTTCGATCTGGTCGAGGACAACTACTTCCAGCCCGAGGGCGCGGCCGGCGGGCCCTACGACCTGAAGATCGCGCTGGCCGAAAACCGGCTGGCGCTGCGTATCACCTCGCCGGACGGCGGGTTCGACCAGATCCACCTGCTGTCGCTGTCGCCGTTCCGGGGCGTTATCCGCGACTACTTCATGGTCTGCGAGAGCTACTACCAGGCGATCCGCAACGCCACGCCGGCCCAGATCGAGGCGCTGGATATGGGCCGGCGGGGCCTGCACAACGAAGGCTCCTCGCTGCTGCAGGCCCGGCTCGAGGGCAAGGTGAAGACCGACCTCGACACCGCCCGGCGGCTGTTCACCCTGGTCTGCGCCCTGCACTGGCGGGGCTGACGACCGGTGGAGGGGCTGCCCGGCGCGGTGCTGTTCACCTGCAACTTCAACCGGGTCCGGTCGCCGATGGCCGAGGCGCTGATGAAGATGGCCTTCGGCTCGCGGGTATTCGTCGACAGCGTCGGCCTCAAGCGCGAGCCGGGCGAGACGGAGGTCGATCCCTTCGCCCTGGCGGTCATCGACGAGCTGGGCGGCGACCTGCACGACTTCAAGCCGAAGATCTTCGATGACCTTGAGGATGACTCCTTCGACCTGGTCATCTCCCTGACGCCGGAGGCGCAGCACCGTGCCGTCGAGCTGTCGCGGGGCAGGGCGGTCGACATCGAGTACTGGCCGACCCTCGACCCCACCCTGGCCGAAGGCAGCCGCGAGCAGCGGCTGGAGGCCTATCGCGAGGTCCGCGACCAGCTGGCCCGGCGGATTCGCGAGCGTTTCGGCAAGGCATCGACGTTCGGGGGGTAGACGCGCTATAGGGACGGTTCTGGAGCCGCGGCTCGCGACCCGAATCGACTTCGGCGCGGGCCGTTTTGCTTATTTTCGCGCTCCGCGACCCTAACGAGAGGCCGTATGGCTAAAGAAGAACTTCTGGAGTTTCCGGGCACGGTCAGCGAGCTGCTGCCTAACGCCACCTTCCGCGTGAAACTCGAAAACGACCACGAGATCATCGCCCACACCGCCGGCAAGATGCGCAAGAACCGCATCCGCGTGCTGGCCGGCGACAAGGTGCTGGTCGAGATGACGCCCTACGATCTGACGAAGGGCCGCATCACCTACCGCTTCAAGTGAGCAGTCCGGCCGGCGCGCTGGTCCTGGCCAGCGCCAGCCCAAGGCGCCTGGAACTGCTCCGCCAGGTCGGCATCGAGCCCGACCGCGTAGATCCCGCCGACATCGACGAGACTCCGCTGCGCGACGAGACGCCGCGCCGCCTGGTCGCGCGCCTGGCCGTGGGCAAGGCGCAGGCTGTGGCCGCTCGCCATCCGCAGGCCCATGTGCTGGCCGCCGACACCATCGTTGCGGTCGGCCGTCGCATCCTGGGCAAACCCGAGGACGAGGCCGACGCCCGGCGCATGCTGACCCTGCTGTCCGGCCGGCCACACAAGGTGCTGACCGGCGTGGCGGTGATCGAACCGGGCGGTCGTACGGCGTCGCGGGTGGTCGAGAGCCGTATCACCTTCAAGCGCATCACAGACCGGGAGCTGGACGGCTTCATCGCCGGGGGCGACTGGACCGACGCCTCGGGCGGCTACAAGATTCACCGGCTGGCCGGCGCCTTCGTCACCGACATCAGCGGCTCCTACACCTCGGTGGTCGGGCTGCCGCTCTACGAGACCCTGAACCTGCTGGGCGGGCTGGGCTGGCGCGGGGGGCCAGGCGCATGAGCGGACGGGCCTTCTTCATTGACCGCTGCGTCGGCGAGACGCGTGGCGTGGTCACCCTGGACGGCCGTCCAGAGCGGCTGCTCATCGCGCGGGACGGCGAAGCGGCCACGACCCTGCTCGGCGCGCGCTGCGTGGCCCGGGTGCGCACGGTCGACAAGGCCATCGGCGCGGCCTTCCTGGACCTGCCGGGCGGGGAGGAGGCGCTTCTGTCCCTTCGCCCCGATGAAACGCCGCCGGTGCGCGGCGCGGTCGTCGAGGTCGAGATCCGCACCGAATCACGGCGCGAAAAGCTGGCCACCGTCCGCCTGATCGGCGAGGCGAAGGGCGAGCCCCGTATTCTCGAGGCGGCGCCGGATATAGAAAGTGAGCTCCGCGTCCTGGCGAAGGACGGCAAGCTGGTCGAGGGCTTCGGCGCCCGCGAGGCGGCCGACGCGGCTCAGGCCGAGGCGCTGGAGACCATTCATGCGCTGCCCGGCGGCGGCAACATCGCCATCGAGCCGACCCGCGCCCTGATTTCCATCGACGTCGACCTCGGCGGGCGAGGCGGCTCGGACTCCAAGCGCGCGGCGCGGCAGGCCAACCTGACGGCGCTGGGCATGGCCGCGCGCCTCTTGCGGCTCAAGGGTCTGGGCGGGCTGGTGATCTTCGACCTGGTCGGGCGAGGGCACGACGGCAAGGCCATCGACGGCGCAGCGCGGGCGGCCTTCGGGCCCGACAGTCCCGGCGTCGCCATCGACAAGATCAGCCGGTTCGGCACCCTGACCCTGACGGTCCCGCGCCGGCGTCGGCCGGTTCTCGACGTCCTGCTCGGTCCGGACGGCGCGCTGTCGCCCCTGACCGGGGCGCTGGACCTGGCCCGCGCCTTCGAGCGGCAGGGCCGCGCCTCGCCGGGCGGGCGGCTGGTCGGGCTGGCCTCGCCGGCCGTGCTGGCGGCGTTCGAGCCTCTTTCGGCGGCTCTGGCCGATCGGCTGGGCGCCCGATTCTCCGTCGAGGCCCGCGAGGGCTGGCCGGCGGACCGGTCGGACGTGGTGGCGCGATGAGCGCCGGCTGCGCGATCTGCGGCAGGCCCATGACGCCCGAGTACCGGCCATTCTGTTCGAAGCGCTGCGCCAACGTCGACCTGCAACGGTGGCTCGGCGGGGTCTACGCCATCCCGGCGGGCGAGGACGACGAGACCGACAGTCCCCCTGTCACGGAAAACGACGAACCGTAGCGGTCCCGGCTGGACTTGCCCAAACGGCTCTTCTATAGACGCCACCTCCCGCGATTGGCGGGCCCCGCGTTGGCCTCGGCCTGGGTAGCTCAGTTGGTAGAGCAGCGGATTGAAAATCCGCGTGTCGCTGGTTCGATTCCGGCCCCAGGCACCACCGCACTCCCTCACTTCGCGTTTTGATCGCGCGACAGGGGAAGTCCAGAATAAAGACCCGCGTTTGATGAGCGATGCTGCGACGCAGCATCGGAATTCTCTTGGAAAGGGAAAAACTCCCGATCCTCTTCGATAATCAGATTGTGCGCTGCAGCAATTCTCCGGCGCCCCCGAATTCGGCCAAATAAAAACCCTCTGGCAAGACCCTTGACGTTACAGAAAGGGGTTGCCAAAGGGCGGGTACGCCAAGTCTAACTTGGCCAAACGACCTGACGGTCAAAAACCGTCGGGCCGTCTTGTGCCTTCGGAATGCCATCCTCGACGACGAATGATCGAGGGACGCATTACGGGTCGGTGCAGCGACAGCGGTTTATCGAAACGCGGTTTCCGCCGCGATTCACGAACATTTCAAAGTAGGGTGGAATACGCTCTCGCGTGACGACCCTCGGTCCAAACTAGCTAGACCAACCAGGAACTGGCGAAAGATGCTCGACAAACAACGACTGAACCCTCTCATCGCTATCATGGGCGCCGCGGCGCTGATGATGAGCGCTCCGGCGTTCGCGCAGGATGCGGCCGCTGCGGCCGCCGATCCCGCCGCCGCCGCCGCTGCTCCGGCCGCTGACGCGGCTGCTGCTCCCGCGGCTGACGCCGCTGCTCCGGCCGCCGAGGCGGCTCCGGAAGACAAGGCCCCGCCCGTGATCGACAGTCACGGCGGCAAGCTCACGCCCGTGACCATGTTCATGGACGCCGAGCTGATCGTTAAGATCGTCATGATCGGCCTGGTGGTCGCCTCGGTCTTCTCCTGGGTGCTGCTGATCACCAAGCTCCTCGAGTTCGGCTCCCTGAACCGCAAGTCGGACCGCTTCGTCGAAGCGTTCCGTTCGGCCAAGACCATCCAGGACATGGGCCGTGTCGCCATGTCGGACGAATTCGAAGGCAACCCGCTGGCCGATATGGCCGCCGCGGCCGCCTCTGAAATCGAACTGTCCAGGCAAGCGGGTCTCGCCGTCACTGGCGCTCACCGCGAAACCACCATCAACCGCGCCCAGATCGCCGTGAACGCCGTTCAGTCGTCGCTCTCCAAGCGTCTGTCGAGCGGGATGCAGTTTCTGGCCTCGGTCGGTTCGGGTGGTCCGTTCATCGGCCTGTTCGGTACCGTCTACGGGATCATGAACTCGTTCATCGGCATCGCGAACACCAACACGACCAACCTCGCCGTCGTGGCCCCCGGCATCGCCGAGGCTCTGCTGGCCACGGGTATCGGTCTGTTCGCCGCCATCCCGGCCGTTATCTTCTACAACTACTTCCAGACCCGCGTTTCGGCCTACGGCACCCGCTCGGACGGCTTCAGCGCTGAACTCCTGAACGCCATCTCGCGGCAGCTCGACAAGGGGGCCTAAGCACCATGGGAGCCAAACTCGGAGGCTCCGGCGGCAGCGACAGGTACCAGGTTGAACAGAACAGTGAAATCAATGTGACGCCCTTCGTGGACGTCATGCTGGTCCTCCTGATCATCTTCATGGTGGCGGCGCCGCTAGCAAGCGTTTCGGTCGAGTTGAAGCTGCCAGACGCGGTAGCCAAGCCCCGACAGAACCCGCCGAAGCCGGTTTACATTTCGATCCAGAAAGGTGGGGCCCTCTATATTGGGGACTTCCCCACCGACCTGGCCTCCATGGGCCCCGAGCTGACCAAACAGGTCGGGAAGCGGGACCCCTCGAAGGAGCGGATCTTCATCCGGGCCGACAAGGAGGTCCGCTACGGTGATTTCATGCAGGTGATGAACACGTTGCAGGACAGTGGTTTCTACAGCGTGGCTCTGATCGGGCAGGATAGCGCCAACGCGGCGGGCGGGTGACACATGGCAGAGCAGAACAACGACGACGCTCCGCTTAAGGTGCACAACCCGTTCGATCCGCCGAAGACGAAGATGAACCCGACGGCTGTACTGATTGCAGCCCTCGTCGTTCTCGGCGTCCACGCGATCATCGGCTGGTACCTCTATACGATGCGCTTCACCATCAAGGAGCGGATCTTCGAGGACGAGAAGCTGGACACCCAGCTGATCAAGCCGCCGCCTCCGCCGCCGCCTCCGCCTCCGCCGCCGCCGCCGACCGACAAGCCGCCGCCGCCGCCCAGGCTGCAGCCGCGGCCGCCGATCGCGCCGCCGCCGGATGTGACTCCGCCGCCGCCGCTGGACGTGCCGCCGGTCAAGAAGGAAGAGCGGGTCGAACGGCCTGAGCCTCCTGTTGCCGCTGCGCCCCGTCCGCCGGAGCCGCCGCGTCCGTCGATCATCACGAACCCGGACTGGTCACGCCGTCCGAACGCTGAGGATCTGGCGCGGTACTATCCGGAACGGGCCCAGCGCCTGGAACGGGAAGGTCGGGCGACCATCACCTGCAAGGTGAAGGCGAACGGCACTCTGGAAGGCTGTACGCTCGTCTCGGAAGACCCGCCTGACATGGGCTTCGGTGACGCCACCCTCCGCGCCTCGCGTCTGTTCAAGATGCGGCCGCAGACCAAGGATGGCCAACCAGTTGACGGCGGCACGGTCCGCATTCCGCTGGTCTGGAAGTTGCCTGAGTAGCCACGGCTGACAAATGCGAACGCCCCGGAGGGAAACCTCCGGGGCGTTTTGCTGTCCGGGTGGCGGCTGGGCTAACGCAGGCCTTGAACACCGCGCATCCTGGTGGAGGCGCGGACCCGGATCATGGCGGAGGTTTCAGGATCCAGACCGAAGTCCGGCGACCGCAACCGGGCCCCGGCCTTCGCCGGGATGAGCGGTGGTTGGAGGTGGTGCAGGCAGGCCGGGCGGATCTCAGCCCGTGAGCCCCTTTTCGCCGAGCCAGGTCTCCAGCCGGGCGTTGACCGCCTCCGGCGCCTCCTGCTGTACCCAGTGCGAGACGCCTGGAAGCCGGTGCAGGGTGAAGTCCTTCACATAGGGGCCATAGCCCTCGGTAAGCTCGATGCCGAGCGCGGCATCCTCCTCGCCCCAGACCATCAGGGTCGGGGTCTCGATGGCCGGCTGGTTCGCGTCGCTCCAGGGCTTCAGCCCGCTGGCGAAGTTGGCGCGGTACCAGTTGACCATCGCCGTCATTGCGCCGGGCTTGAGCGCGTTGGCGCGATAGACCTCCAGCACATCGTCAGGGAACCGGCTCTTGTCGATAGCCATTCCGCTGAAGGCCCGGGCGACGCCCTCGGCCCGGCGGGCGGTCAGCATCTTTTCCGGCAGCCACGGGATCTGGAAGAAGATCACGTACCAGGACTTCTTCAGCTGTCCGCCGCCCTTGCGCATGACCTGAGTGAATACGGCCGGATGGGGAACGTTCATGATCACCAGGCCGTCCAGCGGGCGCAGCTTCCGCATCGCGAAAACCCAGGCCAAGATCGCCCCCCAGTCGTGGGCGATCAGCAGACGCCGCCTGGCGCCCAGGGCGTCGTAGATAGCGGCGACATCGTCGGTCAGGGTCTCGACCTTGTAGGCCGACGTCGCCTTCGGCCGGCTCGAATCGCCATAGCCGCGGAGGTCCGGCGCAACCGCCCGCCATCCCAGCGCCGCCAGGAGCGGCAGCTGGAACCGCCAGGAGAACCGGCTTTCCGGAAAACCATGCAGAAACAGGGCGACCTTGTCGCCGGTCCCGGCCTCGTCGATGGTGAAGGTCAGGCCGTTGGCCTCGAGCGTGCGCGTGGTGATTTTCGTCATGCGGCGAAGGTGTAGCGCCTCGGCGCGCCATACAAGGTCGAGGCTTGATCCAGAACGCGGCTGAGACTAAACCAGCCGCTCGCGAAAGCGCGCCGCCTTAGCTCAGTTGGTTAGAGCGCCGGTTTGTGGAACCGGAGGTCCTCAGTTCAAGCCTGAGAGGCGGTACCATCGCAACGTCCGGGCCGTGCCGGACGTGCTCCTCACCCCTCGTTAAGCGTGATCGGCCAGACTGCCGCCGGCATCGAACGGCAGAAGGCTTCGGCGCATGAGAATCCAGACCGCCGCTCCCGGAGCGGCGACAGCTGACTATGCGCGTGAATTGCGCGCACGCGCGGCCTTGAAGCAGGCCGAGGAGGCCCGCCGGTCCGAGGTTTCGGCCGACGCCGCCAAGGTCCGATCCAGTCCCAGATTCGAGGCGTCCGAAACCCGCAAGGCCCAGGCTCGCGCCAAGCTGCAGCAGGTTCGCGAGTGGCTCAAGATCGTCCGCAAGCTCTACGCCGAGAACCCCAAGGCCATGGCCAGGGCGCTGGCGCAGGCGTTCAAGGAGCTCAAGGCGGCCGTCCAGTCGTTCAAGGACGCCGGCGGCCAGGAGATGGGCAGCAGCGGCGACGCGGTGGGGGCCATGCTCAAGTCGGCCGCGAAGGACAAGACCGAGGACGTCAAGGCCGACAAGGCCGCCACGGCCGACTCCGGGGATGAGGGGGCGGTCGCGGCCGGCGACGCGCCCGGCGATGCCAACCCCGACTCCGGGGAGGACGAGGCCACGCCCGGCGCCTATCCCGCGCCTGAGGCCGAGGCGGTCCGCGCGGCCTTCGAGGGCCGGTCGCTCTATGACGCCGTGGTCGGCGAGGTGCGGAGGCAACTCGGCGAAGACGGGCTGGAGTTCCTCAAGGAGGTCCGCGATATGGTGAGGGACATCGGCAAGCTGCTGGAGGTCGCCAAGGGGCAGGCCGCGATCCGGCGGCCCGACAAGGACACGGAGAAGGCCTTCGAGGAGACCGACGAGGCCCTCAAGGACCTCAACGCGCTGATGGACGATATGGAAGCTGAGATCCGCCGGGACGCGCCGACCGCCGGAATGAGGCTGTCGATCGCCGCCTGATCGCAGTTGCGGACCGGTGGCGATCACGCTCTACTAACGGCATAGATAATGCCAATAGGGGGCGAAATGGTCAGGGGAGTTCTTCGGGCGCTGGTCGGGACCATAGGCGTGCTGGCGCTGCTGGTCGCGGCGCGACTCTGGATCGGGCCCGAGACGCCGGCCGCGGCGCTGGGGCTCAAGGCGGACGGCCTGCTGGGTCTGGCGACATTGCGGGCCGATGTCGGCGGCTTCTTCGCCGCCGGCGGTCTGTTCGCGCTGGCCGGGGCCATCCGGGGCGAGGGCAGGCTGCTGACGCCGCCGGCGGTGCTGCTGGGCCTCGCCCTGGTGGGACGCCTGGTGACCGTGGCCGTCGACGGCTATGCCGCCCCGATGCTGCCGCCGATGATCATCGAGGCGGTGCTGGTGGCGATCCTGCTGATCGCCCGCCGCCGTCTCGGCTAGCAAGCCATGACCGCCCCGTATCGCCTGCATGGCACGCCCGGATCGCTCTATACGGCCAAGGTCCGGTCCTTCCTCACCAAACAGGGCATCCCGTTCGAGAATGTCCCGGCCGGCGCGCCGGGCTTTCGCGAGAGGGTGGTTCCCGCTGTCGGCCGGTGGATCATCCCGGTCCTGGAGACGCCGCAGGGTGACCTGATCCAGGACGGGTCGGAGATCATCGACCGGTTCGAGCGCCAGGGCGGTCTGTGCTGGCCGACGATGCCGGCGACGCCGGTGCTTCAGGTTGTCGCCCGCCTGTTCGAGCTGTTCGGCGGCGAAGGCCTGCTGCGCCCTGCCATGCACTACCGCTGGAACTTCGACGCAGAGAACCAGCCCTTCATCGGCCGCGATTTCGCCGCAGGCCTGGCGGCTCCGGGCGCGCCGGCGGCGGAAGGCGAGGCGACCTTCGGCTTCGCGGCCGAGCGCATGCGGCGGGCGATGGCGGGCTTCGGGGTCTCCCCGGAGTCGATCCCGCTGATCGAGGCGGCCTATGAGGAGTTCCTCGATCTTTTCGACGCCCACCTGGCCGCCTTCCCCTACCTGCTGGGCGGCCGGCCGACGGTCGGCGACTACGGTCTGATCGGCCCGCTCTACGCCCACCTCGGGCGAGACCCCTATCCGGCCGACCAGATGAAACGTCGCGCCTACCGTGTGTGGCGCTGGGTTGAGCGGATGAACACCGGCGGCCTCGATGCCGCGGAGTATCCCGACCACAGGCCCGAGTTGTTCGACGGCGATGTTCCGCCGTCCACGCTGGAGGCCCTGATGGCCTTCATCGCCCGTGACTATCTGCCCGAGCTGCGGGCCATGATCGCCTTCGCCGACGGCTGGCTCAAGGAGCGGCCGGAGATCGAATCCGGGACCAGCGGACTCAAGCGGCCGGGTGACCGGGTGATCGGGCAGGCGACCTTCGACTGGCGGGGCGTGCCTGTCACGGTCAACGTCATGCCCTATCGCCTCTACCTGCTTCAGAAGGTTCAGGACGCGATCCCGGCTGTGGGGGAACCGGGACATGACGCGGTCATGGCCACGCTGGCGCGCGCCGGCCTCGCCGAGATCGCGACGCTCACGGCGCGGCGTCGGGTCGAACGGCGCGAGCAGGTCGAGGCCTGGGGACCGCTTCGCGAGACCTGAGACTTCGGCCTCGCCTGGCCTATAGTGGCGATCGACGCCTCCGGAGCCCGCCTCATGATCGAACGCCAGCTGGACATCGCCACGCCTGACGGGGCGACCACGACCTTCATCGTGCACCCCGAGCGTGAAGGACCCCACCCGGTCGTCCTGTTCCTGATGGACGCCCCGGCCATCCGCGAGGAACTGCGCGACATGGCCCGGCGACTGGCGAGCGTCGGTTACTATGTGATGCTGCCCAACCTCTACTACCGCTCTGGCGTGATGGAGCTGTGGCCGTTTCCGACCGAGCCGGCGGCGCTGGAGGCGGCGCGGGACCGGATGTTCGAACTGATGGGTTCGCTGTCGCCGGCGCTGGTGATGAGCGACTGCGCCGCCATGCTGGCCTTCGCTGACGCCGACGCTGCGGCTGACGCCACGCGGGTCGGTACGGTCGGCTACTGCATGAGCGGCCCCTACGCCATCCAGGCGGCGGGCGCCTTTCCAGGCCGGGTCCGCGCGGCGGCCTCGATCCACGGCGTGTCCCTGATGACCGAGTCTGCGGACAGCCCGCATCTCGTCGCGCGGGGGTGTGACGCGGGCTTCTACTTCGGCTGCGCCCAGATCGACCGCTGGTTCCCGGAAGAGATGATCCCGAAGCTGGCCGCCGATCTCGCCGCCCATGACGTCGACGCCGAGGTCGAAACCTATCCCGGCGCCGAGCACGGCTTCGTCTTCCCGCAGCGCCCGGCCTATGATCGCGCCTCGGCCGAGCGGCATTGGGAGCGGGTGCTGAGCCTGTTCCGACGACGACTGGCGGCCTGAGCGGTCAGTCGCGGTCGAACTTGTCGCGCTTGCGCCTGCCCAGCAGCATCCGTGTCTCCAGCCGACCGCGCAAGGCGGTGTAGTAGGCCTGCAGAAACGACCGATCCAGCTCGTACTCGCCGGCGGTGCAGGCGATCTTGCCCCTGATGCGGGTGGCCACCGCCGCCATGATCTTGCGATCCGCCTTGCGCAGGACGTCCTCCAGCACGTGCAGTTCCTTCACGCCGTAGGCGTCGAGCTGGGCCTGGGTGAAGGCGTATTCCGCGGCCAGCACCGGCTGGTCGTCGACCATGTCCCGCAGCAGCGTCACCTTCGGCGCATGAACCACCCAGGTGCCGGCGACCAGGTCCCCGATCCGGAGATGGTCGCGGTTGAAGAGCGGGAACAACGCGAAGACGGCGGCCCAGACCACGCCGAACAGGTACATCCAGCCGTCGACGCCCTCGCCGCCGCCGCCGAGCACCATGGTCAGCGGCAGAAACAGCTCCAGCTCGCGCATGCCGTTGCGGGCCAGGATGGCGCCGGCCGAGAGCCGACCTCCGTTGCGGGCCGCCACGCGCAGGCCCGTCGCCCGCTTGCCCGGGGTCGCGGCATAGGGGGTCAGCTCGAAGGCGATGAACCAGGCGTTGCGCAGCAGGAAGCCGCCGATCAACAGGATGACCATCAGGAACTCGCCGTTCCGGAAGCCCATCACCCAGCCGGCCCCGAAGCACAGCAGCAGGCCGACGATCATGATCGCGACGATCAGCCCGACGTCGATCATCAGCGCCGACAGCCGCTCGCCCGGACCGGCCACCCGCACGCGCAGGTCCACACCTTCCGGCGTGATCAGGGCGCGCTCGTCGGCCCGGCGTGGCCCGTCGAGGACACTCACGGCGTGCTCCGGCGGGGCAGGTAGAAGTACAGGCCCCAGATAACAGCGGTGGCGCCGGCGATGGCGAACCGCGCCGCGTCAAGCGTGATCAGCTGCCGGCCGAAGCCCTCGAGCAGACCGGCGCACATCAGCATGACCACGACCCCCGCCATGGCCAGCGCGGCGGTGCGCCCGGCCTCGGCGGCGGCCTCGACGCGCGGTCGGTCGCCCGGCGCGAGGATGGCCCGCCCGATGCGGAAGCCGGCTCCGCCGGCCAGGGCGATGGCGAAGATCTCGGTCACGCCGTGGATCATCAGCCACCCGGCAAGCTCGAGGCCGAGGCCCCGGCTGACGAACAGCGCCATCAGCGCCCCCACGCCAAGGCCGTTGTAGATCATCAGCAGCGCCGTCGGCAGGCCGAAGGCGAAGCCGAGCGCGAAGGCCAGGATGGCGACCTGGGCATTGTTTGTGAACAGGAAGGCCGCGAAGCCGCTCAGGCCGGATGTTCCGTCATCATGGTAGAGGGTCGCGCGCAGCGCCTCGGTGCTGGTCGCCGGATCCCGCCCCTGGGACGCGCCTGAGGGCATGACCGAGTAGAACCAGTCGGGGTCTTGGCTGGTCAGCAGGAAGGCCGCGACCGCCCCGAGCGCGAACAGCAAAGCGGCCAGCAGGGTCTCGCGCCAGATCGACCGCACCGCGCGGGGCCAGTCCTCGCGGAAGAAGCGGGCCAGCCGCTCCAGCGGCGTCGAGCGCACGCCGTAGACGAACAGATAGGCGCGGAGGCAGAGGTTCTCGAGATAGGTCGTCGCCGCCTGGTCCAGCGAGATCGATCGCGCCACCGAAAGCGACGACATCGCCGAGCGGTACAGCACCGGAATCTCCAGCAGCTGATCGTCGGTGAGGCTGTCGACGGACTGCCGCTCGACCTTGGTCATCAGGGAGTCGAGCCGCCGCCACGAGGCCTCGCGCTCGTTGCGGAACCGGTGACTCTTGAGCTGCAGTTCGGCCATCGGGGTATCCTACAGCAGGTCGCGTCGCTTGAGGTCGAGATAGGCGTTGAGGAGCCTCGGCCCCACGCTCCCGACCGGCGCATCCACGATGTGCGCGCCGGTCCGGCGCAGCCGCGAGATCACCAGGTCGCGCTCGCGCAGCAGGGTCGCGGCCGCCACAGCCCTGGAGACGTCGTCGGCGGTGACCGGTTCGGACTGTGCGAAAGCCTCCAGCGCCTCGTCGCGGAACACCACGAACATGACCCTGTGACGCTTGCCGAGCCGCGCGGCGTTCTCGATCAGCAGTTCGGCGCTGGTCGGATCGGCGAACTCGGTGAAGACGACGATGAGGGAGCGGCGTTCCAGGTCCGAGGCCAGCTGCGTCAGGCCCAGTGTGTAGTTGGTCTCCTCGTCGCTGTAGTCGAGCGAGGCGGCCAGATGTTCCAGCAGCGGGAAGGAGCCGACGCCGGCGGCGACGCCGGTGGACAGGCGCGGCCGGGCGTCGAAGCCGAAGAGGCCGACGCGGTCGCCGATCTTGAGGCTGACATAGGCCAGGGTCAGGGCGGCGTTGATGGCCCGGTCAATGCGCGGCAGGCCGGCCAGCGGCTCGCTCATGGTCCGCCCGGTATCGAGCGCCAGCACGATGTTATGGTTGCGCTCGGTCCGGTACTCCTTGGCGATCAGCTTGCCGTGGCGGGCGGACTGCTTCCAGTCGACCGAGCGTGGGTCCATGCCGTCGGCGTAGTCCCGCAAAGCGTGGTATTCGGCCCCCTCGCCGGTATCGATCTGCGCCTTGACCCCGAACATGGCGTCACGGGCGAACAGGCGCATGGCCTCGGCCTTCACCCCGGCGATGTCAGGGGTCAGCACGATCTTTCGCCTGAGACCGCGGCTGTGCTGGCTCCACACAAGGCCGAGGGGACCGGTCCAGCGCACCCAGGCGCGCTCGATCATCGCCTCGCCCCGGCGTCGCGGGGTCAGGGTCATGGACAGCGCGCCCGAGCGGCCTTCGGTCGGTACGACAAGCCGGTCGGGCGATACGCTGATCCTGGCGTCGCTCTCGACGGCAAGTTCGGTTCGTGGCGGCGCCGCCCCCCTGAAGGCGACCGCCAGCTCGCCCATCGCGTCCACGCCCAGCCCCATCCGCACCGGCGCCGTGAAGTCGACCGAGAGATCCCGGCCGGTCCGCCATGCCAATGCGGCGTCGAGAAGGGTAACGCCCGCCAGGACCAGCAGCCACGCCGGCGCCGCCAGCCACAGGTCCGGCGCGACAATGCCGATCACGAGCGCGACCGGCGCGCCCAGCGCGGCGATGATGACCGCCCTGAGCGTGGGATAGATCACCGGGGCGCCTCGACCTGCTCAATCAGGCCCCGCAGGATCTGGTCGACCTTGCGGCCTTCGATTTCGGCGGCGGGCGACAGGATCACCCGGTGACGCAACGCGGGCAGGGCCAGCGCCTTGACGTCGTCGGGGATAACATAGTCCCGGCCGTCGAGCACCGCTCTGGCCCGCGCGGCGATCGCCAGCATGGCGGCGCAGCGCGGCGAGGCGCCGGTCTCCAGGTCGCCGGTCTCCCGTGTCGCGCGGACCAGCCGCACAACGTAGTCGGCGATCTCGCGGGTCAGGTGGGCGGCCGAAACCGTCCGCGCCGCTTCGGCCAGGTCGGCGGCCTCGATGATCTGCCCGACGCCGAGGTCGTTGATGTCCGGCAGGCCTGTCTTGGCGCCGTGCAACAGCACGATCTCCATCTCTTCCTCGGCGGAGGGGTAGGACAGGGTCTGCTTGAACAGGAAGCGATCCAGCTGCGCCTCGGGCAGGGGGTAGGTGCCCTGCTGCTCGATCGGGTTCTGGGTGGCGACCACCATGAACCGGTCGCCGAGCGGATGGCGCTTGCCGTCGAGCGTGACGAACCGCTCCTGCATGGCTTCCAGCAGGGCGGCCTGGGTCTTGGGCGGCGTGCGGTTGATCTCGTCCGCCAGCAGCAGGTCACAGAAGATCGGACCCTTGGTCAGGGTGAAGGTGCTGGTCTGGAAGTTGAACAGGTTGGCCCCGATGATGTCGCCCGGCATCAGGTCGGGGGTGAACTGCACCCGCCCGAACTTGATTCCCAGGGTCCCGGCGAAGGCCTGGGCCAGGAAGGTCTTGGCGGTGCCCGGCGGCCCTTCGAGCAGGACATGCCCGCCCGCGAAAAGGGCGATCAGCATCATGTCGACCGTATCGGCCTGGCCGACGACCGCCTTGCCGATCTCGGCGCGGACCTTGTCCGCCAGCGCATTGACGTCAGTGACCTGCACGCATCATCTCCAGTCTCCAGTCATACAGTTTGCGGGTTACGGCGATCAGGTCGGAGAGGCTACCGGCCTCCCGGGCGGCCGCCATGAGGTCCGTGAACAGCGGCGCGCCGCGCTGGTCGCTGAGCCGGTCGAGGAAAGCCTCCAGCTGCGCCGGCTCCAGCTGGCGCGGGGCGCCGACGGCGCGAGCGACGAGATCGCGACAGAGCCGGGCGTAACCCTCGGCCATGCGATGCTCGCGGCGGGCCATGCGGATCACCCCGGCGGTGTTCTCGACCAGGGCGCCCTTGCCCATCGCATAGGGCGGCGTGGCCCGGCGGATCGGTCCGAACCGGACGGCTGCCGCGATGCCGGCCAGCAGGGCGGCGGCGACGGCGCACAGGGTGCCGCCCAGGAATGGAGGCTCCAGGGCCAGGGCCAGCAGATTCCGCGACCGCTTGAAACCGTGCAGGCTGACATCGAAGATGAGCGGTCCGTCTGATCGCGCCAGATCGACGATGGCGTCCGCCGCGCGCGCCGTCTCAAGGCTCTTGAGGCCCATGGTGTTGAGCAGGTCGGGGTCGGAGAGGATGTAGGCCTTGCCATTCGATGTACGGGCCAGGATGACGCCGCCCTTGTCATCGGTGATCACGGGCGTCAGCGCCGGCGACTTCAAGGTCTGGAGCTGATCGACGGGGCCTGCCGTCATCGTCCGGCCGTCGGCGAACCGCAGCGTGGGGCGCGCCACGCCTGCGGCGCGCTGAAGCGCGGCCTTGGGGGCGTAGGCGGTCAGGGCGCCGCTCTTCTCCAGCTGTCCAAGGGGCAATGCGTCCCCCTTCAGCACCCAGCCGGGGCGGGCTTGGAGCGGGGCGACGAGCCACTTCGGCATGACGATCAGTTGACGACCGCCGAAAGCCACGGACCGAATGGTTCTGGCGTCATGATCCGCGGACGGGGTGATGACCATCAGGCCGGCGGCGCCGACGCCGGGCGTGTTCCCCCGGCTGACGATCACCGGATCGCCGAGCGACCGGAACAGCTTTACCGCGCCGGCGAATCCGACCGCCGACTTCGATAGCGAATGACCGCCGCCGTCGTTGCCGCTGCGCAGGCTTGGCGCATAGACGCTCAGCACCGCCAGGCCCGCGAAGGCCAGCACGCCAACGGCGATCATGATCAGGACCGTGCGTCCCTTGAAGAGCTGTCCTTCTGCGGCGGCGACCGTCATGCGCCGCCCCCGAGCGCGAACCGCTCATAGGCGCCGCGACACTGGCTCCAGTCGTCGGCCGCCAGGTCGCGGCCACCGAAGAAGCTCCGTTCCACGACCCGGGCGATGGCGGCGAAGACCTCGCGCGCCTGCGCCGGCAGCGCCTCCAGACCGGCGATGTCGCGGCTGGTCAGGGCCGGGCGGACCAGGCCCGGGCGGTGGTCGCGGATGTCCTGGACCCCGCGCAGCAGCAGCAGATGCGCGGCCTCGGCGAAGCGGCCCTCCGCCGCCAGGGCGTCAGCGTCGGCCAGCAGCACGCGCGCCTGCTCGGCGGTCGGTCGCCATTCAGCATCAGGGCCGAGGTTGGGGCCCGGACCGGGCGTTCCCCCGTATCGCGCCTTCACCACGCTCCGCGCGATCAGATAGAGGAGGCCCAGAACCACGGCCGCGACGACGACCCAGAACAGGACGGCGAAGACCGGTCCCAGCGAAGCGAGCGCCGCGACGACCTCCTCCAGCCACTTCGGCGGCGGCGTGGGCTTGAACTGGACGAATTCGAACTGGAGCGAGCGGTCCTGCAGCAGCTCGCGGTGGGCGCCGGACATGTCCCGCGCGCCCGTTCCTTCAACGCCGCCAGAAGACTGATCAGGCCCCATCTCCCACCTGCATACACGGGCGGGCGCGGCCGACACAATCGAGGCTTGCGCCCCTCGGCGGATAAAACGAACGCCGCCGCCTTCCAAACAGTTGTTCGTCTGCTAGCCTCCCGGAAAACACGGGGAGACGACCATGATCGACAACCGCCTGACGCGGATGCTGGGAGTTCAGTACCCCATCGTCCAGGCCCCGATGGGCTGGATCGCCAGGGCGCAGCTGGCCTCTGCGGTGTCCAACGCCGGAGGCCTGGGAATCATCGAGACTTCGTCGGGCCGGCTGGACGAGGTCCGCGCCGAGGTCCTGAAGATGCGCGACCTGACCGACAAGCCGTTCGGTGTGAACATCGCCCAGGCCTTCGTGCGCGACCCGGACATCGTGCAGTTCGTGATCGACCAGGGCGTCAAGTTCGTCACCACCTCGGCCGGAGACCCGCGCAAGTACTGCGAGGCGTTGAAGAGCGCGGGCCTGACGGTGTTCCACGTGGTGCCGTCGCTGTCGGCGGCGCTGAAGGCCATTGACGCGGGCGTCGACGGCCTGGTCGTCGAGGGTGGCGAGGGCGGCGGCTTCAAGAACCCGCGCGAGGTGGCGTTGATGGTCCTGCTGCCGCTGATCGCCAGCAAGACCGACCTGCCGATTATCGCCGCCGGCGGCATGCTGGACGGCCGGACCATGGCAGCCGCCTTCGCGCTGGGCGCCGAGGGTATCCAGATGGGCACGCGGATGGTCAGCGCGGCGGAATCGCCGGTGCACCAGAACTGGAAGGACGCCATCGTGAACGCGGCGGAGACCGACACGGTGTTCCTCAACCGCTTCGGCCCCGGCCCGGCGCTACGGGCGCTGCGCACCAACAAGACCACCGAGATGGAGATCAATCCGCCTGAAGCCGGCGCCATGCCGGAAATGGCCCGGGCGCTGGACCTCTACTTCGGCGGCGACATGGAGGCCTCCATCGCCCTGTCGGGGCAGGTCGCCGGCCGCATCGACAGCGTTCGCCCCGTGGCCGACATCATCCGCGACACGGTCGAGGCGTTCCACGCCTGCTGCGCGGAGATGGGGCAGCGGTACGGAAGTTAATCCTGCTCTCCCCGTGGGAGAGCTGTCGCCGCGGAGCGGTGACTGAGAGGGAGGCTGAGCGCCGCCGCATCTGTCGCCGGCGCCTCCCTCTCCGACCCGGCTCCGCCGGGCCACCTCTCCCAAGGGGAGAGGACGATGGGTCAGGTTGCCGCCGCCGGCCCTCCATGCCACCGTCCCGCCTGACCGGGGCCGACAGAGTCCCGGCCGGGAACATCGGGAGGACGCCCATGGGGCAGGGCATGCGCCGCATCTTCAGCGGCATGGCGACACTGTGCGTCCTTGGGGCCGCGCTGACCCTGGCGGGATGCGGCGGGGGCGGCACGGCCGCCAAGCCGGACACGGCCTATCAGGAAACCCTGATCCAGCAGCTGATCGACGCAAAGCCGGGCGATCTAATCAGCATCCCGGCCGGCGTCTATGCGATCGATCGCGGCCTGAGCCTTGAGGTCGACGGCGTCACCATCAAGGGCGCCGGGATGGACAAGACCATCCTCACCTTCAAGGGGCAGACCGCCGGGGCCGAGGGGCTGCTGGTCAATGCGTCGAACTTCACCATCGAGGATCTGGCGCTCGAGGACGCCAAGGGCGATGCGCTGAAGGTCAACGAGGGCGAGAACATCATCATCCGCCGGGTTCGCGCCGAATGGACGGGCGGGCCCAAGACCAGCAACGGCGCCTACGGCCTCTATCCGGTGCAGGTGAAGAGACTGCTGATCGAGGACAGCGTCGCGATAGGGGCCTCCGACGCCGGCATCTACGTCGGCCAGTCACAGAACGTGGTGGTTCGGCGCAACCGCGCCGAATTCAACGTCGCCGGCATCGAGATCGAGAACACCCAAAACGCCGACGTCTATGACAACCTGGCGACCAACAACACCGGCGGCATCCTGGTATTCAACATGCCCAACCTGAAGGTCCCGGGCTTCGGCACGCGCATCTTCCGCAACCGGGCCGTGGGCAACAACACCGCCAACTTCGGCCGCAAGGGCACGGCGGTCGCTTCGGTGCCCGCCGGCACCGGTGTGATCATCAATTCCAACGACAAGGTCGAGATCTTCGACAACGAGATCGGCGGCAACAACACCGCCAACGTCATCATCTCCAGCTTCTTCTCGGCCGGATACAAGGCCGGCGAGGGGACGTCGGAGACCTTCGATCCGTGGCCGGAGAGCATCTTCGTGCACGGCAACCGCTTCTCTCCCGGCGGCGGCAAGCCGGACGGCGTCGAGTTGCAGGCGCTGCGGGTGGCGCTGTTCGGCCTGAGCGGCGCGCTGCCGGACGTGCTGTGGGACGGCTATGTGGACAGGGCCAAGTTCCTGGCCGGTAAGCCCGATCCCGCCCTGGCGATCTGCGTCGACAACGGCGCGGCCAAGGTGCTGAACGCCGACCTGCCCAACAAGGCGAAGACCCCGAGAGTGATCGACATGCGCTGTAAGCTGGCGCCGCTGCCGGCGGCCAATGTGGCGTTCGCCGGGCCGATCCCGACGGAGTCGAACATCCCGGCCCCCGGCAAGTCGTGATCCGGCTGCTCGCCCTGCTGGCGGCTCTGGCGCTCGCCGCCTGCGCGCCGCGACCGCTTGAGCCGCGCTTCATCGCGCAGGGCCTGCCCGAGGATCTCGCTGACTGGGGCATGGTCGCGGTGCGCGAAGGCCGGCTGGTGCTCGCCGACGGGGCGCAGCCCTATGAGCTGAACACGCCGCTGTTCACCGACTACGCCGGCAAGCTGCGCACCGTCTGGATGCCGAAAGGGCAGGCGGCGACATGGTCTGATGACGAGACGTTCGACTTCCCCGTCGGGACGGTGCTGACCAAGACCTTTTTCTACCCGACTGCCGCCGATGGCGCCGTCGCCTCCGGAGACGGACTGAAGCTGTCGGAGACCGGCGAAGGTCTGGATCTCGCCAGGGTGCGTCTGGTCGAGACCCGCATCCTGGTCCGCCGGGCCGAGGGCTGGGTTGCGCTGCCCTATGTCTGGGACGACGACCAGACCACGGCGAAGCTCAAGCGCACGGGCCAGCCCATCGCCATGACGCGGGTCCGGCCGGGCCGCAGCGACCGGTTCACCTATCAGGTTCCGAACGTGAACCAGTGCGCCGGCTGCCACGGGACGAACCACGCGACCAAGGCGTTGCAGCCCATCGGACTCAAGGCCCGTCACCTCGACCGCGACGTCGCCGTCGGCGGCCAGGGCTTCAACCAGCTCGCCCGGCTGGAGGCGATCGGCTACCTGCGCGGCCTGCCGGCGCGGCGTCCCGGCGGCGTCGACTGGCTGGACGAGCGGGAGCCGCTGGACGCCCGGGCGCGGGCCTGGCTCGACATCAACTGCGCCCACTGCCACAGCCCGACCGGGCCGGCGGATACCTCGGGCCTCTACCTGACCCTGGCCGCCGCCGGGCCGCAGCTGGGCCTTTGCAAGCCGCCCATCGCGGCGGGCCAGGGTACGGGCGGCTTCCGGTACGGGATCCATCCGGGCAAGCCCGATGAGTCGATCCTGGTCTATCGCACCGCTTCGCTCGATCCGGGGGCCATGATGCCGGAGCTGGGCCGCGCGCTGGCGCAGGATGAGGCGGTCGCCCTGCTCCGGCGCTGGGTGGCCGGGATGCCGGGAGGCTGCGGCTGATCATGGACGAGGATCGGACCTGGGTGTCGATCCAGCACCTGCGGGCCCTGGCGGCCTTGTCGGTGGCGCTGTTCCACGCCTGCCAGTGGTCGCAGATCGATTTCAGCATCGGCGCGGCGGGCGTCGACCTGTTCTTCGTGATCAGCGGCTTTGTCATGTGGACGGTGACCACCGGTCGCGACGCCGGTCCACTGGACTTCATCCGCCGTCGCCTGATCCGCGTGGCGCCGCTCTACTGGCTCGTCACCCTGGCGCTGGTCGCCGGCGCCCTGGTCTTTCCGCAGCGCTTTCCGGACGTCGAGCCGCGAACCGACCACGTGCTGCTGTCGCTGGCCTTCATCCAGCACATGAATCCGGCCGGTCAGCCGTTCCCGGTCCTGACGCCCGGCTGGACCCTGAACTACGAGGCGGTGTTCTACCTCGTCTTCGCCAGTTGCCTGGTTCTGCCGGCGCGGCGGCGCATCGCCGCCCTGACCATGGCGCTCGCCCTGTTGTCCCTGGCAGGTTTCGCCTGGCCGCCCGGCTACGTCATGCTCCTGAACCCTATGTTCCTGCAGTTCCTGGCCGGCGTCTGGCTGGCCAGGCTGGCGCAGGAGGGGCTACTGCCGGAGCGCGCCGTCGGCTGGCTGCTTCTGGCGCTGGGCCTTGGGCTGTTCCTGCTCCTCTGGCTGTCGGCGATCGACCCGGACCTCTGGCGGCCGATGATCTGGGGCGTGCCGGCGACGCTGGTGGTGGCCGGCGCGGTCAGTATCGAGGCGGACGGGGGCTGGCCGCGCCCGGGCTGGCTGGGGGCCCTCGGCGACGCCTCCTATTCGCTGTACCTGACCCACACGCTGACCATCGGCGCTCTGGCCATGACCATCGGCGCCTGGAACCCGCCGGTCTTCGTGCCGCTGGCGATGCTGGTCGGGACGGCCGGGGGGCTGGCCTGTTTCCAGTGGATCGAGAAGCCGCTGCTGTCTCTGCTGCGGCGACGTCTTGCATGACCTGACGGAGGGTTCGCATAGTAGGGGCGACTCCGCGCGCAAGACGCGGTGCGATGAGGAGACGACGGATGAGGCGTATCGCCCTGGCGGCCGCAATTGCGGCCGCGACCCTTCTTGCCGGCTGCGGAAGCAGCACGGCCGACGTTGACGGCAAGCGGATCGCCGCGGCCGACGAAACGCCGGGCGAATGGCTGACCCACGGCCGCACCTACGGCGAGCAGCGCTTCAGTCCGCTCACAAAGATCAGCAAGACGACCGTCAAGGATCTGGGCCTGGCCTGGAGCTACGACCTGCCGGAAAATCGCGGCATCGAGGCTACGCCGCTGGTCGCCGACGGGGTCATGTACACCACCTCGTCCTGGTCGGTCGTCCGGGCCTTCGACGCCAGGACCGGCAAGCTGCTCTGGGAACATGACCCGCAGGTGCCGCGCAAAACGGGCGTGAAGGCCTGCTGCGACAGCGTCAATCGCGGCGTCGCCCTGTGGCAGGGCCGGGTCTACTTCGGCGCGCTGGACGGCCGGCTGATCTCGCTCGACGCGAAGACCGGCAAGAAGGTCTGGGAGGTCGTCACCGTCGACCAGAGCAAGCCCTACACCATCACCGGCGCCCCCCGGATCGTGAAGGGCAAGGTGCTGATCGGCAACGGCGGCGCCGAACTGGGCGTGCGCGGCTACCTGTCGGCCTATGATGCGAAGACCGGCAAGATGCTGTGGCGCTTCTACACGGTGCCCGGCGAGAAGGAGACCGACGACGCGGCCTCCGACAAGGCGATGAAGATCGCGCGGCCGACCTGGAACGGCGAGTTCTGGAAGGCCGGCGGCGGCGGCACGGTCTGGGACTCCATGGCCTACGACCCGGACCTGGACCTGCTCTACATCGGCGTCGGCAACGGCTCGCCCTGGAACCGCGACATCCGGTCGCCCGGCGGCGGCGACAACCTGTTCCTGTCCTCGATCGTGGCGCTGAAGCCGGACACCGGCGACTATGTCTGGCACTACCAGACCACGCCCGGCGAGAGCTGGGACTACACCGCCACCCAGCACATCATCCTGGCCGACCTGACCATCGCCGGGAAGCCGGTGAAGGCCCTGATGCAGGCGCCCAAGAACGGCTTCTTCTACGTCCTCGACCGGGCGACCGGGAAGCTGATCTCGGCGAAGAACTATGTGCCCCAGACCTGGACGACCGGCGTCGACATGGCCACCGGACGTCCGATCGAGACGCCCAACGCCCGCTATGGCAAGGGGATGAACCTCGGCATGCCCGGCCCGCTGGGCGGCCACAACTGGCAGCCGATGGCGTTCAATCCGGGTACGGGCCTTGTCTACATCCCGGCCCAGGAGATCCCGTTCCCCTACATGCAGCCGGGCGGGGCCAACGCCAACTTCCGCTACCAGCCCGGCGTCTGGAACATCGGGGTCGATGTGCTGATCGCAGGCCTGCCCGATGATGAGGCGGCGCTCAAGGCCATCCGCTCCAGCCTCAAGGGCCGGCTGATCGCCTGGGATCCGGTCACCCAGACCGAGAAGTGGTCCGTGCCGCACGGAGGCCCGTGGAACGGCGGCGTGCTGACCACGGCCGGCGGCCTGGTCTTCCAGGGCTCGGCCACCGGCGAGTTCGCCGCCTATGACGCGGCGACCGGCGGCAAGCTCTGGTCCTTCGACACCCAGACCGGCGTGGTCGCGCCCTCGATGACCTACGAGATCGACGGCGAGCAGTATGTGGCCCTGATGGCCGGCTGGGGCGGCGGCTTCGCCCTCACCGCCGGGGCCGGCGTCGACCCGCGCTCCGAAGGCCCGCGCCGTCTGCTGGTCTTCAAACTCGGCGGCAAGAAGACCCTGCCGCCGCGGCCGGTCTCGACCCGCGAGTTCCCGGACCTGCCGGCCGTCACCGGAACGCCGCAGCAGATCGCCGCCGGCAACATGACCTTCGCCAACTACTGTTCGGTCTGTCACGGGGCCAGCGCGGTGTCGGAGTTCTCGATTCCCGACCTGCGCTTCTCGCCTGTGACGACGGACGCGGCGGTCTGGAAGGGCGTGGTCATCGACGGCGACCGGGTCGACAACGGCATGGTCTCGTTCGCCAAGTATATGACCCCGGCCCAGGCCGAGGAGGTGCGCCAGTACGTGCTCTCCCTGGCCACGGCCCAGAAGGCGAGGATGGCGGCGGCGAAGCCGGCGAAGTAGAGGTGGCGAATGGTCCTGTTCGCTGACGCTCCCCCGCCATCGCCCACCGTCGAAGCCGTCGTTGTCGAGGCGGCACGGCTTCCGCCCGCCCCGACCGACGCCGCCTTCGCGGTGGTGACGGTCGACGGCGGCGCGATGGCGGCGGCCGCCCGGGTGGACGAGGCCCTGACTCTGGTCCCCGGGGTGCAGCTGTTCCGGCGCACTTCGAGCGTCGCCTCCAATCCCACCACCCAGGGCATGACCGTCCGCGCCATCGCCGGATCCGGGGCGGGCCGTGCGCTGGTGACCCTCGACGGCGTGCCGCAGGGCGATCCCTTCGGCGGGTGGGTGATCTGGTCCGCCTTGCCCCCTGCGTCGATCGAGGGCGCACTGGTCGTCCGCGGCGCCGGGGCTGGCCCCTATGGCGCGGGAGCGCTCACCGGGACCGTACAGCTGCTGGAACGATCGCGACTGCCCGGGGGCGGCAAGTATGAGGGATTCGCCGGTGAGGCGGGCCTTCGTGGCGGTCAGTTCGCTGTCGCCCTGCGCGATGTGGCGGTGTTCGGCGCGAGCCAGACCAGCGACGGCTGGATCCCCGTCGGCGCCGGACGCGGGGCGGCCGACGCACCTCTCGCCTTTGAGGCTTCATCCCTGGCCATCCGCTGGTCACCGCAGTGGGCCGGCGGCGACCTGTCACTGCGACTGTCCGGCTACCGCGAGGCGCGCGAGAGCGGCCTGGTCGGGGCCAGCTCCAGCGCCACGGGCGTCTCGGCCTCCGCAACCCTGACCGGCGCCTCGCCCGGCATCGGCAACGAATGGCGACTGCAGGCCTGGGCGAAGGCGAGCGACTTCGAGAACAGCTCCGTCGCCGTCGGGGCCGGCCGCGCCTTCACCACCCCGGCCAGCGTGCAGTTCGGCACGCCGGCCATCGGCCTGGGCTTCAACGCCGCCCTGCGCCACAGCACCGGCGATGGCGGCTGGGAGCTCGGCGCCGACGTCCGCTACGCCGACGGCGAGACCCGGGAGCGCTTCCGCTATCTCGCGGGCGCCTTTACCCGCGGCCGGGTGGCCGGTGGCTCGCAGGTTGTCGCCGGCCTCTACGGCGAGGCCTGGCGGGTCCGCGGCGACTGGCTGCTGACCGGCGGCGTCAGGTTGGACCGCTGGGCCAGCTTCGACGGCGAGCGGGTGGAGCGCGACCTGGCGACCTCGGCCACGACCCTCGACCTCAAGCCGGCTGACGCCGACGGTTGGCAGCCGACTGCCCGGGCCGGCGTACGCCGCGACCTGGGCGAGGGCTACCTGCGCGCCGCCGGCTATGCCGGCTTCCGCCCGCCGACCCTGAACGAGTTGCACCGGCCGTTCCGGGTCGGCAACGACATCACCGAGGCCAACGCCGAGCTTGAGCCGGAGGTCCTCTACGGCCTCGAGTTCGGCGTCGGTGGTGAGGGGGCGGTCGATTGGTCCGCCACCCTGTTCGCCAACCGGCTGGAGGGGGCGGTGACCAACGTCACCATCGGCATTGGGCCCGGCGTTTTCCCGGTCGCCGGCTTCGTCCCGGCCGGCGGCGTGCTGCGCCAGCGCCAGAACGCCGGCGATGTCGACGCCTGGGGCCTGGAGGCCGACCTCGGCTGGACGGTCAGCGACCGTCTGCGGCTGACGCTCTCCGGCGCCTGGACCCGGGCAGAGGTCGACGGCGGCTCGGCGGCGCCGCAGCTGACCGGCCTGCGCCCGGCTCAGACGCCTGAAGTGGCCATCAGCGCCGAAGCCGTCTGGACGCCGATCACGCCGCTGACCCTGCGCCTGGCGATCCGCCACGAGGGCGACCGCTTCGACGACGACCTCAACAGCCGCGCCCTGTCGGCGGCGACTTCGGCGGATCTGCGGGCCGACTGGCGGGTGACGCCGGCCGTCGACCTCTATCTGTCGGCCGAGAACGTGACCGACGCCGCCGTCGAGACCGCCCGGACCTTCGACGGCATCGAGAGCTACGACCAGCCGCGGACGCTTCGGGTCGGGGTGGTCTGGCGACCTTGACGCGTTTCCTTCCCTCTTGACGCCCCCACCCCCGTCGCCGATTGCGGGGCATGGCGAAACTGACGGGCGCGAGGGTGACGGTGGCGGGCGCGGGCGCGTTCGGCCTGTGCATCGCGCTCGAACTTGCACGACAGGGCGCCGAGGTCACCGTGCGCGACCCGGCGGCGCCGGGCGACAATGCTTCGGGCGTCGCCGCCGGCATGCTGGCGCCGGCGTTCGAGACGGTTCTGGATGCGGCTTCCGCCGACCACTTCGACCTGCTGCTGGCCGGCCGCGATCTCTGGCCCGAGCTTGCCGAACGGATCGGGATTCAGATCGACCGGTCGGGGGCGGCCTACTACGGCGAGCACATCGGCGCGGTCGCCGCGCGTCTGAAGGCGCTGGGCGCGGCGGCCGGGATCTATGGCGACAGGGTCTACACCCGCGAGGACTGGCGACTGTCGCCGCCGGAGACGGTGGCGGCTCTGCGGTCGGCGGCTGAGGCGGCCGGGGCGAGGTTCGAACAGAGGGTCGCGGACGCCCCCGTCGCGGGTGAACGGCTCGTTCTCGCCACGGGTTTCGACCGGTGCGCCCTCGCGCCTGAACTCGCCCTTCTGGAACCCATCAAGGGCCACATTCTGCGCCTTTCGGGCGGCCCGGACATCGGGCCGGTGATCCGAGGCGACGGCGTCTATATCGTGCCCGATCCCGCCGGAGCCATCGTCGGGGCGACCATGGAGCAGGGCGTCGCCGACCGGGCGGTGGACGCCACGCGGGTCGCGGCCCTTCGAAAGGCCGCCGGGGCGCTGCTGCCCGAGCTGGCGGAACTGGACGTCCGCGCCGGGACCGGCGTCCGCGCCGCGACGCCGGACGGTCTGCCGATGGTGGGACGCAGCGCCGCGCCGGGCGTGCTGCTGGCCGTCGGCGCCCGGCGCAACGGCTGGCTGCTGGCGCCGCTTGTCGCCCGCATGATCGCGGCCTATGTCGCGGGCGACGATCAGGGACCATTCGCCGCGCGGCTCGACCCGCGCAGGTTCGACAGACAACAGGGGTAGCGCGCATGTCCAGCTTCTGGCCGACCGAGGAACAGGAAGCCATTCGCGAGGCCGTGGGTCGCATCTGCGCCGACTTCGACGACGAGTACTGGCGCAAGACCGACGAGACCGGCGACTTTCCGGAGGCCTTCGCCGCCGCCATGGCGGCCGGCGGCTGGCTGGGCGTGGCCATGCCGGAGGCCTATGGCGGCGCCGGCCTTGGCCTGACCGAGGCCTGTCACGTCATGCAGGTGGTGGCCGAGTCCGGGGCCGGCTTCTCCGGCGCCAGCGCCATCCACCTGAACATCTTCGGCCTGATGCCGGTGGTGAAGTTCGGCACGGACGAACAGAAGCAACGCCACCTGCCGCGCATCATCACTGGCGAGGACAAGGCCTGTTTCGCGGTCACCGAGCCCAACAGCGGGCTGGACACCTCCAGCCTGGAGACTCGGGCCGAGAAGCACGGAAACGGCTACCGGATCACCGGCCGCAAGATCTGGACGACCATGGCCCAGCGGGCCAACAAGATCCTGATCATCGCCCGCACGACGCCCAAGGATCAGGTCGCCAAGCCGATGCAGGGCCTCTCCCTGTTCTACACCGACTTCGACCGCGCCCGGATCGACGCCAAACCGATCCCGAAGATGGGCCGCAAGGCCGTCGAATGTAACATGCTCTTCATCGAGGACCTGCAGGTCCCGGCCGAGGATCTGGTCGGCGAGGAAGGCAAGGGCTTCCACTACCTGCTGGCCGGGCTGAACCCCGAGCGGACCCTGTTCGGTCTCGAGGCCGTGGGCCTGGGCCGCGCGGCGCTGCGCAAGGCGGCGGCCTACGCCAACGAGCGGGTCGTGTTCGGTCGGCCCATCGGCCAGAACCAGGGCGTGCAGCACCCGCTGGCCAAAGCCTGGGCCGAGCTGGAGGCCGCCAACCTGCTGGGCTTCAAGGCCGCCGCCCTGTTCGACGCCGGCCGCGAAAGCGGGGCCGAGGCCAACGCCGCCAAGTACCTGGGCGGCGAGGCGGGCTTCCGCGCCTGCGAGTCCGCGGTCCTGGCCCACGGCGGCATGGGCTACGCCAGGGAATACGACGTCGAACGCTATCTGCGCGAAGCGATGATCGCCCGCATCGCCCCGGTCAGCCGCGAGATGATCCTCAACTTCATCGGCGAGAAGGTCCTCGGCCTGCCGAAGAGCTATTGAGGGCGTCGGGGACACGCACTGAAGTGCATGTCCCCGCGCTGTGCTACCCGCGGCTGTCGGCGGCCTCGAAGCGGATGGGGATCTTCACCACCGCGCCGTCTACCGGCTTGCCGTCGACCATCTGGGGCTTCATGCGGAAGAAGGGCGCCAGCTTGAGCGCCGCCTTGCCGAAGCCCATGTAACCCGGGTCCTTCTTCACCACCTGACAGCTGCCGACCGCGCCGTTGGCGGCGACGAGGCAGGCCAGCGTCGCCGATCCGCCGACGCCCATGCGGGCGGCGCGCTCGGGGTAGTAGCGCTCGAACTCCCGGGCGCCCGGCATTCTGATCCAGTCGGGGCGGGTGATGACCGGGGCCAGCTGCGGTTCGATGGAGCCGACCGTGGTGATCGGCCCGGGGTTCAGCGTCGTGACCGGTTCGATCCCGGGGATGACCGGATCGTCGGAGGGCGTCGCTGTCAGGGGCGTCACGTCGGTCTGGAAGCGGTCGACCGGATCGCGCAGCGGGATCTGGGCCTGGCGGACGTCCTGCTCATCCGGAACGACGACCCTCTTGCGCTCCTGCTCGATGATGACCGGCGGCACGGTGTCAGGCTCGGCATAGGGGGCCTCCACCGGAACCGCGAACTGCTTGTAGGCAAGGTAGCCGCCGATGGCGACGTGGACGGCGACCGACAGGCCCAGCGCAAGGGCCGTGGCCGGGGAGAGCGGTCGACGACGACGCCCTCCATCGAATGGTGACGAGGCGAGGTGAGCAACCATGGCGACCCTCCCTTGGGTCTTGTTATGACTGTTCCGAGCCTCCTCCCGAACCGGCGAACCGGCAACGGACATTCTGTATTTGCGAAGCAATTACAACGAACGTTCGTTCGCGGCCATCCAGGGTTAATCGCGCCTTAACCATAAAGGGCGACCTACAGGCATGGCGGTTGAAGGAATCCGTGGGGTCGTCGAGGCGGCCATCCAGCGCGCGTCGCAGGCGACGGGCGTTGATTTCTCGTTCCTGATGCGCACTGCCAGCCGCGAGAGCGGCTACAACCCCCGCGCCAAGGCCCAGACCTCGTCGGCGGCCGGCCTGTTCCAGTTCGTCGAGCAGACCTGGCTGGCGACTCTGAAGAAGCACGGCGCCAAGTACGGCTACGCCCGTTACTCCGACCTGATCGTCCAGAGCCGCGACGGTCGCTACCGCGTCAATGGCGCCGAGGCGCGCGAGGCGGTGATGAACCTGCGGTTCGATCCGCACGCCGCCTCGCTGATGGTCGGAGAGATGACCTCCGACAATGCCGCCTACCTGTCCGGCCGTATCGGCCGTCAGCCGACGGCGGGCGAGCTCTATGCTGCACACTTCCTCGGGCCGCAGGGCGCGGCGCGCCTTATCCAGGCGGTGCAGACCAACCCGGGCGCCTCGGCGGCGGCCTACTTCCCGGAAGCGGCCGGCGCCAACCGCTCGATCTTCTACCTAGACGGTCGCAGCCGGACGATCGCCGAGGTCTACGACAACCTGACCCGCTCAAAGGGCGGCGGCGGGGCGGTCACGCCACGTGGGCCCACAGCGGATCCGGGCTTTGTCGAGTACGCCTCCGCCCGACGCGCCGACCAGACCGCCCGTCAGCAGCAGGACGCCCTGGTCGAGTTCATCCTGCGCGGGCCTCAGGGGCTGGACTCGGCTCCGGGCTCCTCCGGCTCGTCCAGCTCCCGGGGGCTGGGGTCGTCGCTGTTGACGTCGGAGATGCTCCGCGTCCTGTCCGAAGCCCGCAAGGACGGCCGCTAGGCTCCCACGTTCACCGGACGGCGCCGGAGGCGGTCAGCGCTGCGATCGCCGCATCGTCATAGCCGAGCTCGGCCAGGACCTGTGCCGTATGCTGGCCAAGGTCGGGCGCGGGCCCCTTCGGAGAGTCGTCATAGCCGGCGAACCGCGCCGGGGAGGCCGGCGCGCGCCGCGTGCCGCCCGCGCCGTCCGGCGTGTCGACGAAACAGCCCGCCGCCTCGGCCTGGGGATCGTCCACCAGATCACGGGGGAGCTGGTAGGGCGCCCAGGTCACGTCCTCCGCATCCAGCCGGGCGGCGGCTTCATCGTAGGTCATGGCGGCGAAGGCCGCGTCCATGATGGTGACCAGCGCCTCGGTGTTCTGGCGACGGGCCCTGCCCGTGGCGAAGCGCGGGTCCTCGACCATCTCCGGATGGCCGACGGCGGCGGCGATCTGCGGCCAGTCGGTGTCGCCGGTGCGGACCAGCAGGCAGATCCAGCGGTCGTCAGCGGTCTTGAAGAAGTTGGCCAGCGGCTGCACCGCCTGGTGGCGCGGGCGGGTCGAAGCCAGCTTCCCGAAGCGCAGCTGGATCGCCATGTCCGAACTGATCGAATAGACGCCGGTGCGCAGCAGCGAGGTCTCGACCAGGCGGCCGACGCCGGTGTTGTTGCGCTCGTAGACCGCCGCCAGGATGGCCGAGACGGTCGCCAGCGAGGTGATGTGGTCGCCCATGGCCGTGCGGATGGGGAAGGGCTCCACGCCCTTGGGCGCGGTCAGGGCGCCGACTCCGGCCCGCGACCAGAAGGCGGCCACGTCCATGCCGGCGCGGTCGGCATCCGGCCCCTGCAGGCCGTAGCCGGTCAGACTGCAGTAAACGAGGCGGGGATTGGCCGCATGCAGCGTCTCGAAGTCCAGCCCGGCCCGTTTCAGCGCGCCGGGGCGGACATTGGTCAGAAAGACGTCCGCGCCGGCGATCAGCTTCAGCGCCGCCTCGCGCCCCTCGGGATTGCCGACGTCGAAGACCACGCCGCGCTTGCCGCGATTGTCCAGGTCGAAGACCGGATTGCCGTATTCGCCCACGGTGACGCCGTCGAAGAACCGGCGCATCGGATCGCCGCGCGGCGGCTCGATCTTGACGACGTCCGCGCCCCAGTCGGCCATGATCCCGCCGGCCCCGGGGGCGGCGATGTAGGTGGCCAGTTCGACGACTTTCAGGCCCTGCAGCACGACCGTTTCCTCCCGCATGTTCTCGTTGCGGGCATCATGGCCGGGCGACCGGGAGGGCGAAAGGGTCTTACGCGGCGGAACGCGCCACGGCGGTCCCGCGTCGAGTTCTTGCGGCGGCGTCAGCGACCGCGCGGGCGACCCCGGCCACGGTGACCGGCTTGCGCAGGACCGTGTCCGCTCCTGCGTCGAGGCATTCGCGGGCCTCGGCGGCGTCGCCATCGATCACCGCGATGATCGGCGCGCCGGCGATCGCGCCGTCCAAAGCCCGGATGGCGGCGGTGGTCTGCGGCCCGTCCATGTGCGGCATACGGCCGTCCAGCATCAGCAGGTCGAAGTCCGCCAGCCTCGCCAGTTCGAGCGCGCGCTTGCCGTTGTGGGCGTGGACAACCTGATGGCCGAGCTGCTCGAGAATGGCCCGCAGCATGGCCGCGTTGAGCGCATCGTCCTCGGCCACCAGCACCCGCAGCGGTCGCGTGGCTGCGGGCGCCGTGAACTCGGCGTCCGCCTGGTCCGCGGAGCCCAGCTCGGCGTCCGGCGTCCAGGGGAGGTCCAGGGTGAAGCAGCTGCCCACGCCGAGCGCGCTCTGAGCGACCAGCGAGCCGTCCATCAGAATGGCCAGACGTCGGGCCAGGGACAGGCCCAACCCGGCGCCGGGGATGCCCGCGCCGGTCCGCTCGACGCGGCGGAACGGTTCGAAGGCCTGCTCCAGCTCGTCCGTGGAAAGTCCCGGTCCGGTGTCGGCCACGGCGATGGCGATGCGGTCGCCGTCGCGCAGTTCGATCCTCGCCTCGATGCGGCCCCGCAGCGTGTACTTCACCGCGTTGCCGATCAGGTTGGACAGCACCTGGCGGGCCCGCGCAGCGTCGGCGATGACGGCGCCCCGGCGGGAGTCTTCCAGCGCCGGGTCGACATGGAAGACAAGCTCGACGCCCTTTGCCGATGCGTGCGGCCGGTTCAGCAGGACCAGGTCGCGGGTCAGGCGGACGGGATCGAAGGGCTCGCGCTCCAGCTTCAGCCGCCCGGCCTCTGCGGTTTCGGAGTCCAGCGTTGCATTGAGCACAGAGACCAGGTCGGTCGCGGCGTCCAGCGCCGCCGCCAGCTGTTCGCGCGACGGCGCGGCGCGGCCGCCCTGACCGACGGCGGCGGCCAGTACATGCGTGACCCCCGTCAGTCCGTTGCGGATCTCGTGGCTCAAGGTGGAGACGATATCGGACTTGGAGCGCGCGAGCTTCTCGGCCTTCTCAAGCGACGCGGCGCGCTCGGTGATCAGCGCCTCGCGTTCGGCCGCCATGGCGAACTGGCCCCGCAGCAGGCGGTTCAGGATCAGGCACAGGGCCATGGTCAGGGCCACCGCGCCCCAGGCAAGGGCCGCTTCGGGGCGGCTGTCGGCCCGGACGAACAGGGCCAGCAGCGGCCCGGCCGCCGCCGCCGGGCCGACGATCAGCAGCGCCGGCAGGACCGGGGCGGCAAAGAAGAAGCAGGCCACCGCGCAGGCGACGGCGATCATCAGCAGCGCCTCTCGCACCGGACCGGCGCCATCGGAGAAGCCTGCGATCTGTGCGCAGGCGCCTGACCAGAGCAGCCCGCACAGCACCTGCACGCGCAGCCGTCGCTTCAGGTCGGCCGCCGCTTCGCTCCGCATCCAGTCCACGACGAAATAGAAGGCGCCCCAGTTGATCGCGAACACCGCGAAGGTCGCCGTCATCCAGACGCTGTTGGTCGCGAACGATCCGGCCCAGACGTAGATCGGCAGGCTGACGGCGAAGAAGGCGAGGGCGTAGGGCAGCAGGCCGCGCTGGGCGTCCAGGGACTGGAGTATGACCGACTCTCCGCCGCGGGTCGTACGCGCGGCGGGCGCGAGGGATGCGAACACGGTGAGAAATCCTTCGTTGGCCCGCGAAGGATAGGGCGCCCGGGTTTGCAGCCGGTTACGCGACACCGTTAACCCGCGCTCAGTCTTCGTTAAGCCTAACGACTCATGATGGACGCTGCGTCGCTGTAGGAAGGGCTGTTTCGGCATGAGCGTTACGCGGGCCGCACTGACAGACGTTGATCTTCGCACCCTGCTCAAGGGCGCGACGGCGGACGAGCGCGCGGTGGCCGCGCACAAGCTTTGCCGGATCATCGACAAGGGCGTGCTCGACGAGGATGAGCGGGTGCAGGCCCAGGAAATCCTTCGCGTCATGGCCGCCGACGCCGCCGAGCTGGTGCGCCGCGCCCTCGCGGTGACGCTGAAGAATTCCGATGTCCTGCCGCACGATGTCGCGCTGCGCCTGGCCAGGGATGTCGAGTCGATCTCCCTGCCGGTGCTGAATTTCTCGCCGGTGTTCACCGACGATGATCTGGCCGAGATCGTGCGACTCGGCGGCCCGGTCCGTCAGGTGGCGATCGCCAAGCGGCCGATCCTGTCGGAAAAGGTCACCAGCGCACTGGTCGAGCTGGGCAGCGAGGTGGCCGTCGAAACCGTCTGCGCCAACGACAACGCCAAATTCTCTGACCGCACCCTCCAGAAGGCCATCGACCGGTTCGAGAAGTCCGAGCGCGTCCTGGCCGCTGTCGCCTACCGCAATGTCCTGCCTTTGTCGGTCACCGAGCGGCTGATCGATCTGGTCAGCGAACAGGTCCGCGAGCACCTGCTCAGCCACCACGCCCTGTCGCCGGAAGTGGCGCTGCAGATCGCGGTCGGGACCAAAGAGCGGGCCACGGTAGACCTGGTCGACCAGGCGGGCCGCGCCGCCGATCCCAAGGCCTTCGCCAGCCACCTGAACAAGGCCGGCCGGCTGACGCCCTCGCTGCTGCTTCGCGTCCTGGCCCATGGCCACATGACCTTCTTCGAGTGCGGCCTGGCCGAGCTGGCCGGGGTGCTGCACCATCGCACCTGGCTGATGATCCATGACGCCGGCCCGCTCGGTCTGCGCGCCATCTATGAGCGGGCCGGCCTTCCGACGCGGCTGTTCGCGGCGTTCCGGGCCGGGGTCGACACCTGGCATTCCATGGAGTTCGACGGCGGCCCGCGCGACAGGGAGCGCTTCCAAGAGCGGATGCTGCAACGGTTTCTGACCCAGCCGCAGAACGCCGCCCGCGACGACGTCGACTACCTGCTCGACCGCATGGATCGCATCTCCCGCCAGAGCCGGCCCGCCGCTGACGTTGCGTGAGCCTTGCCGAACGGCCGTTTGACGCCGATCCTGCGTTCATGACCTCTGACGCCGTCCAGATCCGCCCCGCCGCCACCATCCTGCTTGTCCGCGATGACCCGACCTTCGAGGTCCTGATGGTCAAGCGGCACCACCAGATCGACTTCGCCTCCGGCGCCCTGGTGTTTCCGGGCGGCAAGACCCACGCAGGGGATCATGACGCGGCCTGGGCCGATCATGTGACGGGCTGGGACGGCGTGCATGCCGACGAGCGCCCGCTGCGCATCGCCGCCATCCGTGAGGCCTACGAGGAGGCGGCGATCATCATCGCCGCTGACCACCAGGGTAATCCGTTCTGCGGCGACGACCGCGCCGCCGCCGCCCGCGAGGCGGTCGCGAAGGACGAGCGGCCATTCCTCGATCTGGTCCGGGAGCTTGAGGTCAAGCTGGACCTCGGCGCGCTGGAGACCTTCGCCCGCTGGATCACGCCGGACATGATGCCCAAGCGGTTCGACACATGGTTCTACGTCGTGCGGGCCACCGGCGAGCAGCTGGCCGTCTGCGACGGCTGGGAGACGGTCGAGGCCGAGTGGATCGCCCCGGGCGAGGCGCTGCGGCTTGAGGCGACTGGCGAGCGGACGATCATCTTCCCGACGCGCATGAATCTGAAGCTGCTGGCCGAAGCGCAGAGCGCCAGCGACGCCATCGCCCAGGCCGCGGCTCGGACCCTGGTGCCGGTGTTGCCGGTGGTGGAGCGTCGCGAAGGCGGCGCGGTGCTGGTGATCCCGCCCGACGCCGGCTACGGCGCGGTTGAAGAGCCGATGACGAACATCAGGGCCTAGGCCGGGTCGTCACAGGCGAGAGGATACGGGCTGTCTGACGGCGCGACCGTTCGGGTTCAGAGAGAAGATGAAGCGAAGGTCCGTCACGGGCGGTGAGTGGATGCTACGAGGCCGAGCGCAGGGCGGCATGACTCCGTCCACTTTTTCGGGGGAAGATCAGTTTGGTTGTGCGACCGTCTCCCCTCTTGGTGAACGGCGGCAGAGCCCCCGGCGCGGACATTGTCGCCCATCATTCGCGTCTCACTGACCGTTCGATAGCCACTCTCCCAACTTCTATTGGCTCCTGTGGTGGGGCCGAGTCCTGTGTCATGCTCGGCCCGGGGCCTCGAGAAGGCGCCTTCCCGGAGCCTCTCACTTCGCCTTGGGCAGGCCGCAGGTGTTGATGCCCAGGATGGCGTAGAGCGGGCAGAAGCCGATGGCGCCGGTCAGCAGTGGCACGATGCCGAGGTAGGCCCACGGCGTCTTTGGGCCGACAAAGGCCAGCGACAGGATGATGATGCCGACCAGCACGCGCAGGATGCGGTCGACTGTGCCTTCGTTGAGTTTCATGGGGTGTCTCCTCGAATGGCGACGGCTCAACGCAGGCGCCGGTTGGTGAACGGAATGGGCAGGATCAGCGGAAGGCGGCGCCCGGCTGGACACCGAGCTTCCTGAAAACCATCGCGGCGGGGCAGAAGCCGGTGAAGGCCGCCTGGATCATGTTCACGCCGGCGAAGGCGCTGAGCAGGAGCCAATAGGGGCTGACGTAGTGGCCGAGCGTGACGCCGGCCAGCACGACCAGGCCGGCGAAGATGAAGACAGCGCGATCGACGGTCATGAGATGTTCCTTCAAGCGGAGTCAGGCCGGAGCCCGGGCGAGCGCCTGGGTGGTCCAGGCGACGATCTGGTTTGCCGTCATGGCGCCGGCCTGACGGGCGACGATCTGGCCGTCGCGGAACAGGATCAGCGCCGGGATGCCCGACACGCCTAGTTCAGCGGAAAGGGGGCCGCTTTCGTCGGCGTTGAGTTTCACCAGGCGGACATCGGGTTCGAGCGTGGCGGCGGCGGCGGCGAACTGCGGCCCCATGGTCCGGCAGGGACCGCACCAGGGCGCCCAGACGTCCACAAGCACGGCCGCGCCCCGGGTCGCGAGTCGATGCGCCTTGAAGGCCTGACCGCTGACCTCGACCGGCTGGCCGGTGAACAGCAGCTCGCCGCATCGGCCGCATTTGGCCTTCAGGGCGTCCCGCTCGGGCGGCGACCGGTTGGTCGCGCCGCAGGCGGGACATACGAACTGTCGCATGGTCATGGCAGCGACCTCAGGGCTTGATCTTGCGGATGCCCATCACGTCCAGCGCCAGCTTTTCGTAGAAGGGCTCGCTCTCGCCGCGCTTGACCTTGGCGAGGAAGTATTTCTCGAAACCGACCTTGGCGAGGTGGACCCACTTGCCGCTGGCCGACCAGTTGACGTTTCGCGGCGGGATCTGCGGCTGGGCGACGAAAGCCACGCCGCCGTCGCCGAAGTCGGCGAGGCAGATGGCGTTCCAGGTCGCCTCGTGCTTCGCCGGCCGGCCGTCGACGATGTCGCCGAGATTGCGGGCGATGGCGGAGACCATGCTTTCGATCATGAAGCCGGTCTTGGGCACGCCCACCGGCACGGGCGTCTTGCCCGTCGGCGCGATGGCCACGCAGACACCCAGGGCGAAGACGTTCGGGAAGGTCGGGTTGCGCTGGTGCTTGTCGACGATGATGAAGCCGCGCGGATTGGTAAGCCCCTCGATCCCGCGCACGGCTTCGACGCCACGAAAGGCGGGCAGCATCATCGAATAGCTGAACGGGACATCGTGCGCTGCCTTGACCACCCCGGCCTCGGCGACCTCCTCGACATGCATCATCCCCGCCTCGACGGAGGTGACCCGCGCGTTGGTGATCCATTTGATATGCCGATTGCGCATCTCGCTTTCGAGCAGACCCTTGGTGTCGCCAACACCGTCCAGGCCCAGATGGCCGACATAGGGCTCGGAGGTGACGAAGGTCATCGGCACCTTGTCGCGGATCTTGCGACGCTTGAGCTCGGTGTCGAGGATCATCGCGAACTCGTAGGCCGGGCCGAAACAGGACGCGCCCTGGACGGCGCCGACCATAATCGGGCCAGGGTTCTCGACGAAGCGGTCAAACGCCGCCGCGGCGGTCTCGGCATGATCGACATGGCAGATGGACTGGGTGAAGCCGCCATGCGGTCCCAGGCCCGCGATCTCGTCGAAGGCCAGCTCGGGTCCGGTGGCGATCACCAGGTAGTCGTAGTCGACGATCGCTCCGTCGGTGAGCTCCAGCCGGTTGTGGGCGGCGTCGAGGCGGCGGGCGCCGACGCCAGTAAAGCCAATCCCCTTCTTCTCGAACACGGGCGGCAACTTCACCTCGATCGCCGCCCGCTTGCGCCAGTGGACGGCGACCCAAGGATTGGACGGCACGAAATGGAAGGTGTCGCCCTGTGAGACGACGCTGACGTCGGCGCGGTCGCCGACGGCGGCCTTGATCTCGAAGGCGGCGATGGCGCCCCCGAGGCCGGCGCCCAGAATGACGATACGCGGTTTGGCCATGGTCAGTTCCCTCACATCCTTTAACTGGCGCGCCTTTCGATGAGCCCGCCTTGACGTGGATCACAACGGCCCGATCTCGCCGGGCGCAGGGTGATCCTCGTTGATGGCTTGACTTAATATGCGGATCGCCGCATATACGCAACTATGCATTTACAGGACCGCGCCCTGAAGGCTTCTGCGGACCAGGCCTGCGACCTCCTGAAGGCGCTGGGCAATCCGCACAGGCTGATGATCGTTTGCTCGCTCCTTGAGCGTGAGCAGTCGGTGGGCGCGCTCGCGCAGACGCTGGGCGTTCGGGAGACCCTTGCCTCACAGCATTTGGGCCTCCTGCGTCGCGACGGCCTCGTGACGGCGCGCCGGGATGGCCAGACGGTTTACTACGGCCTTCAGAGCCACGCCGCCCGGGCCGTGGTCGAAGCGCTTTCGGATCATTTCTGCACGGTCGATTGACCCGGCCCGCCATCACAAGGAGCACACCATGTTCGGCGCCCCCAAGACCAAGGACCTCACGCCCCTGCAGGTGCAGGCGGCGCTCGACGCCCACGAGATCCTCCTCGTTGATGTTCGCGAGCCCGCGGAGTTCGCCGCCGAGCGTATTCACGGCGCCCTGAACTTCCCGCTTTCGACCTTCGACCCCGGGGCCCTGCCGCAGGCCGGCGATCGGCTGATGGTCCTGCAATGCGGATCGGGCAAGCGGTCGGCCATGGCCATCGAGCAGTGCCGCAAGGCCGGCCACGCCATCGACAGCCACCTGGCCGGCGGGATCATGGCCTGGAAGGCCGCAGGGCTGCCGACGGTGAGCATCGACAGCGCGACGGGCTCGGTTCGCGACCCCGGCTGACCCCGCATACCCCTTCAGACCGAAACTCCAGGCGACGCGCCATGTCCAAGAAATCGCTCCTGATCCTCCCGCTGGCCGCGGTGTTCATGCTGGCCGGGTGCGGCGAGTCCGCGCCGGAGAAACCGGTCGCCCGCGTCGCGCCCGCGGCGGGCCGTCTGCCTGTGGTCGAGCGGACCATCGCCGACCTCAAGCCGGCCCCGGCGACCCTGACGACGCGGGACATGGGCGAGGCGCGGGCGCGGATCACCGGCGTGCTGGTCTCGCTTCTGGTCAAGGAGGGCGACGTCGTCCGCAAGGGACAGGTGATCGCCACGGTCAAGGACGACCGCCTCGCGCTGCTGACCGCCGCCTATGACGCCCAGGTCGCCGCCGCGGCCGCCGACGCCGCGCGCGCCCAGGCCGATCTGACCCGCACCCGCACGTTGTTCGCGCAGGGTATCTACGCCCAGGCCCGCCTCGACCAGGTCGAGGCCATCGCCAAGGCCTCCAGCGCCTCGCTGGCCGCCGCCCGCGCGCAACGCTCGGCCAGCGTCGAGCTCGGCGCCCAGGGCGCGATCCTCGCGCCCTCCAGCGGACGGGTGCTGGTCGCAGACGTGCCGCCCGGCTCGGTGGTGACGGCCGGACAGTCCGTCGCCCGCATCACCGCCGGCCCCGCCGTCGTGCGGCTGGAACTGCCGGAGGGTCAGGCCCGGACGCTGCGGCTCGGCGACGCCGTTCAGGTCTCCATCGACGGCGCCGAAACCGCCGCCACAGGCATCATCAGCCAGATCTACCCCTCCGTGGTCGCCGGACAGGTCGTGGCCGACGTCACCGCGGCGGGCCTGCCCCAGGATCTGGTCGGCCAGCGCGCCACGGTGATGGTGCGGGTGGGCGAGCGCCGGGCGGTGGTGGTTCCAAGGCGCTATGTCTCGACCCGGTACGGCATCGATTATGCGCGCCTCGTTAGGTCCGACGGCGCAGCCTCGGACACGCCGGTCCAGACCCGGGCCGGGCCGACCTCGGACGAGCTGGAAATCCTGTCGGGCCTCAAGGCCGGCGACGTCCTGTCCCTGCCGGAGGCGGTGTGATGAATCTCGGCCTCTCCGGACGCCTGACCCGGGCGACCATCCGCTCGCCGCTTACACCCCTGTTCCTGCTCGCCGCCATCGCTGTGGGCTTGCTGGCGCTGATGAGCATCCCGCGGGAGGAAGAGCCGCAGATCAGTGTACCGATGGTTGACATCATGGTGTCAGCCCCCGGCCTGCGGGCCGCCGACGCGGTCGAGCTGGTCGGCAAGCCGCTGGAAGCCATCGTCAACAGCGTCGACGAGGTCGAGCACGTCTACACCTTCGCTGACGACGACCAGGTCATGGTCACGGCCCGGTTCAAGGTCGGGGTCGACCCCGACGCCGCCGCCGTCCGCATCCATGAGCGTATCCGCGGGAACATGGACCGCATCCCGGCCGGAATTCCCGAACCGCTGATCCAGACGCGCGGTATCAATGACGTGCCAAGCCTGGTGCTCACCCTGTCGCCGAAGCCGGGTGCGGCGGGACAATGGACCGACCAGGCCCTGTACGAACTGGCGGGAAAGCTGCGCACCGAGGTGGCCAAGGTCGAGAACGTCGGCCTGACCTTCATCGTCGGCGGCCGGCCGCGCGAGATCCGTATCGAGCCCGATCCGGCCCGCATGGCCCGCCACGGTGTATCACTGGCGGCGCTGATGGATACCGTGCGCCAGGCCAACCGCGCCTTCCCCGCCGGCCAGCTGCGCAACGGCGGCGAGGCCGTGCAGGTCACCAGCGGCAAGACCTTTACCGACGCGGGCCAGATCAGCCTGCTCGCACTGCCCTCCGTCGCCGGCCAGACCGTCTACGTCCGCGACATCGCCGACGTGGTCGAGGCGCCGCGCGAGGATCAGGCCCGATCCTGGCGCTTCGCCCGCCAGGGCGAGGACTGGTCCGAGGCGCCGGCCGTCAGCCTGGCCATCGCCAAGCGCAAGGGCGCCAACGCGGTGGTGGTGTCGCACGCGGTCCTGGAGCGGGTCGAGGCGCTGAAGGGCTCCCTGCTGCCCGACAGCCTCAGTGTCGATGTGACGCGCGACTACGGCGAGACCGCCAACGAAAAGGCCAACGAACTGCTGTTCCACCTCGCGCTGGCGACGGTCTCGATCGTCGTGCTGATCGGCTTCGCCATCGGCTGGCGCGAGGCGGCGGTGACCGCGGTGGTCATCCCGACGACGATCCTGCTGACCCTCTTCGCCTCGAACCTGATGGGCTACACCATCAACCGGGTCAGCCTGTTCGCGTTGATCTTCTCGATCGGCATCCTGGTCGATGACGCCATCGTCATGATCGAGAATATCGCCCGGCACTGGGCGATGAAGGACGACCGCAGCCCGCTGGACGCGGCGGTCGAGGCCGTGGCCGAGGTCGGCAACCCCACCGTGGTCGCCACGCTCACCGTCGTCGCGGCCCTGCTGCCCATGCTGTTCGTCTCGGGCCTGATGGGCCCCTACATGGCCCCTATCCCGGTCAACGCCTCAGCGGCGATGGTCTTCTCGTTCTTCGTGGCCGTCGTCATCGCACCCTGGCTGATGGTGCGGTTCGCCCGCAAGGCCGTGGCCGGGGGACATGCCGAGCATGGCGAAGGCCGCCTGGGCGCCGCCTACCGCGCCGTCGCCGGCCGCGTCATCGCCACGCGGCGCAGCGCCTGGATTTTCCTGATCGCGGTGGGGATCGCCACCCTGCTGGCCGGTGCGATGTTCTACACCAAGGCCGTGACGGTGAAGCTCCTGCCGTTCGACAACAAGTCCGAACTGCAGGTCATCGCCGACCTGCCGGAGGGCACGTCGCTGGAAGCCACCCAGCGGGTGCTGAACGATCTGGCGGCGATCACCCGCACTGTGCCGGAAGTCACCGCCATCGACGCCTTCGCCGGGACGTCCGCGCCATTCAACTTCAACGGACTGGTGCGGCACTACTATCAGCGCAACCGGCCGGAGATGGGCGATCTGTCGGTCACCCTTGCCCCCAAGGCCGATCGCGACCGCTCCAGCCACGCCGTGGCCCTGGACCTGCGAGAGCGGCTGGCCAAGCTGGCCCTGCCGCAAGGCGCCTCGATCAAGGTCGTCGAGGCCCCGCCCGGACCGCCCGTCATGGCCACCCTGCTGGCCGAGGTCTACGGCCCCGATGCAGCCTCTCGCCGTGCGGTGGCAGAGCAGCTGAAGACCATCTTCCGGTCTGTGCCCTACATCGTCGACGTAGACGACAGCTACGGCGTTCCTCGGCCGGGCCTGCGCCTCGTGCCCGATCGCGCCCGCCTGGAGTCCCTGAAGGTCAGCGACCGCGACGTCCATGACTCCATCGGCGCGGCGCTGGGCGGCCAGGTGGTCGGCTACGCCCACCGTGGCGAAGGCCGCGACCCGCTGGAGATTTCCGTTCGCCTTCCGCAATCCGCGCGCGCCTGGGGCGAGGGCCTCGCGGCCATGCCCGTGGCCCAGTCCCCTACCGGCCGCCTGGTAGCCCTCGGCGAGGTCGTCACCGCCAGCCAGGAGGCCGGCTCGACGCACATCTTCCGCCGCGACGGCCGGGACGTGGACATGATCCTGGCCGAGCTGGCCGGCGCCTACGAGGCCCCGATCTACGGCATGCTGGCGGTCAACAAGGCCGTAGAAGAGGCCGACTGGAAATCCACGCCGAAGCCCGAGATCCGCCTTAACGGTCAGCCGACCGATGAAAGCCGACCGACGATCCTGTGGGACGGCGAATGGGAGATCACCTGGGTGACCTTCCGCGACATGGGCGCCGCCTTCGGGGTCGCGATCCTCGGCATTTATGTGCTGGTGGTCGCCCAGTTCAAGAGCTTCCGCCTGCCGCTTGTCATCCTGACGCCGATCCCGCTGACCCTGGTGGGTATCGTCATCGGCCATATCCTGTTCCAGGCGCCGTTCACCGCCACCTCGATGATCGGCTTCATCGCCCTGGCCGGGATCATTGTGCGAAACTCGATCCTGCTGGTCGACTTCATCCGCCACAGCCAGGGCGACGGTCGACCGCTGCGCGAGGTGTTGCTCGAGGCCGGCGCCATCCGCTTCAAGCCGATCGTGCTGACGGCGCTGGCGGCCATGATCGGGGCAGCGGTGATCCTGTTCGACCCGATCTTCCAGGGCCTGGCGATCTCGCTGCTGTTCGGCCTGGCGTCCTCGACGCTGCTGACCGTGCTGGTGATCCCGGCCATCTACGTGGTGCTCAGGGATGACCAGCCGAAAGGCGCTGCTGCGTCATAGCGACCGAAGCGACCGAACCGGGCTTGCACATGTATGCGTGTTTTCTACATTAGAGATATGACCAGCACAGTCGCCGAACGGCCGTCCTCGACTGAACTCTCCGAACTGGAGGACAGCGCCCACGCCGCCGCGCGCATGCTCAAGATGCTGGCCAGCGAACAGCGCCTGTTGATCCTGTGCAAGCTGATTGAGGGCGAAAGTTCGGTAGGCGACCTCTCGGCCCATGTCGGTCTGGCCCAGTCCGCAACGTCTCAGCATCTGGCGAAGATGCGCGCGGAGGGCCTGGTGGCGACGCGGCGGGAGGCCCAGACGATCTACTACCGGCTCGACGATCCGGCCGCGATCCGCATGCTCGATACGCTGTGTGAGATCTACAAGCGACCGGCTTGATCGGCCGCTAGAGGCCCAGCGCCTTCCAGGCCACGTAGGCGGCGACGACAAGCACCAGCCCCGCGAACAGACGCCGCGCCAGCAGCGCCCGGCTGGCGAGAACGCCCGCGCCCTTCAGACCGACCCAGCCGCCCGCCGCGCCGCCGAGGATGAACAGGCCGGCGACCGGCCAGTCCACCAGGCCGGACAGGGCGTAGTTGGTCGAGGTCGCCGCGCCGAACAGCGCCACCGAAAGCAGCGAAGACGCCGCTGCGTTCGCCAGCGTCATTCCCGTCGCCGTCATCAGGCCCGGCACGATCAGGAAGCCGCCGCCGATGCCGAAAAAGCCGGCCGCCAGACCGGTAAGCAGCCCTAGCGGCGCAAGCTTCAGTGTCAGTCGCCAGGTGATGTGGACGGTTGGGTCGCCCTCACTCTTCGGCCGCCGCAGCATCGACAGGGCGATCGCCGCCATGGCCAGGGCGAAGAACAGCAGCAGCCTCTGGCCATCGACCTCCTTGGCGAGACTGGAGCCGACGAATGAGCCGGCCAGACCGGCGGCGGCGAAGACCGTCGCGCAGGGCCATTTCACCCGCCCGCCGCGTCCATGTCCGACCAGATTGATCAGGGCGTTGACGGCCACGGCCGCGGCAGAGGTGCCGATGGCGATGTGAGGATCGCCTATGCCGACGACATATAGCAGCAGCGGCGTGGCCAGCACCGACCCGCCGCCGCCGAACAGGGCCAGCAACAGGCCGACCAGGGCGCCGCTGGCTATGGCAAGCCCGCCGCTCGAAAGGGTTATGTCGATCATCGGATCACTCCCGGGCGACGCCGCGCCATGACGCTGGACACCGCCGCAAGGACGGTCATCACGTCCGGATCGGCGATACGATAGAAGATGGTCTGTCCCTGGCGGCGGGTCGCTAAGACCCCGTCCTGGCGGAGGCGTGCAAGGTGCTGCGACAGCGCGGACTGGGAAAGACCGACATGGTCGGCGATCTGTCCGACCGACAGCTCTCCCGGACGCAGGGCGCACAGCACCTTAAGGCGGTGTTCGTTTGCCAGCACCCGAAACAGCCCTGCCGCTGACTTTGCGTCGGCGTCGAGGTCGATGTCCGGCGGGGCGGTCCTGTTCATGGGACAAATATATGTAGCCGTGCTAATTTAGCAATACTGCATATTTATGTGCGTCGAAGGAGATCCACATGACCGTTCATCAGCAGGCATTCTTCCACCAGCCGACGTTCACCGTGACCTATCTTGTCTGGGACGAGGCGACCCGCGCCGCAGCGATCATCGACCCGGTGCTCGACTACGCTCCGGCATCGGCCAGGGTATCGACCGGCTTCGCCGACGCGGTCCTGACGGCTGCGGCGGAACTGGGCCTGACCATCCGATACGTGCTGGAAACACACGCCCATGCCGACCATCTGTCCGCCGCCGACCACATTCGCAAGGCCACCGGCGCCGAGGTGGTGATCGGCGAGCACATCGGTGAGGTCCAGGCTCACTTCGCCGCCCTGTTCGACGCCGATGATGTGGTCCCTGACGGTTCGGCGTTCGGTCGCCTGGTGGCTGACGGTGAGGTGCTGATGCTCGGCGAGACACCGGTGAGCGTGATGCACACGCCCGGCCACACCGCCGCCTGCGTCACCTACCTCATCGGCGATGCCGCCTATGTCGGCGATACCCTGTTCATGCCGGACTACGGAACGGCGCGGACCGACTTCCCGGGCGGCGACGCCGTGGCGCTCTATCGGTCGATCCGCCGGATCCTCGCCCTGCCGCCCGAAACCCGCGTGTTCGTCGGCCATGACTACCTGCCCGAGGGCCGCACGACCTTCGTCTGGGAGACCACCGTGGCGGAAGAGCGGGCGCGCAATGTCCACATCCGGGACGGCGTTACCGAGGCTGACTTCGTGACCCGCCGCCAGGCCCGCGACGCCATCCTCGCCCCTCCGGCGCTGATCCTGCCGTCGCTACAGGTCAACATCCGCGCCGGCGCCCTGCCGCCACCGTCCGCCAGCGGAAGAGTCTATCTGAAACTGCCCGTCACACTCGGCTGAGGCGTCGCCTCACAGCCAGTAAGTCGGTCGGCGGCGGCAGCGTATTCCGAGTACGACCAGTGGCGACGCGCAGCGTTCAGTGTCCCGGCGAAATGTCCGGCTGAGGGATCAGAACGCTCTCGCAGAAGGCGGAAGCGGACCCTTCCATGGTCCGAAATGAGTCCGTGGCGATCGTCAGCACGTGGCTTCGCCAATGTCAGCAACGGGTCGAAAGCGGGCCCTTCCGGGAAGCTCGAAGCGCCACCCCCAACCCTCCGCAAGGATGAGCGGGAAACAAGGGGGGGATCAGCCAGGGGTGTGCTGCCGACTTCAGGCCGGATCCGGTCGAGGGCGGCGCCAGCGCGGCCGTGTCTCGATTCCCCATGAGCGTAGAGTTGACGGCTTGACTGAGTCGGCAGCACCGTTCGGTCAATTGTTATGTGGCCGCCGACGGCCTCTGCAGCGCTCTGGCCACCGTCGCGGACGGGGCTGTTGGCCGTGGCATCCGGTCTGATCGTCCGTTCGGCGTCGGACGCCTGGCGGGTACCGTGTTCTTCAGACGCCGGTGAACGGGCCAAAGGATCGGGGACAGATTGGCGGGCGACCAGAGTACGATGAATGCGCCGCAATACATGTCGACGTTCAAGTGTGTTGGCGCGGCGTGCGAGGAGACCTGCTGCTCCAGCTTTCAGGTCGATGTCGATCGAGCGACGTTCAGGGCCTACATGGCGGTCAAGGAGCCCGGGCTTGGCCAGGACCTTCAAAGACATGTGAAGAAGCTCAGGGAGCCGCGATCCGCGGACCGGTACGCGCGCATTCACCTGACGCCTGCCGGCGACTGTCCCTTCCTCGACCAGGACAAGCTCTGCTCCATCCAGAACCGGCTGGGGGAGGGCGCGCTGTCCGAGACCTGCCGTTCGTACCCGCGTGAGACCTGGGATCGCGACGGGCGGCGCTACCTGGGCGCAAAGCTGTCCTGCCCGGAGGCCGCACGGCTCTGCGTGTCATCTCCCGACGCGATGGCGTTCCCGGACGATGGGTTGACCAACGCCGCAGCGACACATCCGGACGGCAGCGCGACCGCGCGTTCGGCCATTCACGCCGCGATCGAAGAGGTCTTGCGGGACCGCGCCCTGCCTGTGTGGAAGGCGATCATGTTCGCCGGCCTCATCACCGAGACGTTCCCGTCCGATGCTCCGGGCGTCGAGCCCGCGGGCAGCGACCTGCTTCAGTCGATCCGGACCTATACGGCCGAGACACGACAGGCGCTCCTGCAGGAAGACTTCGCCCTCGGCGACCAGGCGCTCGAGCAGTTCAGGATACTGACCGGTATTGCCCTCTCCGCGTCGCGAAAAGGCAGCGTGCACACCCGCTTCCCGAAGATCGTGCAGGCGTCTCTCGACAGCATTCTGGGAAGCGCGGAGGATTTCGACGGCGCACTGAAGCAATATGCCGTGTTCTACGAAAACAGGTTCAAACCGTTCGACGACGCGCATGATTACGCGCTGCGGAACTTTGTGCTGAACTACATCTATCTCAACCGGCTTTTCCTGGCCGGGCCTGTTCTGCCGCAGTTCCAGAACCTTGCCGTCCGGTTCGGCGTGATCCGGTTGCTGCTTGTCGGCCTGTCCGGCGCACGTCCCGAAGGATTGCGCATCGCCGACTACGCCGCCGCCGTTTCATCGGCCTCGCGGATCATGGATCACGATACGTCAGTGAGCACGGAGATCTGCGCGGCGCTCAATGCCGTTGAGCCGCGCTCGATGTCCCTCGCCGTGAGGATGGTGATCCCGCCTGTCTGAAGGACAGGACAAGGAAGCCCCGTCAGATCAGGCCGCGAAGGCCCTGACCCGCTCTTCCAGCTCCTCGGCCAGCTTGCGGCCGACCGGGTGGCTGTCGTCGCGGATGTCGGCGCGGACGGCGGCCTTGATGGCGTCGATGTGGGCGTCGATCAGCAGCATCGGCGCGCTGTGGCGCTTGTTGTCGTCGTCGGTCAGCTTGCAAAGCGAGCCGGCGATGCGGGTGACGATCGGGAACTCGTAGGTGGCGCCCAGGCCCTTCAGGTCATGGGCGCGAAGGTAGAGAAGTTCCGCCGTCGCGGTCGTCAGGCCGTCGGTATGGACCTGGGCGCGGGCGTCCTCGAGCTTGGCCAGCTCTTCGTTGAGCCATTGCGTGAAGTTGCCCGACAGGCTCTTGAGCGCGGCTTCGGCCTTGGCGATCGCTGCGGCGTCGATTCCGCCGAACCTGCCCCCGACCTTCAGTCGCAGGAGGTTCGGGGTCTGGATCACCTGAACCGTCGGATTGTCGCTCACGCTCGTCTCCTGTGGCGTTTTCATCCACAGAGTATCGGGCCTGTTGTTAACAACGGATGAGACGGCGGCGTCCCGGGTTGCGACCGTAGGTCGCGGCTGCGGCATGGGCGGCCGGTCACTCAATCGGGGATCGCCCCCCGGCTCAGCCGCTGAACTGTTCGGTCAGGACCCGCTCGTCCAGACTGCGGCCGGCGTCGAACATCATCGCCAGGCTGATCGAGCGGTCCTCCGAGACATGGACCTCGACCACGTCGCGGACCTCGACGTTGTCGGCCACGGCGCTGACCGGGCGCTTGTCCGCCTCCAGCACCTCGAAGGTGACCCTGGCCGTCTGCGACAGGAGGGCGCCGCGCCAGCGACGCGGTCGGAAGGCGCTGATCGGGGTCAGGGCCAGAACCTTGGCGTCGATGGGGATGATCGGGCCGTGGGCCGACAGGTTGTAAGCCGTCGATCCGGCGGGGGTGGCGACCATGGCGCCGTCGCAGACAAGCTCGGCCATCCGCACCTTGCCGTCGATGGAGATGCGCAGCTTGGCGGTCTGGCGCGTCTGGCGCAGCAGCGAGACCTCGTTGATCGCCAGGGCGCGATGATTTCGGCGCTTGCTGTCGACGGCGACCATGGCCAGCGGATGGATCACGGCCCGTTCGGCGGCGGCGATACGCTCCAGCAGGCCGTCTTCGCTGTACTCGTTCATCAGGAAGCCGAGCGAGCCGCGGTTCATGCCGTAGATCGGCTTCTGGTCGGCGAGCGTGGCGTGCAGCGTCTCCAGCATGAAGCCGTCGCCACCCAGGGCGACAATGATCTGGGCGCCGGCGCCGGCGTCGCCATAGCGCTCCGTCAGGCGTTCACGGGCCTGCTGCGCCTCGGGCCGGTCGCTGGCCGTGAAGGTCAGGCGGCGTGTGAAGGGTTCGGCGTTGAACATCAGACCGACTTGACGGCCTGACGGAACGCCATGCCAGCGATATCGGCCTTGAAGTGACCAAATGCGCCACCGGCGCGGCGGCTTCCTTCCTCGCCGCCGCCGGGCCGGCCCCTGTTGAGGTCGCGTACGGCTTCCAGGATGGTCGGGAAGGCGCCGCGGTCGACCCCGATGGCGGCGCAGGCCAGAGCCAGCAGTTCTGGGTGTTCGCTGTTGATGGCGCGGCGGATGTGATCGACCTCGAAGCCGCCGAGGCGGGCGATGGCGATCACAAAAAGGCTGAGTCGCCGTTCCCGCAGCGCGCGCAGCAGGTAGCTGGGCTTCAGCTGGCCGCCCTCGGCCAGCTTGTCGACCAGCTTGGCCTCCATGGATTCGCGCTCGGCGTCCTGGCGCATCTGCGCCGGCGCCATGCCGTCTACCGCCGCGTGGGCCTCGCGCACCGCCAGCGCCAGCTCCGCGTCCAGGGCGGCGGGGTCAAGCCGGAAGCGGCCGACGAGGGCGGTCCGCAGCGACTGGCCCACCCAGAGGTACAGCCGCTGGGCCAGGTCCGAGGACAGGCGCGGATGGCGCGCCAGCGGCGAGCGCATGGCGGCCACGCGACGCGAATGGTCGACCAGCTTCTCCATGGCGGACCGGGAGATGTCGGCGGTGTCGTTGCCCGCCAGGGCGGTCAGCACCGCCGGCTCATCCTGCTTGAGGATGGCCTCGATGACGGGCGAACTCAGCCGACCGCGGCGGGCGATGGCGATCTGGTGGTCCAGCGTCGACTCGACGAGCAGCCGGATCAGGTCGTGGTCCTGCAGCACCGGGCTGACGGAGATAACCGGCGCGGCGATCTCGATGTCGTCCAGGGCCAGCACATTGATCAACGCCTGCGGAGCCCAGGGCGCCGGGGCGATCTTGTCGGCCAGCCGGCGGCGGATGTCCCGCTCGGCCTCGGCCACCAGGGTCATGAACACCGAGCCGATCATCTCGCGCATGGCCGGCGCGGACAGGTCGTCCAGCTCGGCCTGGCCGCAATAGTCGACCATATCCTCGAGCAGCCGCTCGCGGTCCGCCGGATGGCGACTCTGGGCGAGCATCAGCAGGCTGTGAGGATCGATGGCGGCGGTCAAGGAACGTCCCCGGCTTCCCCGGATAGGGCGCAGCATCAGCCTGCGCCATCCCCGTGAAAACATGCTTAAACCAGACCAAAGCACAGAGGGGAGTCGAAACGCATGGGCGATCCGGTGATCGTGGCGCTTGACCAGGGGACGACCAGCACCCGGGCCATCGTGTTCGACACGAAGGGACAGGCCCTGGCCGAGGCAGGCCGGCCGTTGCGACAGGGCTATCCGGCCGATGGCTGGGTCGAGCACGACGCGGAGGAAATCTGGACCGCGTCCGTGGCGGTGCTGCGCGAGGCGGTGGAGAAAAGCGCACGCGCCGCCGACGTGGTCGCCATAGGGGTCACAAACCAGCGCGAGACAGTGGTGATCTGGGACAAGGCCACCGGGCGTCCCATCGCCCCGGCCATCGTCTGGCAGGACCGCCGCACCGCCGACGACTGCGAGCGCATGAAGAAGGCCGGCCGCGAGGAGCGGGTGACGGAGGTCACCGGCCTGCTGCTGGATCCCTATTTCTCGGCCACCAAGATCGCCTGGCTGCTGCGGCAGACACCGGGCGCACGGGAGAAGGCCGAGCGCGGCGAGCTGCTGGCCGGCACCATGGACAGCTGGGTGATCTGGAAGCTGACCGGCGGCAAGGTCCACGCCACCGACGCCACCAACGCCTCACGAACCCTGCTGTTCGATATCGGTCGTCAGGCATGGTCCGAGGAAATGCTGGACCTGTTCGAGGTGCCCGGCGCGATGTTGCCGACGGTGCTCGATTGCGCTGCGGACTATGGCGAGACCGACGCCGCCATCCTCGGGCGGCCCGTCCCGATCCGGGGCGTCGCCGGCGACCAGCAGGCGGCGCTGATGGGGCAGGGCTGCGTCCGCCCCGGCGAGATGAAGGCCACCTACGGCACGGGGTGCTTCATGCTGCTCAACACCGGGGGCAAGAAGTCGCTCAGCCGCTCGCGGCTGCTGACCACGGTGGCGGCGCGCATCGGCGGCAAGACCACCTACGCGCTGGAAGGCTCGATTTTCGTGGCCGGTGCGGCCATCCAGTGGCTGGGCGAAGAGCTGGGCCTGGCCGGCGGCCCGCAAGGGGCCGAGGCTTTGGCCCGCACCGCCAAGCCCGATCACGGCGTGGTGCTGGTGCCGGCCTTCACCGGGCTTGGCGCGCCCTGGTGGGACCCGGACGCGCGGGGCGGCATCTTCGGCCTGACCCGCGACAGCGGCCGGGCGGAGATCGCGGCGGCGGCGTTCGACGCCTGCGCGCTGCAGACGCGGGACCTGATCGAGGCCATGCGGGCGGATGCACCGCACGCCTTTCACGACGGGGCCGAGCTGCGCATCGATGGCGGCATGGCCAGGAGCGCATGGTTCAGCCAGCGGCTGGCCGACCTGACCGGCCTGCCGGTCCAGCGGGCGAGCTATCACGAGACCACGGCCCTGGGCGCCGCCCTGTTCGCGGGACTGGGCGCGGGGATCTTCGCCACGCCCGAGGAGGCGGCCTCGGCCCGTCCTGACGCCGAGGCCCTGACCCCGGTCGCGGCGACACAGGAACGCGAAACCGCCTACGCCCGCTGGCTGGACGCGGTGCCGAGGGTTAGGGGTTAGGTCTGTCTGGAGGGGCTACCGCCCGTTTCGCTTCCGGCCGTGACAGCCTGCCCTGCAGGGGTTTGCCCGGGCGCCGACGGCACGGGCGCCACACAACTGCACGGGTTTCTCACAAGGGTTTCACTTGAGTTGCCGCCTGTCGTGGGTATCTGTGCCTCGAAGTCGGGGTTTCGCTAGGTGAATTTGTCCAGACGATCTCTGTTCGGTCTGTCGGCCGCGCTGGTTTCCGGCCTGGCCGCGCCGCTGCGCGCCTTCGCCGCCGACGCGCCGGCGATCGCCGGATCGGCCGCTCTCCCGCCCGGCGTGCTCGGCGGCCGGCTGATCACCCGCCAGATCATGGAGGCCTCGCGCATGCCGTCGCTGTCGGCGGCGGTCGTTCGCGACGGCCAGCTGATCTGGGCGGAGGCCTTCGGCTGGGCGGACCTGGAAGCCCGCGCGCCGGCCAGGACGACTGGCCGTTACCGGCTGGCCAGCGTGTCCAAGGTCATCGCCGCGGCGGTGGCGGCCAGACTGGCCGAGCGCGGCGTGGTCGATCTCGACGCGCCGATCGGCCAGTACCGGCCCAGCCTGCCGGTCGCCCACCACGGGACCACCCTGCGCCAGCTCCTCGCCCATACCGGCGGAGTGCGCCACTATGTCGGCAGCGACTTCGACCCGCGCAGGCCCGGCGGCGCCATCGACCAGCGGACCTATCGCAACACCGACCAGGCGCTGTCGATCTTCATCGACGATCCGTTGGTCTCGGTCCCGGGCGAGGCCTTCAACTACAGCACTTTCGGCTACACCCTGATGAGCGCGGTGCTGGAGTCGGCGACGCGTCTGAGTTTCCCCTACCTCGTCGAGAACGAGGTCACACGCCCCCTGAACCTGCAGACGGTCGGGCCCGACGTCGTCGGCGCCAAGGTGCCGGATCGCGTCCGCTGTTACCAGCAGGCGCGGGACAGCGGCGAGGTGCGTCTCGCGCCGCTGGTCAATCCTGCCTACAAATGGGCCGGCGGCGGGCTGCTGGGGGCCGCACCGGACATCGCCCGCTTCAGCGACGCCTTGCTCAATCCCGGATACCTTTCCATGGCCTCGCTGGAGCAGACCTTCACGCCCGTCGCGCCGACCCGCGAGGGGGCGCCGGTGCAGGTCGGCCTGGGCTGGCGCATCGACCGTGATCCGGCCGGCCGGCTGCGCTACCACCACGCCGGCAGCATCATCGGCGGGCGCTCCATCGTCATGGTCATCCCGGAAGCGGCGCTGTCCGTCGCGATCCTTTCGAACATGGGCGACCTGCCTGTCGATCCGCTGACCCCGGCCCAGCACCTTGCCGAAGGCTTCCTGACAGCGTGATCCCTCAGGCCGGCGCGTCCAGCAGGCCCAGGAGGTTGCGAAGGGTCGGGGAGTCGTCGTCGCGGCGCCAGACCAGGCCGGTCTCCAGGATCGGCGGCCCGGCCAGGTCCAGATAGGCGACGCCGGCCCGGGCCAGGTTGCGCAGCGAGGCCGGCGCGAGGGCGACGCCGAGACCCGCGGACACCAGGCTGATGATGGTCTGCATCTGGATAGCCTCCTGGACGATCCGGGCCGGCCGTCCATGGTCCGCGAAATAGCCGGTGACCAGGTCGTGGAACGCGGGCGCAACCTCACGCGGGAACAGGATCACGGGGGCGTCGATAATGACCTCCGGTGCGAGACGTCCGTCCCGCGCGCTCAGTCGGCCCTCCTCGATCCACGCGCTCGGGACCACCGCGACCAGGGGTTCGGAGACCAGCCGTCGGTAGGCGAGGCCGGCGGGCAGGGCGCGGTCATGCGGCGGGATGATGATGCCGGCATGGCGCTCTCCGGCGACCACGGCGGGGATCTGCAGGTCGCTGGTGGCCTCGGCCAGCCGAACCTCCACATCCGGACAGGCGGCGGCGTAGCGCCGCACCAGGTCGGGCAGCACATTGTAGTCCGCCGTGCTGACAAAGGAGAGCGAGAGATAACCGGTCTGGCCGTCGCGAAGCCGGCGGGCGGCAGACGGCAGGTCCGCGATGGCCGCAAGTCCGGTCCGGACGTGCGGCAGCCACTGCTCGCCCAGGGCGCTGAGCCGCACGCTACGCTTGGACCGCACGAAGAGCAGGGCGCCGAGTTCCTTCTCCAGCGCCATGATCGACTGGCTCAGCGGCGGCTGGGTCATGCCCAGTTGCTCGGCGGCGCGGCCAAAGTGAAGGGTCTCGGCGACGGCCGCGAAATGGCGCAGGTGACGGATATCCATTTCATACTCCTGACGACCTAATAAGGTCTGAGTAATATATTTTGGTCCGGATCAGAAGCGGCGTAGGATCATTCGATCCTGACAAAGAGACAGCCGACATGCCCGTCCTCCGCTCGCGAACCTCCACCCATGGCCGCAACATGGCCGGTGCGCGCGGCCTATGGCGCGCTACCGGCATGAAGGACGGGGACTTCGGAAAGCCGATCATCGCGGTGGCCAACAGTTTCACCCAGTTTGTGCCGGGTCATGTGCACCTGAAGGACCTGGGCCAGCTGGTCGCCCGCGAGATCGAGGCGGCCGGCGGCGTGGCCAAGGAGTTCAACACCATCGCCGTCGACGACGGCATCGCGATGGGCCATGGCGGCATGCTTTACTCGCTGCCCAGTCGCGAGCTGATCGCCGACGCGGTCGAGTACATGGTCAACGCCCACTGCGCCGACGCCATGGTCTGCATCTCCAACTGCGACAAGATCACGCCCGGCATGCTGATGGCCGCGATGCGGCTGAACATTCCGGTGGTGTTCGTCTCCGGCGGGCCCATGGAGGCCGGCAAGGTGCTGGTGAAGGGCGAACTGCGCGCTCTCGATCTGGTCGACGCCATGGTCGTCGCCGCCGACGACAGCTACAGCGACGAGGAAGTCGCCGAGATCGAAAAGGCGGCCTGTCCGACCTGCGGCTCCTGCTCGGGCATGTTCACGGCCAACTCCATGAACTGCCTGACCGAGGCGCTGGGCCTGTCGCTCCCTGGCAACGGCTCGGTGCTGGCCACACACGCCGACCGCGAGGCGCTGTTCAAAGAGGCCGGCCGGCTGGTCGTCGACCTGTGCCAGCGCTGGTACGAGCAGGACGACGCCGCGGCCCTGCCGCGCGGCATCGCCACCCGGGCGGCGTTCGAGAACGCCATGAGCCTGGACATCGCCATGGGCGGCTCGACCAACACGGTGCTGCACCTGCTGGCCGCCGCCCACGAGGGCGAGGTCGACTTCGGCATGGCGGACATCGACCGGCTGTCGCGCAAGGTTCCCTGCCTCTGCAAGGTCGCGCCGGCCAAGGCCGACGTCCACATGGAGGACGTCCACAGGGCGGGCGGGGTCATGGCCATCCTTGGCGAACTGGAGCGCGGCGGCCTGATCGACGCGACCCAGCCGACCGTTCATGCCCCGACGATGGCCGAGAGCCTGGCCCGGTGGGATATCGGCCGCAGCAGCAGCCAGGTCGCCCGTGATCTGTTCAGCGCCGCCCCCGGCGGCAAGCCGACCCAGATCGCCTTCAGCCAGGCCGAACGCTGGGAGAACCTCGACACCGACCGCGAGGCTGGGGTCATCCGCTCGGTCGAGCATCCCTTCTCCAAGGATGGCGGCCTGGCCGTGCTGTTCGGAAACCTCGCGCCGGAAGGCTGCATTGTGAAGACGGCCGGGGTCGACGACTCGATCCTGACCTTCCAGGGGACCGCGAAGGTCTTCGAAAGCCAGGAAGCGGCGGTCAGCGGCATCCTGGGCGGCAAGGTCAAGGCCGGCGACGTCGTGGTCATCCGCTACGAAGGCCCCAAGGGCGGGCCGGGCATGCAGGAAATGCTCTATCCGACCACCTACCTGAAATCGAAGGGCCTGGGCGCCGCCTGCGCCCTGATCACCGACGGCCGCTTCTCGGGCGGCACCTCGGGCCTGTCGATCGGGCACGTTTCGCCGGAAGCCGGCGAGGGCGGTCTGATCGCCCTGGTCGAAACCGGCGATCCCATCCTGATCGATATTCCGAACCGTGGGATCACCCTGGATGTCTCCGACGCGGTGATCGCCGAGCGGCAGGCCGCGATGATCGCCCGCGGCAAGGACGCCTGGAAGCCGCTCGGCCGCGAGCGCGCGGTCAGCCCGGCCCTGCGCGCCTACGCCGCCATGACCACCAATGCCGCCCGTGGCGCGGTGCGGGACGTCAGCCAGGTCGAACGCTGAGGGCAGATTCCGGCGCCGCAAGCGGCGTCATCAGTCGTCGCGGTCCTTGCGGATGCGGGTCTCGGTCGACTTCTCGAAGTCGCTGGCCGAGGCCGGAGGCTCGCCCGCCGCACCGGTGTCGTCCCCCGGCTGGGCGCCGGGCCTGCCCATGACGATGGTGTCGTTGCCGCCGGCCCTGGGCGCGGAGACAGGCAGCCCGGGCTCGTCCCGGGCCGCGGCGGCCTTCTTCGCCAGATAGTCGGCGCGCTCGTCATCGGTGACCACGCCGTCGCGGTCAGCGTCCGCGGGATTGAACAACCGCAGCGGCTGGCCCTGGCCCAGGGCCTGGGCAGGCAGGGCGACGAGCAGGGCGGACAGGATGATGGCGACGCGCATGCGATGGCTTCCCGAAACAGGGATGCAGCATCGCGCCGTCGGGGCCTCGTATCAAGCCAGCGGCGATACACCGAACAGCATCGGGTGGGCCCAGAGCAGCCCCGCCCAGATCGCCACGGCCAGGGCCAGCCGCCACCAGCCGATCTCGCCCAGCGACAGCTTCTGACGGCCTGTCAGGATGGCGCCGAACGGAATGTTGGAGGTCTGGGCCGCGAAGGCGTCCCATTTGGCGCCCAGCGCCTTCTTGCGCTTGGCGTCGATGCTGACCGTGCCGAAGACGCCCAGCGCCAGAATGGAGCCGAACAGGATCACGCTGGGCAGGTCGCCGTTGGACAGCAGGTGTCCCGCCGCCCAGATAGACACGCCCCACAGGAACGGGTGCCGGGTGATGCGCAGCATGCCCTTCACCGCGTCCGGCTTGTCCAGCGCGCCCTCCTGCTTGACGCTGGTCGGGTTGGGGGTGAGCAGGCCCGGCACGACGAGCAGCAGGGCGAGCAGCATGATCAGCAGCCCGGCGTGGCGGGCGCCCGGGCCGAGATCCCAGTAGACCGGGCCCAGTCCCCTGGCGTCGCCATAGGCCATCGACAGCCAGACGATGCCGCCGACCGAGGCCAGCGAAAACAGGCCCATATAGGGGCCTTCCTTCATCGCCCCCACCAGCACGCCGCGAAGGGCGGTGCCGGAGACCAGAAGGTGCAGCAGGACAAAGAAGGCGGCGGCGGCGATCAGCGCGGTCATGAAGTCCCTCCCCAGGATGACAGCGGGGAGGGTGCACTTTTCAGTTTACACTGTCAATTATGGCGCTGTCCGTTTTCTTCATCGTCATCCGGCCCAAAGTCGAGCTCGGGATCGTCGTCCCACGGAGGCCCGTTGTCAGTATCCGCGGGAGGCGCGACAGGACGGGTGGGCGCGGGCCTTGCGACCGCCTCGGCTGGGCGCTGGGCCGAGACCGGCGTCGAGACGGCAGGCGGCGGAGCCTGCGGACGCGCGGGACGCCGAACAATGGCCTCGACCCGCGCCAGCCAGCGGTTGGCCTCGCCTATCGCGGCGCGGGGAGACCAGTCGTCCCGGCGGGCCTCATCGCCGCGCAGCCACAGGTCCAGTTCGAAGTCCGGGCTTTTCGGGTCGTCGAACAGCAGTCGCAGGGTGACCTGGTCGGCGGACGAGACCACCTGCTCCAGCGCCCGGCGGGGCTCGCCGCGGAAAGCCTTTGCGACCACCTGGCCATCGATGATCAGCTCGGCGCCGATCACCTCGTCGATGCGGTAGATCAGGCACCAGTCGCCCCGGTCCCAGGCGACAGCGATCAGGCCCGAGGCGAAGGAGAAGCCGGCGCCCCGACCGCGCCCCTGGGCGATGATCATCGCTTCGGGCTCGCTGCGCAGGACATTCCGCAGGGCGCGGCGGATCCGGCGCTCGTCGTTGTGCCACCACAACGCCAGGCTGCCCAGGAACGTCACCGCCGTTCCGGCCAGGGCCAGCATCATCAGAAGGCGCCACATGTCCGTCATGCGACAAGGCTTAGCGGGAGTCCCGCCCGTCGTCAGCGTCCCGCGTGGTCAGGCGCCTATGATGACCTTCTCCTCGCCCCACCACAGCGGCGAGCGGGACAGGTCGATGAAGCGCTTCTCGTCCTCCAGCAGCATCCGCCCCGCCTCGCGGGCGGCGGGGTCCTGGGCGGTCAGGGCCATGTCGTCAAAGCTGTCCCACCAGAGCTGGGCCACACCGTCGAACTGTTCAGGTCCGCCGCGGCTGGCGCGGGAGTCAGCGCTGACCGCCGGATCGAAGCTGTGCAGCTGGACGTACCGGCGGATGCGCAGGGGCTGCTTCACGCTGGCGACCAGCGGTCCGTGGGTGTTGAGCCAGTAGTCCTGGAAGGCCTCGCGCGTCAGGTGGGGCAGGCGGATGAGGCAGAAGGTCAGTTTGATCACAGATCCAGCTCCAAGACGACCGGAACGTGGTCGGAAGGCTTTTCGCCTCCGCGGACGTCCCTGTGAATGTCCACCCGCACCAGCCGGTCGGCGGCCTGGGGCGACAGAAGGGCGTGGTCGATGCGGATGCCGTTGTTCCGGGGCCATGCGCCGGCCTGGTAGTCCCAGAAGGTATACCCGCCGGGCGCGCCGTCGGCGGCCATGTAGGCGTCGGTCAGGCCAAGATTCTGCAGCGCGCGCCAGGCGCCGCGGCTCTCCGGCTGGAACAGCGCGTCGCCGAGCCAGTCCTTCGGCTTTTCCACGTCCTGCTCGAGCGGAATGACGTTGTAGTCCCCCGCGACGACCATCGGCTCCTCCAGCGGCAGGAGCGCGCGGACATGGCGGTTCAGGCGATCCATCCAGGCCAGCTTGTAGGCGAACTTCTCGGTGCCGATCGGATTGCCGTTGGGCAGGTAGATTCCGATCACCCGCACGGGCCTGGGGCCGGAGACGACCGCCTCGATGTAACGGGCCTGCTCATCGCTTTCGTCGCCCGGCAGTCCCCGGCGAATATCCTCCATCGGGGCCTTCGAGAGCATGGCCACGCCGTTGTAGGTCTTCTGGCCGTGGACGGCGACGTTGTAGCCCAGGCGCTCGAAGGCCTCGGCCGGAAACTTCTCGTCGATGCACTTGATCTCCTGCAGCACCGCCACGTCGGGCGAGGCCGCCTCGAACCAGGCCAATACCGTTTCCAGGCGAGCGTTGACCGAGTTCACGTTCCAGGTGGCGAGTCGCATTGACGGCTCCGTGACGAGGGGAGAAGGCTAGGGACCATGACGGTGCGGCTCAAGACAGTAGCGGAGCGGGATCAGCGCGCGAGGAGTATTCTGTTGATCCTCGCGACGGCGATCTGCGTGGGGATAGCCCCACTCGGCGCCGTCGGCACGCTGTTTTCGCCGCTGGTCTTCGATGATCGCGGCAACCTGCTCAACCCGCTGGCCTGGCTGGGCTTCTTCCTGATGATCACCTTCTGGGTCGTCTGTCTGGTCGGGCCGCTGGTCGCCTGGTTCTTCTGGCGCCGCCAGCGCGAGCCCCTGGCCTGGTCGGCGATGAGCGCCCCGCTGATCTGGGGACTCCTGATGGCGATCGTGCTTCAGTTCATCCCGGGTTAGGGCTTCACGAACTCGGCGATGGCCTCGACGACGCCGGGCGCCAACGGCAGCGACGGGTCGGCGTAGGTGGCGAAGTTGGGTCCCCGGTCGGAGGGGGCGACCTTCAGCACGTGGTTCACCTGCGCCAGGAGCACCAGCGTGGCCTTCGGCTGGGCGGCCTTCAGGGCGCGGGCGTCCGCGACGGCGACCTGGAGGTCGGTTTCACCCTGAAGAATGAGGATCGGCTTGTCGATCTTCGCCACCAGCGCAGCGGGGTCCTGGCGGAACGACTCGATCAGAAACCCCTGCACCGCCGGCCCGAACAACGGCAGGAGCGCCGGGTGCATGCCTGTCGTGTCGACCTTGCGGCCGGCCTCGAGCTCGCTGATCGCGGGCAGGGCCTGCGGCAGCAGCGGCGCGTTGGCCGGATTGGCCTGAAGCTGTTCGCGGATGACGGCGCCCAGCGGACGGCCCGCCGTGGCGACCAGGATCAACCCGCAGACGTCCGGGTTGTCATTCGTCGCCGCGATCAGCGCTACCAGTCCGCCCTCGCTGTGCCCGAGAAGCCAGGCACAGGGCAGTCCGATGCGCTGCTTCAGGTCGCTGGCCCAAGCGTTTGCATCAGCCGCCAGGAGGGTGACCGTCACGGCGTTGGGGTCGGCGGCGGCCGGGCCGCTGGCGAACATGCCGCGTTTGTCCATGCGAAGGCTGGCGACACCCTCGGCTGCGAGGCCCTCGGCGAGCAGCCGATAGCTGGCGGCGCGCACGCCCAGCGGATTGTCGCCGTTACGGTCGGTCGGGCCTGATCCAGGCAGGATGACCACTGCGGCCGCAGGTTTGGCGGCGGGCGATAGCTGGGTCGCCTTCAGCGGTGCGAGACCGCCCGGAATCTCGACGGCGGTCTCCATGGGGGCGGCGAGCGTGGCCGCGGCCATCATGATCGCGGTGAACATGGTGTCGCCCCCTCCGGAAGCGTGCTTCAGATCGAGAAGCTGACGCCGCAGCCGCAGCTGGATCTGGCGTTGGGATTGCGGACGCGGAACTCCGCGCCGGCCAGTTCATCCACGAAGTCGATCTCCGAACCCTTGAGGAGCGCGAGCGAGATCGGGTCCACCAGGGCCGCCGCGCCGTCGCGCTCGACCCGAAGGTCGTCATCCTCGGCGCCTTCGACCAGGTCGAAGCGGTACTGGAAGCCGGAGCAACCGCCGCCGTCGACGGCCACCCGCAGCATCACCGAACGCCCCTCGGCGGCGCCGATGGCGTGCAGGCGGCGGGCGGCCTGTTCGGAAAGCGTGACGTCGGCGCTGGCCAATGTGGAGGGCCTCAAGGCTGTGGAAACTCTGTGAGTTCATATATGTGCAACCCCGCGCCTCCAGGGAAGGGGGCGCAACGCAAGGCCGACGCATGTCCAGTCTTTTCCAGCCGCCGCCCAGAGCGCCCTATGCCGAAAATCCGGCATCGTCGCGGGGCCGCCAGCACCCGGGACCCGAGAGCAGGACAAGGACTCCGTTCGCCCGCGACCGGGACCGGATCATACATTGCACGGCATTTCGACGGCTCAAGGAAAAGACCCAGGTTTTCGTCGCTCACGAGGGTGATCACTACCGGACCCGCCTGACCCACTCCCTTGAGGTGGCGCAGATCGCCCGGTCGCTGTCCACGGCGCTCGGTCTGGACAACGACCTCGCCGAGACCATCGCCCTGGCCCACGACCTGGGTCACCCGCCGTTCGGCCATGCGGGCGAAGACCAGATCGATGAAAGCATGAGGCCGTTCGGCGGCTTCGACCACAACGTCCAGACCTTCCGCGTCGTGGCGAAGCTCGAGCACCGCTACCCCGACTTCGAGGGCCTGAACCTGACCTGGGAGACGCTGGAGGGCGTAATCAAGCACAACGGTCCGGTGACCGACAGGCTGTCCCGGCCCAGCTGGAGCATGGTCCGGCAGTTTGATGCGAACTACGATCTGAAGCTCGGGACCTGGGCTTCGGCCGAGGCCCAGGTCGCTGCGGTCGCCGACGACATCGCCTACAACAACCATGACGTCGACGATGGCCTCCAGGCCGGACTGTTCCAGCTGAACGAACTGCTCGACGTGCCGCTGATCGGGCCGATCCTGCACGGCGTACGGGCCGAACGCCCCGATCTGGACGACCGCCTGACCCGAATGGAAGCCGTCCGCCGGATGATCGGCGCGATGATCGACGACGTCATGGGCGAGACCCTGCGACGGGCGGACGAGAGCGGCGTCGCCTCGCCCGACGGGGTCAGGGCGCTGGGCCATGCCCTGGTCGCCTTCTCCCCGGACATGAACGAGGACCTCGCGCGCCTGCGCGCCTTCCTGATGGAGCGCATGTACCGCCACTGGAAGGTCAACCGCACGCGCAGCCAGGCGCGCCGCATTATCGCCGAGATGTTCTCGTTGTTCATGAGCGAGCCGGAGGTCATGCCGACCGAATGGTTCGCCAGGTCGCAGAACCGCGACGAGGCCGGCCGCGCCCGTGTCGTCTGCGACTACATCGCGGGCATGACCGACCGATACGCCATCGAAGAGCACAGGAAGCTGTTCCAGCTCGAAACCTGGTCATAGCGTTCGCGTCCACGTCAGGTCTCTGGCGATCCGGCGCTCCCGTTCGATACACTGAACGCCGTCGGCGCGCGATTCGCCGCAGCGTCCGCCCCGATGCTCCCTGGAGCCTGTCTTAAGATGTCCGACCATGATCGCGGCGCCTACACGCCGCCTACCGATTCCCCGCTTTCCTTTGACGCGCGCCGACCGGTGCGCGGCGGAGGCGGCGGCTCGTCCATCCTGCTGATCAGCGCCGTCATCCTGCTGGTGCTGATCGTCGGCGCCGGGATCTGGCTCTACCGGGACGGCCTCAGGGGCGACGATGACGCGCCCCAGCCGGTCGGCGCCGCCGTCGAAACCGCAAAGGTCGAGCCCAAGGCGGCCGATCAGCCCGAGACCGACCCGGCGGCCGGCCTGACCATCCACACCGACGACGGCGGCGTTTCGGGTGAACCGACTTTCGCGCCGGAGCCGGAGCCGGTTCTGCCGCGTCCGGCGCCGACGACCGCCCCGACCACCGCCGAGCTGCGCCCCGCCGCGCCGGCGACCCCGCCAGTCGCCGTCGCGCCCAGGCCGGTCGCGCCGGTCGCCGTGGCTCCCAAGCCCGTCGCGCCGGCGCCCGCGCCGGCCGCCACGGGCGCCGCCATGGTCCAGATCGGAGCCTTCTCGTCCCAGGCCCTGGCCGACAAGGGCTGGAACGACGCCGCCGCCGTCTCGCCGGGCATCGCCGCCGGCAAGGGCAAGCGGGTCGAAACCGTTGAAAAGGACGGCAAGACCCTGTTCCGGACCTCGGTGACCGGCTTCGCCAGCCGCGCCGACGCGACGGCCTTCTGCGACCGCCTGAAGGCGGCGGGAAAGAGCTGCTTCGTCAAGTGAGCCGGCTCGCCGCCATCTTCGGCTGCCAGGGCCATGCCCTGACCAGGGCGGAGATCGCCTTCTTCCAGGATGTGCGGCCCTGGGGCTTCATCCTGTTCCGGCGCAATCTCGACACGCCCGATCAGGTCCGGGCCCTGACGGCGGCGCTGCGCGAGACCGTGGATGATCCCCGCGCGCCGATCCTGATCGACCAGGAGGGCGGCCGCGTGCAACGGCTGGGCCCGCCGCACTGGCCCAAATACCCGCCCGGCCGGGCCTACGGCGACCTGCCGACCAATGACCCGCTGGTCCGACGCGAGATCACCCGCCTGGGCGCGCGGCTCATGGCCCATGACCTGCTGGACCTGGGGATCAACGTCGACTGCGTTCCGGTGCTCGACGTGCCGTCGCCGGACGGCCACGAGATCATCGGCGACCGCGCCTATGGCCAGGACGTCGGGACCGTCGCGACCCTTGGGCGCGCAGCCGCCGAGGGCCTGATCGCCGGCGGCGTGCTGCCGGTCGTCAAGCACATCCCGGGGCACGGCCGGGCGATGGCGGACAGCCACATGGAGCTGCCCGTCGTAGGCGCGTCTTTCGAAGACCTCGACGCTCGCGATTTCGCGCCGTTCCGCGTGCTCTCGGACATGCCGATGGCGATGACGGCCCACGTCGTCTACACGGCCATCGATCCCAAACGCCCTTCGACAACATCCAAGACCGTGATCCGGGACGTCACCCGCGGCACCATCGGTTTCGACGGCCTGCTGATGACCGACGACCTGTCGATGAAGGCGCTGAAGGGCGGGTTCAAGGCCCGGGCCAGGGCGGCGCTGGCCGCCGGCTGCGACGTGGTCCTGCACTGCAACGGCGACATGGACGAGATGAAGGCCGTCGTCGAAGGCTGCCGCAAGCTCAAGGGTCATGCCCGCCGCCGCGCCCACGCTGCCTTGGCCCGCCTGGCGCGAGTGCCGGAGCCCTTTGATGTCGAGCAGGGCCGCGCCCGCTTCTCCGCCGCCTTCGAGGGGCGGTTCGACGGATGACGGACACGACCTTCCAGCCGGACCTCGACTTCCAGGCCGCCTCCAACGCTGCCGAGGACGGGGACGCGCTGATTGTCGATATCGACGGCTATGAGGGGCCCCTGCACGTCCTGCTGGCCCTGGCCCGGACGCAGAAGGTCGATCTGCTGCAGCTGTCGGTGACCCGGCTGGCCGACCAGTATCTGAAGTTCGTCAAACAGGCCCGGCGTCTGCGGTTCTCGCTGGCCGCTGACTATCTCGTCATGGCCGCCTGGCTGGCCTACCTGAAGTCGCGGCTGCTGCTGCCGCGCGGCGAGCGGCCGAAGGCCGAGGAGCCGCCGCCCGAGGAGATCGCCGCCCAGCTGGCGTTCCGGCTGGCCAAGCTCGACGCCATGCGCCGCGCCGTGGAGGCCCTGCGCGAGCGGCCACAGCTGAAACGCGACGTCTTCACCCGTGGCGATCCGGAGGCGGTGAAGATCCTCTCCTCCAACCGTATCGAGGGTGACCTCTACCAGCTCATGAGCGCCTACATCGGTCAGCGCCGCAAGGAAGCCGACCGCAGCTACCGGCCCTACATTCCGGTCGCCTATGGCCTGGAGGACGCCCGCGACCGGCTGCGCGGCATGGTCCACGAGTTCACCGTCTGGACAGCGATGGGCGGGGTGGCGCCCGAAGCCCGAGACCCTGACGGCCCGAGCCGGTCCAGCTATGTCGCCTCGACCCTGGCCGCCAGCCTGGAGCTGGTGAAGGAAGGGGTGATCGAGGCCCGGCAGCTTGAGGCCTTCACCGAGATCTACCTGCGCAAGCGCAAGGAACCACCGCCGGGAGAGGGGGCTCTGGCATGACGGAGATCACCCAGATCGAGCGGGCGCTGGAGGCGCTGCTGTTCGCGGCCGCTGAACCTCTGTCGGTCGAGGACCTCGCCCGTCGTCTGCCGGAGGGCGCTGACGTGGCCTGGGGCCTGGAGGTCCTGCGCCAGCGCTGCGAGGGCCGGGGCGTGGAGTTGGTCCAGGTGGCCGGGCGCTGGCGGTTCCAGACGGCGACCGACCTGGCCTTCCTGATGACCGAGGAGCGCGACGAGCCGCGTCGCCTCTCCAAGGCCGCCCAGGAAACCCTGGCGATCATCGCCTATCACCAGCCGGTGACCCGGGCCGAGATCGAGGCCGTGCGTGGCGTACAGGCCAGCAAGGGCACGCTCGACGTGCTGCTGGAGCTGGGCATGGTCCGGATGCGAGGTCGTCGCCGCACGCCGGGCCGGCCTGTCACCTACGGCACGACCGACCTGTTCCTCGAGCACTACGGGCTGGCCAATCTCGCCGATCTGCCGGGCATGGCCGAGATGAAGGCTTCCGGTCTGCTGGGCCTCGACCTGCCGCCCGGCTTCGACGTGCCTGATCCGTCGAGGCCGCCGCTGGACGAGGAAGACGCCCTCGACTTCGAAGGGGCGGGCGAGGACACGCCGGAGTTCGTGCAGGACTATGTGGGGGGGGGGGACTAGTCCGCGCGTGCTTCGACACGCGCCTGCGGCGCTGCTCAGCATGACGTCGAGTGATTGCTTTCCAGCGACCTCATCCTGAGCAGCCGCGAAGTGGCGTGTCGAAGGACGCAATGATGTGGACGAACCTCACGCGCCTTTAATTTGGCCAGCGGCCACGCGAACGCCTATATAGACCGACATAGTCGAACCACGCCGCGTCGCAGGGACGCACGCGGCCTGAAGGAGCACCCGGACGATGGGTTCATTTAGCATCTGGCATTGGCTGATCGTGCTGGCGGTTGTCGCCCTTATGTTCGGCGGCCGGGGCAAGCTCTCCGGCCTGATGGGCGACGCGGCCAAGGGCATCAAGGCTTTCCGCGATGGCCTGAAGACCGAGGACAAGGTTGACGAGACGCCGGCCCAGCCGCTGCCCCGCGCCGAGTCCGAGAAAGACAAGATCGTCAGCTGAGGCTGGCGACCAACTCTGCCCTTGATCGCGCCATCGGCGCGGGCGTAAGGCCGCGTGATGCTTCCTGAAATCGGCGCCACAGAACTGCTCGTCATCGCCGCGGTCGCTCTGATCGTGGTCGGGCCCAAGGACCTGCCGCTGCTCCTGCGCAAGCTGGGGCAGTGGATGGCCAAGGCTCGCGGCATGGCCAACGAGTTCCGCGCCAGCTTCGACGAAATGGCCCGTCAGTCAGAGCTCGACGAGCTGCGGCGCGAGGTCCAGGCCCTGCGCACCGGCCAGTTCATGGACCCGCTGCAGACGCCCGATGGTCCGCGCGACGCCAGCGTCGACCAGGTGTTCGCCGACATCGACGCCGGTCTGAGGGGCGGCGACGTCCAGGTCAGTCCGGCCATGGCCTGGCAACCGGAAGCGATTGCGACGCCCGAGGCTGAAGCGATCGCCGCCGCCGACAAGCCCAGGCGCAAGCGCGCGCCCGCCAAGCCGAAAGCTGCGCTGATCGTCGAGGAGGCCGCTCCCGTCGCCCGCAAGCCCCGCGCCCCGCGCAAGGCGAAGACCGGAACCGTCTCGTGACCAGCGACTACCAGCCTGACGAAGCCGAGATCGAATCCTCGCGCGCGCCGCTGCTCGACCACCTCGTCGAACTGCGCAAGCGGCTGATCATCTGTGTCGGTGCGTTGATCCTTGGCTTTGGCATCTGTTTCGGGTTCGCCGACGACATCTACACCGTCCTGCTGCAACCGTTCATCAAGGCCGGGGCCCTGATCGCGGCCCAGAAGGCCGGCGTCAGCCACGGGCCGTTCGACCTGCTGCTGGTCATGGCGGGGCTGAAGGATGTCCCGGCCATGGACTCCAAGACGGTCGAGATGATCTTCACCGCGCCGCTGGAGTTCTTCTTCACCAAGCTGAAGATGGCCGGCTTCGGCGCGGTGATCCTGACCTTCCCGGTGCTGGCCTGGCAGATCTACGCCTTCGTGGCGCCAGGTCTCTACAAGCGCGAGCGCCGGGCCTTCCTGCCGTTCCTGCTGGCCTCGCCCATGCTGTTCAGCCTCGGCGCGGCGATGGTCTACTACGTCATGCTGCCGTTCGTGATGTGGTTCTCGCTCAGCCAGCAGGTGACCACCGACACAGTCAATGTCGCGCTGTTGCCCAAGGTGTCGGACTACCTGACCCTGGTGACGACCCTGCTGCTCGCCTTCGGGCTCTGCTTCCAGCTGCCCGTTGTGCTGACGCTGCTGGGGCTGGCGGGCATTGTGACCAGCAAGCTTCTGCGCGAGATCCGGCGCTACGCCATCGTTGCGGTGTTCGTGGTCGCCGCGATCTTCACCCCGCCCGATCCGATCAGCCAGCTGATGCTCGCGATCCCTATCGTGCTGCTCTACGAGCTCTCCATCTGGCTGGTCTGGCTGATGGAACGCCGCCGCCTGCGCGACGATGAGGCGGCGGGCACGGATGTGGTGACGACGTAATCGCTCCGTTCCCCTGGAGGGGGGAAGGGCAGGGTTGGGGGTGGCGTCCTGTCGGCGTCGATGGGTCGGCTGACTGCTCTACGATTCTACAGGCTTCTGTGCCGGACGCTGTCCCACCGCCACCGAACTGCTCAGTTTGTCCTCGGGCGCGCGCTCCGCGCGAGCCGGGGGCAGGCCACCTTCCCCCCTCCAGGGGGAAGGGCTTTAAAACACGCCCGACGCGCTCTAGAGAAAGCGCCTCAATCCTGCCGGCGCTCCTCCCATGCACGACATCAAGGCCATCCGCGAAAATCCAGCCCTGTACGTCCAGGGCTGGAGCTCTCGTGGCCGCGAGGACGCGCAGGCGCTGGTCGACCAGCTGCTTACGCTGGACCGCGACCTGCGCGCCGCCCAGACGGCCGTGCAGGCGGCGCAGTCGCGGCGCAATGACGCCAGCAAGCAGATCGGCCAGGCCAAGGCCCAGAAGGACGAGTCGAAAGCCGCCGCCCTGATGGCCGAGGTCGAGTCGCTGAAAGGCGAGATGGCGGCCCAGGCCGAAGCCGAGGCGAAGGCCAGCGGCGAACTGCGCGGCCTGCTCGAGGCCCTGCCCAATATCCCCGACCCGCAGGTTCCGGCCGGCGCCGATGAGACTGGCAACGTCGAGCAGAGCCGCCACGGTGACCCGCGCCGGATGAACAACGCCCGCGACCACGTCGACCTCGGCGCGGGCCTGGGCGGCATGGACTTCGAGGCCGCCGCGAAGATGAGCGGCTCGCGGTTTGTGGTGCTCAGGAAGGGCGTCGCCCGGCTGGAGCGCGCCCTCGGCCAGTTCATGCTCGACCTGCAGACGGGGACCAATGGCTACGCCGAGGTGTCACCGCCGGTGCTGGTCAAGTCGGACGCGCTCTACGGCACCGGCCAGCTGCCCAAGTTCGAGGAAGATCTCTTTCGTACGACGGGCGACCACTATCTCATCCCCACCGCCGAGGTGTCCCTGACCAACCTCGTCCGCGAGGCGATCACCTCGGAGGAGGACCTGCCGCTGCGGCTCACCGCCCTGACCCACTGCTTCCGCTCGGAAGCCGGGTCGGCGGGGCGCGACACGCGCGGCATGATCCGCCAGCACCAGTTCCAGAAGGTCGAGCTGGTCTCGATCGCCACGCCGGAACAGTCGGCAGCCGAGCATGACCACATGGTGGCCAGCGCCCAGATGGTGCTGGAGAAGCTCGGTCTGGCCTACCAGACCATGCTGCTCTGCACCGGCGACATGGGCTTCTCGGCCCGCAAGACCTATGACCTCAACGTCTGGCTGCCGTCGCAGAACACCTTCCGGGAGATCAGCTCGATCTCCAACTGCGGCGACTTCCAGGCGCGGCGCATGGACGCCCGCTGCCAGAAGAAGGGTGAGAAGGGTACGCGCTACATGCATACCCTCAACGGCTCGGGCCTGGCCGTGGGCCGGACCCTGGTCGCGGTGCTGGAGAACTACCAGGACGAGGGCGGCAGGATCGCCATACCCGACGTGCTGGTCCCCTACATGGGCGGGGTGACGCACCTGGAGCCTGCGGCCTGATGCGTATCCTCCTCACCAACGATGACGGCATCCACGCCGAGGGCCTGGTCACGCTGGAGAAGATCGCCCGCGCCCTGACCGATGACGTCTGGATCGTCGCGCCGGAGTACGAGCAATCGGGCGCCAGCCGGGCGCTGACCCTGGCCGACCCGATCCGTGTACGGAAGGTTGGCGACCGCAGGTGGGCTGTCGAGGGCACGCCTACCGACTGCGTTCTGCTGGGCGTGCGCGAGCTGATCGACGGCGCCCGGCCCGACCTGGTGCTGTCGGGCGTCAACCGCGGCCAGAACATCGCCGAGGACGTCACCCTGTCGGGCACGGTCGCCGGCGCCATCGAGGGCATGGCGCTGGGCATCCCGTCCATCGCGCTCAGCCAGTCGATGCTGGCCTTCCACGACGAGGTGGTTCCCTACTGGGAGACCGCCGCCCATTTCGGCCCCGGGATCGTCGCGCGGCTGATCGAGGTCGGCTGGCCGGCCGATGTGGTCATGAACGTCAACTTCCCCTCGCGTCCGCCGGCCGAGGTGACCGAGGTCGAGGTGACCCGCCAGGGCTTCCGCGACACGCACATCCGCACGCTGGACAAGCGCACCGATCTGCGCGGCCGTGACTATTTCTGGATGGGGTTCTCGGGCCAGCTGTCGAAGCCGGCCGAGGGCACGGACCTGAAGGCCGTCTACGGCGGCAAGATCTCGATCACGCCGCTGCATATCGACCTGACCCACATGGAGACGGTCCACAAGCTGAAAGGGTTGCTGGGCGGCGCGCCGCCCAAGGTCGGATGAGCGAGCCGCAGGACACGCCCCGGGAGCGCATGGCGCGTCTCATCCTCGCCCTGCGATCGCAGGGGGTCACCGATCCGCGCGTGCTCGACTCCATCGAGCGGACGCCGCGCGAGCTGTTCACGCCGGATCTGTTCAAGGAGCGGGCCTTCGAGGACTCGGCCCTGCCCATCGCCTGCGGGCAGACGATCAGCCAACCCTTCATCGTCGGGCTGATGACCCAGGCCCTGACCATCGAGCCCCGGTCCAGGGTGCTGGAGATCGGCACGGGCAGCGGCTACCAGACCGCCGTCCTCAGCCGGCTGTCGCGACTGGTCTACACCGTCGAGCGCTATCGGACCCTGATGAAGGAGGCCGAGGAGCGGTTCCGGACCCTGGGTCTCGTCAATGTGATCACCCGCTTCGGCGACGGCGGCGAAGGCTGGGCCGAGCAGGCGCCCTTTGACCGGATCATGGTCACCGCCGCCGCGCCCGAGGAGCCGAAGCGGTTGCTCGCCCAGCTCAAACCCAATGGCGTGCTGGTCGCGCCGATCGGAAAGGGGCCCGTGCAGAGCTTGCGCCGCTACGCCGGAGACGGCCAGGGCGGTTTCAAGGTGGAGCTGCTGGGCGACGTCCGGTTCGTGCCGTTGCTGGACGGCGTGGCCCGGGAACTCTGACAAACTGCAAACCATCGACGGCGAAGCGGGCCTTGCGCCTCGAATCCGCCCAGAAGGTCGGCTGACAAGAACGTAACTGGAAGCCTTCCTGTGCTTAACGCGGGCTTAAGGCTGTCCGCACGATTCATTCGCGCTTGATCGAACGGAGCGGCGATGACCAATTTGATGATCCGGGCGGCCCTGGTCGCAGCCGCCGCGACCCTCGCGACCGCCTGCGCCTCGACGCCTCAGTACCCGACCGTCGCCGGACGCGAGTCCGGGACGGGACCACAGGCGCCGCGCCCGGCCTATCCGGTGAAGTCCTCCGACAGCGACTCCGACATGATCGGCGACCGGATGCCGGCGCCGTCGACGCGGGTGGAGTCGGAGACGCTGCTCGCCGTCGCGCCGTCGGCGTCCTCGGCCGCCGTCGAAACCGCCGACCTGCCGCCGGTCACCGCGCCCGAACCCGCTCCCGAGCCCCAGCCGCGGGACGAGGCGCCGCCCGAACCTGTGATGGTCCCGGTGACAAGGACCGTCACCCTCGCGCCCGGCAAGGTCGTCGACGTCGACGGGCGCCCCAAGACCTACACCGTCAAGGAGGGGCAGGGGCTCGACGCTGTCGCCCGCGCCATGGGGTCCAGCCGCGCCGAGCTGGCGAAGATCAACGACCTCAAGGAACCCTACCGGCTGAAGCCCGGCCAGGTCCTCAAGGGACCGGCCAGCCGCGCCAAGGCCTATGTCGTGGCGAGCGGCGACACCCTGATCGCCATAGGCCGCCGCTTCGGCCTGTCCGCCGCAGCCCTGGCCGAGGAGAACGATTTCGCCGCGACCGCTGCGATCCGCGTCGGCCAGAAGATCAAACTGCCCCCTGGCGCCAAGGATGCCGGTCCGCAGAAGAAGACCATCACCGTCATGGAGCCCGCGCCTGGACAACCCGCTCCCGCGCCTCGCTCACAGCCGGTGACTCCGCCGCCGGCGCCCCGGCCGCAGCCGGTCGCCCCGCCGCCGGCCGTGACGCCGCGCCCAGTGGTCCCCACGCCGGCCGCGCCCAGGCCTGTTCCGCCTCGCCCGACACCCGCTCCGACCCCGACCCCGGCGCCGTCGCGACCGGTCGTGACGCCGCCGCCGGCGGTGCGTCCGCCCGTGGCGACCCCCACCCCGGCCCCGGCGCGCCCCTCGACGACCGCGCCGCTGCTGCCCGATGACCGGCCGCCGACCCTGACCGACGCCGACATCACGGCGCTGGGCCGTGGCCGGTTTGACTGGCCCGTGCGCGGCGAGGTGATCTCAGACTTCGGGCCCAAGGGCGGCGGTCGCCGCAACGATGGCCTCGACATCGCCGCCCCGGCCGGGACCCCGGTGCGCGCCGCGGCGGCCGGCAAGGTCGTCTATTCGGGCGGGGATGTCCCCGGCTTCGGTGTCACCGTGCTGATCCAGCACGAGGACGGCTGGGTCACGGTCTATGGCAACCTGCAGACCGCCAGCGTGCGCATGCAGCAGGTGGTCCGGGCCGGCGAACAGATCGGCGCCGTCGGGGCCAGCGGCGGCGCGCCGCGCCCGCAGCTGCATTTCGAGGTTCGCTACTCGCCCTCGCCGAAGTTCAAGGCCAAGGCCATCGACCCGGCGCTGGTGCTCCCGCGCTGATCCTGTCCCTTCCCATCAAGGGGAGGGAAGGCGCTACATCGGAAGCACCCTGCCCAGTTCACCCGCCAGATCGCGGATGAACTGCCAGGCGACCCGGCCGGAGCGCGAGCCCCGCAGCTGCGACCATTGCAGGGCGCGGCGCTCGAGGTCCGGCGTTGTGAGCGCAAACCGGTCGGCATAGCTCCGCACGGCGGCCAGATAGGCGGCCTGGTCCATGGGCGGGAAGCCGATCCACAGTCCGAAGCGGTCGGAGACGCTCACTTCTTCCTCGGCGTCTTCGGCGGCGGCGATCATGCCGCGGCCCTCAGCGTGGTCGCGCGGCATCAGGTGGCGGCGGTTGGAGGTGGAGACGAACAGCACGTTCTCCGGTGGACCGGCGACGCCGCCCTCAAGCGCCGACTTGAGCGCCTTTGCCGCTGCCGCGCCGTCCTCGAACGACAGGTCGTCGCACAGGACGACGAACCGTTCGCCGCGGGTTCGAAGCAGGTCGAACAGCGGCGGCAGGGCCGCGACCTCGTCGCGGTCGACCTCCACCAGCTTCAGAGTCGGATGATCAGCGACCACGCTCATGAAGGCGGCTTTGGACAGCGAGCTCTTGCCCGTACCGCGCACGCCCCACAGCAGCACGTGATTGCTGGGCACGCCTCGGGCGAAGCGGGTCAGGTTCTCGACGAACCGCGCCTTCTGGCTGTCGATCCCGACCAGCAGGTCCAGCGCCAGCGGATAGTCAGGCGCCGGGGGGAAACCGCCGTCGACCGGGTCGTGACGGAACAGCCGCGCGGCCGAAAAGTCGGGCTCCGCCTTCGTGGGCGGCGCCATTCGCTCCAGTGCGTCGGCGATGCGGATGAGGAGGGCCTGTGTCTTATCGTCCATGACGGCGGATTAGCGGGCCCGGGGCACATTGCAAAGCGCAGGGTCAACGCATAGTTTCCGCCGACCCGCGACGCGGCATGTCCGCCGCCGCCACAGCCCTTCCCTCGGAGACGAGATGTCCGACCCCAATCAGTTGATGAGCCTGGCCTTTCCGCTTGTCCTCATCGCCGTCCTCTACTTCTTCATGTTCCGCCCGCAACAGAAGCGCTTCAAGGAACACCAGACCATGGTGGCCAACCTGAAGCGCGGCGACCAAGTGGTCCTGTCCAACGGCATGATCGGCAAGATCGTGCGCGTCGAGGACAAGGAAGCCGGGGTCGAAGTCGCCCAGGGCGTCACCGTCAAGGTGGTCAAGTCGATGATCGCCGAAGTCCGTGGCAAGGGCGAACCCGTCGTCGCCAACGACGCCAAGAGCTGACGCCGAAAAGGCCGCTGGACCCATGCTGATCCTTTCCCGCTGGAAGGTGATCGTCGTAATCGCGGCGATCCTCTTCGGCATCCTGTTCACGCTTCCGAACCTGCTGCCGCAGTCGATGCGGGACGCGCTGCCGCCGTTCATGCCGAACAAGACCCTTAACCTGGGCCTCGATCTGCAGGGCGGCTCCTACCTGATGCTCGAGGTCGACACCCCGGCGCTGGTCAAGGAGCGTTCGGAAAACCTCATGGAAGACGTCGTCAAGACGCTTGAGGATGAGGACATCCGGGTGGCCAATCCGGCGGCGCGACAGGGCGGGGCCTCCGTCCAGATCGCCGATCCGGCGCAGTATGATGAAGCGTTCCGTCTGTTGTCGCGCATGCCGCAGCCCGTGCGCAGCGGCCAGGGCAACGACATGTCGGTCAACCGTCTCGAGGGTGGACGGATCAGCGTCTCCTACACTGCCCGCGGGACCCAGGAACTGACCATGGCCGCGGTCGAGCAGTCGGTCGAGATCATCCGCAAGCGCGTCGACGAACTTGGCACCAAGGAGCCGTCGATCACCCGCCAGGGCCCGAACCGCATCGTGGTCCAGGTGCCCGGCGAGAGCGATCCTGAGCGCCTGAAGGCGGTCATCGGCAAGACCGCCAAGCTGTCCTTCCAGATGGTCGACCAGAGCCGCACCTACGGCGAGGCCCTCTCGGGCGTGCTGCCGCCGGGTGCGGAAATCCTGCCTTATGAAGTCGGCGCCAACGCGCCCGAACCGGGCGTGGTGGTCCGCCGGCGCATCGAGATCTCCGGCGAGAACCTGGCCGATGCGCGGATGTCCAATGATCCGCAGACGGGCGAGCCGGTGGTGTCGATCCGCTTCGACAGCCAGGGCGCCCGTCGCTTCGGCGAGATCACGACCCGCAACGTCAACAAGCCCTTCGCCATCGTCCTTGATGACAAGGTGCTGTCGGCGCCGAACATCAACGAGCCGATCCTGGGTGGCAGCGCCCAGATTTCGGGCGGCTTCACGGCCGAGAGCGCCAACAACCTCGCCATCATGCTGCGCAACGGGGCCCTGCCGGCGCCGCTGAAGATCGAGGAGCAACGCACCGTCGGGGCCGAGCTGGGCGCCGACGCGGTCGAGGCCGGCCGGATCTCCACGATGGTGGCCTTCGTCACCATCCTGGCCTTCATGGTGTTTGCCTACGGCCTGCTGTTCGGCGGCATCTCGGTGATCGCGCTGGTCATCAACGGCCTGATGATCATCGCCGCTATGAGCGCCACCCAGGCGACCCTGACCCTGCCCGGCATCGCCGGCCTGATCCTGACCCTCGCCGTCGCCGTCGACGCCAACGTGCTGATCTATGAGCGGATGCGTGACGAGGTGAGGGCGGGTCGCCAGGTGCTCTCGGCCATGGAGGCGGGCTTCTCGCGCGCCATGGAGACGATCATCGACGCCAATCTGACGACGCTGATCGCCGCCGCCATCATGTTCTTCTTCGGCGCCGGGCCCGTGCGCGGGTTCGCCTGGACGCTGTCGATCGGGGTGTTCACCTCGGTCCTGACCGCCGTCCTGGTGACCCAGGTCCTGCTCGCCGTATGGTACCGCACGGCGCGTCCCAAGACGCTGCCGATCGCGTGAGGTTCGAACCATGACCTTCTGGCCTCTCATCAAGATCCTGCCGGTGAAGACGAACCTGCGGTTCGTCGACTTCTCCAAGTTCGCCGGAGCCATCTCGATACTTCTGACGATCGCCTCCCTGGCGGTGGTGCTGTTCCCGTTCCAGCCGCCTTGCGGCGGCCTGAACTGCGGCATCGATTTCCGCGGCGGCACGATCCTGGAGTTCACCACCTCGCCGCCGGCCGCCGCGGGCAGTACGGCCGAGCCTTCCGGCGGCCAGCAGATTCCGCTCGACGTCGTTCGCAAGTCCCTCGCGGGCAAGAACCTGGGCGATGTCCAGGTCCAGGCTTACGGCGACGGATCTTCCGCCATGGTCCGCTTCGAGACCAGGGAGGGTGAAAACGCCAACGCCGTGAAGAGCGATGTGCGCGCCACCCTGCAGAAGGCGCTGCCGGACATCCGCTTCACCAATGACGCCACCGTCGGCGCCAAGGTGTCCGGCGAGCTGTTCACCAGCGGCATGACTGCCCTGCTGGTCGCGATCGGCCTGATGCTGGTCTACATCTGGTTCCGCTTCGAGTTGCAGTTCGGGCTTGGCGCGGTGGTCGCGCTGTTCCATGACGTGATCCTGACCTTTGGTCTGATCGCCGTGACCAAGATGGAGTTCAGCCTGACCACCATCGCGGCCATCCTGACGATCATCGGCTACTCGATGAACGACACCGTCGTGGTCTTCGACCGCCTTCGCGAGAACCTGCGCAAGTACAAGAAGATGCCGCTGCGCGAGGTTATCGACCTGTCGATCAACGAGACGCTCTCGCGCACGATCATCACCGGCCTTACCGCCATCATGGCGCTGACCGGGCTGGCGGTCTTCGGCGGCGACGCGCTGTTCGGCTTCGCGATCATCATGATCTTCGGCATCACGCTCGGCACCTATTCGTCGGTCTATGTCGCCGCGCCCGTGATCCTGCTGTGGGGCGTCAAGCGGGGTGAGGAAGAGGCCACGCCGATCACGTTCGGCGCCGCCTCGCGGCCCTGATGGCCGGGTTGCGCCAGCCGCCCTCGGTCGACGCCTGGGGCGGCGGCGGGTTCCGGGTCTCGGGCGACTGGCGGCCCGGCTCGCTTCTGATCCTCGACGACATGGCCCGCCCCTGGGCGGCCAGCTCGCTGGCGGCGCTGACCCTCGATGACTTCACCGAGGTGCTCGCCAGTCGTGGCGCGGTGGAATTCGTGCTGCTGGGCACGGGCCTGACCCAGGGCCTGCCGCCCCGAGCCCTGCGGGACGGCCTGAAGGCGGCCGGCATCGGGCTGGAGTTCATGTCCACCGAGGCCGCCTCCCGCACCTACAATGTCGTGGCGTCCGAGGGGCGCCGCGTCGCGGCGGCGTTGATCGCTGTTTGATCCAGATCATGGACAGGCGGGCCGAAGCCTTTACCGGCCCGCGCGAACCGGCCTATAGCTGACCTCCAAGGTAGGAATCTCCAAGGGGTTGGACGATGGGTGCTCTTCTCTCGAATTTCCGCAACACCGTCATCGTCAGCGTGCTGCTCGCGCTGGTTATGGTGTTCGCGTACTCCACCAGCGCTCACGGGCTGGAAGCCACGTTCTGGCAGGCGGTGTTCCGCTGGATGCACACCTTCTTCGGCATCCTCTGGATCGGTCTGCTCTACTACTTCAACTTCGTGCAGATCCGCGTCATGCCGACCATCCCGGCCGAGCTGAAGCCGGCGGTGTCGAAGTACATCGCGCCTGAGGCTCTGTTCTGGTTCCGCTGGGCCGCGCTCGCGACCTGGGTCATGGGCATGATCCTCGCCTTCAACCGCGGCCACAGCTACGCGGTCGAGGCGATCACGCTGGGCCTGGCCGGCGGCTACGATCCGGCCGTCGACAAGGGCTTCACAATGATCGGCATCGGCATGTGGCTGGCCACGATCATGTTCATCAACGTCTGGGCCTTCATCTGGCCGAACCAGAAGATCGCGCTGGGCATCGTCGAGGCTGACGCGGACGCCAAGGCCAAGGCCGCCCGCACCGCCATGCTGTTCTCGCGCACCAACCTGCTGCTCAGCATCCCGATGCTGACGGCCATGACCATGAACCAGACGCTGTTCGGCTAGTCCGGGCACATCGGTTGGAGAAGGCCCGCTGGATCACTCCGGCGGGCCTTTTTCATAAGGGTATGGCCGACGACCTCGACATCACTGTCCGCGACCACGCCACGGACCGCTGGCTCTCCAGCCGTTTCGTGGCCGACGCCGCCGCGCGCGCCGACCTGATCGCCCTCTACGCGCTGGACCATGAATTGACCCGGATCCCGCATCTGGTGTCCGATCCTCTGATGGGCGAGATCCGCATGACCTGGTGGCGGGAAGGCCTCGAGGAGATCGCCGAGGGCCGGCCGGTGCGACCTCATCCGGTCCTCAAGGTGATCGCCGCCGGCGCCCTGCCGGCGCTTGCTCTGGCGGCGCTGGCCGAGGCGCGGCTGGGCGATCTCGACGAGCCTAAGACCGGGGCCGCGCTGATCGCTCACATCGACGCCACCGAGGGGCTGGTGATGGCCCTGGCCGCGCGCCGGCTCTCGACAGAAGCCACCGCTGACCATGTCGCCGAGGCGGCGCGCGCCGTCGGCCTCGCCCGCGTCGATCCGCCGGCTGCGTTGAAGGCGCTGGCCGCCGCGCGCTCGACCCTGAGGGCCCTGCCGGTGGCGGCCTTCCCGGCGGTGGCGCACGCCGTGTTCGTGCCGGACTATGCCCGAGGCGTATCGCCCGGGCCGCTGGGGAAACGCCTGCGGGTCTTCCTGGCGGTGATGACCGGCAGGACCTGAGCCTACTCCGCGGCGACCAGAGCCTCGCTCGCCAGCCAGCCTTCAAGGTCGGCCATGGCGCGCTCGCTCTGCATGCGCTTCTTTGCCCGCCCCCGATCGCCGGGATGCAGCTTCCGCCCCTCGGCGTCCTTGCGCGGCGCCTCCATGGGCGGCAGCAGGCCGTAGTTGATGTTCATCGGCTGGAAGCTGTGCTTGCCGCCGTCCAGATGCCCGCCCGTGATATGGGCGACCAGGGCGCCCAGGGCTGTGGTCGGCGGCGGAGTCGGGATCGGCCTGCCCAGCCGCTCGGCGGCGGCCAGACGGCCTGTCAGCAGGCCCAGCGCCGCGCTCTCGACATAGCCCTCCACGCCCGTCACCTGACCGGCGAAACGCAGGCGGGTGTCGACCTTGAGTCGCAGCTTCTCGTCCAGCAGGCGCGGGCTGTTGATGAAGGTGTTGCGGTGCAGACCGCCGAGCCGCGCGAACTGGGCGTTCTCCAGCCCCGGGATCATGCGGAAGATATCGGTCTGGGCGCCGTGCTTCAGCTTGGTCTGGAAGCCGACCATGTTCCACAGGGTGCCGAGCGCGTTGTCCTGGCGAAGCTGGACGATGGCGTGGGCCTTGACCGTCGGATTGTGCGCATTCGTCAGCCCGACCGGCTTCATCGGTCCGTGGCGCAGCGTCTCACGACCGCGTTCGGTCATCACCTCGATCGGCAGGCAGCCGTCGAAGTAGGGGACGTTCTCCCATTCCTTGAACTCGGATTTCGGTCCGGCAAGCAGGGCGTCGATGAAGGCGTCGTACTGGTCCTTGTCCATCGGGCAGTTGATGTAGGCGGCCGCGTCGCCGCCAGGGCCTTCCTTATCGTAGCGCGACTGCCGCCAGGCCCTGGTCATGTCGATGGAGTCGAAGTGGATGATCGGCGCGATGGCGTCGAAGAAGCTGAGCGCATCCTCGCCCGTCAGATCGAGGATCGCCTGGGCCAGGGCCGGAGAGGTGAGGGGGCCGGTGGCGATGATGACGCTGTCCCAATCGGCCGGCGGCAGGCCGGCGATCTCCTCCCGCACGATGGTGACCAGCGGGTGAGCCTGCAGCCGCGCCGTCACCTCGGCGGAAAAGCCGTCCCGATCCACGGCAAGGGCGCCGCCGGCGGGAACCTGGTGGAGGTCGCCACAGGCCATGATGATCGAGTCGCAGCGACGCATCTCGGCATGGAGCAGGCCGACGGCATTGTACTGCCAGTCGTCTGACCGGAACGAGTTGGAGCAGACCAGCTCGGCCAGGTCGTCGGTCTGGTGGGCGTCGGTGCGGACGCCGTCGCGGCGCATCTCGTGGAGCACGACAGGCACGCCGGCGCTGGCGATCTGCCAGGCCGCCTCGGAACCGGCGAGGCCGCCGCCGATGACATGAATGGGGTTGAGGGTCATGCGCGGAGAAATAGGCCGTGCCCGGCGTGAGGGAAAGCGTTGATCTTTTCGTCACAGTGGCGCTGTGGAGCCGGTTGTGGTCCTCTCGCCGTGGTCGTTGTTTCGGGAGGGGTCGATGGCCGTGATCGACGTTGCAAGAACGGCGGGCGCCGGTATCGGCGTCATCGTCCGACATCCGGTCGCCGTGCTCGCCTGGGCGGGCGTATTGCTGCTGCTGGGCGTGCTGCCGGCGGCGGGGCTGATGAGCGCCTTTCTGGGCGCAGTCGCCGAGATCGCCCGTATAGACGCGAGCGGCATCGAGCCGTCGCCGGATGCGCTGGTGCCGGCGATGTCGGCCGCTTTCGCGATGCAGCCGGTGCTGCTGGTGACCAGTCTGGCGGTCCGGTCGATCCTGACCGCGGCGGTGTTCCGCGCTGTTCTCGAACCGGCTGACAGCCGCTGGGCCTACCTCCGCGTCGGCGCGCGAGAGCTTTGGCTGGCGCTGATCATCGTGGTCTTCGGCATCCTGTCGTTCGTTGTGATGATCCCCCTGAGCGCCGTGCTGGTTCCTCTCCTGATGGTCCTGGCGGTAGGAACGGAGGGAAATCTCCTGGCGGTGATCCCGACGATGCTGGCGGCCGTGCTGATTGCGGTGGCGGTGCTCGGCTGGTTGTTCGTCCGCTTCTCGATGGCGCTGCCGATGACCTTCGCCGAGCAGCGGTTCCGCCTGTTTGAGTCCTGGGCCATGACCCGCGGACAGACCTGGCGGCTGATCGGTGTCGGACTGCTCCTCATCGGCATCGTGCTGGCGCTTGAACTGGCCCTCCTGGCGCTGCTGGTCGTCGCCAGTTTCGCGTTTCTGGGTGAAGGCGGACTGGACGAGGCGGCGGCCAGCGCCTTCTTTGCCCAGGATGCCTCGATCTGGATGGCCGAGCTGGCGCCCTGGGCCGTCGGCATGGCGCTGGTCGGCGCGTTGCTTGGCGCATTGGTCACCACCATCCTCGCCGCGCCCTGGGCCGAGGCCTATCGGCAACTGTCCGGGCACAAGCCGTCCGTCTGATATCCAAATCCTGTCGCCAGCGGGGGCGAAGCAGGGTTTAAGTCACGCTTGAAGAGCAGGCGCGCAGGGACGCGCGAGGGGACCAATGGCGCAGGCGCGTTTCTCGATCCGGGAGGCCGTGGCGGAGGGTTTCGCTTTCTGGCGGACCCATTGGCGCAAGGCTGTCGGCGCCCTGGCTGTCGCCGCGGTCGCCTCGTCCCTGGCGGCGACCGGGCAACCGACCCTGGTGTTCATCGGTGCGGGCGGCGAGTTCCTGGCGCTGCTCATGGCGCATGCCGTCTACTACCGGATCGCGCTGGCCGACCTGGGCGCCGAGAGCACGGCGGTCAATCGCCCGCTGGGCTTCCAGTGGGGCGCGCTCGAGGGGCGGCTGTTTCTCGTCAACCTGCTGATCGGGATCATCTTCCTAGTCATGATGATCGTGGCGATGTTCCTGATGTTCGTGCTCATCGCGGCCGTGTCCGACGGGGCGCCGCCGCCTCAGGTCCAGACCCTTCCGGAGCTGTACGCCGCGCTGGGCGGCCAGGCCCGGCTGGTGCTGACGATCGGCATGGTCGTCATCCTCGCCTCGATGCTGCTGATCTGGGCGCGGTTCTCCATGGCCGCGCCGATGACCGCCGCGCGCAACGGCGTGAACGTCTTCTCGACCCTGCCGCTTACCCGGGGCGTCGCGTTGCGGCTCGCCGCGGTATGGCTGGTGGTCCGGGCACCGGTCTTCCTGCTGCTGATCCTCGCGCAGCAGTTTGGCGTGGTGGTCGGTGATCCGGCCTCCGGCGTGCTCGCCACCCTGGCGGTGGGGGTGATCGGCGTCTTCTTCATCCAGCCGATCCTCGTCGGCGCGATGGCTCACATCTATCGAAAGCTGAGCGCCGGGAGCCGCGTCTGATGGGCGCCTTGAAGCCGCTCGACGCCGCATTTGAAGGTTTCCGGATCGTCCGCGACAAGCCGCTGCTGATCCTGAGCTGGACGGGCATCTACTTCCTGTCGCTGATCGCGATGGTGCTCATCCTGCTGCTGCCGAACCTGGGCACGCTGCAGGCGGCGACCCATGGCGGCGGCGAACGGGACATCGATCAGTTGCTGGCCCGGTTTGGTCCGTGGATCCTGGTCGTTCTGGCGATGGCGCTTGTGCTGGTCACCGTGCTGCCCGGGGCCGTGTTCCGGGCCGTGCTGCGTCCGCAGGATCGCAGCTTCGCCTATATCAAGTTCGGCGCGGACGAATTGCGCATGCTCGGCCTCTACCTGATCATCGTCCTGATCTTTTCGGTCGCCAGCGGGCTGTACAGCGTCTTGACCCTGTTTGCGCTGTCGTTGTCCGGGCCGGTGGAGTGGCTGGTCGGGGGAGTCGCCACTCTGGGCGGGCTTGCTCTGGTGGGCTGGCTGTTTGTCCGGCTGACCCTGGCGGGACCGGTCGCTGTCGCCGATGAGCGGCTCGACATCCGCGGCGCCTGGATGCTCACCCGCGGCGAGTTCTGGCGTCTGGTCGCCACGCTGCTGCTCAGCATCCTGTTCTACGGCGGCGTCCTGCTGCTCGCGCTGGTCTTCAGCCTGGTTTCGACCCGGCTGCTCGGCGGCTTTTCACTTCTGGGCGAGCTCAGCCAGCCCAGCGCCGCCCACATCACGCAAGGCGAGGCCGTCGCCGGGATCGGGCTGATCGTCCTGCAACAGGCGATCATTACCTTGCTGATCGTCCTGTGGGTCGTGGTGTTCTGCGCGGCGCCGGCCCGGGTGCTTCAGCAGATCCGCGGCGCCGCCCAGTCCAGCTAGGCCGCGGCGCTCGGCCGGGCCGACACCCGGGCGTGCCAGGCGCGCAGGTTGGCGGCCTCTTCCGGCATCTCAAGACCCGTGAAGGCTGCGAAGTCGATCGTCGTTAGCGCGGCGATATCAGCCATGGTGAAGGCGTCGCCGGCCAGGTGCGAGCGGCCGTCGCCCAGATCGCGATCCAGCCACTTGCAGGCCCGGGCGTAGAGGTCGCGGTTCGACTCGCCGAAGTCCTTGAACTGCGTCAGCAGCGCGGCGGTCAGCGGATGGGCATGACGCCAGAACATGCCGACTGGGGTCATCAGCTGGAACTCGACCCGACGGATCCACATGTCGATCTGGGCCTGCTGCAGCGCCGTGGTCCCGAACAGTGGCTTGTCCGGGTGCAGGGCTTCCAGGTAGCGACAGATCGAGACCGTCTCGGAGATCGCCTTGCCATCATCCAGCACAAGGGTCGGCACCTGCCCCAGCGAGTTGCGCGCAAGATGCTCCGGCGACTTGTGCTCGCGCTGGCGAAGACTGACCCGCGTCTCCGGCAGATCGATGCCCTTCTCGGCGATGAAGATGCGCACGCGGCGCGGGTTCGGAGCCGGATTGGCTTCACCGTAAAGGATCATGTTTGTTCTCCCCGGACGATCTGCGCCGCCATTGCCGCCGAAGCGGCGTTCTGTTCAAACTGCTACCGAGGGTGGACGAGATCGTCCACTGGAAAGCCAGCGGGGAGCAGGACAACCATGGCCACCTTTTCGGCGACGGACGCCGCGTTTTCGGGGTTCGCCCTGGCGCGGGCCAGGCCGCGCATTGTCCTGATCTGGGGCCTGGTGCTTCTGGCCATGTCGGTGCTGACCTCGGCGGCCACCATCCTGACGGTCGGTCAGGCGATGGCGGATATGCAGGCCGCAAGCCAGTCCAGCGACCAGGAGGCGACATTGCGGTCCCTCGGAGCCCTGGCTCCGTTCTACCTCGTCGCCCTGCCGTTGACCCTCCTCTACTACGGCGTGGCGACTGCGGCGGTGAATCGCATGGTCCTTCGACCCGACGACAGCCGTAACGCCTTCATCCAGCTCGGCGGCGACGAACTGCGGATGATCCTCGTCATGATCGTGCAGTGGCTGATCGCGGTGGGGGCGATCTTCGCGACGATGATGCTGGTCGGGATACTGACCGGCGTGGCGAGCGCGGCGGGCGGCGCGGTCGCGGGGGTCATCGTCGGGATCATCTCCGGCGTCACCGCCGTCGGGCTGGTCGTCTGGCTTTCGATCCGTCTTTCCCTTGCGCTGTCACAGACCTTCGCCACCGGCCGGCTGAACATCTTCGGAAGCTGGGCTCTGACGAAGGGTCACTTCTGGCCGATCCTCGGCGCCTATCTGCTGGCGATCATACTGCTGATCGTCGTGTTCCTTCTGGCCTTCGCGGTGCAGGCTGCGGCGGCTATCGCGCTCGGCGGCGGCTTCGCCGGCGTGACGAGCCTGTTCCAGCCGGATTTGAGCACGCTGGCGGCCTATTTCACGCCGGCCATGATCATCTACATCGTGATCGGCGGCTTCCTTTCGGCGCTGTCCATGATGGTCATGTACGGCCCGGCGGCGACGATCTATCGCGAGATCGCCCAGCCCGCGACGGCGGAAGTGTTCAGCTAACGCTTCACGCGCAGGTCGACGTCGGCAAGGCGTTGCCCCGCGCGCCGTCCTCTGGTCATCTCCCCCGTGCAGCGAGGCCGTCGGGGTCCGTCAGGGAGATTGCATGATGAGGTCGTTTTCGGCGACGGACGCCGCCTTTGCCGGTTTCCGGATCATCCGCCAGCGACCGATGGTTGTTGTTGTCTGGACCCTTGTCAGTCTCGGCGTCCTGGCGGTCTTTGCGCTCGCCGCGCTGCTTTTGCTGGGCGACGACTTCATGACGATGGCCCAGCTCGGCGACACGGAGGAGCCTTCGCCGGAGATGGTCATGAATCTCCTTATGGCGATGATCCCGCTGATCCTGGTCGGTATGCCGGTCGGTCTGATCTACGCGGGGGTGTTATCCGCTGGGGTGAACCGCGCGATCCTTCGGCCTGACGAGAAGGCCTTCTTCTACCTGCGCCTCGGCGCCGACGAGCTCCGTCAGGCCGTCGTCCTGCTCGTCCAGGTTCTTGGCTGGACCAGTGTCTACCTGGTCATCGCCCTGATTGTCGGACTGACCGTCGGCTTCGGCGCCCTGACGTCGGGCGGGGAGACGCCGTCTCCCGGCGGCATTGGCGCCATGATCGGCGGGATCCTGCTGGCCGCCCTTGTGGGCGTCGTCCTGGCGCTGTTCCTGATGGTGAAGTTTTCGCTCGCCGGCGCCCAGACCTTCCAGACCGGCCGGATCAACATCTTCGGATCCTGGAGCCTGACCCGTGGCCGGTTCTGGCCGATCCTCGGCGCGTACCTGCTCGCCTTCGTCTTCATCTTCATGATCTCGATGGCGCAGTCCGTGATCCAGGTGATCGGGCAGGTTAGCGTCCTGAGCGGGGACATGGTGATCACCGCGATCAGCGTGGGCGTGACCGTGGTCATCAGCAGCCTGATCAGCACGGCGATCCACTTTGTCGCCTATGCCCCCGCGCCTAGTATCTACAAGGCGATCGCGACAGAGGACACCGCTGCCGCCGACGTGTTCTCGTGACGCCGCCAGGCGGGCGTCAGGCGCGCTTGCGCTTGTCGCCCGCCCGCTCGCGGTGTCGCTTGAGGACGTCGGCCAGGTAGCGGCCGGTCCAGCTGGCCTCGCTCAGCGCCACCTTCTCGGGCGTACCGACAGCCACGATCTCGCCGCCGCCGTCGCCGCCTTCGGGACCGAAGTCGACGATCCAGTCTGCGGTCTTCACGACATCGAGGTTGTGCTCGATGACGACCACCGTGTTGCCTTGGTCGACCAGTTCGTGGAGCACTTCCAGCAGCTTGCGGGTGTCCTCGAAATGCAGACCTGTGGTCGGCTCATCGAGGATGTACAGCGTCCTGCCGGTGGCCTTGCGGCTCAGCTCCTTGCTGAGCTTCACCCGCTGCGCCTCGCCGCCGGAAAGGGTGGTCGCCTGCTGCCCGACGTGGATGTAGCCAAGCCCGACGCGCTTGAGCGTCTCCATCTTGTCCCGCACCGGCGGAACCACCTTGAAGAACTCGGCGGCCTCCTCGACGGTCATGTCCAGGATGTCGGCGATCGACTTGCCCTTGAACAGGATCTCGAGCGTTTCGCGGTTGTAGCGCTTGCCCTTGCAGACGTCGCAGGTGACGTAGACGTCGGGCAGGAAGTGCATCTCGATCTTGATCAGCCCGTCGCCCTGGCAGGCCTCACAGCGACCGCCCTTGACGTTGAAGCTGAACCGCCCCGGGCCGTAGCCGCGCGCCTTGCTCTCCGGCAGCTGGCTGAACCAGTCGCGGATCGGCTGGAAGGCGCCGGTATAGGTCGCCGGGTTCGACCGCGGCGTACGCCCGATCGGGCTCTGATCGATGTCGATGACCTTGTCGAAGTTCTCCAGCCCCTCGATCTTCTCGTGCGGGGCGGGGGCGTCGCTGGCGTTGTTCAGCCGGCGCGCGGCGGCCTTGTAGAGGGTCTCGATGGTGAAGGTCGACTTGCCGCCGCCACTGACGCCGGTGATGCAGGTGAAGGTGCCGACCGGGATCTCCGCCGTTACGCCCTTCAGGTTGTTGCCGGTCGCGCCGACCACGCGCAGCACGTGTTTGGTCGAGATGGGGCGGCGCTGCTCCGGAACCGCGATCTCGCGGGCGCCGGTCAGGTACTGGCCGGTGATGCTGGCGGGGTTGGCCATCACGTCGGCGGGCTTGCCCTCGGCGATGATCCGGCCGCCGTGGATGCCGGCCGCCGGACCCATGTCGATGACATAGTCGGCCGTGAGGATGGCCTCCTCGTCGTGTTCGACCACCAGCACCGAGTTGCCCAGGTCCCGCAGGCCCTGCAGCGACTGCAGCAGCCGGGTGTTGTCACGCTGGTGCAGACCGATGGACGGCTCGTCGAGGACGTAGAGAACGCCGGTCAGACCGCTGCCGATCTGGCTGGCCAGCCGGATGCGCTGGCTCTCGCCGCCCGACAGGGTGCCCGAGCCGCGCGACAGGTTCAGGTAGTCCAGCCCGACGTCGACGAGGAACTTCAGCCGGTCGTTGATCTCCTTCAGGATCCGGCGTGCGATCTCCATCTGCTTTTCGCTCAGGCTGTCGTTCAGCGCCATGAACCAGTCGCGCGCCGGCCGGATGGCCAGACCCGAAACCTCGGAGATGTTCCTGCCGCCGATCTTGACCGCCAGAGCCTCGGGCTTGAGGCGGGCGCCGTGGCAGGCGTCGCAGGGGGTGTCCGACTGGAAACGGCCCAGTTCCTCACGGACCCATGCGGAGTCGGTCTCGCGCCAGCGCCGCTCGAGGTTGGGCAGCACGCCCTCGAAGGGCTTGTTGACCTCATACTTGCGGGCGTTGTCGTCGTAGATGAACTTGATCTTCTCGGCTCCGGTGCCGTGCAGGATCACCTCATGGGCCTTCGCCGGCAGCGCATGCCAGGGCTTGTCCATCGAGAAGTCGTAGTGCCGCGCCAGCGCCTGCAGCGTTTGGGTGTAGAGCGGTGATGGGCCCTTGGCCCAAGGGGCGACGGCGCCCTTGTGCAGGCTCTTGTCCTTGTCAGGGATAACCATGTCGGCGTCGAAGGCCAGCTTGGCCCCCAGGCCGTCGCAAACCGGGCAGGCCCCGAACGGATTGTTGAACGAGAAGAGGCGCGGCTCGATCTCGGTGATCGAGAAACCGCTGACCGGGCAGGCGAACTTCTCGGAGAACAGGATGCGACGCGGCTCCGTCTCGCCGTCCTTCACATCGGCCCATTCGGCGACCGCGATGCCGTCGGCCAGCCGCAGGGCCTGTTCGATGCTGTCGGCGTAGCGTTGCTCAAGGCCGTTCTTGGTAACCAGACGGTCCACGACGACGTCGATGTCGTGCTTGAACTTCTTGTCCAGCTCGGGCGCGTCCTCGATCGGATAGAGCTCGCCGTCGATCTTCAGCCGCTGGAAGCCGGCCCGCCGCCACTCGGCGATCTCCTTCTTGTATTCGCCCTTGCGGCCGCGAACGACAGGCGCGAGCAGGTACAGCCGCACGCCCTCGGGCAGGACGGTGAGCTTGTCGACCATCTGGCTGACGGTCTGGCTTTCGATCGGCAGGCCGGTGGCCGGCGAGTAGGGAACCCCGACCCGCGCCCAGAGCAGGCGCATGTAGTCGTGGATTTCCGTCACCGTGCCGACGGTCGAGCGTGGATTGCGGCTGGTGGTCTTCTGCTCGATCGATATGGCCGGCGAAAGGCCCTCGATAAGGTCGACGTCCGGCTTGCTCATCAGCTCCAGGAACTGACGGGCATAGGCCGACAGGCTCTCGACGTAGCGCCGCTGCCCCTCGGCGTAGATGGTGTCGAAGGCGAGCGAAGACTTGCCTGACCCCGACAGGCCGGTGATGACGACCAGCTCGCCACGCGGAATGTCGACGCTGACGTCCTTGAGATTGTGTTCCCGCGCGCCGCGCACGCGGATGAAATTCAGTTGTTCAGCCATGACCTGTCGGGAACGCATCAGCCGGCCGAAGGGCGCGGCGGCATCTAAGATATGTAGCGCCCAGACTCGGAATGAACACAAGAACAATATGCGAACGCCGGCCCGGCACGTCCAGCCGGTGGTTGGTCTGTTGACACTCGGTGTCAGCAGCCGCTGCGGCGTGGGTCATCCCCGGTCAATGCGGGCGGCGAAACAGCCGCGGCGAGCGTAGTGTGCGCGCAGATATGCCATTAGCCTGTCCGCCGGCAGGAGTGGACTGGCCTTCGAGGAGGCTGCGTTCGGATACGGATCCAGCCCCTCTATCCTGGTCACATCCCCGCGGATCATCGACCCCGAACGCGAGATCGTGCTCAGGTGGCGACCTGAAACGTGGCGCTGGCGCGGGCGCAGGGCTTGCCGTCAGCGGTGACGAGGGCGGAGGCGAAGCACAGGCTTCGGCCCCTCTTCACCACGGTCGGCTCGATCTGCAGCCACTGCCCGATCCTGGCCACCGCCAGGAAGTCCAGCGCCAGATTGACCGTGAGCAGCCCCTTCGCGCCCTCAAGGCCGAGCCCGCAGCTGAGCCCCATCGCGTTGTCGGCCAGCGCTGACACCAACCCGCCGTGCGCGAAGCCGCGGCTGTTGGTGTGGGCGTCGGCGATCCGGAGGCCGATCTGCAGGCAATCATCGACCCGGCGACTGAAAATCGGCTCCCATGGATCGGTGAGCGGGCTTTTGCGGTAGTGGCGCTCGAAGCCGTCCGGCGGCGGGGTCATGACATCAACCTTCTATTGATGTAGACCAGTCTATATAGATTCCCATGCCCGCCCAGCCCCGACATCGAAGCGCCATTGTCCAGTCCGCCGCCGCCCTGTTCCGGCGGTACGGCTACTCCGCGACGGGGCTGGCCGATATCGTCCAGCGCAGCGGCGCGCCGAAGGGCTCGCTCTACCACTACTTCCCGGGCGGCAAGGGCCAGATCGGGGAGGCCGCGGTGACCAGTGCCGGAGAGCTGGTTCAGAGAACCCTGGCGACCCTGGCCGCCGACACGCCGGACGCGCCCGCCCTGGTGGCGGAGTACGTGCGGTGGCTGGTGATCTGGATGGAGCAGTCGGCCTGGCGGGACGGTTGTCCGATCACCACCGTCCTGCTGGAGACGGCGGCGCAGGACGAGGCCGTGCGCGCGGCTGGCCGTGCCGCCTTCGCCGGATGGACTGCTGTCATCGCGAGCAAGCTCGAGGACGACGGCTGGACGCCGACCGAGTCGCTGGAGCGAGCGGGTGTCGCGATCGCCACCCTGGAAGGCTGTCTCATCCAGGCCAGGGTCGAGCAAAGCCCGGCGCCTATCCTTGCGGCGGGACGCCTGCTCGGCCTGCTGCTTCAAAGGGCGTGACCGGCCGGGCGCCCGTTTTCGGCGCCTTTTTCATGCGCGTGAGTCGATGTAGCCTCATTCTCGCCGTTCGGGCACGATTGCTGCTCCGAAGAACAGCGTTCGTACCGATTTGGGACAGGCGATGAAAACGCTCGCCGTACTTTCCCGCAAAGGCGGGACCGGAAAGACCACACTCGCGCTTCACCTAGCGGTGGCGGCCCGGAAGGCTGGACTGTCGACACTGCTTGTCGACCTCGATCGCCAGCAGTCTTCGGTCGAATGGCGTCGTTTGCGGACGCTCGGCGACATCGTGGTTGAACCCCTCAAGCCTGGCGCGCTGTTCACTCGTCAGCAGGAGGCGCGCCGCGATGGGGTGGACCTGCTGATCGTCGACACCGGCCCGACCCTGGAGGCTGACGTCGAGCAGGCCATACGCTGCGCCGACCTCTGCGCCGTGGTGTCTCGACCCAACTTCTTCGACCTGAAGGCGGTGGCCGATACCGCCGCGCTGGCCCACAGCTTTCATCGCGAGGTGGTCTTCGTGTTGAATCAGGCGCCGCCGCGACGCAACGGGCACGAGAACCCGGCCGTCGGCGAGGCCGTGGCGGCGCTGCGCGCCCTGGGCGGGGTTGTCGCGCCGATCGGACTTCGGAGTCGTGTCGCCTACCAGCAGAGCGTCGCCCTCGGTCTGGTTGCCCAGGAGCACGAACCGGAGGGGGCGGCCGCCAGCGAGATTGCGGCGCTCTGGCGCTGGGTGGAGGCGCGACTGCAGGCCGAGCGCGCTCCGACGCCGCAGACTCCGACCTTCGTCTTCCTTGGCGCCGAACGGGCCGCGCGCCCCTTCTAGGTCACCCGCGCAGAATCGCGCCGGCGATCACGTTGCGCTGGGTCTCGCTGGTTCCCGAGTAGATGCTCGCCGCGCGAGTCGCGAAGTGCTTTGCCGTAGCCCGCGCCCCGTCCGCGAGTTCGCCGCCTTGATCGTGAAACAAGGCCTGTGCTAGGAGGCGGTACGGGCCGGCGATCTCCATGGCCAGTTCAGCGACGCGTTGGTGGAGTTCGCTGCCGAGCAGCTTCAGCATGGATGGCGTGGTCTGGTCGCCAGTGCGCGGCACGCCGTCCGGCATGGCGGCCAGTTCCGACTGTTCGAAGGCCAGCAGATCCAACTCGGCCTCGGCCAGCCGACGCAGCAAGCCGGGCTCCAGACCGTCAGTGGTCAAAGCGGCCGAGCGGGCGCGCTGGAAGACCCGGCGGACCAGCGCCGAGGGCGTGTTGTTTGACCGGGCCATCTGCATCAGCCGCTTGGCGACGCTCCAGCCATTGCCCTCCTCGCCGACGCGGTTGGCGACGGGGACCCGCACGCCGTCGAAGAACAGGGCGTTGAGCTCATGCTCTCCGTCGATGGTGATGATCGGCGAGATGGTCAGGCCCGGCGCGGGCAGGTCGATGAGCAGAAAGGTCAGGCCCTGCTGTGGCCTGGCCTCGTCGGACGTTCGGACGATGGCGAACAACCGGTTGGCCAGATGGGCGCCGGTGGTCCAGATCTTGGCGCCGTCGATGACATAGTCGTCGCCGTCCCGCACCGCTCTTGTGGAGATCCTCGCGAGGTCCGATCCGGCGCCGGGCTCGGAGAAGGCCTGTGCCCAGAGATCGTCCCCGGACAGGATCGGAGTCAGGTACTTCGCCCGCTGGGCCGGCGTGCCCATTTCGATCAACAGGGGACCCAGGCTGCGCAAGCCTCCGGCGAACAGCACCGGCGCATCGTTCAGGGCGCATTCGCGGTCGAACAGGAACTTGCGCCGCGTAGACCAGCCCGCGCCGCCCCATGCGGCGGGCCAGGCAGGAGCGATCCAGCCCTTGTTGAACAGGCGCCGATGCCAGGTGCGGCATGCGGCGATATCGCTGTGGACGCCCAGGGTCCGACGGCCTGCTTCCCGCAGCTCCGGTGTCAGGGCCCTGGCGAGGAAGGCCCTGACCTCCGCGATGAAGGCGGCTTCGTCACAGCGGGCGATGTCGTGGTCGTAGGCCATCCACGACAGTTGAAACCGGCAGGCGGCAGCCGGCCCTGATCTGGATCAATCAGGCGCGCTTGTTCAGCGTGATCGCCCTGGCGTCGCCGGACTGCGCCGCGGCGCCGGGGCCATAGCCGCTGCCGCTGCTGCGCTGTGAGGCGACCTCGTCGGCGATGGCGCGAACCAGACCCTCGGTGATCGTTCTGGCGGCCTCCAGCGCCCGCCCCTGGCGGGCCAGCACGGCGTCGAAGGCTTCCGTAGCGCGCATCAGCTGCGTGCGAAGCGTCAGGGAGGCTTCCTCGATAAGCGCCGGAGCCGTGCGGACCCTCATGGACTCGTGACGGTAAAGGTTGGCCAGGCGGGTCATCTCTTCCATCGAGGCGGCGGCGTCCTGGGGACGGCGCTCCTCGAAGGCCTTGCACTGGTCCGCCATCATCGCGGTCAGGCGGTCGGTCAGGACGATCAGCTGTTCAACGCGGTCGGTGGCGTCGCGGGCGTCAAGCGCCATGGGAGTATCCTTTACTCGGTGAGGCCCTGAAGCTTGAGCATTTCGCGCTGGACGGTATCGGCCACGCCTACGCCGCCGCTCTTGGCGACCTGTTTGGCGATGGCCTCGGTCAGGAAGGAGCGGAACATTTCCTCGCCCTTGCCGCCGCCGAACGGCGCTTCGGTGTTCAGCGAGGCGAACATCGGCTGCAGCATGGCCGACAGGAAGGACGCCTCGAACGCCTGGGCCGTCTCGGCGGCCTTCTGCTTGCGCGAGGCCAGTTCGCCGGTCGAGCCGGCGGTGCGGCCCTGCTGGGCCAGCAGAATGTCGGAGGGGACCGCGAAGGCTCCGCTCATCACATCACCTCGATGTCGGCCTGGAGGGCGCCGGCGGCCTTGATGGCTTGCAGGATGGAGATCATGTCGCGCGGCGTGACGCCCAGGGCGTTGAGGCCGGACACGAGGCTGGACAGCGAGGCGCCGCTCTTGAGGGTGATCAACTGACGACCGCGCTCCTCGTCTACGCTGACTTGGGAAGCGCTGGCGGTCGTGGTTTCACCCCGGCTGAAGGGCGCCGGCTGGCTGACCAGCGGCGTTTCCTGGACCGAGATGGTCAGATTGCCCTGAGCGATGGCCACGGTGGAGATACGCACCTGTTCGCCCATCACGATCACGCCGGCCGTCTCGTCGATGATGACCTTGGCGGGCGAGTCCGGGGTGACCTCGAGGTTCTCAACCGCGCCCATGAAACCGACCAGAGTCTGGCCGACTGGCGCGCGAAGCGTGATGATAGTCGGGTTCTCGGCGTTGGCCGTTCCCGGGAAGCGAGTGTTGATCGCCGTCGCGATGCGCTGGGCGGTGGTGAAATCGGGATTGCGCAGCGTCAGGCGCATCTGCGGCATCGAGGCCAGCTGGAAGCCGGTCTCCCGCTCTATGATCGCGCCCCCGGCGATCCGGCCGGAAGTGGGCACGCCCTTCGACACTGAACTGCCCGACGCGCCGCCCGCCGAGACGGATCCGGTCTGAACCGAGCCCTGGGCCACGGCGTAGACCTGCCCGTCCGCGCCCAGCAGCGAAGTGACCAGAAGGGTTCCGCCTTGCAGGCTCTTGGCGTCGCCGGCGGCCGAGACCGTGACATCCACCGGCGAACCCGCGGCGGCGAATGGCGGCAGCTTGGCGGTGACCATGACCACGGCGACGTTCTTGGTGTTGAGATTGGTCTCGCGGACGTTGACGCCGAGGCGCTCGAACATCGCCTCGAGGCTCTGGCGGGTCATCGGGGCGTTGCGCAGGTTGTCGCCGGTGCCGTTCAGGCCGACCACGATGCCGTAGCCGGTGAGCATGTTCTCGCGCACGCCCTCGAACTCGACCACGTCCTTGATCCGCGACTTGGCGAAGCAAGGCCCGGCGAAAGCCAGGACCAGGGCGAGGATGACGCTGCCGATGACGCTGTTACGCATGAGGCTCCCGAGGCGCAGGGCGATACTGCGCGTGCCCATGCGAGAAGCGCGCCACAAGAAAGAGCTGCAAAAACAATGATCTTTGGCCGCTCACGTCGGTCGCCGTGCGGCAACGGCAGAATTTGCCCGGCATTAACCATACGGGGCCGACAATGGGGTCTCACAAGGACAGGGGAGCGGCTTCCAGCCTCCATGAAAGTCACCGGACCCAGCAGTGCGGGAAGCGTCGGCGGCGCGAGGGCGGCGCGACCGGCGACTGGTCAGGGCGCGTTCAGCGTACCAACCGCGGGCGCCGCGGGGGCCGTCGGCAGCGTGTCCCGCGCGGGTGCGATGTCGGGCGTCGGGGGCATCGAGGCGCTGCTGGCGTTGCAGGACGTTGGCGGCCCGCTTGAGCGTCGCAAGCGCGCTGTCGGCAGAGCCGGCCGGATTCTCGACGTCCTTGACGATATCAAGCTGGCGTTGATCGACGGAGACCTTTCGCCGGCTTCGCTGGACCGCCTGGTCCGGGCTGTTCGCGAAGAGCGCCAGAACACCGACGACGGCCGCCTCGAAGGCCTGCTGGACGACATCGAAACGCGCGCCGCGGTCGAGATCGCCAAGCTTGAACAGGCGAAACTCGCTGCATGAACGCACGCCGAACACGAGGTTCATTGTGTGGCGTGCGGCGTTTGCTATAAGGCGGCGCTCGCATGAGCGAGTGCGTGGATGGGGGCGTGAGCGTCAAATGCAGACGACGACCGTTCTAGTGAAGACCGATGACTATCGTCCCTCAGAGGACGAAGAGTTCATGAACGAGCGTCAGCTCGCCTATTTCAAGCAGAAGCTGCTGGACTGGAAGGACGACATCCTTCGCGAATCTCGCGAGACGGTGAGCCATCTCCAGAAGGAAACCGAGAATCATCCTGACCTGGCTGATCGCGCCTCGTCAGAGACTGATCGGGCTCTTGAACTTCGCACCCGCGACCGGCAGCGGAAACTGATCTCGAAGATCGACGCGGCCCTGCGCCGGATTGAGGACGGGTCCTACGGCTACTGCGAGGAGACGGGGGAACCCATCGGTCTCGCGCGGCTGGCGGCCCGCCCGATCGCGACCTTGAGCCTCGAGGCCCAGGAGCGGCACGAGCGCCGCGAACGGGTCCATCGCGACGACTGATCTTTTCAGGCGCCCCGCCGGCATTACCGGCGGGGTAGTTTTTTTCGCCGATCTCTGTGGCCTCATGTCCTGGAAACCGGACCGGGAGCGATGGATGGACATCAAAGCTGAGGACGCCAGGGCCGCCAACCTCGCGGCGGTGCGGCGCTATGTCGATGCCTGGCTGGCGGGGGACGTTCCCGCGATGATGGCGACCTACGCCGACGGCTTCGTGCTGCACTGGTTCGGCGTCAATCCGTTCGCCAGGACCTACAAGGGCAAGGCCGAGGCGATCCCGGCCCTGATGGCTTTCACCGAGCGTACGCAGCGCAGGCTGGTGGCCGTCGTCGACGTGACCGCGGGTCCGTCGCGGGCTATCGTCATCGTGCGGGAAGCCGTCACCGTCGGGGGCGTCACCCAAGAGATCGAACGGGTCCTCGTCTATCGCATAGAGGCCGGCCTGCTGGCCGAATGCTGGGTCTACGACCAGGATCAGAGGATGATCGACGCGGCGCTGTCATCTTGACTTTGAGGCGTCCAGAGCCGACCTAGCCCGGCTCTTACAAGGACGTCCCAATCATGACCGCAAAGGTCCGTTTCGCGCCCTCTCCGACCGGGCGCCTGCATGTCGGCAACATCCGAACCGGCCTGATCAACTGGCTGTTCGCCAGCGGGCAGGGCGGGGTGTTCGTGCTGCGCATCGACGACACCGACCTGGAGCGGTCGACGAAGGACTACGAGGACGGCATCGAGGCCGATCTAACCTGGCTCGGGATGACCTGGGGCGAGCGCTACAACCAGTCGGCCCGCTTTGCCATCTACGACGCCGCCGTGGAGCGCCTGAAGGCCTCCGGTCGTCTCTATCCCTGCTATGAGAAGCCCGAGGAACTGGACCTGCGCCGCAAGGTGCAGCTGTCGCGCGGCCTGCCGCCGATCTACGATCGCGCCGGCCTGAAGCTGACCGACGAGGACCGCGCGAAGCTGGAGGCCGAGGGCCGCAAACCCCACTGGCGCTTCAAGCTCGAAGGCCGGCGAGTCACCTGGGAAGACCTCGCCCGCGGCCACAGCGAGGTCGACACGGCCTCGATGTCGGACCCGGTTCTGATCCGCGAGGACGGGGGCTATCTCTACACGCTGCCCTCGGTCGTCGACGACATCGATATCGGCATCACCCACGTCATCCGGGGCGAGGACCACGTCACCAACACCGGGGCCCAGATCGAGATCTTCGAGGCCCTGGGCGCGGTTCCGCCGAGCTTCGCCCACACCACGCTGCTGGTGGGCGCCGACGGCCTGGGTCTGAGCAAGCGGATCGGGTCGCTGTCGATGCTGGAGCTGCGCCAGCAGGGCTACGAGCCGCTGGCCGTGATCTCGCACCTCGCCCGCATCGGCACGTCGGATCCTCTGGAGCCGGCCGCTTCGATCGAGGCCCTGGCCGGCGATTTCGCATTCGGCAAGATGGCTCACAGGGCCGCGCGTTGGGATCCGGAGGATCTTTCAAAGGTCAACGCCGCCATCCTGCATGCCATGCTCTATGATGAGGCAAAACAACGGCTTGCGGACTTGAGCTCAGACCTGGGCGAAGCGTTCTGGCTAGCCGTGCGGCAGAACCTGACCCTGTTTGGCGACGTCGCCGGATGGGCGAGCGTGATTTCCGGGGCGGTGACGCCGGCGGTGGCGGACGAGGATCGTCCGGTCGTCGAGGCGGCGCTGGACCTGCTCCCGGCGACGATCGACGGGTCGACCTGGAGCGCCTGGACCGGCGAGGTCAAGGCGCGGACCGGGGCCAAGGGGCGTGGCCTGTTCATGCCGCTGCGCCGGGCCCTGACCGGTATGGACCACGGACCGGACATGGCCGCGATCCTGCCCCTGATCGGTCGCGAGAAGGCGGCCCGCAGGCTGGCCGGCGAGACGGCGTGATGTCGGGGGCATGCACCTCAGTGCGTGTCCCTTTCGGCTTTCGCTGAGCGCATGACCCGCAAGCGCATCGACCTGCTGCTCGTCGAGCGCGGCCTGTTTGACAGCCGCGCCCGGGCCCGCGCGGCCATTGAGGCGGGACTGGTCAGCGCAGACGGCAAGGCTGTCACCCGGCCCTCGGACATGATGGAAGATGACGCCGACATCATCGCGACGCCGGCCCATCCCTGGGTCGGGCGTGGCGGGCTCAAGCTCGACCATGCCCTGACCCTTTGGCCCGTCGTCCTCGAGGGGCGGACCGTCCTCGATGTCGGCGCCTCGACGGGCGGGTTCACCCAGGTCTGCCTGTCGCGCGGCGCGGCCCGGGTCTATGCGGTCGACGTCGGGCGTGGGCAGCTTCACCCGACGCTGGCGAACGACCCGCGCGTGGTCGAGCTGTCGGGGACTGACGCCCGTTTGCTGGACGCAAGCCTTATCCCCACGCCACCGGACGTGATCGTCACCGACGTCAGCTTCATCGCACTTGCCAAGGCCTTGCCCGCCGCCCTGGCGCTCGCCGGCGAGGGGGCCGAGCTGGTCGCTCTGGTCAAGCCGCAGTTCGAGGTCGGCCGCGAGCGGATCGGCAAGGGCGGACTGGTCAAGGACGAGGTGGCCAGGGCGGGTGCGCTGGCGGACGTGGTCGCCTGGCTTGAAGCCATCGACTGGCGGGTGCTGGCCACAGCCGACAGCCCCGTCACCGGCGGCGACGGCAACCGCGAGTTCCTGCTGCGCGCGGTGAGGTCGGGGAGACCTTAAACTGTACCCTTTCAGCCAAGGAAAAGGCCGCCCACCTTCCGGTGGACGGCCTTTCCTCACAGGCCAGGTCGCGGACGGTCAGTCGACGACCTGATACTCGCCGCGGGCGTCGCGGCAGACGCGAACAAAGCGCTTCTGGACCCGGCCGTCAGGCAGGTAGATCGGGCTTTCGGCCAGCGAGCAGTTGTCGGCCGTGGGTGCATCGGTGACCGGCATGGTGCGGTAGCCGTAGCCGGAGTCACGGTACGATTCGTCGAAGGCCCGCTGATCGTAGCCGTTGTAGCCGTTGCCCGAACCGCCACCGGCGAAGCCCTGGTCGGCGCCATAGCCGCCATAGCTGTCATAGCCACCGGGCTCGCCGTAGTAGGCTTGGCCGCCAGCCTGGCTGGCCGGGTCATAGGGGGTCTGGCAAGCCGCGCCGGACTTGCCGACGTTGGCACCGATCACCGCGCCCAGGATGCCGCCCAGGACCGCGCCTTCGGTCTTGGCGCCGCGTCCGGCGATGCTCGAGCCGGCCAGCGCGCCGAGTCCGCCGCCGACCAGGGCGCCGCCCGTGCCGCGCTGGACCTGGTCCCGACGGCAGGGGTCGTAATAGCCGCCCTGGCTGTAGGCGCCGCCCTGGTAGGTCGGGGCCGGCTGGGCCGAGGCGACCGTGGGCATCGCCAGGGCGCCGGCGACGAGCGAGGCCAGGGCCAGGCCGGCGGCGCCGCGGGACAGGAACTTACGGGTCATGAGCTTGCTCTCCTTGAGCTCGATGAAGCGCGGACGGGGTCAACGACGACCGGGATCAGCCCCGGCCGCTGGGACGCCACTCGCCGTTGCGGTTACGACAGACTTCGAAGCCGTGCCAGCCGCCACGATAGTACTCCTGCACCCAGCGACAGTTGTCGCGACGGTGGGAGATACGCTCGGGATAGCTGGTGCAGCGGAAATTCTTCTTGGCGATCTGGTTGCCGGCCACGGCGCCGACGATGCCGCCGAGGACCGCGCCCTCGGTCCTGGCCCCGTCGCCGGCGACGGCCGCGCCGAGCGTGCCGCCGACCAGGCCGCCGGTGATCGTGCCGCGGTTGCCGGCCTGGTTGCGCTCGTATTTGCAGACGTCGCCACGCCCATAGGAGCGCGAGGTCTGCGCCTGCGCCATGGTGGGGACCATGAAGCTCGGGGCGGCGATGACGATCGCCGCGGTCAGGGAGAGGATCGTACGCATGGGCGACTCCTTCGACCGTTGGGCGAAACCCTGCCCGAGGTCTGTGGTCTGAAGATGGCCGTTGTTTCCTGAACGCGCGTTGAGCGCGCCGTTCATCTTCGTTCATGTGGCGTAAAACGACGCCGGGTTTGCCGCCGGATAATGTTAGGGAGCGGCGTCAGTTCCGTTCGGAGAGTCTGTTGGCCGGCACAGTCGACATCGATGTGACACAGGTCGGCGGTCAGGGCGACGGCCTGGCCGAGGCCCCCGGCGGCGGGCAGCTCTACGTCCCGATGACGCTTGGCGGTGAACGGGCGCGGGTGCGTATCGAGGGCCAGCGGGCCGAGGTCGTCGAGCGGCTGACGTCCAGCCCCGAGCGAGTCGCGCCGCCCTGTTCCCACTTCGGCGTCTGCGGCGGCTGCGCTCTGCAGCACTGGGCCGACGCTCCATACCTTTCCTGGAAGACCGACCAGGTGCGGCTGGCCCTGTCCAGGGAGCGGATCGAGACCGAGATCCTGCCGATCTTCGCCTCGCCCCCCGGCACGCGCCGGCGGCTGGCCCTTCACGCCCGCCGGGGCGGCAAGGGCGTCATCCTGCTGGGGTTCAAGGAACGGCGAAGCTGGACTCTGGTCGACATTGACGTCTGCACCATCGCCGATCCCCGGCTGGTCGCCGCCCTGCCGGCGCTGCGCCGGCTGGCCGACCCCTTCCTGGAACATCCCAAGTCGGCGCCCACACTACACGTTACCTGGACCGGCGCGGGTCTGGACGTCGATGTCACGGGCGTGGAGCGCAAGAGCGGCGGGCTGTCGGCCGACGCCCGCATGCGCGCCGCGGAGGCCGCCTCGGCCGGCGACATGGCCCGCGTCAGCCTGGCCGGCGAGACCGTCTATGGCGCGCGGCTGCCGGTAGTGAAGCTTGGCGAGGCCATCGTCACCCTGCCAGCCGGCGCCTTCCTGCAGGCCGTGCCGGTCGCCGAGGCGGCCATGGCCCAGCTCGCCTGCGAGGCCGTCGCCGGGGCGAACCGCGTGGCCGACCTCTACTGCGGTGTCGGCACCTTCACCTTCCACCTGGCCCGGATCGCGCCGGTGCTGGCCGCGGACTCCTCAGGCCCCGCCATCACCGCCCTCAAGGCCGGCATCGCCACCGCCCCGGGCCTCAAGCCCATCACCGCCGAGGCCCGGGACCTGGCCCGTCGGCCGATGCTGGCGTCCGAGTTGTCCAGGGTCGACGCCGTGGTCTTCGACCCGCCCAGGGCCGGCGCCCTGGAACAGTCGCGCGAAATCGCACTGAGCAAGGTCTCAAGGGTGGTCGGCATCTCCTGCAACCCGCAGACCTTCGCCCGGGACGCGCGGGTGCTGATCGACGCGGGCTTCACGCTGAAGTCCGTGCGGCCGATAGACCAGTTCCTCTGGTCGCCGCACGTCGAACTGGTCGGTGTGTTCGAGCGGTAGAGTCCCTGGCATGCGCGGGGATGCCGGCCCTCTGTGTCCTGTCTCAGGCGGGAGAGCGGCCCCGGACGACGGCGCCGCTCTCCCGTCTTCTAGGAAGCGTCGAAGGCGGGGTGGAAGGTCACCACGCCCTTGGGCCGCGAGCCGTCGAAGCTGAGGCGCTGGAAGGCCCACCGCGGCGCATGGACGTCGTAGAGGTCCGGGTCGTGCTCAAAACCAAACCGACAGTAATAGGCCGGGTCGCCGAGGAGGACACACCCGCCCGCGCCGAGGGATCGGAGCTGTTGCAGTCCCTCGCGGATCAGGGCCTGACCTATTCCCGTTCGCTGGCGATCGGGCCAGACGGACACGGGTCCAAGGCCGTACCAGTCGCCGGCCTCTCCGTTGATCCTGACCGGCGAAAAGGCGACGTGGCCGATGATGTCGTCGCCCTCTGTCGCCACGAACGAGAGGGTCAAGGCCCCGGCCTCTCGCAAGCCGTCGATAACCTTGGCTTCGGTTTGATCGCTGAAGGGCATGCCCTTGAACGCGGCGTCGGTGAGCGCGTGGATGGTGGCCGCGTCCCGGGGACGCTCGAGTCGAATCTTCATCTTGATGAACCTGTAGAAAACCTGGGCGTGCAGCTGACCGAGCGGCCACGATCCGTGCGCCTCTCGCAGCTATGGCGACATGTCTCGGCCGTTCGAGACGCTCAGCGGGTTTCCACAATCTCTGACATGACGCATTCCTAGCGCGCGGGTTTCGAAACGCAAGGACCCGCGCGGTCGCGAGGGGACGCGTGCGGAATCGCCCGCTTCCACCACGGGCGGATGATCGCTCAGCTCCGATGGGGCGGGCGTCACTCCAGCAGCAGCTCCATCTGGTCTCCCGTCTTTGGCGGCGGGCGGAACTGCTCGACGTCCAGCTTCAGGCGGGGCGCCTCCAGTCCGTACCGGGCTCGGGCGGCGGCGAACCGGCGGGCGATCAGGTCGGCGACCGGGCCGGCCCCGCGCTGGCGCTCGCCCCACTGCGAAACATAGTCCTTGCCGCCGCGCGTCTGGCGGATCAGCGACATGACGCGCGACGCCCGGTCGGGATGGTCGCTGGCCAGCCACTGCTGGAACAGGTCGCTGATCTCCAGCGGCAGCCGGACCAGCACATAGCCGGCGCCGGCCGCGCCGGCGGCGGCCGAGGCCTCCAGCACCGCTTCCAGCTCGTGGTCGTTCAGGCCAGGGATCACCGGCGCGAACATCACCGTCACCGGACAGCCGGCGTCCGTCAGCCGGCGCACCGCGTCCAGCCGGCGCTGCGGCGTGGCGGCCCGGGGCTCCATGTCGCGCGCCAGCTTGCGGTCCAGGGTGGTGATCGAGATCGCCGCGTTCGCCAGGCCCGCCTTGCCCATCTCGCCCAGGATGTCCATGTCGCGGATGATCAGGTTGGACTTGGTGATGATGCTCAGCGGGTGGCGGAAGGCCTGCAGCACCTCCAGCACCTGGCGGGTGACGCGCAGCCTGCGCTCGATCGGCTGGTAGGGGTCGGTGTCGGCGCCGACCTGGATATGGCGCGCCCGGTAGCCCTTCTTCGACAGTTCGGCGGTCAGCAGGCTGGCCGCCTCCGGCTTGAAGAACAGCCGGCTCTCGAAGTCGAGGCCCGGCGAGAGGCCCAGGTAGGCGTGGGCCGGCCGGGCGAAGCAGTAGATGCAGCCGTGCTCGCAGCCCCGGTAGGGATTGATCGAACGGTCGAAGTGGATGTCGGGACTGCTGTTGCGGGCGATGATTGTCTTCGCCATGTCCGGCAGGACGGTGGTGGTCAGCTGGGCCGGCTCGGCGTCATCCAGCGTCCAGCCGTCGTCGAAGGCCTCACGCTCTGCAGCGACGAAGCGGCTGGTCGCGTTGCTGTGCGCGCCGCGGCCTTTGGCGAGGGGCGGGGAAGGGGCCACGGGCGCAGTGTACGCGGCGATGGAAACATAACAAGAACAAGTTGACCCCGCGCTGCGAGATGGCTCCTAAGGCGGGATGATCAGCGTCATCGTCCCCACCCGTGATTCCGCCGCCCTGCTCGGCCCCTGCCTGTCGGCCCTGGTGCCGGCGGCGGTCACAGGCCTGGTGCGGGAGGTGATCCTCGCCGACGGCGGCTCGGCCGACAGCACGCTGGCGATCGCGCAGGACGCCGGGGCGCGGGTCGTGGCCGGCGATGTCGCGGCGGCCGTGGCGACGGCTAAGGGCGACTGGCTGCTGATCCTGCCGCCCTCGACCCGGCTGGAGCCCGGCTGGGAAGCGGAGACCGATCACCACATCAAGCGGTTCACCGGTCGGTCGGCCTGCTACCGGCTGGCGGTGGACGGGGGCGGACCGGCGGCGCGGCTGCGGGAATGGCTGGCCGGGCTCGGCGCCCCGACCATCGCCCACGGGCTGCTGGTCGAGCGGGCGCGCTACGGTGCTGCGGGCGCGCCCCGTCGGCTCGGCGCGCGAGCCTTCGTGGCCTGAACTACCGGTCCAGACGGCTGTCGATGATCGGCTCGCCGCGGGCGATCGCGTCCAGGGTCCGGGTCTCGCCGCCGAACTTGCGGCGGTAGGACCAGTAGGCGGTCATCACCTTCTCGACGTAGTCGCGGGTCTCCAGGGCCGGCAGGCTCTCGACCACCAGCAGGGTGTCCGCGCCCGGTCCGACCTTCTTGAGGGTATTGAGAACCGTGCCGGCGCCGGCGTTGTAGGCGGCCACGGCGCGGAGCAGGTCATAGCTTTCCGGCCCTCCGCCCAGCCCGCGCTCCATCAGCCATGTAAAGTAATCCTGGCCGACCCGCAGGTTGGTGGGACCGTCAAGCAGCGGCATCGGGTTCAGGATAAGGTGGTCGTCGCCGGCGGCGCGGGCGGCCGCGACCGGCCGCACCTGCATCAGCCCCATGGCTCCGGCTCCGGACACGGCGTAGGCGTTGAAGCCGCTTTCCTTCCAGACCAGGGCGTAGACCAGCGCCTTGTCGAGCGTCCAGCCTCCGGCCGGGAACAGCTCCGGCGTCGGATAGTCCGCCGGCGGCCGGCGGCGCGGCGCCGGGCCGGGGCGGCGCACCGACAGGGCCGGGGTCGCATCGGCCGCCGTGGTGATCGGTGCGTTGAGGGCCAGGGTCAGGGCCTCCCACCGTCGACGCTCGGCCGGGGTCTTCGCCGTGGCCAGGCCGGCGCGCAGCTCCAGGCCTGCCTCGGTCTGGCGACCGACCTGCATCAGGGCGGCGGCGCGACGCGCACGGGCGTCGCTCTTCAGGATGGGACCGAAGTCGGCCATGGCCGGGGCGGCCAGCCGCGGCGCCGTCGAGGCGCGGACGAGAAGGGGCGAGGCGCCCGGCGCCGTCCAGCCGTCCAGGGCGCCGAGCCGGGCGCCGTCGAGCTCGAGCGCCCGCTGGGCGATCATGCCGTAGAAGCTGTGCGGGGTCTTCGCCGCCATACGCAGGAAGGCGGCGGCCTGCGCGGTGTCGCCCAGGGCGCGCGAGGCCCGGGCGGCCCAGAAGGCGCCGCCGGCCCGCAGCCATTCGTCCTCGGTCTCGTCGACCGCCACGGCGCGGAAGAAGCCACGGGCCTCCTCGTAGCGGCCCATACGCCAGGCCGAGAGACCGGCGATCCAGGCGTTTCCGGCCGCCGGCGCCAGCGTCAGCGCCCTGGCGGGGTCGCCGGAATAGTAGGCCTCACGCGCCGCGCGGTCGCGGTCGGGACCGGCGGGGCCGCCGGCAAGGGAGGCGGCGCTTTCCACGCGGGCCCAGGTGCGGCTGACTTCCAGGAAGGCCGGCGCCTTGGGGTCCGGCGCCCCCGCCGGCTTGCGCTTCAGGGCGAGGGCATAGATGCGCTCGGCGCCGGGATGATCGCCATAGACCTTCAGCCAGTCGACCAGTTCGTCGTACTCGGCCCGGTGGGCTGTGGGATGCATGAGCCGCAGGAAGGCGACATGGCCGGCCAGCGAGCGGTCCTTCGCCCGGGCCAGGCTTACGTCTGCGGCGTCGAAGTCGCCGCGCGCCGTGGCGGCGAAGGTCTCGCGGTAGGCGCGGGCGTCCATCGGCGACAGGACATCGGTTCCGGCGGCGCGGACCGGGCTGGCCTGGATCCCGAGCGCGATCACCAGACCCAGGATCGTGAACAGCGTCCGCACGCCTGCCAACTTGGCCTCCCAACGCTCGCCCGCAGCCCGTTGCGGGCGTCGCAGCTGTCCCTGACCCTTCGGAGGAAGGCACATTAAAATCCGAACCTCCGGCGGCAAAGCGGTTTCGCCTGACAGACGGCAGGCGCTCTCAATGGGGCGCCAATGCGGCGAAGTGCAGCTTCTATGACACAACTACGAAGAAGTTAGACCGGACCGGTGACAAACCCGGCGCCCGCGCGGTAATCAGATATCGCGCGTCAGTGTCGTCTAAAAATCAGGACGGTGCGCGGCTAGTTCGGGGAAGTCTCTCTATGTTGAATCGCAAGTTCCTGCTGGGAACGACCGTTATCGCGGGCCTCGCGGCCGCAGTCGCTGTTTCCGCTCCCTCCTTGGCCTTTGCCCAGACTCCAGCGCCGGCCTCGCAGCCCGCGGAAGAGGAAGAAGGCGAAGCCGAAGTCGAAGCGCTGATCGTCACCGGGTCGCGCATCAAGCGCACCGAGTTCACGAGCGCCTCGCCGATCCAGGTGATCACCACCGAGAACGCTGACCTGCAGGGCATCGCCGACACGGCCGAGATGCTGCAGTCCTCGACGCTGGCGGCCGGCTCGCCGCAGATCAACTCCACCATCTCCTCGGCCTTCGTCACCAACGGTGGCCCGGGCGCGGCGACGATCTCGCTGCGCGGCCTCGGCGCCAACCGCACCCTGGTCCTGCTGAACGGCCGTCGCGCCGGTCCGGCCGGCACCCGCGGCGGCGTGTCCTCGTTCGACCTGAACGTGCTGCCGCAGTCCTCGATCGAGCGCATCGAAATCCTGAAGGACGGCGCTTCGTCGATCTATGGCTCGGACGCCATCGCCGGCGTTGTCAACATCATCACCCGCTCCAACCGCGATGGTTGGGACTTCGAGGCCTTCGCCTCGCAGCCGGAAGAGCAGGGCGGCGAGCAGTACCGCTTCAACGGCGGCTGGGGCAAAACCTTCGACCGCGGCTACATCAGCGTCTCGGCCGACTATTACCTCCAGGCCGAGCAGACGGTCGGCGATCGCGATTACACCAACTGTACGCGTGACTACACGACCAACACCGCTACCAACGCCCGCAATGACGTAATCGACCCACGCACCGGCGCAGCGTCCTGCCGCGAAGTGCTCTGGGGCCACCTGTGGCTCTATGATTATTCCGGCGCGCCGCTGCCGGCCGGCGCCAAGCTGCAGTATGACTACGACGGCAACCTGGGCGCCTACATTCCGCGCGTTCCGGTCGGCTATCCGACGACCCCGCAGCCCAGCGGCGCCCTGATCTATCCGACCCCCTGGTTCGCGGTGGACTACGGCACCGCCGGTTCCGTTACACGCGGTGTGACCAACACCAACCACCCGTTCGTGCAGGAGTCGACGCTCATCCCCGAAGTCGAGCGGATGACGGTCTTCGTCAACGGCGGCTTCGACCTCACGCCGAGCATCGAGGCCTACGGTGAGTTCCTGCTGAACCGCCGGACCTCGAAGGCCAACGGCTATCGCCAGTTCTGGACCTACCTCTACACCAGCGACTTTTTCGGCGGCGGCGACCCGAGCAGCACCGGCTTCTTCGGCGACTTCTTCCTCAGCCCTACCGCGATCACCGACCACAACGATACCGAACAGGTTGTTGACTACGGGCGCGCCGTCGTCGGCCTGCGTGGCGACTTCGGCAGCTTCCTGTCGGGCTGGGACTGGGACATCTTCACCCAGCTGAGCCGTTCGGACGGTGATTACACTTCCGACGTCATCCTCGATGACACGATGAACGCCGCCGAGTTCCGCACCGGCTCCTGCGTCGGCACCACCACGCCGATCAGCGGCAAGGCCTGCCAGGACATGAACTGGCTGACCGGCGACTTCATGGCCGGCAAGCTGACCCAGGCCGAGCGGGACTTCATGTTCGACACCGACACCGGCAACACCGTCTACACGCAGCAGACGGTCGAAGGCTCGGTGGCGGGCAACCTGTTCAGCCTGCCCGCCGGCCCGATCGGCGCCGCGTTCGGCTTCCACTTCCGGACCGACGAGATCGAAGACACGCCCGGCCCGATCACCCTGGCCAACAACAGCTGGGGCCTCAGCGGCGCCGGCATCACGGCCGGCGACGACACCACCAAGGAACTCTTCGGCGAGCTCCAGGTGCCGGTCGCCAAGGGCCTGCCGGGTATGGAAGAGCTGTCGCTGACGCTGTCGGGCCGCTGGACCGAGGTCGAAAGCTATGGCGAGGGCAACACCTACAAGGTGGGCGTTAACTGGCAGATCACTCCGGCATGGCGCGTTCGCGCCTCGAAGGGCACTTCGTTCCGCGCTCCCGCGCTGTTCGAACTCTATCTGGCCAACCAGACCAGCTTCCCGTCGCAGCGTACGGTCGACCCCTGCATCCGCTGGGCCGACGGTCTGATCGCCAACACCACCTCGCAGCGGGTCGCGGACAACTGCGCCAATCCGGCCGGTCCGGGCGGCGGCGTGCCGGGGGCCCACACCGGGGCCGGCGGCAGCGCCACCCTGATCCAGGGCGGTGGTATCGGTCAGCTTGAGGCCGAAACTTCCGAAGCGCTCAGCATCGGCGTGATCTGGGCTCCGGACTTCGTCGACCTGAACGTGGCCGTTGATTACTTCGAGATCGAAGTGAACGATCAGGTGACCTCGCTCAGCGGTGGTCAGATCCTCAGCGCCTGCTATCGTTCGGCCACCTTCCCGGTCGATCCGATCTGCTCGCTCTTTGATCGTAACCCGGGTCACAAGCGGATCACCGACATCCGGGCCAAGTTCATCAACATCGCCAGCCAGTCCAACCGCGGCGTCGACCTGACTCTGCGTTACCAGCACGAGTTCGATTTCGGTCGCTTCGTGATGGACTCGCAGTTCACCTGGCAGCTGGAAGACGACATCGCCCTGTTCGCCGGTTCCACCGTCGACAACAACGGTGACGTCGGCGACCCGGACTTTGTCGGCAATACGAACTTCCGCTTCGACCGAGGCGACTGGACGTTCAACTGGTTCGTGGAATTGATCGGCAAGGCTTCGGACTCCGAAGACTTCCCGGACACCAACCTGGCCGGCACCATCGGCTACAAGATGGACACCGAGTTCACCGCCTATCACTCGGTTTCAGTGCGTCGCCGGATGGACACCTGGACCTTCACCGGTGGTGTGGCCAACCTGTTCGGCGAAGCTCCGCCGTCCGTCACGCCGAGCCAGGTTTCGTCGCAAGGCACCTCGGTGCTCTCCTCGCAGTACGACTACTATGGTCGCCGCGTGTTCATGAACGTCCGGAAGGCGTTCTAGTCCCAGGCCTGACCTTAACCAGAAGAAGCGGCGGCGGGATCTTCCCGCCGCCGTAACTTTTTGGGGCGGCCCGTCTCCGCCTCTCGCCATCGGTCGGCGGGCGGGGCAGGGCGCCGCCTCCCGAACCAAGACGGAGTTGGCCGTGTCTGTTGTGATCCTGGGCAAGAAGGACACCCTCGACGAGGAAGCCCTGAAGTTCGAGCAGCGCCCGCTGAAGGGGCCGCTGTTTCTCAACAGCGTGCCTAAGAGCGGCACCCACCTGATCCGCAACATCGTCCGCATGTTCGTGCCGGCCGAGCAGCAGTGGCATCAGTCCTACATCCAGTTCCCGAATCTGCGGGCCAATCTGGCGGCATTCTCGACGGAGAAGCCTTTCGTCAGCTGGGGACATCTGCTTTTCACCGACGACTCCGCCCTGCCACTGCGCAAGGTCCGGCACATGGTGTTGGTCCGTGATCCCTACGACTGGGTGCTGGCGCGGGCGCGGTTCTTCCTGTCGGACGAGTTCCAGGGACCGATGAACCACATCAAGAATGGCGCGGCGAGCGCCGAGGATGTGATGAACATGGCCATCTTCGGCGTTCATGAACGCGCGCCCAGCCTGATGGACATCTACAGCTTCAACGCCGCGGCCTGGATGGGCACTCATGCGGTCATTGTCCGCTACGAGGACATCCTGCAGAACGTGACGCGGCTCGACAGCCCGCAGGCGGAGAGCTTCTTCCGCCAGCTTCTGGGCGACTGCGGCATCGAGATGCCCGACGACTGGCGCGAACGGATCCGGGTCGGCTCCGATCCTGCCCAGAGCCGTACGGCGCGCGAAAACCTGAATGTCAACGTCGTTGAGTTTCCGGCTCAGCTGCCGCTGACCCAGAAGCGCCTCGTGGACTTCGCCGCACCCGGCCTGCGCCAGCTGCTCGGCTATGCCTGACCCGATGACCCGCGCCGTAGCGGCCTGCCTGGCGATCGCCCTGGTGACCGCCGCGCCCGCCACAGCCCAGGAGCCCGAGGCCCTTCAGCGCTGGGCGGCCATCAACGCCGCCGCGCCGGCGCCGGCGGCGGAGGCGGCCCGGCAGGCCATCGCGGCGGCGCAGGCCGACTGCCCGGCCGACGGCGCCACCCTGGGGGTCATCTCGCCGGTCACCGCCTGGCCCCGTGTTGACGCCGCCATCACCAACGGTCAGCTGGTCAACGCCTGGGCCGTGACCATCCAGCGGGCCGATTGCCCGCCGCCGCGGGCGTTCGCCCGCTACATCCTGCTGCAAGACACGTCCGGAGCCCTGGTCGCCCAGATGGTCCACGTTGGACGATCCCATGTGGACCTCGACAGCATGGCCGGCGGGGTGATGACCAGGGCCATGCGCACGGCCGGCGCGGCGGCGGCGCGCGACATCCCGGGCTGCTCGACTGAACGGGTGGCCTACACCGGCGCCCTCGCACGTATCGACATGATCGAGGACAAGGACATCGGCCCCGACCGGTTCGGCCTTCGCGACAGCGGAGCCTGGCGGGAGGCCTGGGTCTTCGGCATCTGCGGCCGGACCCTGACGGTGATGATGGACTTCGAGGCGACCCCCGAGGGGCTGAAGGCCACGCCCGCACCCTGGGCCAGCCTGTCGCGCTGACCCCGACAGCTTTGCTGGGGCGGGCTTTCAGCAACCATCGCTAGGCGCCGGCCGCTTACGTCCTCTATGACAACCCTCTTCATTTCCGGAGCCTGCCCATGTCTGACGCCACGCTGTTCACGCCGCTGACCTTCGCCCACGGCTCGGCGATGAAGAACCGGCTGATGCTGGCGCCGCTGACCAACACCCAGAGCCACCCTGATGGCCGGATGTCGGACGAAGAGTTCAAATGGCTGACCATGCGTGCCGAGGGCGGCTTTGGCCTGACCATGACCTGCGCGGCCCACGTCCAGCGCATCGGCCAGGGCTTCCCCGGCCAGATGGGCGCCTGGTCGGACGACCATATCGAGGGCCTGACCCGACTGGCCGCCGCCATCAAGGCGCAGGGTAGCGTCGCGGTGGTCCAGCTGCACCACGCCGGCATGCGCTCGCCGGCCGAGCTGATCGGCGAGGCGCCCGTCTGCCCTTCCGACAATGAGGAGTTCAAGGCCCGCGCCCTGACCGGTGCAGAGGTCGAGCAACTGGTGGCGGACTTCATCGCCGGCGCTGTCCGCGCGCAGAAGTCCGGCTTCGACGGCGTCGAGATCCACGGCGCCCACGGCTACATCCTGGCCCAGTTCCTCAGCCCGGAAGTGAACCTGCGCACGGATCAATGGGGCGGGTCGGCCGCGAACCGCAACCGTATCGTCATCGACATTCTGAAAGGCGTGCGCGCCGCCTGCGGCGAGGGCTTCCAGATCGGCCTGCGCCTGTCGCCGGAGCGGTTCGGCATCGTGCTGGCGGAATGCCGGGACCTGGCGCAGCAGCTGATGACCGAGGGCCTGATCGACTACCTCGACATGTCGCTGTGGGACGTGCGCAAGGCGCCGCTTGACGAGGCGTTCGCGGGCCAGAGCCTGATCAGCGTCTTCACGGGTCTGGACCGTGGCGCGGTGCGCCTCGGCGTGGCCGGCAAGGTGATGGCCCGGACCGACGCCGAATGGTGCCTGGACCAGGGCTGCGACTTCGTGCTGATCGGCCGCGGCGCCATCCTGCACCACGACTGGCCGACCCTGGCCGCCGCCGACCCCGACTTCCGCCCCATCGCCCTGCCGGTCACCCGCGAGCATCTGCAACGCGAAGGCCTCAGCGACCGGTTCGTCACCTACATGCAGGCGTGGAAGGGGTTCGTGGCGGAGGAGGAGGCGGTCGGGGCCTAAGGCCCTTTCCCCGGGCTCCAGTCGTAGAGCTGGGCCCTGAACGGCCGGCCGAAGATGTCGGTGGCCGGGGCGAACGGGCCATTGGCGCGGACGGCGGCGCAGGCGGCGACATCGCCGGCATCGGTTCCCGAGGATGTCTCGATCGTGCAGCGTGAAACCGCCCCTGACGGTTCAACCATGACGTTGAGCCGCACCCGGGCCAAGGCCTCGGCGGGTAGGGCCGCGACCACCGCCGCCCGGGCCGCCTGACTCGCAACCGGCCGACCGCTCCACTTCTGGACCGGCAGCAGGGCGCGGGGCTTGCCCTTGAACAGCACGAAGTGAAGCTGCATGCGGCGCTGCCAGGGCTTTTCAAACTTCGAGACGTCGTAGCGACCCTTCGCCGCCGCCTTGCAGGCTCGGGCGTCGAAGGGGGCGTCCCCGGAGGACTTCACGATGCGGCAGGGTTGCCTCGGGTCTTCCGGCGAATACTCGATGCCGGCCCAGGGCTGGGCCCGCGCCTCGGCCGACGTCGGGCCGCCGGGCAGCAGGTCGAGCTTCTCGACCGTGGCGACCTGGCTGTCCGAGGACGGTGGCCACTGGGCGCCCGGCGCCCACGGTGCGGGGGACGGCTCCCGGACCACCACCAGGGGCGCCTGCGGGGTCAGGCTGCGGGCGAAGCTGATCGACAGAAAGTAGCGGTCGGCGACCGGCGTCCCGGCGTCGTCGATGGCGGGCGTCAGACGCGCCCTTGCGGTCACGCGATCGCATAGCCCCTCGAACACCGGCAGGTCGCCATAGGACCTGAGGAGCTCGCAGGCGGAGACACGGCCGGCGGTGTCGACCGACAGCTTCAAGGCCACGCCGCCAATCGCGGTGGTTCCAGTTGTCGCGAGCACGACCGCCGGATCGCCAGCCGGCAACCAGTCGCTCACCGGGTCGACGGCAGTCGCCCGCCGGAGCGGCTCCGCCTCGCCGTCGGCCGGGTAGGCCGCATAGCCGTAGACTGTGACGACAGGGTAGGTCGTCGGCGGGGCGCGCGTCGCGGTGATCGTCAAAGGCGACTGGGCCGAGACGCTGGTCGTCGACGCGAGAAGCACGACGCCGAGAGCGACAGGCAGGCCGAACATGCGCATCGCCGATGGTCTCCGCCTGGTCATTCCGGCCGCACCGGGCGGTCCAGCCGTTCGGTCAGCATCAGCAGGTCCTGCCAGGCCTTTTTCTTGGCCGCCGGCTGGCGCAGCAGGAAGGCCGGATGCAGAGTCGGCAGGGCGGGCAGGGTCAGGCCGCTGGCCTCGCCATGCCATTCGAACCAGCGCCCGCGCAGCGACAGGATGCCTTCGTCGCGCCCCAGCACCGACTTGGCCGAGGCGCCGCCGACCAGCAGCAGCATCTTCGGATCCACCAGCTGGATCGCCCGCTCCAGGAACGGCTGGCAGACGGCCTGTTCGGCGGGGGTCGGCGTGCGGTTGCCGGGCGGCCGCCAGAAGACGGTGTTGGTGATGAACACCCGGCCTGTCAGCCCGGCGGCGGCGATCATCCGGTCCAGCAGCTGGCCGGCGCGGCCGACGAAGGGCTGCCCTTGCGCATCCTCGTCGCCGCCCGGGCCCTCGCCGATGATGACCAGGGGCGCGTCGGCTTCGCCGCGCGAGAAGACAGCCTGTTTCGCGCCCTCGAACTTCAGTGGACAGCCGTCGAAGGCGGCGATGGCGGCGGCCAGAGTCTCCAGGTCCTGCGCCTCCGCCGCGCGGCGTTTCGCCTCGGCCACCGCGGCGGCGTGGTCGGGGGCGCTTGGCGCGGCCCCGGCCAGGGGCTTCAGCGGCCTTGGCGCCGGCTGGACCTTGGCCTTGAGTCGCTCGGCGCCCTCGGCCAGGCGGTCGATGGCCTCGTCCGCATAGGCCGTGTCGACGCCCGCGTCGGCCCAGAAGGCGAGGGCGGCCTCGGCGGCGCGGATGTCGAGCGTGGCGGTCACGTCCCAGACTTACCCGTCCACCGACCGTTCGCATAGCGTCGCGCGCTGCCGCGCCATCCGCGGCCGCCCGCTTCGACGCGCCAGTTACGAGCGGTTCGCAACACCGCTTTCCGACTTGACCACCCTTGCGTCGCCTCGGAATAAGACCCTGAAACGCTAGGGGATCGAGCCATGTCCGATGACGCCGTCGAACGCGAATCCATGGAGTACGACGTCGTCATCGTCGGCGGCGGCCCCTCGGGTCTGGCCGCGGCGATCCGGCTCAAGCAACTCGAGGCCGAACAAGGCCGCGAGGTCTCTGTCGCGCTCGTCGAGAAGGGCTCCGAAGTGGGCGCCCACATCCTGTCGGGCGCCGTGATCGATCCCAAGGCGCTGAACGAGCTTATCCCCGACTGGAAGGCGCTGGGCGCACCGCTCGAAACGCCGGTGACCACGGACAAGTTCCTGATCCTCGGTCCGCAGGGCGAGTTGAGCCTGCCTATGTTCGCGCTGCCGCCGTTCATGCACAACGACGGCTGCTACATCGCCTCGCTGGCCAACGTTACCCGCTGGCTGGCCGGTCAGGCCGAGGCGCTGGGCGTGGAGATCTATCCGGGCTTCGCGGCCTCTGAACTCGTGTTCCGCGAGGACGGTTCGGTGAAGGGCGTCGTCGTCGGCGTCGTCGGCATCGGCAAGGACGGCGAGCACAAGCCGGACTACCAGCCCGGCATGGAACTGCACGGCAAGTACGTGTTCATCGCCGAGGGCGTGCGCGGCTCGCTGGCCAAGGCGCTGGAAGCGAAGTTCGACCTGCGGGCTGGCAAGAGCCCGCAGAAGTACGGAATCGGCATCAAGGAGCTGTGGCAGGTTCCGGACGCCAACTTCCGCCCGGGCCTCGCCCAGCACACCACCGGCTGGCCGCTGGACAACAACACCGGCGGCGGCAGCTTCATGTACCACTTCGGGGAGAACTACGTGGCCATCGGCTACGTCGTGCACCTGAACTACAAGAACCCCTGGCTGTCGCCGTTCGACGAGTTCCAGCAGTTCAAGCACCATCCGTCGGTGAAGCCCTACCTCGAGGGCGGCAAGCGCATCGCCTACGGCGCCCGGGCCATCACCGAGGGTGGATGGCAGTCAATCCCCAAGCTCAGCTTCCCGGGCGGCGTGCTGATCGGTTGCTCGGCCGGCTTCGTAAACGTGCCCCGCATCAAGGGCAGCCACAACGCCATGAAGTCCGGCATGCTGGCCGCCGAGGCGGCGTTCGCCGCCCTAGGCGAGGGCCGCCAGGCCGACGAGCTGACCAGCTACCAGACCGCTCTTGAGGGCAGCTGGGTCGCTAAGGAACTCAAGGTCGTCCGCAACGCCAAGCCGCTGCTCACCAAGCTGGGCACCTTCCTGGGCGGCGCGGTCGGTATGTTCGACATGTGGTGCACGCACCTTCTGGGCGGGTTCTCGTTCTTCGGTACGATGAAGCATGAGAAGACCGATGCCGCGTCCACGGGCCTCGCCGCCGATTATCCGCAGCTGACCTATCCCAAGCCGGATGGCGTGATCAGCTTCGACAAGCTGAGCTCGGTCTTCCTGTCGGCCACCAACCACGAGGAAGACCAGCCGGCGCACTTGACGCTGAAGGACCCCTCGGTGCCGATCAACGTCAACCTGCCCCGCTATGGCGAGCCGGCGCGCCTCTACTGCCCGGCCGGCGTCTATGAGGTGCTTTACGACGAGGCAGGGAACAATCCGAAGTTCCAGATCAACGCCCAGAACTGCGTCCACTGCAAAACCTGCGACATCAAGGATCCGTCGCAGAATATCGTCTGGACGACCCCGGAAGGCGGCGGCGGCCCGAACTACCCGAACATGTAGAGGGCCGCTTCTCACCCGACACACGATCCGCCTTGCCGCCGCCAAAGTTTGCGGCAAGGTGGGCGGCATGAAGCTGCGTAACGCCTTGCCCGCCCTTGCCCCGCTCGCCTTCGCCGCCGCCGTCGCGGCGCTGGCCGCGCCCGCCGCCGCCAAGCCCGCACTGGCCGAGGCGCCGGCGGGAGACGTAGCCTTCGGCGAAAGCGGGCAGAAGTCGTCCTACGGCCTGTTCCTGGCCGGGCAGGCGGCGATGAAGGACGGGCGCAACGACCTGGCGCTGCAGTACTTCGACCGCGCCACCGCCGCCGACATCGATCTGGACGGCAAGACGATCTCCAGGCGAGCCTTTATCGCGGCGGTTTTCGCCGGCGACATACCGCGCGCCGCCCGGCTGGCGCCCGGCGAAGAGGGCGGCCTGACGCTTCAGCGCCTGGGCGCGCTGGAAAAAGTCATCGACGCCCTGGCCAACGAGCGGCCCAGCGAAGCCCAGGACATCCTGGCCAGCGGGGCGGTTACGGTTCCGCATCGTCCTGTCGCGGCGCTTCTGGCCCCATGGGCGGCCGCTGCGGCGGGCGACAAGGAGGGCGCCGTGGCGCGTCCCGACCTGCGAGGCGACAGGCTTGTCGAGGTGTTCGGTCAGCTCGGCCAGGCCCAGCTGTTCGAGAGGGCCAAACGCTACGACGAGGCCGAGACCGACTACATGGCCCTGACCAGCCTGGGCGACGCCGGCCTGCTGTTCATCCTTGACCACGGCGCCTTCCTGGAGCGGCGCGGCCGCCGCACCGAGGCCGTCGCCCTCTATGATCGTGGCCTGCAGCAGGCGCCGAGCGACGCCGGACTGCTCGCCGCCCGCGAGCGCGCCGCTCGCCGCGGCAAGGCGCCGGCCCTGCCGACCGTTCGCCAGGGTGCCGCCCGCGCCATCCTGCCCTTCGCGACCGCCATGGTAGGCGAACGTCAGACGGAGATGGCGCTGGCCTATGTGCGGATGTCCCTCTACCTCGATCCGACCCGAGAGGATGCCAGGGTCTTGCTCGGCGACGTGCTCGGTGCGCTGGACGATACCGAAGGCGCGCGTGAGGCCTATGCCGCGATCCCGGCCACGTCCGCCTACTACGCCGCCGCGCGGGCCAAGCTGGCCTGGAGCTACCAGGCCGCCCGCGAGGGCGACCGGGGCCTGGGCATGGCTCGCCAGGCCTATGAGTCCGCTCCGGCCGACCGCGACGCAGCGGTGACCTATGCCGACCTCCTGCGCGCCAACAAGCAGTTCGCCGAGTCGGCCAGGGTGCTGGACGGGGTCATCGCCCAGGCCGGCGGCGCCCCCGACTGGCGTCTGCTCTACATGCGCGGCATCGCGCTGGAGCGCTCGGGCCAGTGGGCCGCCGCCGAGAAGGATCTGGTCGCCGCCCTTGCGCAGCAGCCCAACGAGCCGGACCTGCTCAACTATCTGGGCTACGCCTGGATCGACCGCGGACAGCGGCTTGCCGAGGCCATGGACATGGTCAAGCGCGCCGTGGCCGCCAATCCGCGCTCGGGCGCCATGGTCGACTCCCTGGGCTGGGCCTACTACCGGATCGGCGACTTCCGCAACGCGGTCGAGAAGCTCGAGGAGGCGGTGCTGCTTTCACCGGCCGATCCGGAGATCAACAACCACCTGGGCGACGCCTACTGGCGCGTGGGTCGCCAGATCGAGGCCCGGTTCCAGTGGAACCGCGCGCTCAGCCTCGACCCGCCCGCGGAGATCAAGGCCGACGCCGAAGCCAAGCTGAAGGCCGGACTGCCCGCGCTGAAGCCTGCGGCCCTGGCGACGAACTGACTTCCAGGGTGATCACGGGCGGCGGCGGGCCGATCCGCAGCCCGGCCGACGCCTTGCGCCCGCCTCCGGGTCCCCGTTCTCCCTGCCTGGCGCTGGGGCCGGGATGAGAGTGGTGGTGTGGCCTTTACGATCGAAGTAGAGCTTCCCGCATGACCCTCTCGGCCTTCGCCCCCGCCAAGGTGAACCTGTTCCTGCACGTCGGCCCGCTCGCGGCCGACGGCTACCACCCGCTGGCCAGCCTGATGGTCTTCGCGGACGTCGGCGATACGGTCTCGGTGCAGGCCGCCGAGGCCCCGGAGCTTCAGGTCACCGGCCCGTTCGGGTCCCTGATCGAGGACGGGCCGGAGAACCTGGTCGTCCAGGCGGCCCGGGCGCTGTTCGAGTATGTGAAGGGCCCGCAGCCGCCGTTCCGCCTGCTGCTTGACAAACAGTTGCCTGTGGCGGCGGGGCTGGGCGGCGGCTCGTCCGATGCCGGCGCGACCCTGCGGCTGCTGAATTCCGCTCTGGATCTGGCCATCCAGGACGAGATGCTGAGCGCCATCGCCGCCCGGCTGGGCGCCGACGGCCCGGTCTGCCTTTGGGGCAGGTCGGCCATCGCGCGGGGCAGGGGCGACCGCCTCAGCGCGCCGCCGACCTTCGCGCCGGTCAATGCGGTGCTGGTCAATCCCCGCGTACCCTCGTCGACAGGCGCGGTCTATCGAGCCTACGACGAAGCGGGAGCGCCGGGCGGGGATGACCTTCCGCCGCTGCCGGACGCCTTCGAGAGCCCCGAGGAGATGGCCGCCATCCTCAGCTGGTGCCGCAATGACCTTGAGGCCCCGGCGGTGCGTCTGGCCCCGGCCATCGGCGTTGTCCTGGAAGCCCTGCGCGGTGAGCCCGAGACCCTGCTCGCCCGGATGAGCGGCTCGGGCGCGACCTGCTTCGCCCTCTGCGCCGGCGATATCGAGGCCGAGGGCCTGGCCGAGCGTCTGCGGTCGATGCGACCCGACTGGTGGGTGAGGCGCTGCCGGCTGAGCTGATGCCGGGGACACGCAGTGAAGTACATGTCCCGCAAATGCCAAGGGCGCGGACCCTTTCGGATCCGCGCCCCCGGTACGCTTACGGTTGGTTCGATCAGGCGTGGTAGGCGCGTTCACCGTGTTCGGTGATGTCCAGGCCTTCCTCTTCTGTCTCCGCGCTGACCCGCAGGCCCACGACCAGCTTGATCAGGAAGAAGACGATGGCCGAGCCGATGCCCGACCAGAGGACGGCGACGCCGACAGCCTTGGTCTGGGCCATCATCTGGAAGCCCAGATCATAGGCCGTGCCGCAGACGGTGATCGCGGCGCCGTCGGCTCCACAGGTCGAGTAGTCGACGATGCCCTGGCCGCCCCAGGCGGGGTTGACCAGAAGACCGGTGGCGAGGGCGCCGACGATGCCGCCGACGGCGTGGATGCCGAAGGCGTCCAGACTGTCGTCGTACTTCAGGGCGTTCTTGACGGCCGAGCAGAAGAACACGCAGATCGGGCTGACAACGAGGCCCAGGATCAGCGCGCCCAGCGGTCCGGCGAAGCCGGCGGCCGGCGTGACCGCGACCAGGCCCGCCACGATGCCCGAGGCCATGCCCAGCATCGAAGCCTTCTTGCGCGTCACCCACTCCACGACGACCCAGCTGAAGCCGGCGGCGGCGGTGGCGATGAAGGTGTTGACCATCGCCAGGGCGGCGTAGCCGTTCGCTTCGAGGTTGGAGCCGGCGTTGAAGCCGAACCAGCCCACCCACAGGAGACCCGCGCCGACCATGGTCAGCGTCAGGCTGTGCGGCGGCATCGGCTCCTTCTGGAAGCCCGTGCGCTTGCCCAGGATGATCGAGCCGACAAGGGCGGCGATACCGGCGTTGATGTGAACCACGGTGCCGCCGGCGAAGTCGATGGCGCCCCAGCCCCAGAGCAGACCCGCTCCGGCCGCGGTGGTCGCCGCTTCAACGCCCGCGCCGCTCGTGGCGCCAGCCCACCACCAGACCATGTGGGCCATCGGATAGTAGACCACGATCGGCCAGATAACCGCGAACAGGACTGTGGCGCTGAACTTGATCCGTTCGGCCAGACCGCCCAGCACCAGGGCCGCGGTGATGCAGGCGAAGGTCATCTGGAAGGCGACGAAGGTCAGTTCCGGGATCACGACGCCGACCGAGAAGGTTTCGACATTGCTGCCGACGCCGACCCCGGCCAGGCCCAGCTTGCTGAGACCGCCAATGAACTTGTTGGCCGCTCCGCCGTCCGTGAAGGACAGGCTGTAGCCCCAGAGAATCCAGGTGATCATGCCGACCACGGTCACGGTCGAGACCTGCATCAGCATGGACAGCATGTTCTTCTGGCGAACAAGGCCGCCGTAGAACAGGGCCAGGCCCGGAATGATCATCAGCATGACCAGGACGGTCGAGACCAGCATCCAGGTCGTGTCGCCCTTGTTGGGTTCAGGAGCCGGCGCTTCCTCGGCGGCCGCCGGAGCTGCGGCTTCGGGCGCAGGCGCCGGAGCCGGAGCGACTTCTGCCGGAGCCGCGGCTGCGGCTTCGGCGGCGGGAGGCGTGGCCTCCTGGGCGAATGCGGGAGCCGCCATCGGCGCTCCTGCGAGTACGGCGACCGCGGTCAATGCCGCGAGCCGTCCGAGAAGTGTTGATTTCATCGTCGCTATCCCCTTGTCCCGATGATGTTGGTCAAAGCGCGGCCGAACCGGTTTCACCGGTTCGAATCCGCACGGCGTCCTCGACGTTCAGGACGAAGATCTTTCCGTCGCCGATCTTGCCGGTCGCCGCGGCGGCCTTGATGGCCTCCACGGCCTTGGCGGCGGCGGCGTCATCGACCACGGCCTCCAGCTTCACTTTCGGTACGAAGTTCACCTGGTACTCGGCGCCCCGATAGATCTCGGTCTGGCCCTTTTGCCGGCCGTAACCCTTCACTTCGGAGACCGTCAGGCCCTCAACCCCGGCGCCGACGAGCGCTTCACGCACCTCGTCGAGCTTGAAGGGTTTGACCACCGCAATGATCAGTTTCATCCGCCTTGCTCCCGCGCTCCGGTTACCCGCCGCGCGCCCCTGTCTTTCCCGTGTCGACCGGCGAGAGAGCGCGATGCTTGGCCGCGCCGCCTCCCGGTCTGCGGTCACGCTAGCCGGGGGCCTTGCCCAGGCGTGTGCGCTGCACAATGAACGGGACCGAAACTCGTGTTTCGCCTAATCTCTGCGCAGGCCCGTGAGGCGGCGCCTCCGAAATGGGCGCCGTGTGGGCCTCAGGCGCCGGCAACGCCTCGAAGAAGGGCGGAGCGGGATGGCCGGGTTCGGGAATACGGTTCCGGGTCGGCATGGCGTCCTGTCCACGGGTGGGGGCGACGATGCTAACGCTCGTTTGACTCGTCCCCTCCATTGTCCCCGCGCCGGTCAAACGGGAGCCGTATTCTCCGGCCACTAGCCAACGCTTCGCATCCGGGCCCGCTCGCCGGCGGGCCCGGTTCGTGACTCCAGAAGGACCTATAGATGACCGCTCTCCGCTTCGCCGCCGCCCTGACCCTCGCGGCTTCCATCGCGGCCCCTGCGCTCGCACAGACCGCGCCCGCCGCCGCGCCGGTCGCGCCGCCCGCGGTTGTCGCGCCGCCGACGATGTCGGTCGTCGCCAGCGGTGACACCATCGAGACCCTCAAGGCGAACGGACAGTTCAAGACGCTGCTCAAAGCCTTCGACCGGACCAACCTCACGGCGCTGATCAAGGCGCAGAAGACGGTCACGGTGTTCGCCCCGACCGACGCCGCCTTCGCCGCATTGCCGGCCGGCGAGCTGGACCGTCTGATGAAGGACCCGGCCGCGCTGCAGCGCCTGCTGGTCTACCACCTGATCAACACCCCCATCGACTCGGCCAAGCTGGCCGGCGCCAAGGGGCCGGTGAACACCGTGGCCGGTTCGGGCCTGGTGCTGGACGGCAGCGGCCAGGGCCTGAAGGCCAACACCGCCAACATCCTGGCCTTCGACGTGAAGACCACCAGCGGCGTGCTGTTCGTGGTCGACGCCGTCCTGACCCCCGAGGGCGCCGCCGCGGCCATGGCCGAGCCGGCCCCTGACGTCCCGGCCGAGACCGCGCCGACCGCGCCCTAGGTCGCGGCCCGCAAGGGCTATCATCGCTTGAAGCGTCAGTCGGCGGGCCCTATGGTCCGCCGACTTTTTTGCGACCGCGAAGAGAGCGATGTCCTCCAACGCCAAACCCCGGTCTTTTCAGGCCCTTATCATGAGGTTGAACCAGTACTGGGGCGACCGCGGATGCCTGATTCTGCAGCCTCATGACGAGCAGGTCGGTGCGGGCACGCTTCATCCGGCGACGGTGCTTCGCGCGCTGGGGCCGAAGTCCTGGAACGCCGCCTACGTCCAGCCCTCGCGCCGACCGGGCGACGGCCGTTACGGCGAGAACCCCAACCGCCTGCAGCACTACTACCAGTACCAGGTGATCCTGAAGCCGAACCCGGCCGACATGCAGGACCTCTACCTCGGCTCCCTCGAAGCCATCAGCCTGGATCTGAAGCTGCACGACATCCGCTTCGTCGAGGACGACTGGGAGAACCCGACGGTCGGGGCCTGGGGCCTGGGCTGGGAGGTCTGGTGCGACGGCATGGAGGTGTCGCAGTACACCTACTTCCAGCAGGTCGGCGGCCTGGACGTCTTTCCGGTGGCCGGGGAGCTGACCTACGGCCTCGAGCGGCTGGCGATGTACGTGTTCGGCGTCGATAACATCTATGACCTGCCCTACAACGACCCGGACAGCCCGCTGGGCGCGTTGAGTTACGGCGACGTCTTCCTCGACAACGAGCGTCAGCACTCGGAGGCCAACTTCCACGGCTATGACGTGGCGGTACTGAAGGGCCAGTTCGAGGACATGGAGCGGCAGGTGCCGCTGATGCTCGAGCGCAGCTACCAGGGCGACCACCTGGTGCTGCCCGCCTACGACATGGTGCTGAAGGCCAGCCACCTGTTCAACCTGATGAACGCCCGCGGGGCCATCGCCGTGGCCGAACGGGCCAGCTACATCGGCCGCATCCGCGACCTCTGCAAACTGTGCGCCCAGGCCTGGGTGGATCAACAGGGGAGGAACGCGGCGTGAGTGTTTCGGCCGCGGCGGATCAGCATCCGAAAGCCCTCCTCCTCGATGGAGGAGGGTTGGGTGGTGGTGTGGCCGCTGAGTTTGGGCATGGTGCGCCGTTTGGCGCCGGCGTCTCCGAGCCGTCGTCGCCATTCGATCACGACCATCATTCGCCGGGGGCGACGAAGCGCGCGCGCCGTCTTCGAAAGGCGATGCCGCTCAGCGAGAAGAAGCTGTGGGCCGCGCTGCGCAAACTCGACCTTGGCATCCGGCGGCAGGCTCCAATCGGACGCTACATCGCCGACTTCGCCCACCACGGCGCGTCGCTGGTGATCAAGGTCGATGGTCGCCGCCATGATCTGCCTGAAGAGCAGTTGAAGGATGTCGAGCGTGATGCCTGGCTTCAGTCGCAAGGCTATCGCGTGATCCGCATCCGTGACGATCTCGCCTACGGTCGTCCGCACGACGTCGCCGAGCGGATCGGCCAGATCATTCTCGTTCGCACCGGGAAGATGGCGGCGCCCACCAGCGTCTCGCCTTCCGATGCAGCGGATACACCACCATCCCCGGCCCTTCCTCCATTGAGGAGGAAGGGAGAGTCATAATGCCCCAGCTGCTGCTCGAACTGTTCTCCGAAGAAATCCCTGCGCGCATGCAGGGCAATGCCGCGCGCGACCTGGAGCGCATGGCGCGCGAAGGGCTGGGCAAGGCCGGGCTCATCAGCGAGGGCCTGAAGGCCTTCGCCGGGCCGCGCCGGCTGACGCTCATCGTCGAGGGGCTGCCCATCGCCCAGCCGGATGTGCATGAGGAGCTCAAGGGCCCCAAGGTCGGCGCGCCCGATCAGGCCATGGACGGCTTCCTGCGCAAGACCGGCCTGACCCGCGAACAGCTGGTCGAGAAGGACGGCGTGTATTTCGCCCATGTCCACAAGGCCGGCCGGCCCACGAGCGAGATCATCGCCGAGCTGGTCGAGCAGATATTGCGGTCCTTCCCCTGGCCCAAGTCGATGACCTGGGGCCACGGCAAGCTGCGCTGGGTGCGGCCGCTGAAGCGGATCCTCTGCGTGTTCAATCGCGAGATCGTGCCGCTGACCATCGACGGCATCGTCGCCGGCGACCTCAGCGAAGGTCACCGCTTCATGGCCGAAACCCGGGTGTTCCGCGCCCGCGACTTCGACGAGTACCATGAGGCGCTGGCCGGCCATTTTGTCGTGCTCGACGTCGAGGAGCGCAAGCAGCGTATCCTGGAGGGCGCCCGCACCCTTTGCTTCGCGCGAGGGCTGGAGCTGGTCGAGGACGAGGGCCTGCTGGAAGAGGTCGCGGGCCTGGCCGAATGGCCGACCCCGATTCTGGGCGATATGGACCCGGCCTTCCTCGACCTGCCGCCCGAGGTGATCCGCACCTCGATGCGCACGCACCAGAAGTATTTCGCCGTCCGCAAGCCGGGCGAGGCAGGCCTCGCGCCGCATTTCCTGGTGGTGGCCAACATCCAGGCCGCCGACGGCGGCAAGGAAATCGCGCTGGGCAACGCCAAGGTGCTGTCCTCGCGCCTGAGCGATGCGCGGTTCTTCTGGTCGGAAGACGTCAAGGACGGCTTCGAGCCCTGGCTGCGGAAGCTGAACGGCGTCACCTTCCACGCCAAGCTCGGCACCATGGCCGAGCGGGTCGAGCGTATCGTCGCCCTGGCCCGCGAGATCGCGCCGCTGGTGGGGGGCGATCCCGACAAGGCGGCTGAAGCCGCGCGCCTCGCCAAGGCCGACCTCGCCAGCCAGATGGTCGGCGAGTTCCCCGAGCTTCAGGGGATCATGGGCGGCTACTACGCGCGCGAGTTCGGCCTCGACGCCGAGATCGCCGACGCTATCCGCGACCACTACCGCCCGCAGGGCCCTGGCGACGCCGTCCCGACCGCGCCGCTGAGCGTGGCCGTGGCCCTGGCCGACAAGCTGGACACGCTGGTGGGCTTCTTCGCGATCGACGAGAAGCCCACGGGGAGCAAGGATCCCTACGCGCTGCGGCGGGCGGCGCTGGGGGTGATCCGGACCATCCTTGAGAACCGGCTGCGCCTGTCGCTCGGAACGCTCGGCGCCGATCTACTGGACTTCTTCGCCGACCGCCTGAAGGTTGCGCTGAAGGACCAGGGCAAGCGTGGCGACCTCGTCGACGCGGTGTTCGCGCCCGTTGATGGGAAAGCCGACGACGACCTCGTGCGCATCGTCTCCCGCGTGGAAGCCCTCACCACCTTCCTCGCCACCGAGGACGGGACGAACCTGCTGCAAGGCTACAAGCGGGCCGCCAACATCCTCAAGGCCGAGGAGAAGAAGGGGCCGCTGCCGACCGGCGAGCCTTCGCGCGTCGCCGAGCCGGCGGAGGAGGGCGCGCTCTTCGACGCGCTGGCCGCCCTGGGCCCGAAGCTGGACGCCGCCCTGGCCGCCGAGGATTTCACCGGCGCCATGACGGCCCTGGCCGCGCTGCGTGCGCCGGTCGACGCCTTCTTCGTCGGCGTGCTGGTCAATAGCGACGTCTCGGCGGAACGCGAAAATCGCCTGCGGCTTCTGCAGCAGGTTCAGGGCGCGATGGGCCGCGTGGCGGACTTCTCGCTGGTGACGGGGTAGCGAACTAAAGCCCTCCTCCTCGATGGAGGAGGGTTGGGTGGTGGTGGATGTGGTGAGTCCGTGGAAGGGCTCAACAGGCTCCGGGCATCTCGTGCTTTTCCTGAAGCGCGGTGGCTACACCACCATCCCCGACCCTTCCTCCATTGAGGAGGAAGGGGGACTAGACCGGCCCTTCCTCGATCGAGGAGGAAGGGAGAGACAGAGTGGAACTGAGGACGGACTGCTTATGGCTGACACCCTGACCACCACCCGCTGGGTCTATGCCTTCGGCGGCGGCGGCGCCGATGGCGACGCGACGATGAAGAACCTGCTGGGCGGCAAGGGCGCCAACCTGGCCGAGATGGCCATGCTGGGCCTGCCGGTGCCGCCGGGGTTCACGGTCACGACCGAGGCCTGCGTCCACTACTACGCCAACGGCAAGCAGTACCCGGCCGAGCTGGCCGCCCAGATCGCCGCCGGCCTGAAGAAGGTCGAGGAGATCACCGGCAAGACGTTCGGCGCCGCGTCCAACCCGCTGCTGGTCTCGGTGCGCTCGGGCGCCCGCGCCTCGATGCCGGGGATGATGGACACGGTCCTGAATCTCGGCCTCAACGACGAGACGGTGCAGGGGCTGGGCAAGCTTTCCGGCGACGAGCGTTTCGCCTTCGACAGCTACCGCCGCTTCATCCAGATGTACTCGAACGTGGTGCTCGACCTGGACCACCACATGTTCGAGGAGATCCTCGACGACCACAAGGACAGCCTGGGTCTGACCGTCGACACCGCCCTGTCGGCCGAGCAGTGGAAGGCCGTGGTCGCCGACTACAAGACGGCCGTCGAGCGCGAGCTGGGCAAGCCCTTCCCGCAGGACCCGCAGGAACAGCTGTGGGGCGCCATCGGCGCCGTCTTCGCCAGCTGGATGAACGACCGTGCCAAGTTTTATCGCCGCATGCACGACATCCCCGAGGCCTGGGGCACGGCGGTGAACATCCAGTCGATGGTGTTCGGCAACATGGGCGAGAGCAGCGCCACGGGCGTGGCCTTCACCCGCAACCCCTCGACCGGCGACAACCGGCTCTACGGCGAGTTCCTGATCAACGCCCAGGGCGAGGACGTCGTCGCCGGTATCCGCACGCCGCAGTCGCTGACGAAGGTGGCGCGCGAGGAAATGGGCGACGTCACGCCCTCGATGGAAGAGGCGATGCCGGAGGTGTTCGGCCAGTTCCGCGACGTGGCCGCCCGGCTGGAAAGCCACTACCGCGACATGCAGGACGTGGAGTTCACCGTCGAGCAGGGTCGGCTGTGGATGCTGCAGACCCGCAACGGCAAGCGCACCGCCAAGGCGGCGCTGAAGATCGCCGTCGAGATGGCCAACGGCGGGGTGATCACCCGCGACGAGGCCGTCGCCCGCATCGAGCCCGGCGCCCTGGACCAGCTGCTGCACCCGACCATTGATCCGTCGGCGGCGCGAAACGTTATCGCCAAGGGCCTGCCCGCCAGCCCGGGTGCGGCGACCGGCAAGGTCGTCTTCGACGCCGACGAGGCCGAGAAGCTCGGCGCAGCCGGCGAGGCGGTGATCCTGGTCCGTGAAGAAACCTCGCCCGAAGACATCCACGGCATGCATGCCGCGCGCGGCATCATCACCGCCCGGGGCGGCATGACCAGCCACGCCGCCGTTGTGGCGCGCGGCATGGGGCGGCCTTGCGTCTCCGGCGCCGGCGAGATCCAGATCTTCGCCCGGGAGGGCCTGTTCCGCGCCCGCGGCAAGGAGTTCCGCCAGGGCGAGATCGTCACCATCGACGGCTCGACCGGCGAGGTCCTGGCCGGCTCGGTGAAGATGATCGAGCCGGAGCTGACCGGCGACTTCGCCTCGCTGATGGTCTGGGCCGACGGCGTGCGCCGCCTGAAGGTCCGCGCCAACGCCGAGACGCCGCTCGACGCCAAGACGGCGCGGCAGTTCGGGGCCGAGGGCATCGGCCTGTGCCGCACCGAGCATATGTTCTTTGACGAGACCCGCATCGTCGCCGTCCGCGAGATGATCCTGGCTGACGACGAGCAGGGGCGCCGCGCCGCCCTGGCCAAGATCGCGCCGTTCCAGAAGGCCGACTTCGTCGAGCTGTTCACCATCATGGAAGGCCTTCCGGTGACCATCCGGCTTCTCGACCCGCCGCTGCACGAGTTCCTGCCGCACGATGAGGCGGGCATGGCCGACGTCGCCGCCGCCACGGGTCTGGACGCCGCCAAGCTGATGCGCCGGGCTCGTGAGCTGCACGAGACCAACCCGATGCTGGGCCACCGCGGCTGCCGCCTCGGCGTCTCCTATCCCGAGATCTACGAGATGCAGGTCCGGGCGATCATGGAAGCCGCCTGCGAGATCGCCAGGTCCGGCCGCCCCGCGCCGGTGCCGGAAATCATGCACCCGCTGGTCGCCAAGGGCGAGGAGATGAAGTTCCTCCGTGAGCTGACGGATCGCACGGCGAAGGCCGTGCTGGCCGAGCAGGGCGTTGAGATCGAGTACCAGGTCGGCACGATGATCGAGCTGCCCCGCGCCGCCCTGCGCGCCGCTGATCTGGCGGAGGCGGGCGCCGAGTTCTTCAGCTTCGGCACCAACGACCTGACCCAGACGACCTTCGGCATCAGCCGCGACGACGCCGGCAAGTTTCTGGGCGCCTATATCGACAAGGGCATCTTCGAGAAGGATCCCTTTGTCAGCCTCGACCAGGAAGGCGTCGGCGACCTGATCCGCATCGCCGCCGAGCGCGGCCGCGCGGCCCGTCCGGGCATCAAGATGGGCATCTGCGGCGAACACGGCGGCGACCCGGCCAGCATTCAGTTCTGCGAGAGCGTCGGCCTGGACTACGTCAGCTGCTCGCCCTTCCGCGTGCCGATCGCGCGTCTCGCGGCGGCCCAGGCGGCGCTGGCCGGGAAGAAGTAGGGCGCCTAAGGCGATGTACGGAAGCCGGTTCGCAACGGGGCGAGCGGCGATCCCGGAGGCTCCGGTCGCCTTCGTCCTGTTCATGGGCGTCGCGGCCTTGTTGCTCATTCTCTATGCTGTTGGACTGGTCAGGGCCTCCGGCTGGACCGGGGTGGCCCGCAACTACTTCATCGCGGCCGCCGCAGTGATCGCCATTGCGGTGCTCTTCGCAATCGAGCGGTTCTGAAGCGCCGAGCGCCTACCGCTGCACCTTGGAACCCCTCCTCCTCGATGGAGGAGGGGCAGGGGTGGTGGTGTGGCCACCGCGCATAAGCGATGGGCTTTGTGAGGCACGGAGCCTCACGCACCCTTCCGGAAACGAATTGCCTGCACCACCATCCCCGCCCTTCCTCCATCGAGGAGGAAGGGAGAAGATGCTCCCATGCCCCCGACCCTCGTCACCCCGGCGCATGAGCACCTGCCCGCCTACGTCGCGGCGCTGGAGCGAGGCTGGTCGCCGGACAACACCGCCGGCGGGGAGGCCACGCGGCTTTCACAACTGGAGAAAATCTCGACGGACGCCGACGGATTTCTCGCCGGACTGGACGATCCCGACGGCCTCGCCGGCGACGTCCGGCTGCCCGACGGCAGCGTGGTCAAGCGCCTGCCCGGCTACCACCGCTGGCTCTGGGACGGCGATTTCGTCGGCGCGATCAACTTTCGCTGGACGCCGGGGACCGAGATCCTGCCGCCGCACTGCCTGGGCCACGTCGGCTACGCGGTCGTGCCCTGGCGACGCGGGGAGGGGCATGCGACCGCGGCGCTGGGCCTGCTGCTGCCGCTGGCGGCGGAGACGGGGTTGCGCTGGATCGACCTGACCACCGACCCGGACAACATCGCCTCGCACCGGGTGATCGTCGCCAACGGCGGCCGGCTGGTCGAAGGGTTCATCAAGCCGGCGGCCTATGGCGGGGCCGAGGGCCTGCTGTGGCGGATCGCCTTCTAGATCACCGCGCCGAACAGCATGCCGACCCCGGCGGTGACGGCCATGGCCAGGGCGCCCCAGAAGGTCACGCGGAGCGTCGCCCGCCAGACGCTGGCTCCGCCCGCCCTGGCGCCGACCGCGCCCAGCAGGGCAAGGAACAGCAGCGAGGAGACGCTGACCGCTGCGCTGGCCCAGGCCATCGGCGTCAGGGCCAGCACCAGCATCGGCGCCGCCGCCCCTACGGCGAAGGTGGCCGCCGAGGTCAGGGCCGCCTGGATGGGCCGGGCCGTGGTCATTTCCGAAATGCCCAGTTCGTCGCGGGCGTGCGCCCCCAGCGCGTCCCTGGCCATCAGCTGCTCGGCGACCTGCCGGGCCAGCGCCTCGTCCAACCCCCGGCCGACATAGATGCCGGTCAGCTCGTCCTTCTCCGCCTCGACGTCAGTGCTGAGCTCCAGCGTCTCGCGGGCGAGGTCCGCCTTCTCGGTGTCGGACTGCGAACTGACCGAGACATACTCGCCGGCCGCCATCGACATGGCTCCGGCCGCCAGGGCCGCCATGCCGGCGAGCATGGCCTCGCCCTTGCCGGAAGAGGCCGCCGCCACGCCCAGCACCAGGCTGGCGGTCGAGACGATGCCGTCGTTGGCTCCCAGCACGGCGGCGCGCAGCCAGCCGATCCGCGCCACCAGATGACTTTCGCGGTGCAGTTTCAGGCGGGTCATCGGCTGGTCCTCGCATTTGAAGGCGCCAGCCTAGCCTCAAATCAGCGCCCGTCCTTGCGGTGCGTCAACTCAGGCGCGCTTGAGTTGCGTCAATGCGTTCAGCGCGAAGTCGATGTCCTCCGGCGTGTTACGCATGGAGGGCGTCAGCCGCACATGGCGCGTTGAGTAGGGCGCCGCCGAGCCGATGACCCGCTGGTTGCGCAGGCGTCGCACCACGCCGTCGGCCGACAGGCCCGCGACGTCGAAGCTGACGATCCCCGCCGACAGGCGCGGGTCGATGGGCGTGCGGACGATCACTCCGGGAATCTGGCGCAGGCCGTACTTCAGGCGCGACGCCAGCTCATGGGTGCGGGCCTGGACATTGGCCTTGCCGACCCACTGGTGGAAGCCGAACGCTTCGCTGAGGGCCCATATTTGCTCGAAGGCCTTGAACCCGCCAGGCGTCATCCGCGCGCCGGTGGTCGGGCCCGGGTCGTAGTTCCCGAGCCAGGCCCCGTAGGCGTTGGGCGCCAGGAAGCTGGGCACGGTCGGTGTCACCCGCGACCAGCCGTAGTCGGTGCCGAGGATCAAGCCCGTACCGCGCGGCCCGAACAGCCACTTGTGGCAGCTGGCCATCAGGAAGTCGCACCCGAGTTGGGGCAGGGTGGTGTTCTCGACCCCGAAGCCGTGGACGCCGTCGACGCAGAACAGCACCCGGTCGCGCTCATTTCGCAGGGCATTGATCGGCGCAAGAGCCGCGGCGATCTCGCGGATCGGCAGCTTCATGCCGGTCGAGGAATGCACCCAGGTCAGGGCGAGAACCCGCGTCTCGGGCCGGATGTTGCTCACGATCCGGCCGACGATCTGCTCGACCGTGGCGGTGGCGGCCTGGTCGTAGAGGCTGATCTTCCGAACCGTGCCGCCGCCTTTCTGGGCCGCCAGCCGCAGGGCTTCATGGGTGACGTAGTAGTCGTGGATCGTGGTCAGGACCTCCTGACCGTAGCGCAGCCCGATGCCGGCGTAGACGAGGGCCACGGCGGTGGTGGTGTTCTCGGTCAGGGCGATGTTGTCGGCCTTGACCCCGAAATAGGCCCCGGCGGCGGCGCGGGCGGCATTCTGCAGCGGCCGGTTGCGGGCTTCCAGATAGGTGACGGGCGAGCGGTCCAGCCCGTCGCGGTGGCGGGCGATGGCGTCGCGGACAACGCGCGGGTTCGAGGCGAACAGCATGGCCGACAGGTCGACCTGGCTCCAGTCCAGATTCCATTGCGCCCGAACCTGCCGCCAGTCGGGGCCGCCGGCATAGGTGACAGGCGGCTGCATCGGTGGCTCGGCAGAGGGATCGCCGTCGTAGAAGTCCGGGTCCTCCGGGGCAGCGGGCGGATCGCCGGCGGCAGGGTCCTGGGCCCGTGCGGCGTCGCCCAGCGCCACGACGCCCAGCGCCAGCCCCGACCCGGTCAGCAGTCGTCGACGGCTCAACGCCGCGCCGTCTTCACTCGCACCCTCGGTCATTCCACGCCCCCGTCCACGGAGATCATTGTTCACGTTCGCCGGCCTGGCGACACCCGGCTTCTAGCCTCGGGGGAAATCAGGTGTGCGACGGCGCAGCGATAGCATCGATGTTGCGAAGCTTGCGGACGAGACGGACGAGGTTGATCCTGACGTTCTCCTGCATCTGCTTTTCGCCGCTTGAACCGGCGCGGCGAACCGCAGGGCTGATGGCGTAGCCGCCGGGCTTCCGGACAAGGGCGCCGAGGCGAACGAGTTCGTGCATGTTCCTGCGCACCGTCTCACGGGGGAAGCCAAGGAAGGTCGCCAGACCTTGGGCGGTGACCAGGTCCAGGGCCGAATCCGGCGGTACGTCGTCGTGGTTTGCAAAGAGAACCGGGTCGGCATCGCTCAACAGGTGGGGCGATCGGTCTGAAACGGCCAGGAGCAGGTAGGCTTGCAACAGGCTCATGGGCGGGACGTCGCCGCGCAGGTCGACGACGCTCCGCAGGACATGCTGGGTGAGCGCCCGCATCGCGCCCCACATGCTCGGAAAGGGCCGGGGGGGCAGCCGTTCGCCGGGCTGAAGCCCTGTCCAGTTTGCGACGGCGACCCGGTGCAGACTGTTGTCCAGCGCCGTCATCATGTCGTTCACCAGCGACATCATGGGTCCCGAGGCCAGGGTCGAGGACGGGACGATCAGGCCCTGCCCGGTCTGTTCGACCAGCCCGGCGGCGACCATTGCGGCGGCCTTTGATCGCGTCGTTTCGCGAGGCAGATTGAGGGACTCCGCAAGCCGCTGGATGCGCATGGGGCGACGCAGATCGTCCGGCACGGGTCCTGTCGCATACGCCCGGGCCAGGCCGGGGTTCTCGTCGAGCGGCGCCGCGTTGCCGGCCAGGATCGCCGCGAAGATAAGGCTGGTCTCAATGTCCCCGCCCAGATGGAGTCGGGCTGTCTGAATGACCTGGAGACTGAGGCCGATGTTTACGCGGGAGCCGTGCCGGATGTGCATCCGTGTGTCGTCAGGCCCAGCGGGTCAGGAACAGCCTGCCCTCGAACTGCCGGACCGCCTGAGCGCTCAGCCCCCAGCGATGGCTGCCTTCGCCGAACGGCAGTTCCAGGAGCGCGCGGGGCTGCCGCGCAGCCGCCGTGGCCGCGAGATGGCCGCGAAAGGCCGCGATCACTTCGGTCCGCAGTCCGGCTGACGCCTTGATCGAACGGCCTGCCCGCATCGAGGCGATGTAGTCGCAGACCAGATCGCGGTGGGCCTGGCCTCTGTAATGGACCAGCGCCTCGATGATCTCCGAAATGAGTGGGTCGAGCTTGCCGACCCGCCGGCCGCCTGATCGGCGCTGAGCCGCCGGATAGGCGATAACGTTACTCATTCCTTAATCTCCTCAAGAGGCGGGGCACCTAAATGACCGCGTACGGGCCCTGTCCAGATCGCAAGGCGCCCAAAATGGGCACTTTGCCGGGGCGCTGCCTTTTCCGGCGCCGAAGCGCCGGGTTCCCCGCTCAAACCTGACCAAGAATTCACCTGACAGCCTCGTCGGGCCATGGCCTGTTCCCCGGAATTCAGGGGGAGGGCAGGCCGATGGCCGCCACACAGGCATTCGATCCGGCCGCCGAGACGGCCCGTTACCTCGCGACGCTGTCGCCTGAGGTTCACGCCAAGGCCACGGCCTATACCCAGGGCGGCCACTGGCTGCTGCTTTGGGGCACGCTGATCGCCGTCGGCGTCGCCTGGCTGGTCATCCGTTCAGGCGTGCTGGTGAAGATCCGCGCCGGCGTGGAAGGCAAGAAGCCCCGTCCGTGGCTGGCGGCCCTGGCGGTGTTCCCGGTCGCCCTGGTGCTCGAGGAACTGCTGAACCTGCCCTGGTCCATCTATGCCGACTGGTTTCGCGAGAAATCCTACGGCCTGACCAGCCAGCCACTGCAGGGCTGGCTTGGCGAATGGGCGATCGGCGCGGCGCTGGGCGTGGTGGTGTCGGTCATCGTGCTGTCGATCATCTACTGGCTGCTGCGGCGTGCGCCGAAGACCTGGTGGATCTGGGCCAGCGGCGTTTCTGCCGCCGCCCTGGTGCTGGTGCTGGTGCTGGCGCCGATCTTCCTGCTGCCGCTGTTCAACAGCTACACGCCGGCCCCGGCCGGGCCGGTCCGCGATGCGATCGTCGAGATGGCCAGGGCCAACGGCGTGCCGTCCGAGAAGATCTTTGTTTACGACGGCTCCAAGCAGTCCAACCGCTACACGGCGAACGTCACCGGCCTGTTCGGCTCGGCCCAGATCAACATGAGCGACACCATGTTCAAGGCCGGGGCGGACATGAGCGAGATCCGCGCCGTGGTCGGTCATGAGATGGGCCACTACGCCAGGGGCCACGTCCTGTCGCGCCTGGCCGCCACCATCCTGCTGCTGGTGATCGGTTTCTGGGCCGTGGACCGCCTCTTCCCGCTGGCCGCGCGACTGTTCGGCGCCCGGGACATCAAGAATATCGCCGACCCGGCCGGGTTGCCGGTGCTGATGGCCGTGCTCTCGGTGCTCGGCCTTCTGGCCACGCCGGCCCTCAACTCGATCACCCGCCTGTCCGAGGCCGATGCCGACAACTACTCGCTACAGGTCGCCGGCGAGCCGGACGGCCTGGCCAAGGCGCTGGTCCAGACGGTTGAGTACCGCGCCGCGACGCCCGGGCAGCTGGAGGAAATCCTCTTCTACAGCCACCCCTCGGTCAGCTGGCGCATTCGCAACGCCATGGAGTGGAAGGCGGCGAACCCCTCCGCCGCCGCTCCCTAGAGTCCAAGGCGCCTAGCGTTTGCGCACAAACACGGTGCCGGCCGAATAGCCGGCTCCGAAGCTGCAGATCAGCCCCGTCTCACCAGCGGCGAAGTCGTCGCAGGTCTTGTGGAAGGCGATGATCGAGCCGGCGCTGGAGGTGTTGGCGTATTCGTCCAGGATGATGACGTTCTCGCCCGGCGCCGGATCACGGCCCAGCACGCGGCGGCCGATCATCTCGTTCATGTTGATGTTGGCCTGGTGCAGCCACATGCGCTTGAGGCCCGTCGGATCGACGCCGATGTCGCCGGCGTGCTCCAGGATCATGTCGCTGACCATCGGCACGACCTCGCGGAACACCTTGCGGCCTTCCTGGACGAACAGCTTGTCGGCCGCGCCGACGCCCTGGGGCGCCGCGCGATTGAGGAAGCCGAAGTTGTTGCGGATGTTGTTCGAGAACTGGGTCTTCAGCCGCGTGCCCAGGATCTCCCAGCCGCCGTCGGCCAGGTCCGCCCGCTCGACGATCACCGCCGTAGCCACGTCGCCGAAGATGAAGTGGCTGTCGCGATCACGGAAGTTCAGGTGGCCCGAGCAGATCTCCGGATTGACCATCAGGACGGCCTTCGCCGAGCCGGAGGCGATGAAGTCGGCGGCCGTCTTGATGCCGAAGGTGGCGCTGGAACAGGCGACGTTCATGTCGAAGGCGAAGCCGCCGATGCCCAGTGCCTGCTGCACCTCGATCGCCATGGCCGGATAGGCCCGCTGCATGTTGGAGGCGGCGCAGATCACCGCGTCGATCTCGCTGGCCGGCTTGCCCCAGCGCGCGATCGCCTGGCGGGCGGCCTCGACAGCGATCTCGGCCAGGATCGACAGTTCCTCGTTGGGTCGCTCCGGGATGTTGGGCCGCATGACCTCCGGGTCGAGGATGCCGGCCTTGTCGACCACGAAGCGCGACTTGATGCCCGAGGCCTTCTCGATGAACTCCGGCGACGAGGGCGCCAGGGCCTGCGCCTCGCCGGCCGCGATGGCCTCGGCATTGGCGGCGTTGAAGCGTTCGACGTAGGTGTTGAACGCGTCGACAAGCTCGGCGTTCGAGATGCTCTGGTCCGGGGTGTGAAGACCGGTAGCGGCGATGACGGCCTGATGCACTGTGGCGATGTCCCGACGATGGCCGCGTGGGCGCGGCGCTTTGGTGATTTGACGGATGATAGATAGCACGCATGGCCGCCGCGTCAGCCCACCTGCGGCCCTGTGGCTGTTCGGCAACAGCCGGAAGTTCCAGTTTCGGCTGGCCGCAAGGCCGCGAAACGACAGATCAGGCCCTCTCCCGGCGACGGGGGAGGGCTTTTTCCGTTGACGCGGCAGCGCGCCGGTAGAAACTCCGCGCCGGGGAGAAGGCGAACGCCGTGGAAGACCTTTACATCCTGATCGGCTCGGCCGTGGCCGTGGCCATGATGGTCGCCGTGGCGGCCTGGGCCCGCATCGCCCGTCCGGCGCCGGCGCTCGACGAGTCGTCCGCGCGCGCCATGCTGGCGGAGGAGTTCCCCGATGACGCGCCCGGACAACTGTGGATCGCCGCCGACGGTTGCGGGGTCATCGCCCGCGACGGAGCCCGGGCGCTGGTGCTGTTCCGGCTGGGCGATTCCTGGGTGTCGCGCGCCCTGTCCTGGGACGACGCGGTGAAGGCCCCTGTCCGGGGCGGCAAGGTACGCCTGCGCCTGCGAGACCCGGCCGCGCCGGTCGCGGCCCTGGCCGTCAGCGGCGTCAATCCCTGGCCGCCTGAATCCGACAATGAGGCCATCGCTGCATGACGCTCGACCCGCTTGTCCCGCCGTTCGATCCGGTCACCTGGGCTATCCCAGTGTTCGTGATCACCATCCTTGCCGAGATCGTGCTAGGCCGACTGCGCAAGGCGAAGGCCAACTACGAGGCGAGGGATACGGCGACGTCTCTGCTGATGGGCTTGGGCAGCACCATCGCCGGCGGCTTTACCGCCGCGATCGTCGTCGGGACGACGGTGTGGATCTGGCAGAACCACCGACTGTTCGATATCCCTATGGCCGCCTGGTGGGCCTGGGTGGCGATCTTCTTCCTTGAGGACCTGACCTATTACTGGTTCCACCGCCTGTCGCACGAGCGCCGGTTCTGGTGGGCCAGCCATGTCAATCATCACTCCTCGCAGCACTACAACCTGGCCACGGCCCTGCGCCAGACCTGGACTGGCGGGGTGAACGGCTCATGGCTGCTGTGGCTGCCGATGGCTTTCCTCGGCTTCCCGCCGGCGATGATCGCCGTGCAGAAGGGGATCAGCCTCGTCTACCAGTACTGGATCCACACAGAGGCGATCCATCGGATGCCGCGCTGGTTCGAGGCGGTGTTCAACACGCCCTCGCACCACCGGGTGCACCACGCCCGCAACCCGCGCTACCTCGACGCCAACTATGCCGGCATCCTGATCATCTGGGACCGGATGTTCGGCACCTACATTCCCGAGGACGACAAGGAGCCGCCGCGCTACGGGCTGGTCCATAACCTGGGCGATTTCAACATCCTGCGCGTGGCGTTTCACGAGTGGATCGGCATCGGCAAGGACCTCGCCGGCTCCCGCTCGATCCGCGAGGTGTTCGGTTACCTGTTCGGCCGCCCTGGCTGGAGTCCCGACGGTTCGCGCGAAACCTCCGCCTCGCTGAAGGCGAAATGGCAGGCGCGGGAGGCGGCGAAGGCCCCAACAGCGCCGGAGCAGATCGCGGCGGAGTAGGCTTCGCGCTTAGTCCCTCTGCAAAGGCAAACTCAGCCCGCCGGCCGGCCGTTGCGTCAGCAGCTCTCGCCGGAACCTGAACAGCTCTGCCGGACGGCCGCCGGTTTCGGTGTCCATGCGGCCGAGGCCCTCGACCAGGTCGATGCGCTCGACCACGCGGCGGAAGTTCTGCTTGTGCAGCGGCACGCCGGCGATGGCTTCGACCGCCCGCTGTAGCGCCGAGAGGGTGAACTCCGCCGGCATCAGCTCGAACACCACGGGGCGGTACTTCAGCTTTCCGCGCAAGCGGCCAAGTCCGGTGGCAAGGATGCGCCTATGGTCCGACAGCATCGGCTCGCCCAGGGCGGCCGAGAGGGCGCGGGGCTCAACGGCGTCCTCGCCGCGGTCACGACGCTGGTCGCGGCCCGCTTCGGGCGCAAGGCCGGCCTCGTAGAGCAACTCGTACCGGTCCAGCACCCGCTCCTCGTTCCAGCCTGCGCCGTCCAGCGCGAACAGCAGGCGGGCGCGGGCCAGCCGGCTGTCGTCGCGCCCGGCCCAGCGGCGCAGCGCTGGCGCGATGGCCTCGTCGATCAGGGCCGGGCGGCCCTGCCGCCAGTCCTCCCAAGGGAAGAACCGCGACCAGGGCGCCCAGGCGGTGTCCAGACCGTCGGTCTCGACCGCGGCCGGTGTCAGGGCCAGGTAGCCGATCGACACGACCCGCGCCGCGCCGGCCCCGACCTCGGCCCGGGGCGCGTCGCGCCCCTTGTCGCCGAAGGTGTAGAGCTGCTCGACATAGCCCAGGTCGAACCCGGTCTGCTCGGTCACGAAGGCGCGCAGGGCGATCTCGAAGGTGCGGTGCCCCTCCGGGTCGAACGGACCGAACGGCAAACCGGGCAGGGTGGTGGCGCGGTCGGTCGCGGCGTCGTGCGGGCGCACCGTCAGGACCACGGCCTCGCCATTGCGAACGGCCATGGTGACGGCGGACAGGCCGATGACGACGGAAAGGGTCATTGGGGCCCTGACTAGCATCGACCGGCGGCGGCGGGGAGGGCGACTCTAGAACTTCAGGCCCAGCTCGAACGGTGATCCCGGATAGGCGTAGACACCCTTTCCGATGCCGGCCACCGCGTCGACCATCTTCCCCTTGCGCCCCATGATGTCGTCGGCCAGCCGGATCAGAAGCGGATTGGGGGTGGCCGAACTCGACGCCTTGCGAAGCGCCTCGGCGATCCTGGCCTCGTCGACCTCCGGCAGGCGCTGGCAGGCAAGGATGAACGCGGTGGCCGTCGAACGGCTGACGCCCGCCCAGCAGTGAACCAGCATCGGCGCGGCGCCTGTCCAGGTCTTGCCGAAGGCCAGCACGTCCTCGACGACGTCCTCCGCCGGAAGGATCTTGCCGGCCTGCGGCTCCCAGACGTCGTCGACGGCGATCTTCAGGTGCCGGTCGGTGCGGAAGCCGCGGGGACTCTCGCCCATCAGATGCGGGTCCAGCAGCGTGATCAGGTGCGACGGCTTCCTGAACCGGACCACCGTATCAACATCGCGCAAGGGGCTGACGATCAGGGTCACGCGAGCCTACTCCGTATCGAACGCCGCCTGGGCCGGCTCGAACCCTGCCGCTTCCGACAGCAGGCGGAAACGGTGGACGTAGCGGTCCTGGGCTTCACGCGCCGGCATCGGGGCGAGAACAAGGGAAAGTCCCGCAGGAAGCGGGCCAAAGAATCCTAGGGACTCATCATGGCCAAAACCCGCCAACTGGGTCGCTTCGAAATAGGCGCAGGCCCTGTCCGCCTGCTTGATCAGCTTCTTGATCGCCGTCGGGGTTCTGGCCGGCAGTCCGAAGCGGGCATGAATGGCGTGCTCAAGCCGTTCCTCGAAGTCCTTGTAGCTGACGCCCAGCGCCGCCTTGAACGGGCTGATCATGTCGCCGATCACATACTCCGAGGCGTCGTGCAGCAACGCGGCCAGGCGCCACTTCGGATCCACCCCCGGCTGGATATGGGCGACTATGTCCTCGACCACCAGCGAGTGCTGGGCGACCGAGAAGCCGTGTTCGCCGATGGTCTGGCCGTTCCAGCGGGCGACGCGCGCCAGGCCGTGGGCGATGTCCTCGATTTCGATGTCCATCGGCGAGGGATCGAGGAGATCAAGACGCCGGCCGGACAGCATCCGTTGCCAGGCCCTGGGAGCATTCTTCGGCGAGCGCAGCCCTTTCGCCACCTGTTCGTTCCTTCAACTCGGGAGGGCGCTTCAACTGGCGCATTGGTTGACAAAGATCAATGACCGGTTCTGCCTGAGGCGGCCACTGTGCAGATGAAGGAGATCCGAATGAGTTGGGCCAGGATCATGGCGCCGCTGGCTGGCGGCGCGCACGACGTGCGGGTGCTGGAGTTCGCCGCGGCGATCGCCGCGCCGTTCGGCGCCGAGGTGGCGGCGGTTCACGCGCCGGCCGATATCGCCGACCTGATGCCCTGGATGGGCGAGGGGTTCATGGGCGGGGTCCAGATCACCGCCATGGACAGCCTCAAGGAAGCCGCCGCCGAGGGCGAGCGCGCCGCGCGCGCCGCCTGCGCGGCCTGCGGCTATGCCAGGACGACCTTCGTCGGCCTGGAGACGCCCGTCTGGGCGGGCCTGTCCATGGAGAGCCGGCTTTCGGACGTCGTGCTGTTCGACACCGAAGCCGCCCGTGGTCGCGGCCCGCTCGCCGAGGCCTTCCAGCAGATGGTCGCCGACGAGCAGCGTCCCACGATCGTCGCCCGGTCTGGCCTGCGCGCCGACGGCGTGGTGGCGGTGGCGTGGGATGGCGGCAAGGAGGCTTCCCGGGCGGCGCGCACGGCGCTGCCGCTCCTGGAAAAGGCCTCCCGCGTGGTGATCCTGGCCGCCCCGGGCGCCTCGTCGCGCAATTTCGATCCTGACCGCCTGAAGGCCTTCTTCGCGGCCCGCAACGTCACCGCCGAGGTCAGGTTGATCAACGGGACCGGCGATGCGGCGCAACTGCTGCTCGACGGCGCCGGCGCGGTGTCGGCCGATATCCTGGTGGCCGGCGCCTTCGGGCACCCGCGTCTGCAGGAATACATCTTCGGCGGGACGACCCGAACGCTGCTGAACAACGACGGTCCGTCGCTGTTCCTGTCCCACTAAGACCAAGAGTACGAGGCATACCCATGACGCTGTCGCGTATCGTGATGCGCCTTGCGCGCAATCCGGGCACCGAATTCGCCGAAGGCGACGACCACCGTGGCTACACCGTGGTCGCGCCCCTGCTCGAGGACGGGAAGCTGGACGTGGACGCCTTCCAGGCGGCGCGGGCCGACTGTTCGGTGCGCCGCTTCGCACCTGACGATGAAGCCGTCACCGGCCGACTGGCCCGTCGTGGCCAGACCTGGTTCTTCGACTACGACGACGCGGACGACGCCGACGACGAGCCGGTTCACCGCCTGGGCGATCACCGGTTTACGGTCGGGGAATACGTCTCCGTCGCCGACGAGGACGGCCGTATGCTGGCCTACCGGGTGACCGAGGTCACTCCACTATGATCGCGGCCTTGGCGTCGCGACCGCCGACATTGTGACGGACCAGGTCGGCGACGTCCTCGAAGACGTCGCCATGCTCGCCTTCCTTGTCGCGGATCTTGACAACGCCGACGACCAGAGGGCCGCCGATCGGGCCGCGCGCGTCGTAGCCGACCACCTTCCACTCGCCGGTCGCGGTGTCGCTGGCCAGAATGTAGCGAGCCGAGACGCCGTCGCCGCGACCCTTCTCGCTTGACTGGATGGTGGTGACGTTGCGCGTGGCGCGGACTTCGGCCCCGCCGCCGTCGACGGCGTTCACCTCGACGCCCGGGGCGCGGACCTTGGCGCCGGCCTCGCCGGCCTGGATGCTGACGCCCGGCAGGCGGATGTCGACCTCTTCGGTGTCCGAGGCGGCCGGGGTCGTCTTCACGTTCGGCAGGATCGATTTCAGTTCCGCCTCGATCGGCGCCAGGGCGTCTGACGGCGTGCCCCCGCCGACCTGGACAACCCGAAGCGTCACCTCCGCCCGGTCGCTGGCGTAGACGCAGGACAGACCGTCGCTGGCCGCCGTGCTGCGCCTCAACGCGCCCTGGCGCTCCGGACAGTCGAGCTTGTTGACCACCTTCAGCGCATTGGCCTCGCGTTGCCGGGCGGCGTCGGGATGGTCACAGGCGCCGAGGGCCAGGACGGCGACGCCGGCGAGCAGCAGGAGAGGGCGGTTCATGGGGTGGTCCCTTTGAGCTTGTGTCCGAAACGTGGAGCAGCGGCGTCCGACGGGCCAGTGAAATCGCGGTAACGCACGGCATTCAAACATGAAAAAGGGGACAGGTGCGGCGCCCTGTCCCCTCGATCAAACGGCGATGCCGCGATCTGCTACTGCCCCGGACGGGCCCCGCTGCCTTCGCGGCGGGCCAGGAAGGCCAGGCGTTCGAACAGGTGGACGTCCTGCTCGTTCTTGAGCAGCGCGCCGTGCAGTGGCGGGATCAGCTTGGTCGGATCCTTTTCCTTGAGCATGGCCTCGTCGATGTCCTCGACCATCAGCAGCTTGAGCCAGTCGAGCAGCTCGCTCGTCGAAGGCTTCTTCTTCAGGCCCGGCACCTTGCGCATGTCGTAGAAGATGCGCAGCGCCTCGGCGACCAGCTTCTGCTTGATGCCCGGATAGTGGACGTCGACGACCTTCTGCATGGTCTCTTCGTCTGGGAAGCGGATGAAGTGGAAGAAGCAGCGGCGCAGGAAGGCGTCCGGCAGCTCCTTCTCGTTGTTGGAGGTGATGATGATCACCGGCCTGATCTTGGCGGCGATCGTCTCGCCGGTCTCGTAGACGTAGAATTCCATCCGGTCGAGCTCCTGGAGGAGGTCGTTGGGGAACTCGATGTCGGCCTTGTCGATCTCGTCGATCAGGAGCACCGGGCGGGCGTCGGACTCGAACGCTTCCCAGAGCTTGCCCTTCTTGATGTAGTTCTTGACGTCCTTGACGCGCTCGTCGCCCAGCTGGCTGTCGCGCAGGCGCGTGACGGCGTCGTACTCGTACAGGCCCTGGCTGGCCTTGGTCGTCGACTTGATGTGCCAGGTGATCAGCTTGGCGCCGAGCGCCTTGGCCACTTCCTCGGCAAGCACGGTCTTGCCGGTGCCCGGCTCGCCCTTGATCAGCAGCGGACGCTGCAGCGCGATGGCGGCGTTGACCGCGATCTTCAGATCATCGGTCGCGACATAGTTTTCAGTGCCTTCGAAGCGCTGGCTCATCTTGATCCCCCGAGGCGGCCGAACCGACCTCAAACAAACGTTCAATTCGTTGTCAGCCTAAAGCGCTGTGAGGGATGTTCAAGCAGCTTTCGCGCTGACCGCGAAATGTCGCGGCCAGCGCCGCGATCAGTCCGCGCCGGGGTTGATCGACACCGGGTCGCTGGCCGGGAAGGTTTCCTTCAGGCCCTTGTCGAGCTGGCGATCGACATGTGGGTCGGCGTCGTCATCCACATCGTCAGCAGCGTTGGCTCCGCGATCATCAACGGCCGGCGTGGTCTTTTCTGCGGCGGCGTCCTCGTCGGTCTCGCCGGGAGTCTGGTCGTCGGACGCGTGGGTCATGGGATTTCCGGCAAGGCAGGGCTGAGGCGCCAGCGCCGGAGTCAACCCGTCAGGCGGGCCGATGTTCCGCTAGACCGCAAAGCCCCGGGCGCGCAGGCGATCGGCCATGTCGCCGCGCCGCGCCGCCCAGTCCTCGGCCAGAAGACCCAGACCGATGACGTCGACGGGCTCGCCATTCTTCAAGACATGCCGGCGGAACAGCGCTTCGCGTTCGAAGCCGTGCAGCATGTGCAGCTTCCAGACCGCCTCGTTGGTGGCCAGGACCTCGCACCACAGCTTGCCCAGCCCCAGCACGCCGAACACATGCTCGATGACCTGGAATTCGACAAAGGAGCCGACGCCCAGGCCGCGAACGGACGGACTGGCGAGGTAGTAGGCCCAGGCGCAGCGCCGATGTGTCCGGTCGATATCGGCCAGGTTGGCCAGGCCCACCGGCTCGCCGTTCACCTCGATGATCCAGTAGCGACGGCGCGGATCGCCCCCCAGGCCATCGAACCAGCGGTCATGCTCGACCTGGCTGATCGCATGCTCCGAGTACATGTAGGCCGCGACCTCGGGGCTGTTGCGCCAGCCCAGGATGCGCGGGCGATCCTCCGGGGTCAGATCGCGCAAGATTATGGTCGGGGCGGTCACAGGCGGCGGTCTCCCCCGAGGGTCAGGAGGTCCGGGCGGCTCCGGACGAAGGCGCGGACGTCGTCGCTGGTGAAGGCCGGGGTCTCCGGATAGAGCGCCGCGTACACCGCCCTCACGAAGTCCAGGTCATCGGGCCGGTCGACCGTCCAGCGCACATCACCCTCATCAACGGCCTGATGGTGGAAGGCGAGGGCGAAACGCTCCGGCCGCCTGTAGAGGAAAGGCGTGACATGCTCGCGGTCGTAGGGATCGCGCGTTTCCGCGGCGGCGGCGCGCAGCGCCTCAACCCGGAAGACCTCCACATCCAGCCCCTTTGGAAAGGTCCGCCGTTCGCCGGCGTTCGCGGCGTAGTCGGCCCCGGCCGCCTCGCGCAGGGCGATGGTGGCCTCGATCACCCCGGGGTCGGCCAGTGGGCAGTCAGCGGTCAGGCGAACGGCGACCTCCGCGGGTCCAAAGGCGTCGAGCGCCCCGATGTACCGCGCCAGCACATCGTTCAGCGATCCCCGAAACACCGCCACCCCGGCGCCGTCCAGGGCGCGGGCGAGGGGATCGTCACTGGACTGGTCGGACGTCGCCACCACGATCCGACCAAGGCCGGAGGTGCGATCAAGCCGCTCGATCTGCCGCAGGATCATCGGCGCGCCGGCGAGGTCGGCCATGACCTTGCCCGGCAGCCGGGTGGAGGACATGCGCGCCTGCAGGATGGCAAGGACCATGGTCGTCAGCTGGGGCTCACGGCGCCGGCGCGAACCTTCAGGGCGTCGGCGACATCGCCCATGACCGGCGTCCAGTCCTGGTAGTCGCTCGAGGCGAAGCAGCGCGCCTGTGGATACCAAGGATAGACGTCCGAGCCGAGGCAGGTCCATGCGCCCTCGACGGTTATCAGCCAGACCGGCGCGCCGCACGCCCCGGCCAGGTTGATTGTGGCGTTCGAGAACCCGACCATCAGGTCCGTTGCGCAGCAGAGCGCGGCGATGTCATCCAGGTCCTGCTTGAGGTCGATGCCCGGCGGCTGGAAGATCTCGACGCCGAACTCGCGCCGGGCGAACTCCAGTTCCGCTTCGCAGTGGCCGTACTGCAGGTTGATGAAGCTCAGGCCCGGCGTCTTCAGGATCGGGGCCCACTGTTCGAACGGCGAGTAGTAGCGGTGACGGGCGCTGTTGATCAGCAGGCTTTTCCAAAGCAGTCCGACCCGCAGGCCGGGCAGGGGGGAGAGCGTCGCCCGCCAGTGCTCGACGCGTGCCGGGTCGGGCGTCAGGAACCGCGCACGCGGGGGGAAGGCGTCCACCGTCCGCCGGAACCGGCGCAGCAGCGAACCGATCGGTGTCCAGAGGTCGACCGTTTCGAGGTCTTCCAGGAAGGTCAGGCCACGCACTGAGCGCGCATCGACCTTGAAGGTGGCGTGCGGCCCGACCAGCGCGTCGGGGAACGAGCGCTGGAACAGCGGCGCGAGCCGAGGCTCCACGGCCAGGATCAGCTGTCCGTCCGGGCCCAGAGCCTCGATCAGGTCCGGCAGGACGTTGGCGAACATCACCTCATCGCCGAGCCCCTGTTCGCCGATGACCAGCAGGGTGCGGCCGGACAGGTCGCTTTCCGGCGTCCACTTCGGACGGTCGATAAGGTAGTGGGTGACGTCGGCGAACGCCGGGTGCAGCCGCGCCTCGTAGGCGTCCCAGCCCTCGCCCACCCGCCCCAGGGCCATGAGGATGGTCGACCGGGCCAGCTCCATCATCTGCCGCTCATCGGGCGCCATGGCCGCCTGCATCGCCGTCTCGCAGTCCTCGAGCGCGCCCTGCCGGTCGCCGCGGGAGAGGCGGGCGTTGCCGCGGTTGTACCGGGCCTTGCTGAACTGCGGGTCGATGCGCAGGGCTTCGTCGAAGAAGGTGGTGGAGGTGGCCGGGTCGCCCTCTTCGCCAATCACGGTCCCAAGCGTGTTCCAGAGCAGGGCGCTATCGGGCGTCGCATGGATCGCCGGACGCAGAATCTCGATCGCCTCGGCGAACCGGCCCTGGTCGCGCACGGCGCAGGCCAGATTGTTGGCGGCCTCGAACGAGTCCGGGTGGCTGGCGAGGTAGTGCGAGAACAGCTTTTCGGCGGTGCCGATCATGCCCATGCGATAGGCGAGACGACCCAGGTCATTGGCGATCTCGGCGTGATCCGGGATCAGGGCGAGCGCGGACTCATAGCATTTGACCGACATTGCGAAGTCGCCGGCCCGTTCCCTGGCGATGGCCAGCAGATACCAGCCAAAGCCGCTCTTCTCGTCGATCTCAAGGGCCTTGATGGCCAGGTCGCCGCCGGTCTTGAAGTCATCGGCCTGCAGCGCCACCACCGCCTGCGACAGCAGGGGTTGCGCCGCCACGGCCTTCAGTTCGGCCACCGCTGTGTTCAGGCGGTCCAGCGCGGCGCGGGACCCGGATTCGCCCGCGATCTGACCGGACATGCGTGGCGCGGCCGCGGCCACCTGCGCCGGCTCCATGCCCAGCGCGATGGCCGAGGTCTGGGACTTGATCCTGGGCTGCGGCATGAGCGCGCGACTCCGTTGGGTGGACGACAATGCCCCTTCCCGATGCCCCGATTATGCCTAACGGCGCATTAACCAGCGGCGAGAGGTCGCGGGCTGGGCAATGTCCCGTTAACCGTGCGACCTTAGCCTTCCCTTCATAGGGCCGGTTGGATTCTCGGGAGCAGCCGCTCCCCGGACGGGCGCGCCCCAGACTTCGGAGTGAGACGCCGTGCCGTTGAAACTGTCACTGAAGCCCGGAGAGAAGTTCGTCCTCAACGGCGCCGTCGTGCAGAATGGCGATCGACGTGGTGTCCTGGTCCTCCAGAACAAGGCGTCCGTGCTCCGCGAGAAGGACATCATGCAGCCGGAAGAGGCCGTAACCCCGGCCCGGATGATCTACTTTCCTGTTATGATGATGTACCTGGATGAGCCTGGAGCGCTCCGCCACTACGACGAGTTCGTGCGCAGGCTATCAGAGTTCATGGGCGTTATCCGCAACCCGGACGTCCTGGCCGACTGCGTTTCCATATCCAAGCACGCCATGAGCAAAGATTACTACAAGGCCCTTATGCTGTGCCGGAAGTTGATCGAGTACGAAGACGAAAGGTTGGGCAATGTCCCTGCAGGCGTACCAGAAAGCCGCAGCGCGGGCTGAAAACCCCCGCGAGGCGGAGTACCGCCTCTTCGGTCAGGTCACGCGCGCCCTCATTCAGGCTGCCGAGTTGCCGGAAGAGGATACAAAGGGGCGGATTGACGCCCTGGACTGGAACCGCCGCCTTTGGTCGGCATTGGCCAGCGACTGCTCTGCGCCTGAAAACCAGCTGCCCATGCCGCTTCGCGCCCAGATCATCTCGCTCAGCCTCTGGGTCAGCCGTTACACCAGTTCGGTGATCCGGCGCGAAGATGACATTGATGCCCTGATCGACATCAACCGTATCATGATGAATGGCCTGTCGGGCGCCCCTGAGGTCGCCTGAGCCCGCCAGGCCCTCCGTTTTTCCGGCAAACTCTGCCGCCCGGCCATTCGAGCCGGGCGGTTGTTGTCCTGGGGCCGGTCAGTGTCGGTAGGCGCTGAAAAATACCTATAAAATACAAAGGTATAAACGTGAGCCGGCCGGAGTTGGTCTGGCCCGGCCTTTGCGATGTTGCCGGGTGAGCAAGAATGCTCCGCGGCTAAAGCCGCACCCCTCATCCCGACCAGAATGGAAGGAAAGCCGATGAATTCGGTCAATACGAACGTGGGCGCGATGGTCGCGCTCAATAACTTCAACGTGACCAACAAGGAGCTCTCGCAGACGCAGAACCGCATCAGCACGGGCATGAAGATTTCCAGTGCGAAGGATAACGGCGCTATCTGGGCTATCGCCCAGTCGCAACGTGGCACTTCGCTGGCTCTGAATGCCGTGAAGGACTCGCTCGGTCGGGCTAGCTCAACGGTCGACGTTGCGCTCGCTGCCGGCGAAAGCGTCTCTGATCTGCTGTTGAAAATGAAGGAAAAGGCCCTGGCGGCGTCGGATACCAGTCTCGATACCTCCAGCCGGTCCGCTCTCAACGAGGACTTTAAGGCCCTGCGTGAACAGATCACCAAGGCTGTCTCTAACGCCGACTTCAATGGGGGCAACCTCATCAAATCCGGCGCCGCGAGTCTCCAGGCCCTCGCCAATGCGGACGGATCGTCCAGGCTCACCGTGGCTGCTGAAGTCTTGGCCCTGGGTGGAACCATCGTGACCGTCGCCGCGACGGCCTCGATCGGAACGTCGACCCTGGCTGCGGCCATGGTCACGACGGTCTCAACCTCCATCATCAACACCGGCGCGGCTCTCGCTCGCCTTGGCACCAGTTCCAAGGCGCTCGAGGGGCACGCGACCTTCGTCGGCAAGCTGCAGGACAGCCTCGACGCGGGTGTTGGGAATCTGGTCGACGCCGACCTCGCGAAGGAAAGCGCCAAACTTCAGGCTCTGCAGACAAAGCAGCAGCTCGGCATTCAGGCGCTCTCGATCGCGAATAGCTCGACCCAGATCCTGTCCCGTCTGTTCCAGTAGGCCGCGACGCCGGGCGGGGCTCCAGAAGCCCTGCCCGGCAGCCTTTTCCTCCGGGTCGCCCGGCAGGAATTTCCGCGCTCGCCCCTATGTAGGCAAATCCTGCCGGGCTCCGCCATCCTTAAAAGATACTTAATTCAATAATTTCAATATCTTAGTCGACTTTGCCTGGTTGGCCGATCTGGCCCGGCGATTGCTTCCTGTCAGGTGGGCAAAATGCCCCCGGTAGTCAAAATGACGCCGGTCGCCTGGAAAAGGAAATTCGATCATGACGCTGAATAGCGTTAACACGAACTCTGGCGCGCTCGTTGCGCTTCAAAACCTGAACAAGACCAATTCGGAACTGGGCACCACCCAGAACCGGATCAATACCGGCCAGAAGGTCAGCACTGCAAAGGACAACGGCGCCATTTGGGCCATTGCCCAGACCCAGCGCGGTACTGCGAACGCCCTGAACGCCGTCAAGGGGTCGCTTGAGCGCGGACAGTCCACCATCGATGTCGCGATGGCCGCAGGCGAGACTGTTTCCAATCTGCTGATCCAGATGAAGGAAAAGTCCCTCGCGGCTTCAGATACGACGCTTGACTCTACAAGTCGGGCTGCTCTGAACGAGGACTTCAAGGCCCTGCGTGATCAGATCACGAAGGCCGTCACGAACGCCGACTTCAACGGCGCAAACATGATCAAGGCTTCTGGCAACTCAGTTGTTGCTCTGGCCAACGCGGACGGCACGTCCAAGATCACGGTTGCGGCGCAATCCCTGGCTCTCGGCGGCGCCAACGTCACTGTCGCCGCAGCTGCGTCCCTGGGTACCGCGACTATCGCGGCCGCAATGGTCACGACCGTCAGCACGTCGATCACGAACGTCGGTGCGGCCCTGGCCAAACTCGGCACCGGCTCGAAGGCGCTGGAGTCGCACCTCAGCTTCGTCGCCAAGCTGCAAGACACCCTCGACGCCGGCGTGGGCAACCTCGTTGACGCTGATCTCGCAAGGGAAAGCGCCAAGCTGCAGGCCCTGCAAACCAAGCAACAGCTGGGCATCCAGGCGCTGTCTATCGCCAACGGCGCCACGAACTCGCTGCTGGGGCTTTTCCGCTAGGCTAGCATGGTGGCGGGCGTCTGACGTCCGCCTCCGTTTGCGGCGGCGATGGCCGAGTGGTCATCGCCGTCCGTTCACAGGAGGGCCGCCGGCAGCAAAGTGTCGGCGTCAGGAGAAATGAAAGCAACAATCACATCTGGTCTGCCGATACCGGATCTCGGAGCCTTTCCAACGCCGGTGGCACCTGCTGTAGAAGCACCGCCCGCTGTAGAGGCGCCACGCCATAACACGGATCTCAGGCTGGTCATCGAAGTCGACCGGGTGTCCGGCGGGTTCGTCTACAAGACGCTCGACCGCCGGACAGGCGAGGTCGTCAGGCAGTTCCCCCGCGATGAGGTCGTCCGTCTGAAAGATGCCGCCGGCTATACGCCCGGCGACGTGATCGACTCGCGCAGCTAGCGGATCTCCGCACCGGCCCGTCGGGCCGCAATGACTGCTTTTTCCCGACGTCGCTTCGCGACGGCGGCTTTCATCGTTTACAGGCGTTAACCATAAGCCAACGTTCTCCCGCCAAGTCTGATGTGGAGCGTCTCGGATGAGTCGCGTTGCGTCCAGAAGCGTCGTGCGAGGAACAATTCATGTCGATCAGCGTTCACACCAATCAATCTGCCATGGTCGCGCTGCAGAATCTCAACCGGACCAATGATGCGCTGTCCAGTTCGCAGTCGCGCATCAGCACCGGCCTGAAGATTCAGGGGCCCAAGGACAATGCCTCGATCTGGGGTATCGCCCAGTCGCAGCGCGCCGACGTTGGAGCCCTTGGGGCTGTGAAAATGAGCCTCGACCGGGCCCAGTCGATCTCCGACGTGGCCCTCTCGGCCGGTGAATCCATCTCGGACCTGCTGCTCTCCATGAGGGAGAAGGTAACCGCTGCGATGGACCCTTCGTTGGACTCCGTTTCGCGCGCCGCCCTCGACGCGGACTATAAGTCGCTTCTGCGTCAGGTGACCCAAGTTGCAGCCGACGCCTCGTTCGACGGGGCCAATATGCTCGACGGTTCACTTGGGGCGGGCATCCGCTTCCTTGCCAATGCCGACGCCAGCTCGTTTATCACGCTATCGGCCAAGGATATGTCCCTTGGCGGGGCCATCATCACAATGGGCGCGACGACTTCGATTAGCACGGCGACGCTTGCAACGGCTATCCAGAGTCTGCTCAGCAGTTCCATTGCAAACGTCAATCAGGCGCTGGGCGACATGGGTGCGCAGTCCAAGCAGGTGTCTTCCCACAACAGCTTCGTAACCAGGCTGACCGACGTGCTCAACACCGGCATCGGTAGTCTTGTGGACGCCGACCTGGCCAAGGAGAGCGCCAAACTGCAGGCCTTGCAGGTACAGCAACAGCTTGGCGCCCAGGCACTGTCGATTGCTAACTCGGCCCCGCAAATCGTTCTGTCGCTCTTCAAGGGTTAATGGGGGCGCTTCCGGTGCCGCCCGAGACGTGCGGCCGCCGGGTAGCGGCGGGGCCTTTTAATGATTGAACTGCGTGGCCTCGTCCCGGACGACGAGGAGAGACTTTTTCTGTGGCGAGCCGAGCCGGACGTGGCGCGTTGGATGTCTGACGCCGACGTATCGGGGCGTGATGCTCATCGCGCCTGGTTTGCCGAACTCTGCACCGATCCTGATATTTGCGGATGGATGATACAGCGCTGCGGTCGTCCGGCCGGCCTTCTTACGCTAACCGGCCTGTCCGGGCATCATCGTCGGGTGGCCTGGAACTGGTTTGTCGGCGATCGCGAGGCGCGGGGCAGGGGCGTTGGCCGCGCCGCGCAGGTGCTCGGCCTCGATCGGGCCTTCAATGAACTGGGCCTTCAAAAGGTCTGGGCCGAGGTCATGGCGGACAATGACGCCGCCATGAAGATCCAGACGGCGGCGGGATTCCGTCGCGAAGGTTATCTTCTTGGTCACGTACTGAAGAACGGCGCGCCGCGAGATGTCGTGCTACTCGGCATTCTGCGTGATGAGTGGGAAGCGCTGGCTCCGGCGGCCCGCGCCCAGCTCATCGCGGCCGGGCTGATCGCCGCCTGACGTCTCCTTAACGAGTCCTCAGCCCTTATCAGGCAAACTGTTGCCGCGGAATTCTGTCCAGGGCCCCCATGGCCATCTCGATCGATAGCAGCTCTCTCCTGGGGTTTTACCAGGCGCGCACTGGCGGACTGGCCCCCGCCGGAGTGACGAGCGCTGGTTCCACGGTCGGCGGCAAGCCCAAGTATGCGCCAACGCCGCCTTGGGCGACGACCTCCACCGCCCTGAAGTCTAGTGAGCTGGTCAAACAGGCCCTGGCCGGCCGGCGATTCATCGACGAAGGCGCAGCGCAGCTCGACCTGCCGGGCGCCAGCGCTGACTACAAGAAGCTATTCGCCCTATATCAGGGCCTGAACGCGCTGAACGGCCTCGCCGAGCGCGCCAAGACGACCGGCATCACCCAGGCAGAGACCAACCGGCTGGCTGCGGTGTTCACCCGCGGCCTGACCGAGATCACCGGGTACGCCGACAAGCTGAAAATGGACACCATGCGGATCACCCGCGGGGACACCATGATCACCAACAAGTCCGAGGTCGGCGTGCCGCGGGCGATCTACGGCTACAAGACCGGCAAGGTTCACACCGGCGCCCAGGGCGACGCGGTCGCAGCCTTCCAGGGCGATGTGAAGTTCGACATCGCCGTCAAGCGCGGCAACGTCACCCACAACATCGCCATCGATCTGGCGGACATCTCCGGAGCCCGGACGATGGGGGCCGTCACAGCCCACATCAACGACAGGCTGTCCGCCGCCGGACTGCAGTCGCGGTTCAGCGTCGAGCGTACGCCGGGCGAGCCGCGCAAGGTCACGACGGGCGGCACCACGGTGACGCTGCCGGCCATCGCGGACGACTACGCGTTCAAGATCAGCGGCGACTCCATCGAACAGCTGACCTTCTCGGCGGCCTCCACGACCCCCGCGGTCTATGTGACGACCTACGCCGGCAATCCCGACCCGGACAAGAACACCAAGACCGAGGACGGGAAGTTCGAAAGCACCCTCGTCAAGCTGGACGGCACCACGGTCGGCGCGCCCGGGTCGAAGATTTCCTCCGGTGCGCTGGAAGGCACAATTGAGACCGTGCGGGCGAGCAAGATCGACGCGGACGGCGCCCTGTATGTACTGGCCGAGGTCGACGGCACGGTGCACAACCAGACGGTCAAGGGCGAGCGCGACGTGGCGCTGCTCAAGTACGACAGCGCCGGCAAGCTGATGTTCGCCCGCACCCTCGGCGCCGCGGACAAGGCCGACGGCCTGGCGCTCAGCATCGCCGGCGATGGCCGGGTGGCTATCGCCGGACGTGTGACCGGAGAACTGAACGGCGCCAGCAACGGACCGATCAACTCCGCCGCCGCCTCGGACAAGACCGACAGCTTCGTCACCGTGTTCGACGCCAAGGGCGACGAGTTGTGGACCCAGCGCCGGGGCGCGCTCGAGGCCGACGAGGCGACCGAGGTCGGTTTTGGCGACAATGGAGTCGTCTATGTCGCCGGCCGCACCAGGTCGTCGCTGCCCGGCGGCGGCGGCATGGTCGGCAGCTGGGATAGTTACCTGATGGCCGTGGCGCCCGACGCCAAGGGGGCGCCGAAGACCCTGTTCACGACGCAGTTCGGCTCGGCCGGAGAGGACAGCGTCGGCGGCATGGTCGTCAACGGCTCGACCGTGACGGTGGCCGGGGTCGAAAGCGGCCGGGGCGTGCTGCGCAGTTTCACGGTCACGCCCAGTGTGACAGGCACGGTTCGCACCGACGACAACGGCTTCACCAACATCACCACCACTACAACGACAAACGGCGTGCCGACCGTGTCCTCGGCCGACTATGGGGCGCACAACGGCGGAACCGACCCGGTGAAGGTAACGACCACCACCCATACCTCGGCGGCCAGTTTCACGACGGGCGCGACGCGCGACCTGGGCGTTATGGGCGGCGGAACGATCAAGGGACTGGGTCTGGACGGCGGCTACCTCTGGGTGGCCGGTGCGACCTCCAACGGAGCGCTCGACGTCAGCGGCGTAACCCGCGCCTACAACGGGGCCCAGGACGCCTTCGCGGCGCGCCTTTCGACCGATCTGTCGAGCACCGCCGGCGACAACCTCGCCTACTTCGGCGGGACCGGAAACGACACCGTCACCGCCATGTCCGTCGCCGATGGCAAGGTCTGGGTGGCGGGCGGCGCCAGCGCCGATCAGCCCGGCGCGATGCCGATCTCCACCAGGGACGGCTATCTTGCCAAGATCGATGTGACCTCCGGCGCCGTCGAGGCGCAGCGGGTGACCGGCAAGGACGGTATGGCCACAGCCACCTCGATCGCCGTCGACACCACCGGGGCCAGCGCACTGGACAAGCTCGGCCTGCCCAAGGGCGCGCTGCTCTACGCCGACTCCCAGAGGCTGGTCTCGTCGACCTCGGTCCGGGCCGGAGACAGCTTCCAGATCCGCACCGCCCAGGGCGGGCGCCTGTCCGCGGTGACGATCGAGGCCAATGACACCCTCGATTCCCTGGCCGAGAAGGTCCAGCGCGCCGGCGGCCGCAAGGTGAAGGTCGAAGTCGTGGCCGATGGCGAGTACCGTCGCATCAAGGTCAGTCCGCAGCAGAAGTCGGCGTCTGTGGAAATCCTGCCCGGCAAGGGCGGCAGCGACGCACTCGAAGCCATCGGCCTGGCGCAGGGCGTCGTGCGCAACACCGTGATCGACAAAGCCGGCAAGAGTGTCTCCGCCGATGGCAAAGGGCCGGTGTTCGGCATCGGCCTCGATATCGACCTCAATCTCGGTTCCAAGGATGGCGTCGCTGCGTCCCTCGCCGCGATCGCCAAGTCGCTGACCCGGGTGCGCGACGCCTATCGAACCCTGGAGTCCGCGGCCAAGCCGGCTGTAACCGCCGCGCCCGGCGCCGGAGGGGCGGCTCCGGCCTATCTGACCAACCAGATCTCAAACTACCAGGCCGCCCTGGACCGTCTGACAGGCGGATTCTGACGCGGACTTGAAAGCGTCGTCACCGCACGCTAGCGGTTCTGGCATGGAATTCTTCAAGGACCGCCGGATAGTCTTGGCCGTCGGCGGCGGCGTCGCGCTTCTGCTCGGCATCCTCATCGCCGTGACGATCATGCGCGGCAGCAGGGCCCCGGCCGCGCCGCCGCCAGCCTCGCAGGCCGGCCTTGTCGTTGAAACCGGTCGTGACGACGAGAGCCGGCTCGATCCCGCCCGGCCGATTCGTTGCTTTGTCGCCGGTCAGTTCGCCGGCGAGATCACCCTGACCGAATGCGCGCAGCGCAACGGCGTCGCCACCGGCGCCCTCGATGTCGGGGTTGACGAGACGGGCGCCCTTGCTGCCGCCGACTCGGCCGGCACCATCCTGGCCCCCCTGCCGCCCAGCCCGGTGACGCCGGCGCCGACCCAGCCCGCGCCGATCGACGCGGACGAGCCGAGCCAGGCCACGGCCGTCGGATCCATGTGCTGGCGCTACGCCAGCGGTGGCTGGTCTCAGGCCGGCGCCATGGATCTCAACAGCTGCGTGCAGGCATTGTTCGCCGGCCAGTGCGAAAAGCGGGGCGGCGCGACCTATGGCCGCTGGAGCGAGCAGACGCTTCGCCTCGTCCGGGACAAGGTCGAAATCTCGCAGGACAATCGCCGTTTCCGCACCCTCGTGGAGCAGGGGCCCAACTGTTCGATCCCGACGGTGGGTTGAGCCGGGGTTCGTTTAGGGTCTAGGCTCCTCGCATGCACCGCATCGCCCTGACACTTGCCATCGCCGCATCCGCCCTGGGCCTCTCGGCCTGTGAGAAGGCGTTCGAGGCGCCGCTGGATCGCGGCGTCTGCTACCACATGGGCATCCTCCCGGACGGCGGCTACAAGTTCAACATCGTGGCCCGCAATATCGACACCATCGAGAAATGCGCGGCGCAGCTTGAGGGCATGCGCCTTCGCTTCCTGCGCCTGGGCGGCCAGAACGCCGAGATGGTCGGCGCCTATCAGGGCAGCTTCATCCACCTGCGACGCGGCGGGATCTTCCGGGCCCAGAAGTGGAACGGCAACCAGTACCTGCTTCTGGTGCGCTCGGGCGATGGCCGGCTGATCAACCCCGGCGCGGTGCAGTAGGCAGACCTCCCCGTTCGTGATTCCGCGGCGAATTTGCTGTGCATAAGCGCTTGCGAATGAGAACAAAATATGAACATGTGGCTTTCGTCACGGGTTAACGCCCGTTAACCTGGGCGTCAGATTCCGGCGCGGCCCGGAGGTTCGATCGTCGGGCCTCGTTCGTGAGGGGCCAGGTCGCCGGGCGCGTGAAGGAGATCCCCATGGCGGGCAGCGTCAACAAGGTCATTCTGGTCGGCAATCTGGGCGCCGATCCCGAGATCCGCACTCTCAACTCGGGCGACCGGGTCGCCAACCTGCGCATCGCCACGTCGGAGAGCTGGCGCGACCGCGCCACCGGCGAGAAGAAGGAGCGCACCGAGTGGCACCGGGTCGTCGTCTTCAACGACAACATCGTCAAGGTCGTGGAGCAGTACCTGAAGAAGGGCTCGACGGTTTACATCGAGGGCGCGATCCAGACCCGCAAATGGACTGACCAGGCCGGTGTCGAGAAATACTCCACCGAAATCGTGCTGCAGAAGTTCCGCGGCGAACTGACCATGCTGGGCGGCCGTGACGGCGGCGCCGGCGGCGGCGCGTCCCGAGATGACGGCGATTTCGGCGGCTACTCTGGCGGCGGCGGCCGCAGCCAGCCTAACGGGCCCAAGGAAAGCTTCTCGGCCGACCTCGACGACGAGATCCCGTTCTAGGGCCGGCCCTGTCCGCGCCCGCCGCAGACTCGGCGCGGGCGCGAGTTCGCTGACCCGGCATGGCCCACCCGCTGGCGGCGGTGTCCGGCATGCCGGGGCTTCACCCTCCGCCGGCCGCGTGCCATGAGCGTGGCCGTGACTTCCCCCGCTTCCTCCGTCAACGCCGACTGCTCGTCGTTCTCGCTTGCCGAGTGGGGCGCCATCGGCGCCATCCTGCTGGTCTGGGGCATCAACAACGCCGCCGCCAAGGTGGCGACCGACGCTTTGCCGCCGCTTCTGGTCGGCGGCCTGCGCTTTGGCGTGGCGCTGATCGTGCTGGCGCCGTTCCTCCGGCCGCCGTTTCCGCCGTGGAAGCAGATCCTGCCGATCATCCTGCTGTGCGGGCCGCTGCATTTCGGCCTGATCTACTGGGGCTTTTCGCTGATCGAGAACCTCAGTCCCATGGTGGTGGCGCTTCAGTTGTGGATCCCGATGACCGCTTTCTTCGCCTGGCGCATGCTGGGTGAACGGATGGCGCCGGGCGCTCTCGCGGGGATGATCGTCGCCTTCGTCGGTGTGGCCTGGATGAGCCTCGACCCCCACGGCGCCGCCGATCTGCCTGGCATCGCGCTCGGTCTTGTCGCCAGTTGCCTCTGGGCGCTGGGTACGGTGCTGGTGCGGCGCATGCCCGGCGTGCCGCCGCTGAAGATGCAGGCCCTGACCTCCGTGGTCGCCGCGCCTGCGCTGCTGGCGGCGTCCTTCGCCTTCGAGGGGGACGTGGTCGCCAAGGCGATGGCGGCGAACTGGATGGTGTGGGCCTCCGTCGTCTGGGCGGCTCTGGCCTCCACCGTCGGCGCCACCGCCCTGCTGTTCTGGCTGGTTCAGCGGCGGGAGCCCGGACGGGTGACGCCATGGTTCCTGCTGACGCCGCTGGTCTCCTGCGGCATCGGCATCGGCCTGATGGGCGATACCCTGACCCTGCAACTGGTGCTGGGCGGCGGCGCCACCCTGGTCGGGGTGGCGCTGGTGGCGCTGTCCGAACGCCGGGCGGCGCTGCGGGCCGCCACCGACCGCCAGATCCAGACCTAGGGCGTCATTTCGCCCCGATCACCCCGCAGGCCACGCGGTCTCCGGCCCCGCCGATCGGCTGGGTCGTGTAATCATCGGGCTTCGCATGGATGACCAGCGCAGAGCCGTTGCTGTCGAGCAGGCCTGGCCTTTCGCCGCCGGCCGCCAGCGAGACGAACGGCGTGAACACCTCGACCATCGCCGTCCCGTCGGCGCCGGCGTGGATGTTGGGCAGGTCGCCGGCGTCGTTGTGGCCGGCGGCTAGGAAGCCGTGAACCACGGTCGCGGCATCGTGGACATGTCCGCCGGCCGACTTGAAGTCGGCGGTCGAACAGTCGCCCTTTTCGTGGAAGTGCAGGCCGTGCCAGCCCGGCGTCAGGCCCCTGGCCTCGACCCGCAGAACCACGCCGCGCGCGCCCTCGGTAACCGTTGCGCGGCCCAGATCCTCGCCGGCGGGACCCTTGAGGCTGACGCTCACGGAGGCGGGCGCGGCCAGCGCGGGAAGGGCGATGGCGGCGGCGGTCATGACGATCGGGAAAAGGCGCATGGAAAGACTCTCCTGCAAGGGTGAAAACGGCGCCCGAAGGTGGCGCCCGCGGGTCTTGGATGTTACTTAACGGGCGGACGTATTGGGTCCGATTCTGATAGCAAAATCCCGCATTTGACCGACGAAAATAAGACCCCTCCGGACGATGGACGGCGGGGGGCTGTGGCCCCCATCGCCATCGAGGACGAGCTGAAGCGCAGCTATCTCGACTACGCCATGAGCGTGATCGTGAGCCGGGCGCTCCCGGACGTGCGCGACGGCCTCAAGCCGGTCCATCGGCGCATCTTCTATTCGATGCACGACCTGAACATGACGCCCGATCGGCCGTACTCGAAGTCGGCGCGCGTGGTTGGCGACGTGCTGGGCCGCTTCCACCCGCATGGCGATCAGTCGGTCTACTTCGCGCTGGCCCGGATGGCGCAGACCTTCTCGATGAACCTGCCGCTCATCGACGGTCAGGGCAACTTCGGTTCGGTCGACGGCGATATGCCGGCGGCCATGCGCTACACCGAAAGCCGGATGGCGCACGCGGCGACCGCGCTTCTGGCCGACATCGACAAGGACACCGTCGACTTCCAGGAGAACTACGACGGCAAGGAAGAAGAGCCGACTGTTCTTCCGGCCCGGATTCCCAACCTGCTGGTCAACGGGGCAGGCGGCATCGCCGTCGGCATGGCCACCAACATTCCGCCGCACAACCTGGGCGAGGTCGTCGACGCCTGCCTGGCCCTGATCGACAATCCCGAGATCGGTCTCGACGAGATCCTCGATATCGTGCCCGGTCCCGACTTCCCGACCGGTGGCGAGATCATCGGCCGCACCGCGGCGCGCACAGCGCTGATGACAGGCCGCGGATCGGTGATCATCCGCGGCGTGGCTACGGTGGGCGAGCTTCGCAAGGATCGCGAAGCCATCATCATCATCGCCATCCCCTATCAGGTGAACAAGTCCAGCCTGGTCGAGCACATCGCCGAACTGGTCCGCGACAAGAAGATCGAGGGCATCAGCGACATCCGCGACGAGAGCGACCGCCAGGGCATGCGGATCGTCATCGAGCTGAAGCGCGACGCCCAGGGCGACGTCGTCCTCAACCAGCTTTACCGCTTCACCGCGCTGCAGAGCAGCTTCGGCTACAACATGCTGGCGCTCAATCGCGGCCGGCCGCTGCAGATGGGCCTGCGCGAGATGATCGGCGCCTTTGTCGACTTCCGCGAGGAAGTCGTCGTCCGGCGCACCAGGTTCGAGCTGAGCAAGGCGCGTGATCGCGGCCATGTGCTGGTCGGCCTGGCCATCGCCGTCGCCAACATCGACGAGTTCATCCATATCATCCGCAGCTCGGCCGACCCGGCGGAGGCGCGCGAGCGGCTCTGCGCGCGCGACTGGCCGACGGGCGACATGATGCCCCTGATCGCCCTGATCGCCGATCCCCGGACCGTGATCACCGAGGGTGACCTGGTCCGGCTGTCCGACGAACAGGCGCGCTCCATCCTTGCCCTGACCCTGTCCCGCCTGACGGGCCTGGGCCAGGAAGAGATCATGGGCGAGGCCCGCACACTGGCGGGCTCCATCGCCACGCTGCTCGAGCTGCTCAGCGACCGCGCCAACATCATGGCGGTTGTGCGCGAGGAACTGGTCGATGTGCGCGAGCGCTTCGCGATCCCCCGCCGGACCCAGATGGTCGAGGGCGGCGCCGAGATGGAGGATGAGGATCTCATCCCCCGCGAGGACATGGTCATCACCGTCACCCACGGCGGCTATGTGAAGCGCACGGCGCTGTCGACCTATCGCAGCCAGAAGCACGGCGGCAAAGGCCGCTCGGGCATGTCCACCAAGGAAGAGGACGCCGTCACCCGCGTCTTCTCCGCCTCGACCCACGCACCGGTGCTGTTCTTCAGCTCCGGGGGCAAGGTCTATCGCCTCAAGGTCTGGCGCCTGCCGGTCGGCACGCCGACCTCGCGGGGCAAGGCGTTCGTCAATCTTCTGCCCATCGAGCCGGGCGAGAGCATCACCTCGATCCTGCCATTGCCCGAGGACGAGGCGCAGTGGGACGCGCTGGACGTCATGTTCGCCACCCGCTCCGGCAACGTGCGTCGCAACAAGCTCAGCGACTTCGCCTCGATCAACCGCAACGGCAAGATCGCCATGAAGCTGGACGAGGGCGACTCCATCATCGGCGTCGGCCTTTGCGACCCGCGCAATGACGTTCTGCTGACGACCGCCCTGGGCCGGGCTATCCGCTTCGAGGTCGGCGAGGTGCGCGTGTTCGCGGGCCGCGAATCGACCGGAGTGCGCGGCATCCGGCTCGCCGACGGCGACCAGGTGCTGTCGATGGCCATCCTGCACGGCGTCGACGCCACGCCGGCCGAGCGCGCCAGCTACCTCAAGTACGAGCGCGCGCGCATCAAGTCCGAGAGCGACGAGGGCGAGGACGCCGCGCCGGCGGAGGACGAAGAAGACGTCGGCGAGGCCGAGCTGACGCCGGAGCGAATCATCGAACTGCAGGCGGCCGAGGAGTTCATCCTCACCCTGTCGTCCGAAGGCATCGGCAAGCGGACCAGCGCCTATGATTTCCGGCGAACGGGCCGCGGCGGCCAGGGCCTGCTGGCCCAGGACCTGACCCGCAAGGGCGGGCGTCTCGTGGCCAGCTTCCCGGTCGACCAGGCCGACGAGATCCTGCTGGTCACCGATCAGGGCCAGTTGATCCGCTGCCCTGTGGCCAATATCCGCGTCGCCAGCCGCAACACCCAGGGCGTCATTGTCTTCCGCACCGCGGACGATGAGCACGTGGTGAGTGTGGAAAGGCTTGAAGCCTCGGCCGAAAGCGGCGACGAAGACGACAACGAAATCAACGACGGCAGCGGGGAGCCCCAGGCTCCCGCCTAGCGGTCAAGGCGCAAGGGGGTACCGGGTGCAGCGAGTCGGACTCTATCCGGGAACGTTCGATCCGATGACCAATGGTCATCTGGACATCATCGGACGGGCCGTGAAGCTGGTGGACAAGCTGGTGATCGGCGTGGCCATCAACGAGGGCAAGGGCCCGATGTTCAGTCTCGGCGAGCGGGTGGCCATCGTCCGCGAGGAGACCGCGCACCTGCAGAAGGTCGCCGAGATCGAGGTGATCCCCTTCAAGGGCCTGCTCATGCACTTCGCCCGCGAGGTTCACGCCGGTATCATCGTGCGCGGGCTGCGCGCCGTCGCCGACTTCGAGTACGAGTTCCAGATGACGGCCATGAACCAGCAGCTTGATCGCGAGATCGAGACCGTGTTCCTGATGGCCGATCCCCGGCACCAGGCCGTGGCCTCGCGCCTGGTCAAGGAAATCGCCATCCTCGGCGGGGATATCACCAAGTTCGTGACCCCCGGCGTGGCCGAGCGCCTGTTGGGAAAGGTTCAGCGGGCTTGAAGTCGGTCGATCTCCACGCCTTCGCCGAGGAATGGATCGCCGCCTGGAACACACACGACCTGGATCGCATCCTGTCGCACTACGCCGAGGACATCGTGTTCCGTAGTCCGGTCATCCGGCAGCGGTTCGACAAGGCGTCGGGCGAGGTCAGCGGCAAGGATGAACTGCGGGCCTACTGGTCGGGCGCCTTCTCGCCTGGAGCGCCCGCGCTGCGGTTCGAACCGATCGCGGTGCTGTCCGGCGTCGACGGCGGGGCCATCCGTTACTTCAGCACCACGCGCGCCTGTGAGGTGGTCGAAACCTTCAGCTTCGACGACGCGGGGCTTGTGAAGCGGGCGGCGGCGTTCTACGCGGGCTGACGGGGCGTCATCAGAGAAGGTCATCCATGAAGGTCGCGCCGCTCGCGCTCGCCGCTGTCCTGTCCCTCGCCGCGGCGACGGTCCCCGCCCTCGCCCAGGCGCCTGTCCCGGCGGCCGCCGAGTGGCGCACGCCGGATCCCGAGAACGTTCTGGTATTCGAGACCAGCAAGGGGCGGATCCTGGTGGAGATGGTTCCCGCTGCCGCGCCGGCTCATGTCGAGCGCCTGCGCACCCTGGTCAGGGCCGGCTTCTACGACGGCCTCACCTTCTTCCGGGTCATCGACGGCTTCATGGCCCAGACCGGCGACCCGACCAACACCGGCATGGGCGGGTCGGATCTGCCGGATCTGAAGGCCGAGTATCCTTTCCGGAGAGGGCCCGCGCCTGCGTTCACGGTCGTCGACCGCCTGCCCGGCGACTTCAACATGCCGTCCGCAACCGAGGTCGGGTTTCTGGGCGTGCTGCCGGTGCGTTCGATGCCCGGCATGCAGATGATGCTGGCGGCCGACGGCAAGGTGACGTCCTGGGGTCTGTTCTGCACCGGCGTGATGGGCATGGCCCGCGCGCAGAGCCCCGACAGCGCCAACAGCCAGTTTTTCTTCATGCGTGGCCCCTATCCGTCGCTGGACAACAACTACACCGCCTGGGGCCGGGTGATCTCCGGCCAGGAGGCCGTCGGGGCCATCAAGGTCGGCGAGCCGGCGCCCGCGCCGCAGGACGTCATGAAGACCGTCCGGGTGCTGGCCGACCTGCCATCGTCACATCGTCCGAAGGTCCAGGTGCTCGACGTGGCCGGTCCGACCTTCAAGGCGATGGTCGCCGAAGCGAAGGCCAAGGCCGGCGGACGGCCACTCAATCCCTGTGACATCGAGATCCCGGCCAGGATCGGCTGACGGAGGCCCGCCATGCGTCACGACACCCTGTTGATCGCCGCTGCGGCCGCTCTCGCTTTCGTCTCGCCGGCGCTGGCCGCCCCTGGCCCCTCCGACTGGCGCACGCCCGATCCTGACGATGTGCTGGTCATCGACACCAGCAAGGGCAGGGTGATCGTCGAGCTGGTCCCCGAAGTCGCGCCCGGCCATGTCGCGCGGCTCAAGGACCTGACCCGCAAGGGAACCTACGACGGACGCACCTTCTTCCGGGTCATCGACCGCTTCATGGCCCAGACCGGCGATCCGACCGATACCGGGGAGGGCGACACGGACCTGCCCGACCTGAAGGCCGAATTCACTTTCCGGCGCACCGCCGACCTGCCGTTCGCCATAGCCTCGAGCCCCTGGGGCACGGAGGAGGGCTTCGTGAAGTCTCTGCCCGTGGTCAGCCAGGCCATGAGCTGGAGCGAGATGACCGCCGACGGGAAGGTCGCCGCCTGGGGCAGCTACTGCCCCGGCGTGGTCGGCATGGCGCGCGGCGATGAGGTCGACAGCGCCAACAGCCAGTTCTTCCTGATGCGCCAGCCTTATCTGTCGCTCGACAAGCGCTACACCGCCTTCGGCCGGGTGATCAGCGGTCTGGAAGCGATCCGCGCCATCAAGACCGGAGAACCGGTGGCCGCGCCCCAGGACCGGATGGACCGCGTGCGTGTTCTGGCCGATATACCCGCTTCCGAACGCCCGGCCGTGCGGGTCATCGACCCGGCCGGCCCCTGGTTCAGGGGCGAGATCAAGCGGCTGCGCAAGACGAAGGGCGCCGACTTCTCGCTCTGTGACGTGAACATCCCTGTGAAGGTGGAATAGCCCCCATGACGACCGACGCCGAAAACACCCTGCTGCTGACCACCGAGACCGGTGTGGTCACCATCACGCTTCGTCCTGACCTGGCCCCGGGCCATGTCGAGCGGATCAAGGAACTGACCCGGGAGGGCTTCTATGACGGCGTGGTCTTCCACCGTGTCATCCCGGGCTTCATGGCCCAGGGCGGCGATCCGACCGGCACCGGCTCGGGCGGCAGCAAGAAGCCGGACCTGAAGGCCGAGTTCTCGCGCGAGCCCCACATCCGCGGCGTCTGCTCGATGGCGCGGACCAACCAGCCGCACTCGGCCAACAGCCAGTTCTTCATCTGCTTCGACGACGCCACCTTCCTGGATGGCCAGTACACCGTCTGGGGCGTGGTGACCGACGGCATGGACCACATCGACGCCCTGCCCAAGGGCGAGCCGCCCCGCCAGCCGGGCAAGATCGTCTCGATGAAGGTCGCCGCGGACGCGTGATATCGGCCGGGGCGGGACTGATCGCGGTCCCGCCTCCCAACGCGACCTAGGGGCGGGCCAGTTCGACGACGACCGGGTAGTGGTCTGATCCCAGCTCCGGCCCGCGTCTCACCGCGACCGTCTTCCAGCCTGACCCTGCGTAGACCTGGTCGATGGCCAGGATCGGGAAGGGCGCCGCGAACCGCAGGCGCGAGAACCGGCCGGCCGGCCAGGTGAGCAGAGCCCGTGTTCGCCGCTCCAGCCCGAACAGGTGATCCTGACGCCTCAGCGAGAACGACCACGGCGTGGAGTTGAAATCACCCGTGACGATCAGACTCTCCTTCGGGAAGGTCTCGAGAACCCTTGCCAGCCTGAGCGTCTGCTGCTGCTGCGGTCCGGCCGGAACCGGCCAGGTGTAGTGGGCGCCGACGACGGTGTAGGAACCCCGGCTGCCCCTGAAGGTGGCCCAGGCCCCCATCAGATTGGCCTTCGACACCCCGGCCTGCAGGCCGCCTTCCGCGACCGGCGCGCGCTTCGCCAGGATCATCGTCGAACAGGCGCGCGGTTCCGCGCAGGTGGTGCGGTGCGGGTACCTGTCCGCCAGAGCGCGGGCGACGCCGCCAGATCTGGCGAAGCCTTCCTGGAAGACGATGATGTCCGGGTCTTCCTGGAGTATCCATCGGGTCGTTGCCTCCGGGTCGCGATTGCGACCCCAGAGGTTGAACTGGATGACCTTCAGCGTCGGTCCATCGACGGGTCCATGCTTCTGGCCGGCTTTTGCGAGCAGCTCCGGTCCCATCAGCACCATCGCCGAGAGGCCGCCGACCAGCGCAATCCCCGGCGTCAGTCCTCCCCGGCGCCCCGCCAGCGCCCAGGCCGTTACAGCGACCAGGACACCGAGCAGAAGCCAAGGCGTGAAGTGGGTCAGGATGTCGAGCCGGTCGCTGAACCGCCCGCCCTGCGCCAGCACCAGGAGCAGGGCGCAGCCGGCCGCGAGCAGCAGGGCGCCGGCGCTGGCCAAGGCGGAAAGGAAGGCGAGGAGGGTTCTCACCCGCAGCTAGCATGCGATTCGTGCAGGCGTGGTGCAGCAGGCGCGCCGGTTCGGCGCCGCCTCATTCGCCGACGAAATAGACCATGGCCACGGGGCGGGCCGGCGCCTCTCCGACCTTCAGCAGGCCGCGCAGCACAAAGGCCTGGCTGGAGCCGTCATTGCGCGCCTGGGCCAGGGCCGCCGGATCGAAGTTTCCATTGAACAACACCTCGCCAAGCTTCGGATCGTCGCCCCTGAACGTCACCTTGCCGGTCGAGAGGCTGTAGGCCTGCGGCAGTACGCGGACGCTGACGGCATGCGCCTCGCCGCCCATCTCGTTGGTCTGGGTCGGACTGGTGACGTCGTCGAACTGCAGCAGGATGGGGCCGAATACCGAGGCGCGCTCGCCCTTCTCCCACTGCTGGAAGTCGCTGGGCGCGCCGATCCCCAGATGGGTCAGGCGATAGTTCCCGATCTGCACCGGCTGGGGGGTCATATAGAATCCCGAGGCATCGAAAGCGGCCTCATGCCGAAACCCGGGGGCGACCTCGACCGGCGCAGGCTCGACGACCGGCGCGGCGGGCTGCGCCGTCTCGGCCGGGGCCGGCGGCGGGGCGTCGGCCTTGTCGGTCTTGCGGTTGCAGGCGGCTGTGGCGGCGACGGCGCCGATGCTCAGCGCGATGATCGCGAAACGCATGAAAATCCCCGAGGTTGTCCACCCAATGTGTGGATCGCGGCTGGCGTTGTCCATCGCGCGCTTGACGAAGAGGCCGAGACGTGGAGGTTCGCCCGCCCATGCGTCTGTCCGATTTCGACTTCGACCTTCCCGAACGCCTCATCGCGCTGCGCCCCGCCAGCCCGCGCGAAAGCGCCCGACTGCTCGTCGTCCGCCCCGGCCAGGGACGCGAGGATATGGCCGTCGGCGACCTGCCATCCCTTCTCCGCGCCGGCGACGCGCTGGTTTTCAACGACACACGCGTGATCCCCGCACGGCTCGATGGACTGCGCGAGGGCCGCGGCGAGGGGGGCGGCGACGGTTCGCCGGTCCAGGTCGAGGCGACGCTGCACAGGCGCCTGGCGCCTGATCGCTGGAGCGCCTTCATGCGGCCGGGCAAGCGCCTGAAGGCCGGCGACCGGGTCCGCTTCGGCGCCGCCGGTGACGAGGATCGCGAAGGCGGGCCGCTGGACGCCACGGTTGTCGACAAGGGCGAGGGCGGCGAGGTTACGCTGGCGTTCGATCTTTCCGGGCCTGGCCTGGACCTGGCCATCAACAGCCGCGGGCACATGCCCCTGCCGCCCTACATCGCCGCCAAGCGGGGCGAGGACGAGCAGGACCGCACCGACTACCAGACCGTCTATGCGCGGGAGGACGGGTCGGTGGCGGCGCCCACCGCCGGCCTGCATTTCACCCCCGACCTGTTGGCGCGGCTGTCGTCGGCGGGCGTGTCGCAGCACTTCGTGACCCTGCATGTGGGCGCGGGCACCTTCCTGCCGGTCAAGGTCGACGACGTCGCCGACCACCGCATGCATCCCGAGTACGGCCAGGTGTCCGCCGCCACAGCCGCGGCGCTTAACGCGGTCCGTGCGGCAGGCGGCCTGATCGTCTGTGTCGGAACCACCTCGCTGCGACTACTGGAGAGTGCGACCGGGGAGGATGGCGTGGTCAGGCCCTGGGCTGACGAGACGGCGATCTTCATCACCCCCGGTTACCGATTCCGCGCCGCCGACGTGCTGATGACCAACTTCCACCTGCCGAAATCGACACTGTTCATGCTGGTCAGCGCCTTCGCCGGGCAGCAGGTCATGCGCGAGGCCTACGACCACGCCATAGCCACGGGCTACCGCTTCTATTCCTACGGGGACTCAAGCCTGCTATTCCGCGCCTGAACCCATCCCGTGTTCCCGGCGAAGGCCGGGATCCATACCCATCCCGAGCGACCGCGGATCCGCATGGACCCCGGCCTTCGCCGGGGAGACGGAATAAAATTGGCAGCCTTCCCGTTTGATCTGACCGCCACCGACGGCGCGGCCCGTACCGGGGTCCTGCGCACGCCGCGCGGCGATATCCGCACGCCGGCCTTCATGCCCGTGGGCACGGCCGGCACGGTCAAGGCCCTGACGGTCGACCAGGTGAAAGCGACCGGCGCCGACATCATCCTGGGCAACACCTATCACCTGATGCTGCGGCCGACGGCCGAGCGGGTGCAGCGGCTGGGCGGCCTACACCGCTTCATGCGCTGGGACGGGCCGATCCTCACCGACAGCGGCGGCTTCCAGGTGATGAGCCTGTCGGGGATCAGCAAGGTGACCGAGGAGGCGGTGACCTTCGCCAGCCACCTTGATGGCTCAAAGCATGTGCTGACGCCGGAGCGGTCGATCGAGATCCAGGCCGACCTGCTGGGTAGCGACATCGTCATGCAACTGGACGAATGCGTCGCCTGGCCGGCCGAGGAGGCCCGGGCCCGGCAAGGGATGGAGCTTTCGGCCCGCTGGGGCGCGCGCTCGAAAGCGGCGTTCGGAGCGCGCGACGCGCAGGCCCTCTTCGGCATCCAGCAGGGCTCGACCTTTGAAAACCTGCGCCGGGAATCGTCGGAGTGGCTGATCGAGACCGGCTTTGACGGCTACGCCCTGGGCGGGCTGGCGGTGGGAGAGGGCCACGAGGCGATGTGCGACGTGCTCGACTACGCCGCCGGCATGCTGCCCGCCGACCGGCCGCGCTACCTGATGGGGGTCGGCAAGCCGATTGACCTGGTCGAGGCGGTGGCGCGCGGTGTGGACATGTTCGACTGCGTGCTGCCGACCCGCTCGGGTCGCCATGGTCAGGCCTGGACCTGGGATGGGGCCATCAACCTGAAGAACGCCCGCTTCGCCGAGGACGATCATCCGCTCGACGAGGACAGTGACTGTCCGGCCAGCCGTGACTACTCGAAGGCCTATCTGCACCACCTGGTGCGATCCAACGAGATTCTCGGCCAGGTTCTGCTGTCATGGCACAACATCGCCTTCTTCCAGGCCCTGACCGCCGCCATGCGCGCGGCGATATCCGCCGGGACTTTCGAAGCTTTCAGGCGGGAGTTCCGGGCAAGGCACGTGAAGTAGGGGCTTCTTCGCGAGGCTCAGTCGTTCCTCAACACCGTGCGCCGCTATCGAGGGACAGCTATCGGATGCGCCGGAAGCCGTCCCCTACTTGATCGGGTACCTCGGTCCCTTGCGCGGCGGTTCCTTGGGCAGGACCGACTTCAGGTGGCTGGGCGTGGCCGGCGGATTGCAGCCGCGTGACTCGCCCAGACCCTTCAGGTAGCCGCGGCGTATGCCGCCGGCGGTGATCGCCGCCCGCACCAGCCGGTCGTGCTGTTCGGCGCCCGACAGACGGCGCACCCAGCCGCGCAGAGGAATCAGGTCCTGGGCCGCCCCGGCGACGAACCCGAGCGCGGTGTCCTGCGCGGCGTCGCGGCCCTTGTCGATCAGGTCCCGGTCGTCTTCCGAGGCCGGGTCGTCTATGTCGGCCCCCAGCGCAACGTACAAAGGCCGCACCTGGGCGATGATCCCGGCGCAGGTCGCCGGATCGGGTCGCTTGTAGGGATCCTCGAGCGCGTCGAGCAGCACCTGCGGGATCTTGGTTCGCAGCATGTTCAGGTCGCGCGCCGGCGCGCTGACGGCGCCTGCGACGCTGCCCTTGTTGACCTGGTCGGTGGTCTGGACACGGCCGGGAGGCGGTGAACTGCCGACGCTGGCGCAGGCCGTCAGGGACAGGCAGGCGAGGGCAGTGAGAAGGGTACGCATAAGGACAGCATAATCATGCGCCGGACCTTGCGGAAAGGCGTCACAGCGGGTTGCCGCGCCGGATCGTCGCCACTATGGTCCGCGCCGCTTCGAACCGGCTCAGCCGCTGCTTCGCGAGCGGGCCGGTAGCTCAGTGGTAGAGCATTCGACTTTTAATCGAATGGTCGTGGGTTCGACCCCCACCCGGCCTACCAATTTCCCCAACTCTCACAAAGGTTCGTTGGGGCGGACAGATCTCTCGTTAGACCCGCTAGGTGTCGGCCCGTTAGACTTCTGTTCCTGATACCTTCTTGACCAAGCCGCGCTTGGCCTGGGCATTCCACGCAACCTGGTTGTCCCGTGGCAGGTAGACAGACAGGATGCGCTCTACGGAATTGATTGAGTGACCCGTTATCGACGCGATCTCGGGGGCCGTGCAGCCGGCGCGAGCAAGCTGGACCACGCAGCTGTGCCGAAGGGCCCGCAGGGTGAGATCTCGGCCGCCGGTCGCCTTTCTCAGCGCGATGAATACGTGGCCGAGGCGCTGTTCACCGAAGGGCCTCCCAGTGGCCGTATCGCGAAAGAGATACAGGCTCTCGGTAGAGCGGCCCTCGTCGAGCAAGGCGCGAAGCTCAGGAGAGACCGGGATGGTGACGTACTGGCCGGTCTTTGACTGGCGAAAGCGAAAGACCCCGTCCGTATACTCGGCGCCGTAGCGAAAGTGCCGAACGTCGGTAATGCGTTGCCCTATCTCCCATTGGGTGCGGATGATGGCGGCGATAAAGCGTTGACCAGCGGCAATGGCTCTCGAGGCGTAGAACTCCACGTCCGCCTCTTCCCAGATCGCGACCTTCGATTTCGGCGCGTCGACCTTGATCCTTTCTGCGGGGTTTTTCGCGATCCAGCCTAGATCGAGCGCGTGATCCAGCATCATCTTCAGGACGATCTTGATGTGTCGGCGTGTGGTTGGCCTGTCGTCGTATGCTGCCAGGAACGTCTCGATACGACTCTTGTCTATGGTCGAGACGAGCGGCGCGCCCAGCAGGCCGGACCAGTCCTCGACGAGACCTGCGTGGTAGCAATAGCCTTGCTGCGTCCTTGGTTTGGTGGCTTTGAAGCGCTGTGTCACCTGCCACGACCGGTTCAGAGAGACGAGGTCGCGCCGGGTCGGACTGGTGGTCTTGCCAGCGCGGGCTGATATCAGATCGGCATAGAGCTTGGCCGCATCCCGGCGGATGCGGCCAATTTCGACGGCATCATCCAGACCGCCGCTCCGATGTCCCTCAACCGGGAGCCGTATCAGGGATGGCCAGGTTGCCGGGCGCAGCCTCGCAGGCACTTGAAAGAAGACGCGGACGGCTCCTTTAGCGCTAGTTCGGAGCGTGACGTACTTGCCTAGATCGATACGAACGGAGGGCATCAGCGGTGACTTCAGGGTCGTTGGTGGGAGGAGCGTCGAGCGGAGAGAGATCGAGGGCGGTGAGGACGGCGTCTCTGGAGAAGAGACATTCGCGACCCCTGTCGATGTACTGCGGCATCAGCCCCAGTTTGATGCGTCGCCAGAGTGTGCCTTTGGAGAAGCGAGCCAGATCGCAGACTTCCGATGAAGTCATGCGCATCGGTAGGCGCTCGATCAGTGGGCTACTCATGTGCACCGCCGGACAGCCACCAACTCCATGCGGTCGACGCCATGACCTGAAGCTTTCAGCGCCTTGGACGCCAAGGCCCTAAGCTGTTCCGGGACTGCTTCGGGGAAGGTGTTTTGATCGAAAACAGACATGTGGATCCCTGGCGCCGGCCTCAGGGCGGGCGCAGAAGCTTGCGGCGGCAGCGGGTGCTGTGCCGTTGTTTGTGAGTTGTCATTTGATCTGATCTGGTTTTGTCCAAGAGACCGTGGTCGGTTCTCTTGGGCGGCGATTGGCCTGCCCCTTCGGGGTGATCCATTTTCAATGTTAGTGCACGGCGGTCTCCAGCGCCATGTTTGGGGTGGGCGAGCGCGCGCCCTCAACGGCTGGCGCGCTCGCCCACGGCACGATGCCGCCGCTTCGAGGGATGAAGGACTCAGGCGCTGGGGGTCGGTAATTGAGGGAGCTGTGGGGGCGCACGCCGTTGTAGTGCTGCCGCCAGGCCTCGATCAGGATCTGGGCCTCGGGCAGGCTGAAGAAGATCTCGCCGTCGAGCAGTTCGTCGCGGAGCTTGCTGTTGAAGCTCTCGCAGTAGCCGTTCTCCCAAGGACTGCCAGGCGCGATGTAGGCGGTCTGAGAGCCGACCGCGGCCATCCATTCGCGCAAGACGATAGCGATAAACTCCGGGCCGTTGTCTGACCGAACATAGGCTGGGGGCCCGCGTATGATCATCACATCGGCCAGGGTCTCCAACACGTCGGTGGCGTTGAGCCGTCGCTTCACCCTGATGGCCAGGGCCTCGTGGGTGAACTCGTCGATCAGACACAGCATCCGGAACTTGCGTCCATCATGGGTCCGGTCCTCGACGAAGTCGTAGGACCAGACATGGTTGGGTCGCTCGGCGCGCAGGCGCACGCATGAGCCGTCGTTCAGCCACAGGCGGCCGCGCTTTGGTTGTTTCTGTGGGACCTTCAGCCCCTCCCGTCGCCAGATCCGCTGGACCCGCTTGGCGTTCACCGCCCAGCCGGCATGGCGCAGCAGGGCCGTGACCCGCCGGTAGCCGTAGCGACCGTAGGTCTTGGCCAGCTCGATGATGTCGGCGGTCAGCGCCGCCTCGTCATCGCGCCCTCGGGCGGGCTTGCGCTGGGTGGACCGGTGCTGGCCCAGAGCCGCGCAGGCCCGCCTTTCAGAAATCTTCAGTTCAGATCGGACCTTGTCCACACAGGCCCGGCGACGGGCGGGGCTTAGAAGTTTCCCCGGGCGGCCTCGGTCAGGATCAGCTTGTCCAGCGTCAGGTCCGACACGGCCCGACGCAGCCGGGTGTTCTCCAGCTCTAACGCCTTCAGCCGTTTGACCTGATCGTTCTTCATGCCGCCGTACTCCGCCCTCCAGCGGAAATACGTTGTCTCCGTCACCGCGATCGTCTTCACCGCCTCGGCGATCGACTTGCCCTGACCGGTCAGGACATCAACCTGCCGCAGCTTGGCGACGATCTCTTCGGGCTTGTGGCGCTTCCTTGCCATCGTTCCATCCATCCAAAATGGTCATCGGACCAACATAAGGGATGGACCACTTCAAGGGGGTCAGACCAATCTTTCCGAAGACATTCTGGACGTGGATGATCTCGCGACCGATGGCGAGCGTGCCGCCAAGCTTGTCCTTGAGATACGGCGCAGCCGATAAATGATCGGCGTGAGCGTGCGTTTCCAGCAGCCAAGCTACCGACAGCTTCTCGGCCTGCACATAGGCGATGATGGCATCCGCCGACGCGAACGAAGTGCGACCCGCTGCAGGGTCGTAATCAAGCACGCTGTCCACGACGGCCGCTTCGCGGGTCGCTGGATCGTGGACGACATAGCTGACGGTGTTGGTGGGCTCGTCGAAGAAGCTCTTCACGACGGGGCGCTGACCGGAGCCGTCATGCGCGTCGCCGATGATAGCGGCTGCTTGCTCCAGATGGGGATCGCTCATGAGGTGCTCCGACTCAGAATTTCACAATTACAATATGTGTGTAATCGTGTATCTGAGTTGCGTCAATCCAATTGGGATGCCAACCAGCAATGATGACTGACTCGAATCTTCCCCCTGCAGCGTCCCTCCAGCGTCCCCTTCGCATTGGTGACGCCGCGCCTGGGTTTCAGGCGCGCTCGACACTCGGCGAGGTTCGGCTGTCGGACTATCGCGGAAAGTGGCTGGTGTTCTTCTCGCACCCGGCTGATTTCACGCCGGTCTGCACGAGCGAATTCGTCAGCATCACGAGGGCTGCAGAAGCCTTTGCCGCGTTAGACTGCGGATTGCTGGGGCTGTCGGTAGACAGCCTCTATTCGCATCTCGCCTGGGTTCGTGCGATCCGACAGAAGTTCGCCGTCACCATCCCGTTTCCTATCGTCGAGGATCCGTCCATGGCGATCGGCCGCGCCTATGGGATGATTGAGCCGCATTCGGACGATTCATCGGCGGTGCGGGCCACCTACTTTATTGATCCCGAAGGCGTGATCCGGGCGATGACGTGGTATCCCCTGAATGTCGGGCGCTCAGTCGACGAAATGCTCCGTCTGGTCGCTGCGCTCAAGCGAACGGCTGCTGACGATGTGTTGGCACCCGAAGGCTGGCATCCGGGCGATGACCTGCTTGTCACTCCGCCGCAGGATCAACACGCCGTGCTGGCCGGAGACGACGAACACTGGTTCTATCAGACGACGGCGGACGCGAAGTGACGCTGTATTCCTCTCGGTCTGCAGCAGATGTCGCCGCTGAGCGCCTCAAGATTTACGCCCAGCCGCAGCGGCTGATGATCCTGTCGCGGCTGATCGATGGCGAACACACCGTGAGCGAGATCGATGAGGCGACCGGAATCGGCCAGCCTGCGCTCAGCCAGCAGCTCGCCGAACTACGGCGTGCAGATATCGTGAAGACGCGTCGCGCCTCAAAGCAGGTTTACTATCGGCTCGCTGACGAGAACGTGATGGTTTGCGTCAAAGGCATCGAGGCGATGTTTGGTGGTGATGGCAACGCAGCGGGTGCGCTATCGCTTGCTCTGGTTGGTGCAAACCCTGTTCGGCGGGTCTCCCGACCGAAGGGTGCAGCAGCCTTCGCACGGGTGGGGTAGCATGGTCGTCAGGGCTATCGAGAATTCGGCACGCGCGTTAGTCTGTTTGCCACCGAAACAGACAACGGAGTGACGGTATTTTCAGACCGCATCTATGGTGTGGTCTAAGCCTTCCTAGCCGCCAAAAAAGCGACGAACGGGGCGAAAGGTAGCGATTGATCTGGAAATGCGAGTGTCTGGGAGGGACGTAAAAATCCCAATGAAATCAACAGCCCGACTTTTTGACGGCATGTGCAGCCGCATTCGAAAACTGAAAAAATATTTTGATTAGGAAAATCAAGCAGTTATGGTGTCGGCGCACAATCGAGTGGGAATGATCCCGCTCGTCTTTCTCCCCAGTCCGCAGACCGCCCCATGATCCGCCTCGACAACATCACCAAGCAGAACGGCCACCAGCTCCTGTTCATCGAGGCGTCGATGGGCGTGCAGAAGGGCGAGAAGGTCGGGCTTGTCGGACCGAACGGCGCCGGCAAGACGACGATCTTCCGTATGATCACCGGCCGGGAGGAGCCCGACGACGGCCTGGTCGTGATCGATCCGGGCATGACGATCGGCTACTTCAGCCAGGACGTCGGCGAGATGTCGGGTCAGAGCGCGGTCGCCGCGGTGATGGACGGCGTCGGTCCGGTCAGCGCGCTGGCCGCCGAGATGGCCAGCCTTGAGGCGGCGATGGTCGATCCCGACCAGGCCGACCGGCTGGACGCCAATATGGATCGCTACGGCGAGGTGCTGGAGCGGTTCCAGGAGCTGGACGGCTATGCGCTGGAGGCCCGGGCGCGCGAGGTGCTGGCCGGGCTGAGTTTCAGCCAGGAGCGCATGGACGGCGACGTTGGCTTGCTGTCCGGTGGCTGGAAGATGCGCGTGGCGCTGGCCCGCATCCTGCTGATGCGGCCCGACGGCATGCTGCTGGACGAACCCAGCAACCACCTCGACCTCGAAAGCCTGATCTGGCTCGAGACCTTCCTGAAGAGCTACGACGGCGCGCTGCTGATGACCTCGCACGACCGCGCCTTCATGAATCGCATCATCGGCAAGGTGGTGGAGATCGACGCTGGCCAGCTGATCTCCTACTCGGGCGATCTCGACTTCTACGACCAGCAACGCGCCCTCGGCGAGGCGCAGCGCCAGGCGCAGTACGAACGCCAGCAGGCCATGCTGGCCAAGGAAATCAAGTTCATCGAGAAGTTCAAGGCGCGCGCCTCGCACGCTGCCCAGGTCCAGAGCCGGGTCAAGAAGCTCGACAAGATCGAGCGCGTCGAGGCCCCGCGCCGTCGCCAGTCGGTCCAGTTCGAGTTCAGGAGCCCGCCGCGCTCGGGCGACGACGTGATCAGCCTGCGTAAGGTCCACAAGGGCTACGGCGACCAGCCGATCTACGAGGACTTCGATTTCCTCGTGCGTCGCAGGGAGCGCTGGTGCGTGCTCGGCGCAAACGGGGCCGGCAAGTCGACACTGCTCAAGCTGGTGGCCGGCGCCACGACGCCCGACCAGGGCGCGGTCAACATCGGCGCCAGCGTCCGGATGGGCTACTTCGCCCAGCACTCCATGGATCTGCTGGACGGCGAGGAGACCATCTTCGAGTCCCTGGAGAGCGCGTTCCCCCAGGCTGGACAGGGCGCGCTGCGCACCCTGGCTGGGTGCTTCGGCTTCTCTGGCGATGATGTTGAAAAGCCTTGCCGCGTCCTGTCCGGCGGCGAGAAGGCGCGTCTGGTCATGGCCAGAATGTTGTTCGACCCGCCGAACCTTCTGGTGCTCGACGAGCCGACCAACCACCTCGACATGGTGACCAAGGAGATGCTGGTCGCGGCCCTGGCGGATTTCGAGGGCACGATGCTGTTCGTCTCGCACGACCGCCATTTCCTGGCGGCCCTTTCGAACCGCGTGCTGGAGCTGACGCCCGAGGGGGCCCATCAGTACGGCGGCGGCTATACGGAGTACGTCGCCCGCACCGGCCAGGAAGCGCCGGGTCTGCACCCGGGCGGGTAGGGCGTCATCCTCCGGCACCGCCATAGGGCGGTCGAAGAAAGCGTCCTCACCGATGACGCAGAGGGTCAGGTTGCGGCGTCCGGCGCTATTCCCGCGTGTCGAAGCCCACTAGGGTCGGAGCGGTTCACCTCTGGCTGGAGTATCCCCATGCGGTTGTCGCGGCGCGATTTCGGACTTGGCCTTGTGGCGACGGCCGCGTTGGCCCCGGCCGCGCGGGCGGCGACGCCCGCAGCGGCCCTTGACCAGCAGCTGACCGCCTATCTCGATCAGGCCTTCGAGCAGGAGCTGGCGATGGAGCCGGAGCGGCTCACGCGTCTGGGCCGCAAGACGCTGAACGACCAGCTCACCGACCGTTCCGACGCCGCCCGCCTGCGCAGGCTCGCCTGGCGCCGCGAGAGCGTGGCGGAGATGAAGCGCCGGTTCGACCCGTCGAAGCTTGGTGAGGACGCCCGAACCTCCTGGGACATGTGGGCCCTGGAACTTGAGCGCGAGGAGGACGAGTACCGCTGGCGGGGGCACGTCTTCGTCTTCGGCCGCAACGGGGCGCACACTGCGCTGCCCGGCTTCATGATCAACACCCACAGGGTGGACAGCCTTGCGGACATGGAGGCCTACATCGCCCGCGTCGCGGCGATCGGCCCGACGCTGGATGTGGAACTCAAGCGCGCTCAGCAGGCCGCCGCGGCCGGGGTGCGGATGCCGCGCTTTGCCTATGACCAGTCCATGGAAGAAGTCCGGCGCCTGGGCGTCGGGGCGCCGTTCGACGATGGGCCGGACGCCGCCCTGTTCGCGGACGCCAGGAGCAAGATCGCCGCGTTGCGCAAGGCGGGGGCGGTCGACGACGCCAAGGCTGCGCGCCTGACGAACGCTGTCGTCGAAGCCATGACCACGAAGATGAAGCCGGCCTATGGCCGGCTGGGCGCCTGGCTGGCCGCCGACCGCGAGAAAGCCTCCGCCGAGCCTCAGGGGGCGGGCGCCCTGCCGGACGGCGCGGCCTTCTACAACGCCATGCTGCGACTGCAGACGACAACGGACATGACCGCCGAAGAGATCCACGCGCTGGGCCTGGCCGAAGTCACGCGGATCCGGGCCGAGATGGAGACACTCAAGGGCAAGATCGGCTTTTCCGGCACGCTGGAAGCGTTCTTCGTCTTCATGCGCACCGACGACCGCTTCTACGTGTCCGACGATGACGCCGGCCGGGCCCGTTACCTCAAGCTCGCCGAGGACCATCTGGCGGTGATGAAGGCCAGACTGCCTCAGTATTTCGGACGCGTGCCCAGGTCGAAGCTGGTCGTGAAGGCGGTCGAGGCCTATCGCGCCGAGCCGGGGGGAGCGGCCCATTACAACTCCGGCTCTCTGACAGCGGGACGCCCGGGCGTCTTCTACGTCCATCTGGCCGACGTCCGCGCCACCCCGACCTACGAGATCGAGGGCACGGCCTACCATGAAGGCTGGCCGGGCCATCACATGCAGATCTCGCTGGCCCAGGAGATGACCGGCCTGCCGGTCTTCCGCACCCAGACCGGCTACGGCGCCTATGCCGAAGGCTGGGGGCTGTATGTCGAGCGGCTGGCCATGGAGATCGGCCTCTACGAGGACCAGTACAGCGACTTCGGCCAGCTCGGACGCGAGATCTGGCGGGCCATCCGGCTGGTCGTCGATACGGGCATTCACGCCAAGGGCTGGAGCGAGGCGCAGGCCCTTGCCTTCTACACCGCCAACTCCCCGCAACCGGTGGCCAAGATCCGGTCCGAGATCCGCAGGTACTTCGTCATGCCGGGACAGGCGACGTCCTACAAGGTCGGCATGCAGAAGATCCTGGCCCTGCGCGCGCAGGCGAGACAGGCCCTCGGCTCGCGTTTCGACCTGCGGGCCTTCCACGATGTGGTGCTTGGAGCCGGGTCGCTACCGCTGCCGGTGCTGCAGGCCCGGGTAGACCGGTGGGTGGCCGGGCAGCTGGCCTGAAGCCACTCGCGGGGCGATTGGCGCGCGCGGCTCTGAACGCCACGCGCGCCGGCCAGGCTAGAACTCGCCCTTCAGCGTTACGCCCCAGGTGCGTTCGTCACCGGGTTGGCCGACGATCAGGCCGGTGTTGCCCGGGCCGAGCGCCAGCTGCTCGAAATACTCCTCGTCGAACGCGTTCCGGACCCAGCCGAAGATGTCGAAACCTTCGTCCGTGCGGAAGCCGGCCCGGAAGTTGGCCAGCGAGTAGCCCTCGACGTTGGTATAGATCGACGGCGAGGCGTTCGAGGAGAAGTCGGAGCGATAGCTGGCCTCGAAGCCGACGTAGGCGGAGCCCTCCCTACCGAGGAAGGCGGTCGGCCGGCTGGCCTCCGCGCCGTAGGAAATGGCCCACTTCGAGACGCCGGGCAGGCGACCGCCCGAGATATCGCAGTTGGCGGGGCTGAGCCCCCCCGGCGTGCCGGGGGCGGACGGCGTCTGGCCGGCGCCGACCGTCGTGCCGCCCGAAAGTTCAGGCGGGCAGGGGGCGTCGTCGAACTTCACATACGTGGCGTCGGTGTAGGCGCCGTTGACATAGGCCGTCAGCCATCCATTCGGTCGGACGGAGAAGTCGAATTCCGCGCCCTGGCTGCGGACCTGCTCGGCGTTGGCCAGATAGCCGCGCAGCACGCCGAACTGGCCGTTGGTGACCGTGGCCTGGAAGTCGTCGATGTTGGTCCGGAAGATCGAGAGGTTGAGGATGGCGCGGCCGTTCCAGAACTCGGTCTTCAAACCACCCTCGAGGTGGGTCACGTCTTCCGGCTTGATGGTGCCGGCCGACAGGATCGGGTTTCCGGCGGCGTCGGTCGGCAGGCCGTTCTGATTGACCCCGCCGGTCTTGAAGGTCTTGGCGACGGTGGCGTAGGCCAGGACATCCGGCGTGACCTTGTAGGTCGCGGTCAGGTCATAGCTGAAGTTGGTGTCGCTGAACTCCGGCGCGCTCAGCTGCGGCGCCAGGATTCCCCGCTGGGCGACCTTGATCGGATCGGTCTGCCCGAACAGCACCGGGGCGCCCAGTCCGTCGAAGACCTTCCGCTCGTAGAAGCCTTCCTTCTTGTCGTAGTTGATCCGGATGCCGGGCTGGATGGTGAAGGCGTCGGTCAGCTTCCAGCTGAGCTGCCCATAGAGGGCAGCGCTGGTGTTCTTCAGATACTGGGTGTTGAGCGCGGTCAGACCGTTGAGGACCGCCGGGTTGCTGGCCAGCGCGCCGGTGAGGCTCCAGCGACTGGCGTTGGCGCCGTTCTGCTCGATGCCCTGGGTGTCGATCCGCTGATAGAAGCCGAACGCCCCGATTACGAAGTCGAGGCGGTCTCCCTCATAGGCGTAACGCAGCTCCTGGCTGTACTGGTCCTGCTGGGACGGGTTGTTCGACTTCGACACGATCGAAAGGCCGGTGAAGTCGCGATCGTTCTCCGGCTTCCAGTCCCAGAAACGCCAGGCCGAAACCGAAGTCAGCACGCCCGGACCGACATTCCAGACCACGCGCGCCGAAGCGCCGCCGATCGTGTTGCCGGCATTGAGATTGGCGTCGACGTCCGTCACCCGGTCAAAGGGGTTGGTGCTCGGAACGGCGTAGCCCTGAGCGGCCGCCAGGGCCGCGAACTGACGGGCGAGAGGGCGCTGGGTCGCGCCGGTCCGCACGTAGATCTGGGCGCAGCATTCCGGGTTCTGGTCGCTGTAGTCCGCGCTCAGCGTGATGCGCAGGGCCTCGCTGGGACGCAGCAGCAGCTGGGCGCGGATGCCCAGGTTGTCTTGCGAATTGATCCAGTCGCCGGTCCTGACGTTGTAGATCGTGCCGTTGCGGCTCGTTGACGACACCGCCAGCCTGACCGCGATGGTCTCGGTCAGAGGCCCGGACACGACGCCCTTGGCCTGCCGGAACCCGAGGTTGCCGACGGTCAGCTCGGCCTTGCCTTCGAAATCGAAGGTCGGCTGGTTTGTGGTGATGTTGACCGCCCCGGCGGTGGTGTTCTTGCCGTATAGCGTGCCCTGCGGGCCACGCAGGATTTCCACCTGGTTGATGTCGAGGAAGTCGAACGTCGCCGAGGCGGCGCGGGCGTAATTGACGTCGTCGACATAGATGCCGACACCCTGTTCAAAGCCGTCGCTGGTGAGGCCGAACGGGACGCCGATGCCGCGGATGTTGACCGTCGTGTTCCGCGGATTGGAGGAATAGTACTGGAAGGTCGGTGTCAGCTGCTGCAGCCGGCCGACCGTGAAGACGCCTGCGTTCTCGACCGCCGCGGCGCTGAGCACGGTGATGGCCACCGGCACTTCCTGCACGCTCTCGGTGCGACGCCGCGCCGTCACGACGAGCGTATCGACGGTGGAGTCCGCCTCGACGGCGGCCGTCGTCGCCGCCGCAACCTCGGTTTCTGCGAACGCGGCCGTGGCGGCGCCGCAGAGCAGGGCGGCCAGCAGACCGCGTTGAATGACCTTGTTCACCTGGCTATCCTTGGCGCTTCCTGATTGGAGAGTCCTCTATAGCCATTAAAGCCCATCTGCGAGATAGGAATTAAGTGAAGGGGCTTGCAGGTTTTCTGTGGCGGCCTGGCCGGACGTTGGCCGCGACTGGCCGCCGGCCGCCGGATCGGCTACCCCCGGACTCATGACGGCGAAGAAGGCTCCAGCCTCGGCCCGGCGACTGTCGGCGGCCAACCTCGAGGCGCTCGGCGCGGACAGCCTCGCCGCGCTCCTGCTTGAACTCAGCGACAGCCAGCCGGCGCTCAAGCGGCGCCTGCGCATGGAACTGGCGGCGCGGGTCGGGGCGCCGCATCTGGCCGAGGAGATCGACAAGCGGCTCGCCATGATCGGCGGCAGCAAGGCCAAGGTCTCCTGGCGCAAGCGGCCGGAACTGATCCTCGACCTGCATGTGCTTCGCCGGATGATCGCCGGGCGACTGGCCGATCTGGACGCCGGCCTTGCGATGCGGCGGCTGTGGACCTTCCTCGACCTCGCCGACGGCCTGTCCCTGCGGGTCAAGGACCCCAAGGGTGAGCTGGCGGAGGTCTTCGTGGCGGCGGCCGAGGACATGGCGGTGCTGGCCACGCGCGCGCCGGCCGATATCGCCCTGGCCGGCGAGGTGGCCGACATGCTGTTCCGGGGCTCGGCGTCCTGGGCCGAGCGGATCGGGTCGGCGCTGAAGGGGTTCGGACAGGCGTTCGGCGCCGCCGTGCAGGCCGAGCTCAAGACCCGTATCGCCGCCCGCCCGGCCTTCAAGCCCTCCGTCCGGGTGCTGCGGGCCGTGGCCGACGCGGCCGGCGACGTTGACGCCTTTCTCGAAACCGTACCCTCGACGGTGCGCCATGATCCGGGCACGGCGGCGGCTGTCGGGCGGCGGCTACTGGACGCCGACCGGATCGAGGAGGCCCTGGCCACTCTGCAGGCGGCCGATCCGCGCAATCGCGCCCGGGCCCTCGACGGCCGCGCCGATCCGGCCGCCGAGCCATGGTACGAGGCCTGGATCGAGGTGCTGGAAAAGTCCGGCGAGACCACGGCGGCTCACGAGGAGCGCTGGGCGGCCTTCGAGCGGACCCTGTCGGCGGATCAGCTGCGCCGGTTCCTCAAGGTCCTGCCGGACTTCGACGACATCGAGGCCAGCGACCGGGCTTTCGAGGTCGCCGCCCGCTATCCTGTGTTCGCCGAGGGGCTGGCCTTCCTGATGGCCTGGCCGGCGCTTGCCGAGGCGGCGGCCATGGTGATGGCGCGGCGAGACGAGGCGGCTGGCGATCCCGGGCTTCTGGCGGAATGGTCGGCCCGACTGGACGCCCGGTATCCGCGCGCCGCGCTGATCCTGCTGCGGGCGGCCATAGCTGTCCTGTGGGCCCGCCCCGCGACGCGAGCGGACGCCGAGCCGCTGGCGGACGAGGCAGAGGCCCTGGCTCGCAGGATCGGCGACCTGGACGGTCTGGAAAGCCACGAAGCCTTCGTCACCCGCCTGACCGCCCGGCGACAGTTTCCGTCCCGCCGCTAACTTTCGCGCTGACCCCGATACAAACCGAACGGCCGATGCTAGTGCGGGGTCATGGCCAGCCTCCAGAACACGCCCCTTCTGACCCTGACCCTGACGGTCGACTTCCGCGGTATGACCACGATCGGCGAGACGCCGGCGGGATTGCGCCGGATCGCGCCGGTGACGGGCGGAACCTTCACCGGCGACCGGCTGAGCGGGACGGTCATCGGCGGCGCCGACTGGGTGATCAACCGAGCCGACGGCGTGATGGTCATCGACGTGCGCCTGACCCTGAAGACCGATGACGGCGCGCTGGTCTACCTGACCTATCAGGGCCGCTTCCTCGCCGAGCCGGAGGTCATGGCGCGGTTCGCCAAGGGGGCGGTGCTCGACCCATCGGAGTACTCCCTGGCCGTCGTCGCGCGCTTCGAGAGCGGCGATGCGCGCTATCGCTGGCTCAATGACGCCATCGTCGTGGCTACGGGCGAGCAGACGGCGTCGGGCCCGGTCTATTCCCTGTTCACCATCGGCTGAGGCGCCCATGACCCGGACCGTAACCCTTCACGGCATCAAGGCCTGCGACACCATGAAGAAGGCCCGCGTCTGGCTGGACGGGCAGGGCGTCGCCTACGCCTTCCATGACTACAAGACCGTCGGGATTGACGCGGCGACGCTGAAGGCCTGGGCCGGAAAGGTCGGCTGGGAGGTGCTGCTGAACCGTTCCGGCACGACGTTCCGGTCGCTCCCGGACGCCGACAAGCAGGGGATTGACGAGGGCAGGGCCATCGCCCTGATGGTCGCCCAGCCCTCGATGATCAAGCGGCCGGTGCTGGATGCGGATGGCGTCCTGGTGGTGGGATTTAAGCCCGATCAGTACGCGGCGGCGTTCGCCTGAGACCACGCCGGACGCTGGCTATCGGCAGCCGGTCCCGCGTTACGAACATTTCATCCGGGAAAACGCATCCATAGGCGATGCTCCCTGCCTCTATCTGTCAGAAGGCGGACGCAACGACGCTCCGCCCGGACATCGAGGACACAAGACCCATGAAAGACCTAATCCCGCTGTTTGGGGTCATCATGCCCTTCCTGATGATCATCGCGATCATCGTCATGCCCGCCTGGTTCAAGAGCAAGGAGCGCCGCGAGATGCAGGCGACGCTGCGAGCAGCCATCGAGAAGGGCCAGGCGGTGCCGACCGAGATTATCGACGCCATGACCCGGAACGTGAAGGTCGCGCCGACCGCGCTCAGCGATATCCGCACCGGCGTGATCTGGATCGCCGTGGGCCTGGGTGTCTGCCTGTTCGGTTTCATGATCGGCTTCGAGGACGCTGACGCCTTCCATCCCATGCTGGCCCTGGGCGGTATTCCGATCATCATCGGCGCGGCCTACGTGGTCCTCAGCTTCTTCAACCCGAACAAGACGAAGCAACCCTGATCGCTCGATCGGCTTGAAGGGGAGCGCAAGCACATGGCCGGGGCACGACCACCCGCCAGTCTTCACGATGTCGAGCTCGCTGCACTGGCGGCCGTTGGCGATCGACCGGCCTTCGGCGAACTGGTTCGCCGGCATGGCTCGGCCGTGCGGGGACTGCTGCGCCGGATGGGCGCGGAAGCCTCCGTCGCCGACGACATCGCCCAGGACGCCTTCCTCGCCGCCTTCGAGCGGATCGCGGAATATCGGGGCGAGGGCGCCTTCTCGGGCTGGGTCCGCAAGATCGCGGCCCGGCTGTACGTCCGGCGCTGGAAGAAGGAAGCCCGCTTCGACCTCGAGGCGGAAGCCGCTGACGAGGGCCATGGCGGCGAGAGCGTTGTCGCCTCGCGCATCGACCTCGACGAGGCCATGAAGGCCCTGTCGCCGGCCGAACGCCTGTGCGTTTCGCTCTGTTACGGGGCCGGCGTTTCTCACGTCGAGGCTGCGGAGGCCATGAACCTGCCACTTGGAACGGTGAAATCACATGTCAAACGTGGTCTGGATAAACTCCGGCTACGACTGGCGCCTGCGACAGGCGCGGAAGCCGGGCTGGCGGGGGGCGTGGGTCATGTCTGACCTGGATTTCGAAATGAAGCTGGACCGGCTCTTCAACGAGCCGCCGGCCATGCCTGACAGCGAAGCCTTCGCCCGTCTTGTGGAGATGCGGCTCGATCGCGGATGGACGGTACGGCAGCTGGCGCTGGGCGCCGCCGGACTGGTCGCCGGCCTGATCGGGGTAGCCCAGGTGCTGGGTTCGCGCATGGTGCTCGAGACGGCCGCCGCCGCCATCGGTCGGCAGGCCGAGGCGCTGGGCGGGTCCCTCCTGAGCCTCCTGGACGTCGGCGAGGCCGCCTCGGCGCTGCCCTACGGCGGACAGGTGATCTGGATGGGCGCGGCGCTGGGTGTTATGGCGCTCGCCTTCGCCGTCACCCGGGCGGTCGAGGAGCTCAAGTAACCCGAAGGGGGACGCCGCCCTGTCCGCACACCGCCAGGACCCCGTGCGCCGGCTCGCCGCGCCGGACATCGCCGCCCGCAAGGGCGGCGATCCGATCGTCTGCCTGACCGCCTACACAGCGCCGGTCGCCGCTATCCTCGATGATGTGTGCGACCTGCTGCTGGTCGGGGACTCGCTCGGCATGGTGGTCCACGGCCTGCCCAACACCGTCGGCGTCACGCTGGAGATGATGATCCTGCACGGCCAGGCGGTGATGCGCGGCTCGCGCAAGGCCATGGTCGTGGTCGACATGCCGTTCGGCTCCTACGAGGGCGAGCCGAGCGTGGCCTACGACAACGCCGCCCGGATCATGAAGGAGACCGGCTGCCAGGCGGTGAAGGTCGAGAGTGGCTCGACCGTGCCGGCCACCATCGACTATCTGGTCAAGCGGGGCATCCCGGTGATGGGCCACGTCGGCCTGCGGCCCCAGGCCGTGCTGGTCGACGGCGGCTTCAAGGCCAAGGGCCGCACCGAAGCCGAGCGCGAGCGCATCCTGGCCGAGGCCCGCGCCACCGCCGACGCCGGGGCCTTCGCCGTGGTGGTTGAAGGCGTCGCCGAGCCGCTGGCCCGCGACATCACCGCAGCCATCGCCGCACCGACCATCGGCATCGGGGCCAGCGCCGGCTGCGACGGCCAGATCCTGGTCACCGACGACATGCTGGGCCTGTTCGACTGGACACCGAAGTTTGTGCGCCGCTACGCCGATCTCAAAAGCGAGATCGCCGCCGCCGCCGCGTCCTACGCCGCCGATGTGCGGGCGCGAACCTTCCCCGGCGAGGCCGAAACCTACTTCTCGAAGAAGCCCTGACATCCAGCCCTCGCGCCGCGTTGCAGCGGCGCGGCTGACCCTATAGGTTCCCGGCGTTATCGCCGGAATTCGGAGCGTCTGTACGTGGTCGATGTATTTGAAGAGGTCGAGGAGCAAATCCGGGCCGAGCGCTACAAGGCGCTGGGGCTGAAGCTGCTCCCCTGGGCCATCGGCGCGGGCGTCGCGGCGGTGATCTTCGCGGGCGGCCTCTGGGGCTGGGACGCCTGGAGCACGAGCCAGGGCGACAAGGCCGCCAAGACCTACATCGAGGCGATGAAGGCGCGCGAACAGGGCGACGAGACCAAGGCCTTCACCCTGCTGGGCGAAGTGGCCAAGGCCCCGGTGAAGGGTTACCCGGTCATGGCCCTCATGTCGCAGGCCGGCATGCGCCTGAACGCCGGCAAGACCGACGAGGCCGTGGCCCTGCTGGACCAGGCCGCCAAGGTCGCCAATGACCCGGTGCTGGCCGACCTGGCCCGCCTCAAATCCGCCTTGGCCCTTCTCGATACCGCTCCCTACAAGGATCTGGAGGCGAGGCTGACCCCCCTGATGGAAGAGAAGCGGCCCTACCGCCTGGAAGCCCGCGAGGCGCTGGCCTTCGCCAAGATCATGGCCGGCAAGCCGGGTGATGCGAAGGCGGACTTCGTGGTCCTGTCGCAGGTGCTCGACGCGTCCGACGGCATGCGCCAGCGCGCCCAGGCCGCCATCGCCCTGATCGACTCCGGGTCCGCCGCCACCATCCCCGCGGCCGTCAAGGCCGCCGCCGCCCTTCCGCCCCCGGCGCCGCCGATGCCCGCGGGCATGTTGCCGCCGGGCGCCGAACCCCAAGTCCAGCAGGGACCCGCCCAATGACCAAGCGTATCGGCGGCGTCGCCGTTCTGGCCGCCAGCGCCCTGGCGCTGGCCGGCTGCTCGACCCTCAGTGCGGTCGGCGACATGAACCCGTTCAAGAAGGAAGAGCCCAAGGAAGTCGCGGGCGACGGCCGCCGCATCTCCATCATCGCGTTCGACCAGAAGGTCGAGTCGGCCGAAAGCCTCAAGGGCCTGGACTTTTACCTGCCGGTCGCCACCGCGACCGCCAACTGGCCGCAACCCGGCGGCGATCCGGCGCAGAAGGTTGATCATGTCGAGGCCGCGCCGGCCTTTGAGATCGCCTGGCGCAAGAGCTTCGGCAAGGGCTCCAACCGCCACTTCCACGTGACCGCCCCGCCGATCCTCGTCGATGGCCGCCTGTATGCCATGGACGCCGAATCCGACCTCGCCGCCGTCGACGCCCAGACCGGCTCGGTGATCTGGCGCAAGACCATCCACACGCGGACCAAGCGCGACAAGCGCGGCTTCGGCGGCGGAGTCGCCTGGTCCGGCGGCAAGCTCTATGTCTCGTCCGGCTTCCGCTTCGTGGCCCAGGTCGACCCCGCGTCCGGTGAAGTGGGCTGGCGCCGCGAAACCGCCTCGCCGATCCACGGCGCGCCGATCGTGACCAGCGGGCGCGTGTTCGTGATCAGCACCGACAACGAGCTGCTGACCTTCGACACCGCCACCGGCTCGCCGGGCTGGACCTATCAGGCGCTGGTCGAGCCGGCGCGGATCCTGGCCTCCTCCAGCCCCGCCGCGGCCGGCGACACGGTGATCGGCGCTTTCGCCTCGGGCGAGGTCGTCGCCTTGCGCGCCGCCAATGGCAACGACCTGTGGAACACCACCCTGGCCAAGGCCAGCCGGACCAGCGCCCTGTCGGAGATTCGCGACGTGGCCGGCCGTCCGGTTGTCTATGAAGGCGACATCTACGCCGCCAGCCATTCGGGCGTGTTCGCCGCCACCGACCTGCGTTCGGGACAATCGCGCTGGTCCCTGCCGGTCGCCTCGATCAGCAGCCCCTGGCCCGCCGGCGACGTCGTCTACATCGTCTCGCAGGCCGGCGAAGTCATCTGCGCCTCGCGTTCCAAGGGCGAAGTCTACTGGATCCGCGACCTTAACGAGGGCCAGGGCGTCAAGAGGGGCAACTTCTTCGGAATGGGTCGCATGGAAGACAAGGGCGGTCGCACGCTCTGGGCCGGCCCGGTTCTGGCTTCCGACCGCCTGATCCTTGCCTCCAGCGACGGTCGTGCCGTGGCGCTCAACGCCAAGACCGGCGAGATCATCAAGACGATCGATATCGGCGCTCCGGTGCTGATCGCGCCGATCGCGGCGGGCGGAATGGTCTACCTGGTCACCGACGACGCCCAGCTGGTGGCCATCCGCTAGACTTCTATGGTAATGGCGCGGCCCCGCAGGCCGCGCCCCTTCCACTTCGCGCAATTCTGCTATCCTCCGGCGGCGTCCATACGGGCGCCGTCTCAAGGCCGTTTCCACCATGCCCCTCAAGCTCGCCATCGTCGGCCGGCCGAACGTCGGCAAGTCCACGCTGTTCAACCGGCTGGCCGGCAAGAAGCTGGCTATCGTCGACGATCAGCCTGGCGTCACCCGTGACCGCCGCTTCGCCAAGGGCAGCCTGGGCGATCTGGAACTGATCCTGATCGACACCGCCGGCTTCGAGGACGTCACCGACGAAAGCCTGGAAGCCCGGATGCGCCAGCAGACCGAGCTGGCCATCGAAGAGGCCGACGTCGTCCTGTTCCTGATCGACGCCCGGGAAGGCATCACCCCGGGCGACGAGATCTTCGCCCAGCTGCTGCGCCTGACCGAGAAGCCGGTGATCCTCGGCGCCAACAAGGCCGAGGGCAAGCAGGGCGATTCCGGCATAGCCGAGGCCTGGTCTCTGGGTTTCGGCGAACCGCTGGCCATCTCCGGCGAGCACGGCGAGGGCATGGCCGAGCTCTACGCGGCCCTGGTCCTGCGCGAGGAACTGGCCGGCGTTGACGATGAGGAAGACGGCGACAAGCCGATCCAGATCGCCATCGTCGGACGGCCCAACGCCGGCAAGTCCACCCTGGTCAACCGCCTGATCGGTGAAGACCGCATGCTGACCGGCCCCGAGGCCGGCATCACCCGCGACTCGATCTCCATCGAGTGGGAGCATGAGGGCCGCCGCATCCGGCTGGTCGACACCGCCGGCCTGCGCCGCAAGGCCAAGGTCCAGGACAAGCTGGAGAAGCTGTCCACCTCCGACTCGATCCGCGCCATCACCTTCGCCGAGGTGGTTCTGCTGGTCATGGACGCCACCCACCCCTTCGAGATCCAGGACCTGCAGATCGCCGATCTGGTCGAGCGGGAAGGACGCTGCCTAGTCTTCGTGCTGGCCAAGTGGGACCTGGTCGAGGACCCGGCCGGTCAGCTGAAAGCCTTCCGCGAGCACGCCGAGCGGATGCTGCCCCAGGTGCGCGGCGCGCCGGTCGTGGCCCTGTCGGCGGAGACCGGCTACGGCATCGGCAAGCTGATGCCGGCGATCCTCAAGACCCACAACGACTGGTCGACCAAGGTCAAGACGCGGGACCTGAACGACTGGCTGGCCATGGCCATCCAGCGCCATCCGCCGCCCGCCGTTGGCGGCAAGCGCATCAAGCCCAAGTACATGGCCCAGACCAAGGCCCGCCCGCCGACGTTCGTGCTGTTCTCCAGCCGCGCCGAGCAGATGCCCGAGCAGTATCGCCGCTATCTCGTGAACAGCCTCCGCGAGAGCTTCGACATGCCCGGCGTGCCGATCCGCGTGTCGCTGAAGAGCAACAAGAACCCGTATGCCGAGGGCGGCGCGAAGTCCGGCGCGCCGTCGTTCCAGCAGGGCGGCGAGGCGAAAAAGGAAAAAGCCATGTCGCTGGCCGCCGAGGCCAGGGCCGAGAAGGCCGCCGCAGCCGCCGAGGCGGCCGGTGAGACAGCTCCCAAGCCGGTGAAGAAGACGGTGGTCAAGCTGACCGGCGTCAAGGCCGCCAAGGCCCGGGCCGCCACCGCCCTGAAGTTCACCAAGGCAAAGGGCGCCAAGGGCTCGCGCCCTGGCATCCAGAAACTGCGCGGCGGTGGCTCGGTGAAGGGGCGCCCGCCCCGGCCCACGACACGGACCGGGAAGAAGTAGGGGACGGAGGGACTGGATGGCGCGTCCCAGCAGGGGCGCAATTTCCCGTCTCCCGACAGCCTCAGACGGTGTTGAGGGACAGCTACGCTGAGCGAAGCAGTCCCGTACAACGCAAGACCTCAGAGCGCCCCGCCCGAAGCCTTCCAGTCGTTGAACACCACGGTCGGCGCGGTGTGGCCCAGCTCCGCCTGTGCCAGCTGCACCACCAGCGGCGCGATCTCCGACGGTTCGGGCAGGGTCAGGGGATCCTCGCCCGGATACGCCTCGGCCCGCATGCGCGTGCGCATGGTCGAGGGATCGAGCAGCACGGCCTGCACAGTCGTGTTCTCCACCTCGTCGGCCCAGCAGCGCACCAAAGCCTCCATGCCCGCCTTGCTGGCCGCATAAGCCGCCCAGAATGCCTTGGGACGCGCCACGCGCCCGGAGGTCAGGAAGATGGCCCGTCCCCTGTCAGAGGCCTTCAGGAGGGGCTCCATCGACCGGATCAGCCGCCAGCTGGCAGTCAGGTTCACGGCCAGGGTCTCGTCCCACTTCTTCGGCTCGATATGGCCGGTCGGGGTGATGCCGCCCAGCACGGCGGCGGCGTGGACCAGGATGTCCAGCTTCCCCCAGCGTTCGTGGATCGTGGCGCCCAGCACGTCGAGCCCTTCGGCCTGGCGAAGGTCAATCGGCACCAGGGTGGCGTGGGCGCCGGTGTCGGCGAAGATCTGGTCGTCGAGCGCCTCGAGACCGCCCTGGGTGCGGCCCAGGGCGATGACATGGGCGCCGGCGCGGGCGAGGCCGAGCGCGGCGGCCTGGCCGATGCCGCGCGTTGCGCCGGTGACCAGGGCGATGCGGTTGTGGAGGGGTCTGGAATCCATGCGCCTCCCTTTAGCGAGGGTTGCGCGGCTTGTCCCGCGCCCCGGTCTTGATCATGCGGGAACCGCCAGAACGGGGCGCTCCGAGTGGCGCAGAACCTGTTCGGTTGTGCTGCCACGCAGGGAATCGAGCAGGCTGTCATGCCCGCGCGTGGCCATGACAATGAGGTCTGCCTCGACTACGGCTGCCGTATCGATGATCGCCTCGACCACGCCGCCGGCCTGCTGGCGGCGGCGAACGCGGTCGGCGATGGCGTCAGGAACCGGCGTCTCGGGGAAGCTGTCGCCAACGTGCAGCACGTGGAAGATCGCCCCCGTCGCGCCGAGGTTGGCGGCGAGGTCCGCGACGGTGGCCAGGGCCCGGGCCGCGCTCGGCCGATGGTCGATCGCGACGAGGATGTTCAGCAGACTTACCGCACCGGTGGCGGGATCGACGAACCCGGTCGAGGACGGCGGGAGAGTCAGGCTCGGCGCGTTGGCCCCCCGGGCTATGGGCTCGGCGAGGGAGGGGTGCAGCCAGCGATCAACACCCTCTCGCGCGTGGCTGGCCAGCACCACGAGGTCGCAGGGCCGGTGCTCCAGCAAGTCCGTGACCCCATGCAGCGGGTCGGGGGCGGGAACATCGATCTTGCGGACGTGCAGCCCCAACTGGTCCAGCACCGCCGAGGGGGGCGCGCCCGGCTCCAGCAGCCCCCAGCCCGTGAGGCTGGCGCGCACCCGCGGGAACTGCGCCCATTCCTTGCCGACCAGGTCCCGGGGACCAGCGTGGACGATCGCCAGCTCCCCCCTGGCGGCCAGCGCGATGCGCAGGGCGTGGGCGAAGGCGAGATCGCCGTCGTGGGACAGGTCGGTGGCGAACAGCACGCGGCTGAGCGGGGGTCTGGCATTCATGGGCGGCTCCTGAGCGTCTGTCCCGAGCCTAGAGCGCCGCATTGGCCTCGCCTTGATCCAGCGCAAGGCCTGTCAGTCGGCGCGCGCGCCGTACCGTTGGGCGATGACCGCGCAGGCCATCAGCTGGAGCTGGTGGAACAGCATGACCGGCAAGACAATGAAGCCGACCGACGCCGCCGGAAACAGAATGCTCGCCATGGGCACGCCAGTGGCCAGCCCCTTCTTGCTGCCGCAGAAGACGACGACGATCTCGTCTTCCTTGCTGAATTTCAGCGCGCGCGCCGCCAGAAGGGTCGCCGTCAGCACCCCGGCCAGCAGGATGACACAGATGGCCAGCAGTACGGTCAGCTCCAGCGCGCTGACCTGTTTCCACAGCCCGCCGACCACGGCGGCGCTGAAGGCCCCGTAGACGACGAGCAGGATCGAGCCCCGGTCGGTGTAGCTGACCAGCCTGGCGTTGCGAGTGACCCAGCCGGCGACCACGGGACGGGCCAGCTGGCCCAGCGCGAACGGCAGCAGGATCTGGACCGCCACGTCCTGAACGGCTTTCAGCGAGATCCCTCCGGTCGTGGTGTGCAGGAACAGCCCGACCAGCAGCGGTGTCAGGATCACGCCGATCAGGTTGGACGCCGAGGCCGCGACCACAGCGGCGGCGACGTTGCCGCGGGCCTGTGAGGTGAAGGCGATAGAGGACTGCACCGTCGAGGGCAGCAGGCACAGGTACAGCACCCCGGCCGCCAGCGGCGCCGGCAGCAGCCATGCCGGTAACTGGATCAGCCCCAGGCCCAGCACCGGGAACAGCACGAAGGTGAAGGCCAGCACGGTCAGATGCAGCCGCCAGTGGACCAGGCCGGCCACGACCTGCTCGCGCGGCAGCCGCGCGCCGTGCAGGAAGAACAGCAGCGCGATGGCAGCCTTGGTCAGCCAGCCGAACCAAACCGCGCCCTGGCCGCTGACCGGAAAAAGGCTGGTCAGCACCACCATCAGCAGGATGGCGACGATATAGGGGTCGGGCCTCAGGCCTTTCAGCCAGCCGGCTTTCGCCGACGGCTGACTCACGCGCTGACCAGGAAGGACAGCTGCTTGCCGCCGTCGGCCTGGCCCTCGGCGATCTCGCGGTCGAGAAGGCGGGTCGGGTAGTCGCCGGTGAAGTAGTGGTCGGTGAACTGCGGCGCGGCGGGATCACGCGGACCGGCTTCAAGCGCCCAGTAGAGGCCCTCGACCGACAGGAAGCCGAGGCTGTCGACCTCGAGGAAGCGGGTCATCTCGGCCAGCGACTTGCGGGCGGCCAGCAGCTTGTCGCGGTCGGGCATGTCGATGCCGTAGAAGTCCGGCCACATGATCGGCGGGCTGGCCGAGCGAAGGTGGACTTCCGTGGCGCCGGCCTCGCGGACCATGCGGACGATCTTGCGGCTGGTGGTGCCGCGCACGACCGAGTCGTCGATCAGCACGACCCGCTTGCCGGCCAGAACGGCGCGGTTGGGGCTGTGCTTCATGCGCACGCCCAGTTCGCGGACGCCCTGCGTCGGCTGGATGAAGGTGCGGCCGATGAAGTGGCTGCGGATGATGCCCAGTTCATAGGGCACACCGCTGGCCTGGGCATAGCCGAGGGCGGCGGGCACACCGCTGTCGGGAACCGGCACGACGACGTCGGCGTCGGTGGGCGTTTCTTCGGCCAGCCGCATGCCCATGCGCTTGCGTACGTCGTAGACCGAACGGCCGTTCACGACGCTGTCGGGTCGGGCGAAGTAGACGTACTCGAACACGCAGGGCCGCGCCCGCTGCGGCGGGAAGGGCTTGAGGCTGGTGACGCCGGCCTCGTCGATGACCACCATCTCGCCGTTCTCGATATCGCGCACGAAGCGGGCGCCGATCATGTCGAGGGCGCAGGTCTCCGACGCCAGCACCGGATTACCGTTCAGGTCGCCCAGCACCAGCGGGCGGATGCCCAGCGGATCGCGGACGCCGATCATCTTCTTGTTGGTCAGGGCGACGAGGGCATAGCCGCCCTCGATCTGGCCGATGGCGTCGATGAAGCGGTCGACGACCCGCGCCTTCCGCGAGCGGGCGATCAGATGAAGGATCACCTCGCTGTCGCTGGTCGACTGGAAGATGGCCCCTTCGCTGACCAGCCGCTCGCGCAGGGCCAGGAAATTGGTGAGGTTGCCGTTGTGGGCCAGGGCCACGCCGCCGGCCTCGAGATCGGCGAACATCGGCTGCACGTTGCGGATGCCGCTGCCGCCGGCGGTGGCGTAACGGGTATGGCCGATGGCGTGGCTGCCGGGCAGCCGGTCGATCAGGTCATCGCCACCGAAGGCGTCGCCGACGTGGCCCAGATGGCGTTCAGTGTGGAAGCTCCTGCCGTCGAAGGCCGCGATGCCGCAGGCCTCCTGGCCGCGATGCTGCAGGGCGTGGAGGCCAAGCGCGGCGACGGCGGCGGCGTCGCGGACGCCGAACACGCCGAACACGCCGCATTCGAGCCGCAGCGTATCGTCGTCGGGATTACGCTGCACGATATGGGAGTAGGTGTCCGTCGTCCTGCCCAGGCGGGTCATCGCGTCTTCTCCACTAGCTCGTCCATGGCGTCGCGCTCGCCTTCGCCATAACCCGTTTCGCCGCCCTTCGGCGCCGCGGCGCCGGCCTCGACCGCCCGTTCCAGGGTCGGTGTGACGGCGCGAACCACGTCGAATCCTTCCGGCGCGAACGCTTTCAGGATCCGGCCCGACGCATCCACCAGCGGATAGGTGAGGGCGCCCGTAACCCATTTCGGCGCAGACTCGGTCGTGCTCGCCATCTGGAACAGAAGGCTGAACGCCCCGAGCAGCACCATGGCCCTGACAAATCCGAACCCGGCGCCGACGCCGCGGTCGAGAAGCCCCAGGGCCTGGGTCTCGTGCACCCGCCGCTGGAGACCCGCGCCGAGCAATCGCAGCGCGATATAGGTCAGACCAAAGACAAACAGAAGCGCAATCCCGACGCCGGCCCAGTCCGGTTCGACGATCGAGCGGCCGATCGGGGCGGTAAATCGCAACGAGAACACCGCTGTGATGGCCGCCACGAGGAAGGCGACGACGGTCATGAGTTCCTTCGTCGCACCCCGGCCAAAGCCGATCATGGCCGACACGATCAGCAGCGGTCCGGCGATGAAGTCGAACTGGGTCATGCGTCTTCTATCCAGGTCATGGTGAGCAGCCGCGTAGCGGCGTGTCGAACCACGCAATGACTCACTGCGTCCTTCGACACGCGCCTGCGGCGCTGCTCAGGATGACCATGAAGGTCTAACTCCACGACTGTTCTCCGATCCGCCGCACCGCGTCGGCCAGCCGGGACACGCCGGTCACCGCCAGCGCGTCGCCGGCGCCGACCGGGCCGAGCGCCCGCTTGAATCCCAGCTTCGCGGCTTCCTTGAGGCGGGACTCCATTCGGCCGACGGGACGCACCTCGCCGGACAGGCTGATCTCGCCGAACACCACGCAGTCCTGGGGCAGGGCCTCGTCCAGCGCCGAGGAGGCCAGGGCCGCTGCCGCCGCCAGGTCGGCCGCCGGCTCGCTGATCCGCAACCCGCCCGCAACGTTCAGGTAGACGTCGCGGTTGCCAAGGCCCAGACCGCACCGCGACTCCAGTACCGCCAGCACCATGGCCAGGCGCCCGTTGTCCCAGCCGACCACCGCTCGACGCGGTGTGCCATAGGCGCTCGGCGCCACCAGAGCCTGGAACTCGACCAGCACCGGGCGACTGCCCTCGATGCCGGCGAACACCGCCGCGCCGGCCGCCCGCTCGCCGCCCTCGTTGAGGAACAGCGCCGACGGATTGCGCACCTCGCTCAGGCCGATGTCGCCCATCTCGAAGACGCCGATCTCGTCGGTGGCGCCGAAGCGGTTCTTGGCGCCCCGCAGGATGCGGAATGGGTAGCCGCGCTCGCCCTCGAAGGCGAGGACGGCGTCGACCATGTGCTCGACCACGCGCGGGCCGGCGATCTGGCCGTCCTTGGTGACGTGGCCGACCAGGATCATGGCGATGCCGCGCTTCTTGGCCAGACGGACCAGTTCGGCGGCGCAGCTGCGCACCTGGGTGACCGAGCCGGGTCCGGCCTCGTGGGCGTCGCTCCACATGGTCTGGATCGAGTCGATGACCACCAGATCGAACTGTTCGCGCTTCAGGCCGTCCAGGATGTCGCGCAGTGCGGTCTCGGCGGCCAGCTTGACCGGCGCCTGGGCCAGGCCCATGCGGCCGGCGCGTCCCCGGATCTGCTCGACGGCCTCCTCGCCGGAGATGTAGGCGCAGCGGGCGCCGCGCAGCGCGGCGTTGGCCACCACCTGCAGCAGCAGGGTGGACTTGCCCACGCCCGGGTCGCCGCCCAGCAGGATGGCGCTGCCCGGCACCACGCCGCCGCCGCAGACGCGGTCGAACTCGTCGACTCCCGTTACGATGCGCGGCGGCTCGGGATTTTCACTTTCGAGACCCTCGAAGGCCAGGCCGCGGGTCTTGCTGGCCCTGGTCGGCGCCAGCGCGCCTGGCGGACGGGAGGCGACCTCCTCGACCAGGCTGTTCCAGGCGTTGCAGGACGGACACTGGCCCGCCCACTTCGACTGCGCCGCGCCGCAGGACTGGCAGACATAGACGGCGCCGTCGCGGGCCATGCGCTCTCCTGATTCGAGGGTTACTTGATCCTAGCGACAAAACGGGAACAGCGCCCGGCCATTCCTGTCCGTCGTGTTCGCGGAACCGTGTCTCGCCAAACCGGCGGCCTAGCCTAGGCTGGCCGTCCAGGAGTCTGCCCGGAGGACGTTATGAGCATCGTGGATGGAGGGGCGGCCGCGGGCCTGCTTGAGCGGGTCCGGGCGATCCTGCTCCAGCCGCGGAGGACCTGGGAAATGATCGAGGCCGAACTGACCGGCATCCGGGCGCTGTATCGCGGCTACGTCGCTCCGCTGGCGGCCATCATCCCGGTGATCCTGTTCCTGTGGACGGTGGTCATCAGCCCGGTCTTCGGCCTGGGCGCGCCCCTGCTGCTGGCCGGCGCGCTGATCGACCTGGCGGTCAGCTACCTGATCGCGCTGGCGGGGGTGGGGGCTTTCGCCTGGATCGCCGACCGGCTGGCCTCCGGTTTCGGCGCGACCCGCGGGCTGCTGCCGGCCTTCAAGGTCGGCGTCTACGGCATGACGGCGGTCTGGGTCAGCGGCCTGTGCCTGCTGGTTCCGATCTTCGGCCCCTTGGGCCTGGTCGCGGGCGGCGTCTACTCGATCCAGCTGATCCATCTTGGGCTGAAGCAGCTGATGAAGCCGGCGGCGGACAAGGCGGCGGCCTACACGGCGGTCACGATCCTCGCCACGGTGGGTATCGTCGCGGCCGCCAACGCCGTCCTTGAGGCGCTGGTCTGACCCCTCAGTCCCCGAGGTAACGCCGCTCGGCGCGGGACGACAGACGGGTCAGCAGTTCATAGGCCGTGGTTCCGGCCGCCGCCGCCGCCTCGTCGACCCGGCAGTTACGGCCCAGGATCTCGACCATGGCCCCGGGGCGGGCGGCCATGCAGCCGGTCACATCGACGGCGATCACGTCCATCGAGACGCGGCCAAGCATGCGGCGCGGGGCGCCGTCGAACCAGACCCTGCCCGCGGGATGGCTGCTGCGCAGGACGCCGTCGGCATAGCCCGCCGCCAGGATCGCCACCCGGGTCGGCGCCGTGGCCTGAAAGGCGCCGCCGTAGCCGATGGTGTCGCCGGTCGACACGTCGCGGACCTGCAGGATTGGCGCTTCCAGCGTCGCCACCGGCGCGATGCGGTCGTCGGCGATGTCGCGCGGGCCGCCGCCGAACAGGCTGACGCCGGGCCGGACCTGGTCGAAGGCGTAGTCCGGTCCCAGGAAGATGCCGCCCGAGGAGGCCAGGCTGGCTCGCGCCGCCGGAAACAGCTCGCGCGCCTCGCGGAAGACCGCAAGCTGGCGGCCGTTCATCGGATGCTCCGGTTGCGCGCCGCAAGCCAGGTGACTGATCACCTGCTCTACGCCGTCCCAGCCCGCCAGCCCCCGCGCCTCGGCCAGGGTGACGCCCAGCCGGTTCATGCCTGTGTCGACGTGCAGGGTCGCCGGCCGACCTCGCGCCTCGGCCCGCCAGCGCGCGGCCTGCTCCAGGCTGTTGATCACCGGCGTCAGGTCGGCCTCAAGCAGGCGAGCGACCGATCCGCCCGTCGCGCCGTCCAGCACCTGGATCACCGGGCCGTGGCCGAGCGCCGCGCGCAGGGCTTCACCCTCGGTGAGACGCGCCACGTAGAAGGTCCGCGCGCCCTCGGCCAGCAGCCGCCGCGACACATCCAGCGCGCCCAGGCCGTAGCCGTCCGCCTTCACCGCCGGCGCAGCCTCCACACCCGCCGTGTCTCGCAGGAACCGGTAGTTCCGGGCGAGGGCGTCGAGGTCGATGGTCAGCAGGGCCGAGGTCATGGCGCCCGGCTAAGGGGCGGGCCCGGCAGGGTCAAGCACGACAGCGTTCGAAGGCCATAGCCTGTACGAATAGCCCCGGCCTAGCGGGAGGCTTTTGACAGGGCGTCGATAGCCCTGCCCTCCGGCTGCATGACGTCGGCGAACCGCTTTTCCGGCTTCGCACGGCAGGTCTCGATCGACTTGACCCACCGGGTCTCGACGTCCGCCAGGGTCGCCTTCAGTCCGGCGGCGCCGCCCGCTGTAAGGTTGCCCTTCGCCAGAACGGCGATGCCGACGATCATCGTATAGAGCTCGTGGTCGCTCCACTTCCTGTCCGGGAAGGTCGCGCGCCACCAGTCCATGTCTGTCGCGAACTGCCTGCACGTGTAGCGGACAAGGCCGCCGCCGGGCTCGGCCGACCTTTAGGCGTAGAACGCCTGCGGGATGGTGATTGGCACCGACAGGGCCTTGCCGTCCGCGTCCTTCGCCGGCTCGAACACGGCCGACAGGGCGGCGGACACGGCGATGCTGTCCAGCACGGGTGAGCCGCTGCTCGTCTTGATCATCGCCCAGCGAAGACGGCCGTCGACACCCAGCACGCCGGTGACCAGCACCTTGCCATGATGGCCGGCGAGACGTTGAGGCTCCGGAAGCTCGACGTCGCCGCCGCTGAGCCATCTGGCCTGGGTCTTGACCCTGGACAGATTGGAGAGGGCCTCGGCGGCGGCCGCCTCGTTCGCGGCGTCGGTTTCGGCGGATGCGGGCGCGGTCAAGGCCGGGGGAGGGATCAGCTGCCGGGCGTCGGCGTCCGTCCGCGCCGCCAGAAGCGTCGCCATGACGATCATCGCCGTCGCCAGTCTCATGCTGTGTCTCTCCCTGAACCAGTCGGAGCCTGCCACGGCGCCCGTCGCCGCGCTATCGCACGTCGAACCGGCCCTCGCGGGCGAGGTTGCCGAACTTGGTGGTGTCGGAGTTGAAGTGCAGCTTCACCGTGCCGATCGGGCCGTGGCGCTGCTTGCCGATGATCACCTCGGCGAGGTTGGCGATCTTGTCCATCTCCTCCTGCCAGGTCATGTGCTCTGGCGTGCCCTCGCGCGGCTCGGTGCGGCCCAGGTAGTAGGCCTCGCGGTAGACGAACATGACCGCGTCGGCGTCCTGTTCGATCGAGCCCGATTCCCGCAAGTCAGAGAGCTGGGGCTTCTTGTCATCGCGGTTCTCGACCTGACGGCTGAGCTGCGACAGCGCCAGCACAGGCACGTTCAGCTCCTTGGCCAGGGCCTTGAGCCCCCCGGTGATGGCAGAGACTTCCTGCACGCGGTTGGAGTCGCGGCCGCCGTTGTCGGTGGTGACCAGCTGCAGGTAGTCGATGACGATCAGGTCCAGGCCCACCGAGCGCTTGAGACGCCGGGCCCGGGCGGTCAGCTTGGCGATGGAGAGGCCGCCGGTGGCGTCGACATAGAGCGGCGCCTCCTGGATCTCGATGGCCGCATCACGCAGGCGGCCGAACTCGCTGGCGTCGATCTCGCCTTTGCGCAGCTTGTCGCCCGATACGCCCGAGGCGTCGGCCAGGATCCGCATGGCCAGTTGCTCGGCGCTCATTTCGAGCGAAAAGAAGGCCACGACCCCGCCGCTGGCCGTCTTGCGCGAGCCGTCCGGCTGTGGCTCCCAAGCGTAGCTGCGGGCGACGTTGAAGGCGATGTTGGTGGCCAGCGCCGTCTTGCCCATCGAGGGGCGGCCGGCGAGGATCAGCAGGTCCGACGGGTGCAGGCCGCCCAGCTGGCGGTCAAGGTCCATCAGGCCGGTCGAGAGGCCCGCAAGCCCGCCGTCGCGGCTGTAGGCCGCGGCCGCCATCTGCACCGCGCCGGTGAGGGCGCTGGCGAAGGGAACGAACCCGCCCGAGGAGGTCCCGCTCTCCGCCAGGCCGTACAGCTTCTGCTCGGCCTGTTCGATCTGGTCGCGGGCGGTAATGTCGGGGTCGGCGCCCTGGGCCTCGACCATGATCTCGCCGCCGATGCGGATCAGATCGCGGCGCAGGGCCAGATCATAGATGGCCCGACCGTAGTCGGCGGCGTTGGCGGCCGGTGGCGCGCGCTCGAACAGGTCGGCCAGGTAGCGGATGCCGCCCAGTTCCTCAAAGGCGGCGTCCTTCTTGAACTCCTCGGCCAGCAGGATCGGCTCGGCCAGCTGGCCTTTGCGGATGTGGGACTCGATGGCGCTGTAGAGCCGCTGGTGGAACGGCTCGTAGAAATGCCGGCCATTCAGCTGGTCGCTCAGCCGCTCATACGCGGCGTTGTCGTACATCAGGATGCCCAGCAGCGCCTGCTCGGCCTCAATGTTCGAGGGCACCGCCTGGATATGCGGATCAGCGTCGACGGGACGCAGGTCGAGAGCGGGGACGATGGCCATTTACCCAGATTATCGCGACGGCTGACCGATGACTGCGACCGAGTGGTTGCAGCTCCGATTCAGTTGTGGAGTTCCATGTATGTTCGATCGGCGCGCCGACGCCCGCAAAGCACAAGCCCGGGAGGCACGCATGAAAAAGGGCGGCCCGGATGTCCGGACCGCCCGATTTCGTTCGGAAGAGGGACGAGCCTAGTACTCGTCGCCCAGACCGTCCTGCTTGCCGGCCCCGCCTTCAAGCATGTCCGCCGCTGCTTCCGCCGCGAGGGCCGCATCTTCATCGAACTGCGAGGCGATGACGTTTTCACCGCGCGCCTGGCGCTCGGCTTCGTCCTGGCTGCGGGCGATGTTGATGTTCACGGTGACGATGACCTCCGAGTGGAGCTTCACCTTCACTTCGTGCACGCCGAGCGTCTTGATCGGCTTGTCGAGGACGACCATCGAGCGATCGACCTTGCCGCCGGCGCCGTTGACGATGTCAGCGACGTCGCGACCCGCGACCGAACCGTACAGTTGTCCGCTTTCGCCGGCCTGACGGATCAGGATGTAGGACGTGCCGTCCAGCGTTTCGCCGGCGGCCGCCGCGACTTCCTTGGCCTTGGCGTTGCGCGCTTCGATCTCGGCGCGCTGGGCGTCGAAGACCTTCAGGTTCGCAGCCGTAGCGCGGAGCGCCTTGGAGCGGGGCAGCAGGTAGTTGCGGGCGAAGCCGTCCTTGACGGTGACGACATCGCCAAGGGCGCCGCGGCCCTCGACGCGTTCGAGCAGAATGACTTTCATCGGTCTGTCTCCTACTTCACGACGTAGGGCAGCAGGGCCAGGAAGCGGGCGCGCTTGATGGCCTTGGCCAGTTCACGTTGCTTCTTGGCCGAGACCGCGGTGATGCGCGACGGCACGATCTTGCCGCGCTCGGAGACGTAACGCTGCAGCAGCTTCACGTCCTTGTAGTCGATCTTCGGGGCGTTGGCGCCGGAAAACGGGCAGACCTTGCGGCGGCGGTAGAACGGGCGGCGGGCGCCGCTCGCGGCCGGGGCCGAGGTTGCTTCGGGAGCGGTGGTGTCGGTCATGATCCTCTAGTCTCCCTTACGCCACGAAGTCGTCGCGGGGACGCTCGGGACGATCCGAACGTTCGCGGTCACGATCGCGACGGGCCAGAACCGGGGACAGCTCGAGGTCGAGCTCTTCCATGCGGATGGTCATGTAGCGCAGCACGTCTTCGTTGATCGACAGCTGGCGCTCCATTTCCTTGACGGCGTCCGACGGAGCGTCGATCGCCAGCAGGGAGTAGTGACCCTTGCGGTTCTTCTTGATGCGGTAGGTGAGGTTGCGGAGGCCCCAGTACTCGATCTTGGCGATGTGACCGCCCTGACCTTCGATGAGTGCCTTCATTTCCTCGTTGAGGGCTTCGGCCTGCTGCGGCGAGATATCCTGCCGCGCGATGACCACGTGCTCGTAGAGCGCCATAGGTTTCCTTCTTCCGGCTTGGAAGGCGGCGCGGCCGGGAAGGGAAGAGTCCCCGGTCACGATGGCTCTGGTCGTGGCGGCCGGGAGTTTCCCGACCCATTCAAGGCTCCGCGACAGACCGCCTTCCGTGAAGAGGCGCGCTACTACGCGAGAACCGCCGGAAAGGCAAGCGCGGGAGGCGCTTGCGCCGGAATCGCCTTCTAGGGCCGCGACGCCTTCCAGGCCTTCACCGCCGCCTTGGTACGGGTGATGTGCTCGATGGGGTTGGTCAGGTTCGAGTAGGCGAACAGCACCTTGCCGTCGGGGGCGATCACGTAGCTGGTGCGGCTGGAGAGGTCCGGCTTGATCGCCAGCACCGCGTCATAGGCCTTGATGGTGTCGCCGGACACCGCCGCCACCGCGAACTGGTCGCGGCATTCGCTCTTCGAGAACTCCGCCAGGCGATCGGTCTTGCCCGCCGTGACGCCGATCACCGTGGCGCCCATCGCCTTGAACTCCGGCGTCGCCAGGGCGAACTCGCGGGCCTCGATGGTGCAGCCATCGGTGAAGGCCGACGGGAAGAAGTAGAGCACCACCGGCCCCTTCTTCAGCGCCTCCGACAGCCTGAACGGCATCGGCTTGCCGTCCAGATAGGCTGTGCTGGCGAAGTCGGGCGCCTTGGCGCCGGGCTGCAGCGCCGCGAAGGCCGGGGCGGCGAGGACGGCGCTGAGCGCGACGGCGGCGAGCAGGCGTTTCATGTCGGGTCTCCCGGTTGACGCGATAGTTAGCCCGACAGGCCCGCGGGTCCAGCCCTCAGGGCGTGTGGACCAGCATCTCGCCGTTCCAGCGCCACGCGATCCTGGCGCAGGGCTTCTCCTCACGGAAGGCGCAGTCGTCTGCCCCCTCGACCGTCTTGAATGTCGGGCTCGGGGCGAGATCAATGCCCCAACTCACGTCCGTCCCCTCGAAGCCGACGACGAAGTCGCCGGCCTTGCTGACCAGGATCACGGTCGGAATCGGCGGGCTGTCTTTTCCCGTCTCGCCCATCTCGCAGTAGTCGTAAGAGCTGCCAATCACCCAGTCGCGGGCGCCGTCGCCGTTCAGGTCGGGCAGGTCGTTGAAAACGCTGTCCTCGCCCTCGGGCGCCTTGCCGCCCGCCGCCGCGCAGAAGGCCGACCGGCGCTGCAACTGGTTCCGGACCGCCCGGGGCGCCGCTGAAGCCGGTGTCGTGACCAGGGGCGAGGGCCCGCCCTCCAGCCAGGTTCCGCCCCTGGCGTTCGGGCGTTCGATGAATCGGCCCGTGCCCTCATCCCAGATATAGCCGCGCGGACACTCCTCCACGCCGGCGCCCCCGCAGGTGCTGCCGTGGAAGTCCAGGTCCAGAAGGCGCTGGCCCTTGGCTCTGCGAAGCTTGAACTGCCGGATCACCCGATCAAAGGCCAGCACATAGCCGCCGTCGCGGGAGACATAGACCTGCCGCAGACAACCACCGGTGCCGCAGAACAAGGAAGGATTCTGCGCGCGCTCGTAGTCGATCATCCAGTCGGTGACGCCGTCGCCATTGACGTCGACCTTCGAGAAGATGGCGGACGGCATCTTGATCCTGAAGCCGTTTGGATCGTCAGGGTCGACCATGTCCTGGTGTTCCCGGATGTAGAAGGCCTCGACCGGCTTGCGGACAGGCTCGGGCACGGCCGCAGCCGCCGCGAGTGTGCAGGCGGACACGACGGCCGCGGCCAGACCAAGGAAAACACGCTTCACGAAGACACCCGTCGTTTTCAGGCCGTACCGGCCCGGACATCGACGTCCCTGCGTCGACGTCCCGACCCTGGACCCGTTCAGCGACCGCCTCGCCCCCCAATGAGGGGGCTCTAGCGTGACGGGTCGACGAGGATCTTCACATTGCTCTCGGGATTGCCCAGGCCGACAAAGGCCTGCGCCACGCCGTCCAGGCCGACCGTGCCGGTGACCATCGGCTCGAGGTTGATCTTGCCCTCGGCGATGTTGTGCAGCGTCTGGGCGAACTCATCTGGCGCGTACCCGAGCACGAATCGCAGATCGAGCTGCTTGTTGATGGCCAGAGAGGGCTCGATCCGGTCCGGCTCCATGCAGACCCCGGCGACGATGATCTGGGCCTTGGTCGGGCAGCCTTCGATGACGCTTTGCAGCACGCCGGGCGCGCCGACACATTCGAACACGACGGGCCTGCCGGACTGGGCGCCGGAGAACAGCGCCGCGCGCATGGCCTCGCTGGTCATCGGCACGCCGAAGTCAGCCCATTTGCTGTGCGGACCTGTTTCCTTGGGATCGATGACGACATCGGCGCCCATGGCCTCGGCGGCGGCGCGGCGGCGGGGTGAGAAGTCGGCGGCGATGACCGGGCCGTGGCCGCGCACCTTCAAGGCCGCGATCACCGCCAGACCGACGGGGCCGCAGCCGATCACCAGGGCGACCGAGGTCTTGTCCAGCGCCGCGCTGGCGACGGCGTGCTCGCCCACGGCCATCGGCTCGGTGAGCGCCGCATGCTCCGTGGAAAGGCCGTTGGGGACCTCCAGCAGCAGCATCTCGGTCAGGATCATCCGTTCGGCGAAGCCACCGGGATAGACGTTGGAATAGCCGACCGCGTCGAACCGGGTCGGGCTCATGTTCACCGGCATGGAGACCACCCGCGTGCCGGGCTTCAGCCGCGTCGCGCCCGGACCGCCCTCCAGCACCTCGGCGCAGAACTCATGGCCGAACACGATGTCGCCCGCCGGGTCGAGATCGCCGCCGCCGCCGCCCGAGCGCCGCCCCATCTCGACCATGTGGTCCAGGTGATGAAGGGCATGGAGATCGGAGCCGCAGATGCCGCACAGCAGGGTCTTCACCCGGACCTGGCCAGGGCCCGGATCCAGCTCGTCGATGTCATCGCAAATCAGCTTGCCAGCCCGACGTACAACCGCCCGCATCGTCGTCCTCCCTTATCGTTGCGGGCACGCTAGGCGATGACGCCGGGGCAACGGAAGGGGAAAGGGGGACTGGCCCGCCAAACCCCTCCTCCATCGAGGAGGAAGGGAGAAGGTTTCAGACAACGCCCGCCGGAATGTCCAGGACGGCTTCGAAAACATGCGTCGGACCATAGGCCTTCAGCGCCTCGGGGTTGGTGTAGCCCCAGCAGACCGCGCCGGTGGCCATGCCGATCTCGCGCGCCGCGTCGATGTCGCGGGTCTCGTCGCCGATGCTGATGGCTTCCGCCGGCTTCGTGCTCGTCGCCGCGAGCACTTTCCTGAACTTGCTGGCCTTGCCGAACACCGAGGCCCCGCAGCTGAAGCGCGAGACCAGGGCGCAGAGCTCCGGACCCAGCACGATGCGGATGTTCTCTTCCGAGTTGGAGCTGACGATGGCGATGCTGACGCCGGAGGCGTGAAGGGCCTGCAGCATCCGGGGCACGCCGTCGAACAGGCGGATGTTCGCGGCGTCCGCCCGCATCATCTTCTGGAAGTGAGCGGCGAGCATCGGCAGCTTCAGAACCGACACCTTCTGCAGCTTCATCAGTTCCCGCGCGCTCTTGCGGCGCAGGTTGTCGAGGTCGCCGCGATCGATCGGCAGATAGCCGAAACGCTCCGCCATGGCGTCGGATGCGTCGAGGAACCACCCCATCGTGTCACCGAGGGTTCCGTCGAAATCGAAGATGGCGAGCTTGTAGGCGGGCAAGTTTTCATCCTGACACGGATTCAGCGGCAAATCGCGAAACTTGCCCGCTGTTACCCTTTCCCCTAACCGTGCGCGCCGGATTCGTCACTTTCCCAGAGGATTTCCATGAGCCTCGCCTTCATTTTTCCCGGCCAGGGCAGTCAGGCCATCGGCATGGGTGCTGAACTCGCCGAGGCGTTCGCGACCGCCCGCGAGGTGTTCCAGGAGGTCGACGACGCCCTGAACCAGAAGCTGTTCAAGCTGATGAAGGAGGGGCCCGAAGCCGACCTGACGCTGACCGAGAACGCCCAGCCGGCGCTCATGGCGGTCAGCCTGGCGGTCTCGCGCACGCTGGAAAAGGAATTCGGCGTCGCCATAGAGAAGGCCGCCTTCGTCGCCGGCCACTCGCTGGGCGAATACGCCGCGCTGGCCGCCGCCGGCGCGATCAGCCTTAGCGACACCGCCCGCCTGCTCAAGCTGCGCGGCCAGGCCATGCAGCGCGCCGTGCCTGTGGGCGCCGGCGCCATGGCCTCGCTGATCGGCCCCAGGACGGACGTGGCCCTGGCCGAAGCCGCCGCGGCGGCCGGCGCCGAGGTCGGCGTCTGCGTCGTGGCCAACGACAACAACAACGGCAACGTCGTTATCTCCGGCGACAGGGCCGGCGTCGACCGCGCCATCGAGAAGGCCAAGGAGCTGGGCGCGCGGGCCATCCCGCTGAACGTGTCCGCCCCCTTCCACTGCCCGCTGATGCAGCCGGCGGCCGACGAGATGGCCGAGGCTCTCTCCACCGCCACCATCATCGCCCCCCGCGCGCCGCTGGTCGCCAATGTGACCGCCCGTCCCACTCTGGACCCCGAAGCCATCCGCCGGATGCTGGTCGAGCAGGTCACCGGCCGCGTGCGCTGGCGCGAGAGCATGGACTGGATGGCGACCGAAGGCGGGGTCACCCGCTTCGCCGAGGCCGGCTCAGGCAAGGTGCTGTCGGGCATGGCCAAGCGCATCGCGCCGGACGCCGAGGCGACGCCGCTGAACAGCCCGGCCGATCTGGAAGCGTTCGCGGCCAGTCTCTGAGTTCGTTGCGTCCTTCGACACGCGCCTTGCGGCGCTGTTCAGGATGACGTGCATATGGGCCATCAACAGAATACGTCCTCCTGAGCAGGCCCGACGGGCCGTGTCGAAGGACGCACCAAGGGAAATGCCAGACATGTTCGACCTCACCGGCAAGACCGCCCTCGTCACCGGCGCCACGGGCGGCATCGGCGGCGCCATCGCCCGTTCGCTGCACGCGCAGGGCGCACATGTCGTGCTGTCGGGCACACGCGAGGAGGTGCTCGCGACCCTGGCCGGTGAATTCGGCGAGCGGGTTTCGATCGCTCCGGCCAATCTGTCCGATTCGGCCAGCGTCGACGGCCTCGTCGCCAAGGCCGAGGAGGCCGCCGGCGCGCCGCTGGACATCCTTGTCGCCAACGCCGGCATCACCCGCGACGGCCTGATGCTGCGCATGAAGGACGAGGACTGGGAACAGGTTATCAAGGTCAACCTCGAATCCTACTTCCGCCTGTCGCGCGCCGCCCTGAAGGGGATGATGAAGCGCCGCTGGGGCCGGATCATCGGAATCACCTCCGTCGTCGGCGTCACCGGAAACCCGGGCCAGGCCAACTACGCCGCCTCCAAGGCGGGCATGATCGGCTTTTCGAAGGCCCTGGCGCAGGAAGTGGCGTCTCGTAACGTGACGGTGAACACCGTGGCGCCGGGCTTCATCGCCAGCCCCATGACCGACGGCCTCAACGACACGCAACGTGAGGCAATCCTTGGGAAAATCCCTTCCGGCCGCCTCGGCTCGGGCGACGATGTCGCCGCCGCCTGCGTCTATCTGGCGAGCGAGGAAGGGTCCTACGTCACCGGTCAGACCTTGCACGTGAACGGCGGCATGGCGATGATCTAGGGGAAGCCCCATGTTCGTCGGCTGGCCGCTGGCCACCCCGAAAGGAACATGGTAGGCGGAGCGCGATTTCCGGTGTCCAGCCTTGGCTGGCGCGGCCACGACAATACTAAAGAGGACCTACAGAATGTCCGACATTCTCGAGCGTGTGCGTAAGATCGTCATCGAGCATCTCGACGCCGATCCCGAAAAGGTCACCGAGAAGGCCAGCTTCATCGATGACCTGGGCGCTGACAGCCTCGACAACGTCGAGCTGGTCATGGCCTTCGAAGAAGAATTCGATATCGAGATTCCCGACGACGCCGCTGAGCACATCCAGACGGTCGGCGACGCCGTGAAGTTCATCACGGAGAAGGTCGGCGGTTGATCCGTCGTTCCTAGTCCGTACGATCAGCCGCCGCGCTACCGGGAAACCGGTATGCGCGGCGGTCTTCGTTTGAGCGGTCCGTTGTCACGGGCCGGAGAGGAGTAGCTCCATGCGTCGTGTCGTCGTCACCGGCCTCGGCCTCCTGACCCCGCTCGGCCAGGGCGTGGACATCACCTGGAAGAACCTTCTGGCCGGCCAGTCCGGCGCCGGGCGGATCTCGAGTTTCGATCCCGCCGAGTACGGCTGCCAGATCGCCTGCGAAGTGCCGCGCGTCGACGGCCGGGGCGGCGGTGGACCGGATGTCGAGGGATCGTTCGATCCGAACGGCACCATGGCCCCCAAGGACCAGCGCAAGGTCGATGACTTCATTCTCTACGCCATGGCCGCCGCCGACGAGGCCGTCCGCGACGCGGGCCTGACCGAGATCGACGAGGAAACCAGCTATCGCGCCGGCGTGATGATCGGCTCGGGCATCGGCGGCCTGAACACCATCGCCGAGACGGCCATCGAGCTGCGCGACAAGGGTCCGCGCCGCATCAGCCCTTTCTTCATCCCGTCTGCCCTGATCAACCTCGCCTCGGGCCAGGTCTCGATCCGCTACGGCTTCAAGGGGCCCAACCACTCGGTGGTCACCGCCTGCGCGACCGGCGCCCACGCCATCGGTGACGCCGCCCGGCTGATCAAGTACGGCGACGCCGATATCATGATCGCCGGCGGGGCCGAGGCCTCCATCTGCCCGATCGGCGTTGCCGGCTTTGTCGCCTGCCGCGCCATGGCCACCGACTTCAACGACCGCCCGACGGAAGCCTCGCGCCCCTATGACAAGGATCGCGGCGGCTTCGTCATGGGCGAGGGCGCCGGGATTCTGGTGCTGGAAGAATACGAACACGCCAAGGCGCGCGGCGCGAAGATCTACGCCGAGGTGGCGGGCTACGGCCTGTCGGGTGACGCCTACCACATCACCGCCCCGTCCGAGGACGGCGACGGCGGCTTCCGGGCCATGAAGGCGGCGCTGAAGGACTCCGGCCTGGAGGCCTCCGACATCGGCTACGTCAACGCCCACGGCACCTCGACCATGGCCGACGGCCTCGAGCTGGGGGCGGTGACCCGGCTTCTTGGCGACAGCGCGAAGACCACGAAGATGTCCTCGACCAAGTCGATGACCGGCCACCTGCTGGGCGCCGCCGGGGCGGTGGAGTCGATCTTCACCATCCTGGCGTTGCGCGACCAGATGGTTCCGCCGACCATCAACCTCGACAATTGCGAGTTCGAGACCGAGATCGACCTCGTCCCGCACAAGGCGAAGGCGGTTGAGATGGTCGCGGCGATGTCCAACAGCTTCGGCTTCGGGGGCACCAACGCCTGCGTGATCTTCAAGAAGGCGCCGTGAGCAACAGAGCCGCACGTTCCGGGGGGCTGCCGCTGATGCGCAGGCTCGTCATCATGGGCATGAGCGGCTTTGCCGTGCTCGGCCTGGCGGTCATGCTTCTGGGCCTTTGGGCCGTCTGGACCTATCGCGGTCCAGGGCCGGAGGCGACGGCGGGCGAGATCAGTTCTGTGGTCCTGCGTCGTGGCGCCGGCCTGAACGAGATCGCCTCCTCGCTGGAGCGGGCGGGCGTGATTCGCTCCGGCGCGATCTTCAAGGCCGCCGCCCAGGTGACGGGTGTCGCCCGCGACCTGAAGGCCGGTGAGTATGAGTTCGCCTCCGGGGCCTCGATGGCCCGGGTGCTGGATGACATCCGCGCCGGCCGCGTGGTGCGTCACCAGGTGACGATCCCGGAGGGCGCGACCTCGGAGATGGTCATCGAGATGCTCAACGCCGAGGAGGCGCTGACCGGCCTCGCGCCCACGCCTCCCGAGGGGACGGTGCTGCCGGAGACCTATGACTTCCAGCGGGGCGAGGACCGCGCCGCGGTGCTGCAGCGGATGATGGACGCCCGCGACAAGCTGCTGGCCGCCCTCTGGGCCCAGCGCCAGCCGGGCCTGCCGGTGACCACGCCGGAGGAGGCGGTGATCCTGGCCTCCATCGTCGAGAAGGAGACCGGCGTCGCCAGCGAGCGGCCGCAGGTCGCCTCGGTGTTCACCAACCGTCTGCGCAAGGGCATGCGGCTAGAGAGCGACCCGACGATCATCTACTACATCACCAAGGGCAAACCGCTGGGCCGCCGGATCTTGAAGTCCGAGCTGGAGAACCCGGCCAACACCTACAACACCTACATCATTGACGGCCTGCCGCCGACGCCGATCGCAAACCCGGGCCGCGCGGCCCTGGCGGCGGTGCTAGACCCGCCGCGGAGCGAGTACCTGTTCTTCGTCGCCGACGGCACCGGCGGCCACGCCTTCGCCGTCACCTACGAGGATCACAAGCGCAACGTCGCGAAGTGGCGCGAGTACCGCGCGCGGACGGGAAAATAGATGGCCCTGTCGGGAATGACCGGCTTCGGTCGGGCCGAGGGCGCGGCGGGTGACTGGACCTGGGCGATCGAGGCCCGCTCGGTCAACGGCCGCAACCTGGAGACCCGCTTCAAGGCGCCGCCGGGCTTTGACGCGCTCGAGAAGGCCATCCGCGACGGATCGCAGGCCCGCTTCCAGCGCGGACAGGTCAATGTCAGCGTCCAGGCCCGCCGGGCCGAGAGCGCCGGAGCCGCCAGCGTCAACCTCGACCAGCTGGAACGCTATCTCGCCGCCGTTGCGCCCCATGTGAAGGCCAAGCGGGTCAAGCGGCCCACCGCCGATGGAATGCTCGCCCTGCGCGGCGTCATCGAGGTGACGGAGGCCGCCGAGGACCCCGAGGCGCGCGCCGCTCTGGAACAGGCCATCGCCGCCTCCATCGCCATGGCTCTCGACGCGCTGAAGGCGGCGCGGCTGGAGGAGGGCGCGGCGATCACACCCGTGCTGACCGGCATGATCGACCGCATTGAGGCGCTTGTCGCCGCCGCCGGGACAGAGGCCGCCGCCCATCCCGCCATCATCAAGGATCGCTTCGCCGGCCGCATGTCCGAACTGCTCGGCCAGGCCGCCAGTGAGGAGCGCATCGTCCAGGAGGCCGCCGCCCTGGCCACCCGCGCCGACGTGCGTGAGGAGCTTGATCGCCTGGCCGGCCACATCGCCGCCGCCCGCACCCTGATCGCCTCGGAAGCCGCCGCCGGCCGCCGGCTGGACTTTCTCACGCAGGAGTTCATGCGCGAGGCCAACACCCTGTGTTCGAAATCGGCGACCCCGGCCTTGACCGCCATCGGTCTCGACCTCAAAGCGGTGATCGAGCAGTTCCGCGAGCAGGTGCAGAATGTCGAGTGACGAGGCCCGGCCGAAGCGGGGCCTGATGCTGATGGTCGTCGCGCCGTCGGGGGTGGGCAAGACCTCCCTGACGCGGCGGCTGGTCGCCGACCACTCCGACCTGCACCTGTCCATCTCAGCCACCACCCGTGAGCCGCGTCCCGGCGAGCACGACGGCCGCGACTACCACTTTGTCGACCGTCCTACCTTCGACGCCATGGTCGAGCGCGGCGAGTTCCTGGAGTGGGCCGAGGTCTACGGCAACCGCTACGGCAGCCCGAAGATCCCGATCATGGAGGCCCTGTCCAAGGGCCAAAGCACCCTGTTCGACATCGACTTCCAGGGGGCCATGAAGATCCATGACCAGGCGCCGGAGGACTCGGTTCTGGTCTACATCCTGCCGCCGTCGCTGGCCGAGATGCGCCGCCGCCTGCATGCCCGCTCGCAGGACAGCGAGGCGGTGATCCGGGAGCGCATCGCCCGCGCCAAGGACGAGGTCGCCAACTGGAAGACCTTCGACTACGTGGTCATGAACGACGACTTCGACCGCGCCTACGCCGAGCTGGCGCACATCTACCACGCCGAACGCCGCAAGGCCTCGCGCAACCTCTGGATCGAGCCGCTGGTCGAGGGCCTGCTGGCCGAGGCGATCCCGGAGGCGGGGGAGGGGTAGTAGGGGGCTTCGTGCTTCGAGATGCGGCCCGTACGGTCCGCTCCTCAGCATGACGAGCTTTGTTGCCGCCCACCCACGTTCGTCGTCCTGAGGAGCGAGCTACTGGGCGAGCGTCGCGAAGGACGCTCGGCGCCCGCTACAAGGCCCGCGCCAGCCGCAGAAACCCTTCCACCGGTACCGTTTCGGCCCGCACGTTCGGGTCGATGCCGGCCTTCTCGCACAGCGCCTTGCCGCCGAGGTTGCGCAGGCTCGAGCGCAGCATCTTCCGGCGCTGTCCGAACGCGGCTGCGGTGACCTTTTCAAGGGCGGCGATCAGCTCGGCCGGCGGGGCGTCGGCCAGCGGGTCGAGGCGCACCACGGCCGAGGCGACCTTCGGCGGCGGGGTGAAGGCGCGGGCGGGCAGGTCCATGACGACTTTGGCCCGCGCCAGCGCCTGGGAGACCACGCTGAGCCGGCCGTAGGCGTCGGCGCCGGCCGGGGCCGCGATGCGGTCGGCGACTTCCTTCTGGAACATCAGGGACATGGAGACCGGCCGCCACGGGCCGGTCAGCCATTTGATCAGCAGCGGCGTGCCGACGTTGTAGGGCAGGTTGGAGACCACATGGCCCGGCCCGCCGGCCAGCGCTGCCTCGTCGACCTTCAGCGCGTCGGCTTCGACCAGGGTCAGCCGGCCGTCCGAGACCGCCGCCAGCTCATTCAGCAACGGCAGGAAGCGGGCGTCCTTTTCCACCGCGATGACGTTCGCGCCGGCCTCGACCAGCGCTCGGGTCAGGCCACCGGGACCGGGCCCGACCTCGATCACCGTCTGACCCTCGAGCGGACCGGCCAGCCGGGCGATCTTCCGCGTGATGTTGAGGTCGAGCAGGAAGTGCTGGCCGAAGCTCTTGTCGGCCAGCAGGCCGTGGTCGGCCAGGCTCTCGCGGAGCGGGGGGAGGGAGTCCAGCTGGCTCATTGCGTCCTTCGACACGCGCCTTCGGCGCTGCTCAGGATGACTATTGGGCGAAGCGGCTCAAAGCTAGTCATCCTGAGCAGCCGCGAAGCGGCGTGTCGAAGGACGCAAGGCGCCCACTACCCCCGTCGCGCTGCGATTTCCGCCGCCAGGCGGATGGCGGCGATCAGGCTGTCGGGACGGGCCAGGCCCCGGCCGGCGATGTCGAATCCGGTGCCGTGATCGGGGGAGGTGCGGACGATGGGCAGGCCCAGGGTGACGTTCACCCCGCCCCAGAAGTCGAGCATCTTCACCGGGATCAGCGCCTGGTCATGGTACATGCAGAGGACGGCGTCATAGCGGGCGCGGGCCTCCGGGTGGAACAGGCTGTCGGCCGGCGAAGGGCCCGTCGCCTCGACGCCCAGCTCGCGCAGCGCCCGGACGGCCGGGGCGATGACCTCGATCTCCTCGCGGCCCAGCGAGCCCGACTCACCGGCATGCGGGTTCAGGCCGGCGACGGCCAGGCGCGGGACGGCGATGCTGAAGTCGCGGCGCAGGGCCTGGGCGGTGACCAGCCCGGCATTGACGATCTTCTCGATGGTGAGCAGCGCGGAGACCTTCGCCAGCGGCTCGTGGATGGTCACCAGCGCCACCCGCAGGTCGGCGGCGGTCAGCATCATCACCGGTCCGCGCGCGCCGTCGTGGCGGCCGGCGGCTGTCAGCTCGGCCAGGAACTCGGTATGGCCCGGGAAGCCGAAGCCGGCGGCGTAGAGCGGCGCCTTGGCGATCGGAGCCGTGACCAGGCCGCTGACCGCGCCGGACAGGGCCAGGCCCACGCCGGTCTCGATCCAGCGGATCACCGCGGCGGCGTTGGCGGGATCGGGCTGGCCTGCGACCACCAGTGTGGTCAGCGGGATATCCAGCACCGGCAGGGCCCTGGAAAAGATCAGGGCCGCGTCCTCGGGCCTCGTGACCGACTGGACAGGGACAGCTCCGCCGGGCGCGGACTCCAGCGCTTCACGGTCGCCGATGACCATGAAGACAGGCCCGGTGTCGCGCAGCGCCCTCCAGGCCCGGGCCGTGATTTCCGGTCCCGTACCGGCGGGATCGCCAAGACTCAGCGCGAGCGGCGCCAGCGTCACCGCTGCTCGATGGTGGCCGTGCCGCGCAGGTCCCGCAGCAGGCGCCGGGAGATCATCGACAGCTGCTGGCCGACGAGGCGGCTTTCGATCTGCTGCGCGGTCGGGATCTGAGCCCCGCTTTGGCGGCGGCCGCAGACCATGACAAGGTGCAGGCCGGCGTTTGTGCGGACAGGCTGAGACAGCTGGCCGTCGGGCGTGGTCGCCACGGCGGTCTGGAAGCCCTCGGTCAGGCCCGCAACCTCGGCTTCGCCCAGGTCGCCGGCCATGACGCCCTGGATGTCGGCGGCCTTGGCTTCGAGATCGGCGCATCCGGTGACCAGCGGGCGCAGCGCCTCGAGCTGGGCGGCGGCGGCCTGAACCTCCTCGGGCGAAGCATCGGCCGCCAGCGGCACCGCGGCCTGCTTTAGGCTGACCAGCGCGACATTGGATCCGGCGCGCTTGTCGCGAAGCGCGATGATGTAGACGCCGTCGTCGGTGACGATCGGACGGGAAATCTGGCCGGGGCGAAGCTGTTCGAGGGCCAGTTCGACCTCGGCCGGCATTTCACCGGCGCCGACCCAGCCGGCGTCGCCGCCGTTGGCCGCCGTGGCGGAGGAGGAGAACTGCCGGGCGACCGCGGGGAAGGGCGCGCCCTGCTGGATCTGTCCGATAAGCTGGCCGGCGCCCTGGATGGCGTTGTCGACGCCGCCGACGCGGGAAGGGTCGATGACGACTTCGCTGATCTGGTACTGCGGCTTCCCGGCCGATACGGTCAGTTGCTCCTGGACAGCCTTGATCTGGTCCTGGCCGATACGCAGGCGGCTGCCGTAGCGGCCCCGGATGTAGCCCTGCCAGCTGACCTCGGCGCGAATCTGTTCGCGCAGGGTCTCGGAGCCGACGCCGGCGCTACGCAGCTGCGCCAGCATCTGGTCGCCCGTAATGTTGTTGCCCTTGGCGACTTCCGTAAGCTCGGCGTCGACGTCGGCGTCCGTGGCGACGATGTCGGTCTTGTGCTCCTTCTCGACCCTGCGGAGCTCCTGGATCTGCAGGCGTTCCTCGATCAGCGAGCGCATGGCTTCCCGCTGCAGCTGCGGCAGGGTGTTCTCGTCGGGCTGGATGCCGGCGGTGATCGACAGCAGACGCATCCGCTGGACCAGATCATAGGTCGAGATGATGTCGTCGTTGACGACCGCGGCGACGCTTTCACCGATCGCCGATTCCATTACCTCCGCCAGGGCGGCGTCGGTGGTCCCGGGGACAGGAGCCTCCTGGGCGTGGACAATGGGGGCGAAACCGAGGCTCAAGGCGGACGCCGCCGCCAGTGCCAGCCTCGTCACGCTACGCGTCGACGTATTCAATATTGTCTTTCCCCTGAATGCTTCGACAGGCGGACTCGCAGGTTCCGACCGTTCGTCACTGGCTGTAGCCTTTATCGCCCAATGTGGCGAGCGTTAGGCGCAGGATCACCGAGTCCGACGGGCCCAGCGTCCGGTTGTAGGTCTCCTCGTGCACCCAGACGACGGCGATATCGAGGCAGTCGTCCCGATAGAGGCCGCCGAGCTCCTGGCGACGCCATACGTTGCTCTCGACGTCGCGAACGCCGGCGAAGGTGACGCCCCAGTTGCCCGAGATCATCACGTCACCGGCGAAGTCGAGGTCCTCGCGCTGGACGCCGGTGATGTCCTGGTTGTCCCGCAGGTAGCGGATGAAGCCGCGGGCGCGGGTGGTGTTGACGTCGACCCCTGCTTCGAAGCGCCGCACGTCGCCGTTTTCCGGGCTGAACCGGGCGCGGGTGAAGAAGCTGACGCTCTCGAGGGGGCGGCCCTCGGCGGCGACGATCCAGTCCGACCGGGCGGTCTGCAAGCCGCTTCGGGTCGGAAACTGCAGATCCGGATTCGAGCGGAAGGTGCGGCCGACCAGGATGCTCCCGCCGCGCCCGTCATCGTACAGGACGCTCGCCCGCGCGCCCACATTGACGCGCCGCCCGTCCTCGTACCGGTCGAAGCCGGGGAACTTGTTGGCCCGCAGCAGGTTGGTCTCGTCGTACTCCAGGACCGCGCTGTCCTCATTGGGAACAGGCGTGTTGGCGTCGACGTCCGGCGACAGGGCTGCCTGGAACAAGGGCTCGAGCACGATCGTGCGGGCCCCGTCCCGACGTATCAGCGGGAAGCTGACATCGACTCCGGCCACGCCCCGGGCGCGGGTGACGGTCCTCGCGGCGGGGCCCGGCGCCGGCAGGTCGTCCAGGTCGTAGACGTCGCCACGCACCTGGGCGAACGGTGAAAGCCGCAGGCCGCTCTTGAAGGTCCAGGTATCCTGCCAGTCGGCCAGCGCGCTGACACGGCGGCTGTCGGCGCCCGGCTGGGTCGCCACGAACTGGGATTGCTCGCGGGTCAGGGCGACCGCGCTGCCCTGGAGCCTCAGGCGTCCGCCGAGCACCGGGCCTTCGGGCTCCCAGCGCCCCTCGATCATCGGCGCGATGGTCGGGAACGCCCGGTCGATGTCGACGGGGCGCAGGCCCTGGATGCTGAGCGCGGAAACCGACAGCCACGACCGTTCGTCCTGGCGCACCGCGTACAGTTGCGACGACAGGCGCCGGTCGTCCGAAGGCAGCATGCCGCGCTGCTGGTAGACGTCGCTGACGTCGTACTTGTCGAAGATCAGGTCGTCGGAAGCGCGCTCCGCGGCGAAGCCCCAGCGCCAGTCTTCGTTGATCCGGAAGGCGCCGTTCGCGAGCACGTAGCTGCGCGATGTGAGGTCGCCGATCCGGTCGCCGTCGCCATCCAGATCCCGCTCGTAGGTGAAGCCGAGGCGCGCGTTGATCTGCCCCGACCAGAAGCGCTTGCGCCACTGCAGGTTCAGGAAGGGATTCACCTTCGTATTGATCTGGGGGCTTATCACCAGATCCTCGGATGGCGAGATGATCAGGGCGTAGGGCTGCTCGTAGGACAGACCTCTGCGTGCGGAGGCCAGGACATTGGGCGCGAGCAGGCCGCTCTTGCGCTTGGCGCTTGAATCCGGGTGCCAGAAGACGGGCGCATAGAAGACCGGGACGCCCCACATCTCGATCACGGCGTTGCGGTAGTAGATGATCTGCTTTTCGCGATCCTGGACGACCTTGTCGGCGCGGATCGACCAGGTCGGCAGCCTCGACTTGTCCTCGGCGCAGATCTCGCACGGGGTATAGATCGCCTGGGTCAGTTCGTTGACCAGGTCGCTGCGGCGCACCGCCGTGGCGGCGGCCAGCTTGACGTCGCCATCCAGGCGGGCCGAGAAGCCGCGCGCCACGCCTGCGCGCATTTCCTCGTCCAGAACCATCTCGTCGGCGAAGCTGATCGCGCCGGACGGGTCGATGACCACGACACTCCCGCGCGCCGTGATGAGGCCGCTGCGGATGTCATAGATCAGCGACCGGGCGCGCAGGGTGCGGCCGCGGTATCGCACCTCGACATCGCCCTCGGCGCTGACAACCTGATTGGCGTCATCCTGGATGAGACTGTCGGACTCCAGATAGAAGCCGCTGTCGCCAAGCCCGTCATCGCTCGCGGCGGGGGCCGCCGGCGCGGTGGGTATCGCCGCGAAATCCTGCGCCAGGACCGGGCCCGTGACGGCGAACAGCGCCGCGCCGGCTACGCCGGCCAGCAGCGGGCCGCGCCCTCCGGGCCGCCTCGGGGATCGACTCTTGGTCGTCATGTGACGGTCTTCCTCCCGGCGACGCGCCCCCGCACGATTCCACCGTCTTCCGTATAGCAAAGCAGCGTCAGCCCCGATAACAGCGCCAGTATCGGCGGCGCCCAGGCGGCGGCGGCGGCGGGCACGATCTCGGCCTTCCCCAACGCGCCGCAGAACTGGTTGAAGAAGAAGAACACAAAGCCCAGCGCCACGCCGGATCCGGCCAGCACCGCCAGCCCGCCCAGCCGCATGAGCCGCAGCGAAAACGCCGCCGCCAGCAGTGACATGGCTGCGAACAGGATGGGCGTAGCCAGCAACTGGTGCAGTCTAAGGCGGTAGGGCAGGGCGGAGAAGCCTGCGCTCTCGGTGCCGCGAATGGTCGCCGGCAGACGCCAGAATGCGATGGCCTCCGGAGTCGTGAAGCGTTCGATCGCGGCCTGCTCGTCCAGGGTCGAGGGGATGGACAGGGTCTCGGAGCGGACGGAGCCTGCACCCGGCGCCGCCTCGCGTACGCCCTTCAGACGCCAGTAGCCGGGCATCAGCCTGGCTTCGTCTGCCTCGATCCGGCGCGAGAATTCCAGGCCGCCGCTGGCGGTGACCCGGTAGACGAACATGGACACGTCCTTGAGCCGAACCGTGCCTTCGACCTGGTCGTGAGATCGGGCCCTGATGACCACCTGGGAGGCGTTGTCGCCCTGCCGCAGCCAGGTGTCCTTGGGCGTCGAGGTCTGGAATTCCTCCAGCACCGCGTCCCTGGACTGTTCGAACTGGGCGCCGAGCATCGCCGTCAACGGGTTGAGGGCGGCGACCGTCACGGCCCCCACCAGGAAGGCGGCGGCGGTGGCCGGCAGGATGAAGCGCCAGGCCGAGACTCCGGCAGCGCGCATGGCGATCAACTCGCTGCGGCGGTTCAGGCCGACAAAGGCCGCCAGGGTCCCGAACAGGAAGGCGAAGGGTAGCAGCGTCAGGATTGTCGACGGCGCCTTGAGGAGGGTCAGCCAGAGGAGCTTCGGAAAGCCCGCGTCGCCGCGGCCGCCGACCGTCCGCGAGACCTCCACGAAGTCTATCAGCAGGATGACCGAGCCGATGACGGCAAGCGCGCCCGCGACCCCCATCAGGGTTCGCGACAGGACATAGCGCTCCAGCCGTCCGATACCGCGGCTCATGCGGCCACCCCCGTCACAGGCGACTTGCGCGGCTCAGCAATGCCGAACGGCAGCCATTCGCGCCAGCCGTGGCGGCGTCGAACGGGCCGGTAGAGCTGGCCCAGGCCCCAGGCGATCGCCGTCAGCGGGATCAGGTACTGCAGGATATTCAGCGCGGGCGTGTCCTCGCAGGCGGCCTGGACCGCGAATCCGATGATGCGCACGCCCGCAGCGGCCGCACCGATCACGGCGATGCGGCGACCGTAGCCCAGACGGCTGAAGCTGGAGCCCAGGACGGCGGCCAGCGCCATCGCCATGAAGGCCAGACTGTAGAGCGGGGAGGCAAGGCGCGAATGGCCTTCGGCCAGCAGCTTCTCCCGGTTCTTCTTCTCGTAGGCCTGGGACAGATCAGGGTTGAAAAGCTCGTTCAGATAACGGTCCGACGCCTTGTAGGTGACGGTGTCGGAGGTGTTGAGGAAGGTGGCGAGCTCCAGCGCGTATTCCTCAAACGACAGGTAGTTCAGGACGCCGGTCGTGGAGAACTCCTGGTTCGATCCGTTCCGCATCACCAGCACCGGCTTGCCGCCGCGCTCGGTGATGCGCCCCTCCCGGGCCGTGTAGGTGGTGGCGCCGCCGTCCGGTTTGCGGTGGTGGATGAACAGGTTGCGGATCTTGCCGTCCGGATCGACGGTCTGGCCATAGACGGTCAGTCCTGGCGCCGGTTCGGAGAATTCGCCCTCGCGGACCAGCGTCGCCGCGACATCGCTTCGGGCAGCCGAGACGATCTCGCGCATCGCCCGGTAGGACGCTGGTTGAACCCAGAGATTGACCGCCAGTCCGACGAGCAACGCCAGGGTCGCCAGCCGCAGCGCCGGCGAAATCAGTCGCCAGCGGCTCATGCCGCCCGCCTGACAGACCACAAGCTCATGGTCCGTCTGCAGCCGGTTCAGCGCGACCAGGGCCGCGACGAAGATGGCGATCGGCAGGATCAGATTCATCAGCTGCGGCATCGCCAGCAGGATGACCTGCAGGTAGACCCAGGCCGTCTGGCGCTGCTCGATGATGATATCGAGGCGGCCCAGGCTCTGACTCAGCAGTCCGACCGCCCCCAGCGCGGCGGCGGCCAGCAGGGTCGGAGTCAGCAGCTGGCGAAAAAGGTAGCGCTCGATCAGACGCATAGAGGGAAGCTGGGCCCGTTGAGGGGTCGGGGAAACCCCGAAGCAGGGGTGGTCCGTTCTATACCCCCGAACGCACCGGAAACAACCGCCGCGCTTCCCTCGCGACGCGGGTTGGACTATGCCGCGCGGACCACATTCAGGAGCGTTCCATGCGCATCGAGTTCGTCGCCTCAGACGCCGGCAAGATCCCTTCGGGCGGCGCCGCCGCGGTCATGGTCTTCGAGAACGGCCAGAAGTCCGCCGCCGCCGAGGCGATGGACGCCGCGGTCTCCGGCGCCCTGTCCCGCGCGCTGTCGGCCGCGCCGCGCTTCGCGGGCAAGCCGGGGCAGACCGTCGAGCTGATCGCACCGTCGGGCGTCGACGTGCAGCGCCTGATCGCGATCGGCGCCGGGGCCGCCGACGCCTGGGGCGGGGATGCCTCCGAACGCTTCGCGGCCCAGGCCTATGGTGCGGTCAAGCTGTCGGGCGCCACGGTGCTGCATGTCCTTACACCGGGGGCCAAGGCCGAGGAGTCGGCCCGGGCCGCGCTCGGGGCCACGCTGGCGGCCTACCGCTTCGACAAATACCTGACCACCGAGAAGGCCGAGAAGAAGCCGTCGGTCGAGGTGGTGAAGGTCATCACCGATGATGTGGCCGCCGCCGAAGCCGCCTTCGCCCCGCTGAAAGCGCTGGCCGAGGCCGTCTACTTCGCGCGCGACCTGGTGTCCGAGCCGCCGAACGTCCTGTTCCCGGCCGAGTACGCGCGGCGGGTCAAGGAGCTGGAATCGCTGGGCCTCGAGGTCGAGGTCCTGGGCGAGGCCGAGATGGCCAGGCTCGGCATGGGCAGCCTGCTCGGCGTCGGTCAGGGCAGCATCCGCGACAGCCAGCTGGTGGTCATCCAGTGGAAGAACGGCGGCGACAGCCAGCCGATCGCCTTCGTCGGCAAGGGCGTCACCTTCGACACCGGCGGCATCAGTCTCAAGCCCGCCGACGGCATGGAAGACATGAAGTGGGACATGGGCGGCTCGGCCGCCGTGGCCGGCCTCATGCACGTGCTGGCCGGCCGCAAGGCCAAGGTCAACGCCATCGGCATCCTGGGCCTGGTCGAGAACATGCCCGACGGCAACGCCCAGCGCCCGGGGGACGTGGTCACCTCGATGTCCGGCCAGACCATCGAGATCATCAACACCGACGCCGAGGGCCGCCTCGTGCTGGCCGACGCCCTCTGGTACTGCCAGGACCGCTTCAAGCCGCAGTTCATGGTCGACCTGGCCACCTTGACCGGCGCGATCATCATCTCGCTGGGCAACGACTACGCAGGATTGTTCAGCAACGACGATACCTTGTCGGAGAATCTTCTCGCTGCCTCGAAGGCCTCCGGCGAGACGCTGTGGCGGATGCCGCTGCCGGACGCCTACAACAAGCAGATCGAGAGCATGGTCGCCGACGTCAAGAACACCGGCGGCCGGCCGGGCGGGTCGATCACAGCCGCCCTGTTCCTGCAGAAGTTCGTCAACGGCCTGCCCTGGGCCCACCTCGACATCGCCGGCACCGCCTGGAAGAAGCCGTCGACCGTCCCGACCAGCCCCGACGGGGCGACCGGGTACGGCGTGCGGCTGCTCAACCAGATGGTGGCCGACAAGTACGAGGTCTGATGCCGGCTTGGTGCGTCCTTCGACACGCGCCTACGGCGCTGCTCAGGATGACTGGCCTCCTGGGTGACTGAGATTGTGTCGCCCGCAAACTCAGTCATCCTGAGCAGGCGCGCAGCGCCGTGTCGAAGGACGCAACCCACTTGAACACATCCCCCTGCGAGGTCTGGTTCTACCACCTGGAGCGCTCGGCGCTCGAGCAGGTGCTGCCCGATCTGCTCGAAAAGACGCTCAAGCGGGGATGGCGGGCGCTGGTCCGCGCGGCCGAACAGGAACGGATCGAGCATCTCGACGGCTGGCTGTGGAGCTACCGGGACGAGAGTTTCCTGGCCCACGGAACGGCCGAAGAGCCGTTCGCCGACCATCAGCCCATCCTGCTGACAACCGACCAGGAGAACCCGAACGGGGCGCACGCCCTCTTCCTGATCGATGGCGCCGAGCCGGGCGATCTTTCGCCGCACGAGCGGTGCATCGTACTGTTCGACGGTCGTGACGAGGTGGCGCTGGCCGCCGCCCGGGAGCGATGGAAGACATTCAAGGCGCAGGGGCTGCCGGTCAGCTACTGGCAACAGGCCGAGCGTGGTTGGGAGAAGAAGGCATGATCCGCAAGCTGGCCACGTTCGCCGCGGCGCTGACCCTTTCGGCCTGTGCGGCGACGCCGCCGCCCGCCCCGCCGCCCCCGCCGCCGATCCGCGAGGCGCCGACTGTGCCCCTGCCGCCGCCGCCGCCGGAGGACTCCTGCAAGTCCGGCGAACTCCAGTACCTTGTTGGCCGCAATCGCAGCGAGATTCCGGTGCCCACCGATCCGTCGAAGCGGCGCGTCGCCTGCACGACCTGCCCGGTGACCATGGACTACCGCCCCGACCGGCTGAACATCTTCTTCGACGCCGAGACGGGCATCGTGAGAGAGGTGAAGTGCGGTTAGGCGGTGCGTGCATCGCCACGCGCCTGTGAACCGACGACGGGGTCCTCGCCTCAAGGGTGAGAACGACGGTGTAATCAGCTGGCTTAAGCCGGTTCCAGCGCCGCCAGTTGCTCGGCGATTTCCATCCATTCGGCCTCGGCCTTGTCGACGGCGGCCTGGGCCTTGAGGCGCTTTTGGCCGAGGTCGGCGGCCTTTCGGGCGTCCTTCACGTAGATCGCGGGGTCGGCGAGGACGACGTCGATCTCTTCCAGGGCCTTGGTCGTCCGGGCAACAACGGCCTCGGCGGCTTCCAGTCGTCGCTTGAGCGGCCCGGCCATGCCGGCGGCCGGGCGCGGGGCGGGCGGCGGGGGCGGCGCCTCGACCACGGCCTCGCGCTTGACCTGGGTCGGCGCGCGGGCGGCGACGCGGGCGCGGTCAATGACGAACTTCGCGTAGTCGTCCATGTCGCCGTCGAACGGCTTGATGGAGCCGTCTGCGGCCAGCCACAGCCGGTCGGCGACCAGCTCCATCAGCGAGCGGTCGTGGGTGATCAGGATCACAGCGCCTTCGTAGTCGTTTAGCGCATCCAGCAACGCGCGCCGTGAGTCGATATCCAGGTGGTTGGTCGGCTCGTCGAGGATCAGCATATGCGGCGCGTCCATCGCCACCAGGTTCAGCAGCAGGCGGGCGCGCTCGCCGCCCGAGAGGTTCTCGACCGTGGTCTCCTGCTTTTCGAACGGCAAGCCGAACTGGGCCAGGCGCGATCGGCGCGAGGACTCGGTGGCCTCGGGCATGGCGCGGCGGATGATCTCCAGCGCCGTGTCCTCGGGGTCCATCGCCTCGATCTGATGCTGGTGGAACCAGCCGACCCGCATCTTGCGGTCTCGGTGGAACTCCCCGGTCTGCACGCCCAGCGCCCCGGCGATCAGCTTGGCGAAGGTCGACTTGCCCGCGCCGTTGACGCCCAGCAGGCCGATGCGGTCGTCCAGGTCCATGCGCAGGTTGAGGTTCTTGAGGATCGGCCGGCCTTCCTCGTAGCCGACATTGGCTCGCTCCAGCCGGATCAGCGGTGGCGCCAAGGGGCGCGGCGGCGAGGGGAGGGTGAAGGGCGCGACGCGTTCCTCGATGGTGGTCGCCACCGGCTCCATCTTGGCCAGCCGCTTCATCCGCGACTGGGCCTGGGCGGCCTTGGAGGCCTTGGCCTTGAAGCGATCGACAAAGGACTGCAGGTGGGCGCGCTCGGCGTCCTGCTTGGCCTTGGCCGACAGCTGCAGTCGCGACTTCTCGGCCCGCATCTTCTCGAAGTCGTCGTAGCCGCCTGTGTAGATTTCCAGCTTGGAGGCCGCCAGGTGCAGGATGTGGGTGCAGCTGTTGTTCAGGAGCTCGCGGTCGTGGCTGATGATCAGCGCCGTATGCGGATACTTCTTCAGCCGCGCTTCGAGCCACATCGCGCCCTCGAGGTCGAGGTAGTTGGTCGGTTCGTCGAGCAGCAACAGGTCCGGCTCGCTGAACAGCGCCGCCGCCAGGGCCACGCGCATGCGCCAGCCGCCGGAAAACTGGGCCATCGGCCGCTCGAGGTCCTCGACGCTGAAGCCCAGGCCAGCGAGAATTTCAGCCGCCCGGGCCGGGGCCGCGTCGGAGTCGATCTCGATCAGCCGGGTCCAGATGTCGCCCATCTCTTCGGGATCAGCCGTCTCCAGCCGGGTCAGCAGCGCATGACGCTCTTCGTCGGCCTCCAGAATCGTGTCGATCAGCGATACCGGAGTCGCGGGGTGCTCCTGGGCCACCTGGCCGATGCGTGTCCCTTTGGGCAGCACAATCTCGTCGCCGCCCGCGACCAGCTCGCCCATGATCAGTTTGAACAGCGTCGACTTGCCAACGCCGTTGCGGCCGACCAGGCCCACCTTTGATCCGGGCGGCAGCGAAACGCCGGCCTTCTCGAAGAAGCGCCGCCCCCAGGCGTGGAAGGTGAGGTCATTGATTTGAAGCATGAAGCGGTTAGGTCGTCACAAAGGTTGGCGGATCGAGGGCCCGCCGCTATAAGCCCGCGACCCTCAAAACACCAACTCTGTGTAAGGCTCCCAGACTAGCCATGACCGAACGCACCTTCTCGATCATCAAACCCGACGCCACGCGCCGCAACCTGACCGGCAAGATCAACGCCGTCATCGAAGACGCCGGCCTGCGCATTGTCGCCCAGCGCCGCGTCCGTCTGACCGACGCCCAGGCGAAGAAGTTCTACGAAGTCCACGCCGAGCGCCCGTTCTACGGCGAGCTGGTCGGCCAGATGACCGCCGAACCGGTTGTCGTCCAGGTCCTGCAAGGCGACAACGCCGTGGCCCGCTACCGTGAAGTGATGGGCGCCACCAACCCGGAACAGGCCGCCGAAGGCACGATCCGCAAACTGTTCGCCCTGTCGATCGGCGAGAACTCGGTCCACGGTTCGGACTCGCTCGAGAATGCCGGCATCGAGATCGCCCAGTTCTTCACCGACGCCGATATCGTCGGCTAAGGCCAGACCAACATGCGCCGCTACAGCAGACCTGCTCTGTTGCTGGCGGCGCTGCTGGCCGCTCTGGCCGGCTACATCGACGCCGTCGGGTTCCTGCAACTCGGCGGCTTTTTTGTCTCCTTCATGAGCGGCAACTCGACCCGGCTCGGCGTCGGGGCAGCCCTTGGCGACCTGGCCATCGTCGCCACGGCCGGGGGGCTGATCGGGTTGTTCGTCGTCGGCGTGATTGGCGGCGTCCTGGCAGCGCCGGAATGGTGGCGCTGGCGGCGGGTCTCGGTGCTGACGCTGGTCACCGCCCTGCTGGCCATGGCCGCCTGGCTGGCCGGGCAGGGCAGTCCCGCCTCCGCGGCCTTCGCCGCCCTGGCCATGGGCGCACTGAACGCCGTCTTCCAGCGCGATGGCGACATCGCAATCGGCGTCACCTACATGACCGGCGCCCTGGTCCGCATGGGCCAGCGGATCGCCGTGGCCCTGCGCGGCGGACCGGTCTGGGACTTCGCGCCCTTCCTGATGCTCTGGTTGTCGCTGACCACGGGCGCGGTGCTGGGCGCGCTGAGCTACGGCCGGATCGGCGGGGCCGCGCTGTGGGTCGGTGCAGCGGCGGCCGCCACCGTCGCGACACTACTGGCGGCGCGGGACGGGAGGGCCTCATGAGCGCCCCCCCGGACCAGGCGCCCGGCGAGCCGAAGCGGCTCTCCGGTGGCAATCCGCAGATCGCCAAGGGCTACGGCGATGCGCCCGTTCAGGCCTATATCGCCGCCATGCCCGGCTGGAAGCGCAACACCGGCGCCTGGCTCGATGAGCTGATCGAGGCGACGGTTCCGGGCGTGTGCAAGGCGGTCAAATGGAACTCGCCCTTCTATGGCGTCGAGAAGGGGAGCTGGTTCCTGAGCTTCCATGTCTTCGCCAGGTACGTGAAGGTGGCCTTCTTTCGCGGGACGTTGCTGGATCCTGTTCCTCCGGTCGCCTCGAAGAGCCGGGATACCCGGTACTTCCACCTTCATGAGGGTGACATCCTGGATGAGGCGCTGTTCACCGCGTGGGTGAAGCAGGCCAGCCGCCTGCCCGGAGAGTCGATGTAGGGGCGCCGTTAAACAACCGTTCAGTCGTCCTCCGCCAGGGGCGCAGGGCGCTAGGCGTAACGATGGGCGGCCACTACATGATACTGCGCTGGCATGAACTGCGGGTCCTGGCCCTGGTCACGCTTCTCGCCGGCTGTTCCGGCGGCGAACCGGTCCCGCCTCCCGCTTCAGCGTCGCAACTTGCGTTCGGCAAAGGTGTCGCTGCGGCCCGGTTGACCCCGGTCATCGACGCCTGGATCGCGGGCGATGCGGCAGCGCTCTCGTCGGCGATCCAGGCCATCAAGGCCGAGAGCGTCGCCGCGCGATCCACCCCGAACTGGGACACGGCCTGTACCTTGGAGGCGAGCGCCGCACGAACGGCGAACGTCACCGCCATTCTGGCTGAAGGGCTCAAGGAGCCGACCGTCCTGGCCATGTCCGATATTGCGCGGATGGACTATCTCGACATGCTCGGGCAGGGCAAGGCATGGGGCCGGCATGAAATCCAGCTCCCCATCGAGCCTGATTGCACTGCGGTCGACCGCCTGGTGCAGCAGCATGGCGCTACCGAAGCGCGCCTGCTGCTCGCCGAGATGACACGGCGTCGAAACATCTGGTACACCGAACTCAATGCCAAGTACGGGCACGAGTATGGAGCCCGACACCTGCTGGCGGCCGATCTGCTCCGCGGTAACGGCTTTCCGAACACGGTCTACGGTTACGACTGATCCATGACCTGCGGATAGCGCTCGGGCGCTTCCTGTTGGGTGGCAACCCGCGTGCCGCGCGCGTGCCCATCCAGAAAGGCCGCTCCACTCGCGTTGGCGCCGCGGCGGTCGGACAGGCGGCCAGCGATCAGCCATTGGCGCCGGCAGGTGACGCAGCCGGGTGGGAAGGGCGTCAGCGGGCGACCAGCTTCGCCAGAGCACGCGGGTACAGCGCGTGCTCGGCGATCAGAACGCGGGCGGCGAGCGTTTCGGGCGTGTCGCTTGGCAGCACCGGCACGCGGGCCTGATCGAGGATCGGCCCCTCATCGACCCCTGGCGTGACCAGATGCACAGTGCAGCCGGCCTCCGCGTCCCCCGCCTCGATCGCGCGCCGGTGGGTATCGAGCCCCGGGTACTTCGGCAGCAGGGAGGGATGGATATTGATCATCCGCCCCGCCCAGGCCGCGACCAGAAAGGGCGTCAGCACCCGCATGTAGCCGGCCAGGGCGACGTACTCCGCGCCCGCTTCGCGGAGGGCCGCGTCGAGCGCGCGTTCGTGCGCCTCGCGGTCGCCGCCGAAGGGCCAGTGGTCGATGGCCAGGGTGGGCACGCCGGCCTCGGCGGCGAGGGTCAGGCCCTCGGCGTCCGGCTTGTTGGAGAGCACCAGCACCACCTCATAGGGGCAGTCGGGGGCTTTGGCGGCCTCGATAAGCGCGGTCATGTTCGAACCGCGACCGGAGATGAGGACGGCGACTTTGGCGCGGTCAGTCATTGCGGGGTTCGCGACGCTCGCTGAACAGCTCGCTCCTCACCCTGGCGAGGATTTTTGGCATCCACTGAACTCGTCATCCTGAGGAGCGGGCTCTGGCCCGCGTCGCGAAGGACGCAAGGCCTCACCGCCATCAACCGTTCGCCAGCTCGCCGCACACAAACGCGTCCTCGCCCGCTTCGAGCAGCGCGCCCAACACCTCCGGGGCCTCGCCCTTGCCGACGATCAGCAGCAGGCCGACGCCGCAATTGAAGGTGCGGCGCATCTCGTGCTCGGCGATGCCGCCGGTCGCCTGCAGCCACTGGAACACGGCCGGCATCTCCCAGGCGTTCCAGTCGAAGCGCGGGACCAGCCCCTCGGCGATGGCGCGGGGCGGGTTCTCGATCAGGCCGCCGCCGGTGATGTGGGCCAGGCCCTTGATCTTGCCGGCCTTGATCAGGGCCATGGTCGACTTCACGTAGATCCGCGTCGGCGCCATCAGCGCCTGGGCCAGGCTCAGGCCCTCGGCGAACGGGCAGGGGGCGTCCCAGGCCAGGCCCGAACGCTCGACCACCTTGCGGACCATCGAGTAGCCGTTGCTGTGCGGACCGCTGGAGGCCAGACCGATCAGCACGTCGCCGGCCCGTTGGGTCTCCAGCTTCGGCAACACGCCGTCGCGGTTCACGGCCCCGACGTTGAAGCCGGCCAGGTCGTACTCGCCCTCGGCGTACATGCCCGGCATCTCGGCCGTCTCGCCGCCGACCAGCGCGCAGCCGGCCAGCTTGCAGCCCTCGGCGATGCCGGCGACCACCCGCGTCGCGGTGGCCACGTCCAGCTTGCCGGTCGCGAAATAGTCGAGGAACAGCAGCGGCTCGGCGCCCTGGGCCAGCAGGTCGTTGACGCACATGGCCACCAGGTCGATGCCGACCGTATCGTGCAGGCCGGCTTCGATGGCGATCTTCAGCTTGGTGCCGACGCCGTCGGTCGTGGAGACCAGCAGCGGATCCTCGTAGCCGGCGGCCTTGAGGTCGAACAGGGCGCCAAAGCCCCCCAGCCCGCCGGCCACGCCGGGGCGGGCGGTGGCCCTGGCCAGCGGCTTGATGGCCTCGACGAGGGCGGCGCCAGCGTCGATGTCGACGCCCGCCTGGGCGTAGGTGAGGCCGTTGGGCCGATCGGTCATGGGGGGTCTTCGTGACGAGTTACGATATGAAAATGCAGCGGAAATCGCCTTGCCTCTTGCAGACTCGGCCCCACGCGGGGCTATAGCTACCCGATGCAGCCGATTACGACCACCGCCGAACTGGCGGAATTCTGCAAGTCCTTGAAAGGCCAGCCCTTTATCGCCGTGGACACCGAGTTCATGCGCGAGACAACCTACTGGCCCAAGCTTTGCCTCATCCAGGTGGCCGCGCCCAATGGCGCCGAGGCCTGTATCGATCCCCTGTCCGAGGACCTGGAGCTCGATCCGCTCCTCGACATCCTGCGCGACGAGACCGTGCTCAAGGTCTTCCACGCCGCGCGGCAGGACGTGGAGATCTTCAACAACCTGGGCGCCATGCCCCGGCCGTTGTTCGACACCCAGATCGCCGGCATGGCCGCGGGCTTTGGCGAGCAGATCGCCTACGACGCCCTGGTCCGCCAGATGCTGAAGATCGAGCTCGACAAGTCCAGCCGCTTCACCGACTGGGCCCGTCGGCCGCTCGCCGACAGCCAGCTGACCTACGCCCTGGCCGACGTCACGCACCTGGCGAAGCTGTTCCCGATGCTGCGCGACCGTCTGGTCAAGGGCGGGCGCATGGCCTGGGTCGAGGAGGAGATGCTCGCCCTCACCGATCCGGCCCTCTATGACGTCGATCCGGAGAACGCCTGGAAGCGGCTCAAGCCCCGCAAGCATACGGCGAAGTATCTGGCCGTGTTCAAGGCCGTCGCCGCCTGGCGCGAGCGCACCGCCCAGCAGCGGGACCAGCCGCGGGGCCGCATCCTGAAGGATGACGCCATCGACGAGCTGGCCGCCCAGGCCCCGACCGACGCCGCCGCCATCGACCGGCTGCGCGGCGTGCCCAAGGGCTTCTCGGGCAGCAAATTCGGCCCCGACCTGATCGCCGCCATCAAGGAAGCCCTGAAGGATCCGGAAGGCTACGCGCCGAAGATCGACCGCGAGCGCGGCCCGCAGAACGTCGCCGCCGGCGCCATCGTCGAGCTGCTCAAGGTGCTGCTCAAGGCCCGTTCGGAAGACGCCGGCGTCGCCTCCAAGCTGATCGCCACCGTCTCGGACCTGGAAAAGATCGCCAACGACGACGAGGCCGATGTCGGCGCCCTGACCGGCTGGCGCCGCGACGCCTTCGGGGCCGACGCCCTGAAGCTCAAGCGCGGCGAGCTGGCCCTGGTGCTCGACGGCGCCCGTGTTCGGGTGGTCGAGGTGCGCCGGGCCCCGAAGGCGGCGGCGGGGTAGCTCCAGATGGCGCCCGTCCGCACCACCGCCCTCATCTATGACTTCGACGGCACCCTGGCCCGCGGCAACATGCAGGAGACCAGCTTCATTCCCGCGCTGGGGATGACGCCGGCGGAGTTCTGGAACGACACGGTCAGGCCGCAGACCATCCGCTCCGACGGCGACGACATCCTGATGTACATGCAGCTGATGCTGCAGACCGCCCGCGAGAAGGGCATAAACGTCACTCGCCGGCTCCTGCAGGACCACGGCCGCGACGTCGCCCTGTTCGAAGGCCTGCGGGACGAGAGCTGGTTCGACCGCATCAACGCCTTCGGGGCCGACTACGGCCTGACGGTGCAGCACTTCATCCTGTCGAGCGGCCTGGCCGAGATGATCGCCGGCTGCCCGATCGCCCACCGGTTCGAGCACGTCTTCGCCAGCAAGTACGTCTACAACGACGCCGACGAGGCGGTGTGGCCGGCCGTGGGCATCAACTACACGACCAAGACCCAGTACCTGTTCCGCATCAACAAGGGCGTGCACAACAACTGGGAGCACGAGCGCATCAACCGCTACGTGCCCGACGAGGATCGGCCCGTCCCCTTCGAGCGGATGATCTTCATCGGCGACGGCGACACCGACGTGCCGACCATGAAGATGATGCACACCAAGGGCGGCCACTCTATCGCCGCCTATGACCCGCGCACCGAGCCCCGCGACCAGGACAAGCTGCATCGCCTGATCGCGGACGACCGCGTCAACTTCGTCGCCGCCGCCGACTACCGCGAGGGCACGGCGATGGACCTGATCGTCAAGGGCATCCTGGGCCGCATCGCCGTGCGCGAACGGACCATGCCGACGGGGTAGGGCGACGCTGCGATGTGCGGCGAGGGCCGGCCAAACGCCGCCCGTTGTCTCTGGTCTCTGTTATCGGTTTTCGCCGACGCCGAAGCGTTCGCTTCACGCTGCGCGGCAGGGGGAAACGGGGACATGTACTCGACAACGACATGAACGCCGCATCTACCGAGGACACGCACCGGCCGCTCCGGAACATGTCCCCGATTGCCCACGTTTTCGCCGATGATCCGCTCCGCCGGAGCCCGCGCCACGGCCCCGGATTAGGGAATGCCCCAAACAGGCAGGGGCGCCGTTGTCGGGATCAGCGGACGCGGCGTCCGGACCGGGCCATGCGGAACGCCCTGATCAGTTTTGAAATCGCCGTCATCAGGCCCAGGGCCATGATCGTGCTGTAGCGCCTGATCCGGCGTGTCGAACGTGTCGGCATCGCGCCTCTCTTCTGTCCAAGGGTGGGCTCGACGCCGGGATTGTGGGGGTAACGGACAGGACCCCGGCATCGAGCGCACTCGATGCGGTCCGACATCACGATCACGATGATCGTCAGAGGGGCCCGGGCCGCAGGCATAAGGTATCCCGCTGCCGTGGTATGAGCCAATAAAAATCAGTTATGGCGCGAACGACGCTGCGTTATGCGCGCTGCCCGAGTATGGAGCGGGGACGCACACGCTTTGTCGATTTTCGATCCGCAGCCCGTCGATGAAGAATGTGTGACCCCGTTTCCGGCGTCTTCAACAGCTCGCCGGGTGTTGACGCGGCGGGAAACACCGTTCAGTACCACGGCCTCCACGGGTCCGGGCCCCTCTGGCGGCCGAGGCGTCGGCTGCGATGTCGGATCCCCGCATGGACGGCGCAACGCAGCGCCTTTTTCATTTTTCGGGGGTGCGGGATGCTTGAGTCCCTTCCGTTTCTTGCCGCCAGCTATGTCGGTCAGCCAATCTGGCTCTGGATCGCCTTCCTGGCCTTCATCGGCTTTCTGCTGTGGATCGACCTCGGGGTCGTGAACAACAAGGACGGGGTCGTCTCGGCCAAGAAGTCCGCGGCCATGTGGGCGTCCTTCGCCTCCATCGCTGTCGCCTTCGGGGCCTATGTCTACTTCGTGTATGAGCCCGATCCGCGCTATTACATGAGCCCGGACAACCTGAACCAGCAGGCCGTTCTACAGTATTTCACAGGATACCTGCTCGAAACCGCCCTGGCGTTCGACAACATCTTCGTCATCGGGATGATCTTCACCTTCTTCGCGGTGCCTCGCGAGTATCAGCACCGCGTGCTGTTCTGGGGCATCATGGGGGCGATCGTCTTCCGCGCGATCTTCATCTCGCTGGGCGCGGCGATCGTGAACGAATTCACCTGGGTGCTGTTCATCTTCGCCGCCTTCCTGATCTTCACCGGCTGGAAGATTATTTTCGGCGGCGAACAGGAGGTGGATCTCGAAAAGAATCCTGTCCTCAAGTTCCTGAGGAAGCGGATGCGCATCACCGACACGATCGAAAACCACAACTTCTTTGTCAAAAAGCCTGACCCGAAGGGTACGGGGCGGCTGGTCCTGTTCGCGACCCCGCTGTTTCTGGCCCTGGTCATGGTCGAGGTGGTGGACGTCATCTTCGCGGTCGACTCCGTGCCGGCGATCTTCGCCGTCACCAAGGACCCCTTCATCGTCTACACGTCGAATATCTTCGCGATCCTAGGCCTGCGATCGATGTATTTCATGCTCGCGGAGGTCGTCGCCCGCTTCAAGTATCTGAAGTACGGGCTGTCGATGGTGCTGGTCCTGATCGGGGTCAAGATCGTCTGGAACTTCGGCCTCTACAAGGCGTGGAAGGACATGACGGGCGAGGCGCTGGTGCCCTACCTCGAGCCGCAGTGGTCGCTGCTCGCGACCCTGGCGCTGATCGGCGGCTCGATGCTCTACTCCTGGATAAAGACCCGGGACGCCAAGGACCCGCCGGCAAAGTCCGATCCTGCGGGGGAAGCCGGCTAGCCCGGGGCTCGATGGCCCGGCGTCAGGACGATGCCGGGCCGCGCTCCAGGGTGCGAAGAACCTCCTGCGCCAGCAACCCGGCCGGCCCGCCCGCACCCCTTGCGGAAACCAGGGCAATCTCGCTGTCGCTGAGCGGTGGCAGCGGGTCGCCCAGAAGGGTCAGGTCGCGCGGCGCCATGGCGGCCGGAAGAACCCCGATGCCAAGGCCGGCCCGCAGCGCCGCCATCTGACCCGCGAGGCTGGGTGAGGTGAAGGAGGCGCGGAATGCGATGCCGGCTGCTTCGAGCGCGCCCAGGGCCCGCTTGCGATAGATGTCAGGGGCCGGAGCGACGATCAGGGGCAGTGGGGAGGCCTCCAGGATCGACGGGTCCAGCGCGACCCAGGTCAGGGGCTCGCTCCAGACCCGGACGCCCAGCTCGGGTCCGACCGGCTCGCGCTTGATCAGGGCGAGGTCGAGGCCCCCGCGCGACATCTGGTCGAGCAGATTGGCGGTATAGTCGCACGTCACGGACAGTTTGATGCGGGGATGGCTGCGCGCGAAAGCGCCCAGGATCCCGGGCAGATGAATGGTGGCGACGTCCTCCGGCGCGCCGAACCGCACTTCGCCCTCCAGGTCGCCTTCACCGAGCGTGGAAACGATGTCGTCGTTCAGCCTCAGGATCCGGCGCGCCTGCGGCAGCAGGCCGGCGCCTTCCGTTGTGACAACGACACCCTTGCCCGCCCGATCCAGAAGCGGCGACCGCAACTGGTCCTCCAGTCTGCGAATCTGAAGGCTGATCGCGGGCTGGGTTCGCCCCAGCAGGGCGGCCGTCCGCGTAAAGCTTCCCGTTTCCACAACGGTTACGAAGGCCCGCAGGAGGTCGAGCTCGAGATTGACCAGACGAGACGTCATGTCATTAGCATCCGTTATGAAACGCATCAGGTCATTAAACTGGCTTGGGCGCCTCGTCGAGGCCATAGGGGCTCAGCCTCAAACGGACCCGACAAATGCCCGACCTTTCCGCCAGTCTCGCCCTGCTGACCTCGCCAGCCATCCTGTTCTTCTTCCTGGGCGCCGCCGCCGCCCTGGCGCGGTCGGATCTGACGATACCGGAACCCGTCGCCAAGGTGCTGTCGCTCTATCTGATGCTCTGCATCGGCTTCAAAGGCGGTGTAGAGGCGCGCGCGGCGGGGCTGGATGGCGACTTCCTGGCCGCGGGCGCCATCGGCGTTGCGCTCAGCGCCCTGATGCCGCTGGTCGCCTTCGTCATTCTCCGGCGGATGCCGAAGCTTGACCGGGCGACGATCTGCGCCCTGGCGGCGACCTACGGCTCGGTGTCGGTCGTCACCTTCGCCGCGGGCCAGCAGCATCTGGCGGCCCTCGGCATCGCCTCCGGCGGCTACATGGCCGCGGTCCTCGCCATGATGGAGACGCCGGCCATTCTCACGGCGCTGCTCCTGCTGAATGACCCGGGCGATCGCGCAGAGCCCGGGCAACGCGGGGCGGTCCTCAGGGAGGTCTTCGTCGGCGCCGCCACGGTCATGCTGCTGGGCAGTTTTCTGGTCGGTCTGGTCTCGGGGGAGGCCGGGATGGCCAGGCTGGAACTGTTCGTCGGCCCCCTGTTCCAGGGCGCGCTGTGCTTCTTCCTGCTGGACATCGGCCTGATCGCCGCCCGCAGGCTGATGGAGGGCGGGCGCAGCCTGAGCCCGGCGGTGGTCGCCTTCGCCCTTGGCTTCCCCCTGCTGTCTGCCGGCCTCGCCCTCGGCCTTGCCCGCCTCGCCGGTCTGGAGGTCGGAAACGCCGCCCTGCTCACCATCCTGGCCGGCTCGGCATCCTACATCGTCGTCCCCGCCGCCATGCGACTGGCGGCGCCCAGGGCGGACACGAGCGTCTTCGTCACGGCGTCCCTGGCCATCACCTTCCCCTTCAACCTGACCCTCGGTATCGCCCTCTACACGGCCGCGGCGGTCTGGCTCTGGAGTTAGGCTGTGAAACGAGTGCGGTGAAACGCCAAAGCGAACACGTACCGGCTGCGCCGGAACATGCCCCCGGCTCCCGTTCCCCCGGGCCGCCAGGCCGGCATCCGGTCCTACAGCAGCCGCACTTCCAGCGGCAGGCCCAGCAGACCGGCGAGGGTGGTCGCGCGGCGGGTCGTCTGTTCGCCCAGCAGCATGTCGGACCAGCCGTCCACGGCCATCAGCACCAGCCGGCCGTCGTGCAGGCCCAGGCGCGACTGGCTCAGCAGGGTGGAACTTCGGCCCGACAGGTCGCTGCCCAGCCGGATGGCGGCGCCCAGGGCCCGGGCGCGACGGCGCTGGGCGTCATTGAGCAGGCGCGAGACCGTGCCCCCCTCCGGCACGGACGAGGCCGTGCTGTGGCGCGCGAAGGCGGCCACCGCGAGGAAGGCACGCTCGACATGGCGCATGCCCGCGATCGGCGCCCGAAGGACCTTTTCGAACACGAGGTCGGCGCGATGGTCGGGGTGCAGGCGCGAGCCGAGGTCGGCCAGCCGGCAGGCGGCGGCGCGCAGGACCCCTTCGCGGCTTCCCATCACCGGAGGCAGGGCGGCGAACACCGGGGCCATCCAGGCTTCCAGCGTCGGGCCGAGGGTCTCGTCGACGCCCTGCCGGGCGTTCAGGGCGGCGCAGCCCTCGATCAGGGGATCGAGCGCCTGAACCTCCGGCGCCATGGCCTCGAACAGCAGGCCCTCGCGCAGGCCGTAGGCGGAGGTGACGATTCGCTCCACGCCGAGGGTCTCGATCAGGGTCTCCAGCACGATGGCGGCGTGGGGCAGGGTCTCCAGGCGCTTTTTCGAAACGCCTTCAATGGTTTCCAGAGACGCCTTCGACTGGCGTGAGATGAAGCGGGCGGTCTCCAGGGCGTCGGCGCCGCTGATCTCGTACTGGTGGACGATCTTCAGCGGGTAGTCGGCCAGTCGCATATGGATCAGGGCGAGGTTCCGCCAGGCGCCGCCCACGGCATGGAAGGTGCGGGTGGCGAAGCGGGCGGCGTGCGGGGCGATGCGCGCACGGACCTCGGCGCGAAGCCGCTCGCCCTTGAAGCTGTCCAGGGCGAACGGGCCGAGCGCCAGGGTGGCGCCCCCCGCAGGCCCCCCGGGTCCCAGCCGCACCAGTTCGAGGCTGGCCCCCCCGAGGTCGCCGACCACGCCCTCGCCGTCGGGAGCGCCGGCCAGCACGCCCAGTGCGGCGTAGCGCGCCTCTTCCGCGCCGGTCAGCACCCGAAGGGTCAGGCCGGTCTCGGCGGCGACACGGCCGACGAAGGCCTCGCCGTCGACCGCGTCACGCACCGCGGCCGTGGCGGCAGTGAAGATGTCCTGTGTCCGGCCGGTGTCGAGCACGGCCCGGAAGCGGCGCAGCGCGGCGAGCGCCTGCTCGGCGCCCTGCGGGGCCAGGGCGCCGGTCGTGCCGAGGTCCCGGCCCAACCCGGCCAGCACCTTTTCGTTGTAGACCGTCCAGAGGGCGCGGCCCTCCATGCGATAGATCACCAGGCGAACGGAATTGGAGCCGACGTCGATGACGGCGGCGTCGCGCTGCTCCCGCACGCGGCTTTCCAGGGGGGCGGGGCTAGCGGCGCGGGCCAACATGATCGAAGGCTCGGGGCAGGTCGCGCACCTTGTGGCCGCGGCCCGACAGGCTGGGGTTGGTCATGAAGTATTCGTGGGCCGAGAATGCGCCGGGGTGATCCCACGCCGGGTCGCGGTGGTAGCCCCCTGCGGCGTCCAGCGTCCAGCTCTGGGCCTCGTCGTTGAGGTTGGCCACCATGATCTGCTGCAGCACCTGCTGGTGGACCGTGGGGTTGTCGACCGGGGTCAGGGCCTCGACCCGGCGGTCGAGGTTTCGCGGCATCCAGTCGGCCGAGCTGATGAACACCTTGCTGCGGGCGCCGGGCATCTCGTCGCCGTTGGCGAAGGCGACGATCCGTGAGTGCTCCAGGTAGCGGCCGACGATGCTCTTGACCCGGATGTTCTCCGACAGGCCCTTGAGGCCCGGGCGCAGGCAGCAGATGCCGCGCACCACCAGGTCGATCGGCACCCCGGCCTGACTGGCGCGATAGAGGGCGTCGATGATCTGCGGATCGACCAGGGCGTTGAGCTTGACCCAGATGCCCGACGGCTTGCCGGCCCGGGCGTTGGCGACCTCGGCCTCGACCATCTCGATCAGGTCGGTCTTCAGGGTCTCGGGGCTGTAGCTCAGCTTCTCGAGCCGCTCGGGCACCGCATAGCCGGTGATGAAGTTGAACAGCCGCGCCGAGTCGCGGCCCAGGGCCGGATCGCAGGTGAACAGCGACAGGTCGGTGTAAACCCGCGCCGTCTGCGGGTGATAGTTGCCGGTGCCGAAGTGGCAGTAGGTGCGCAGGGTCTCGCCCTCGCGACGCACGACGAGGCTGAGCTTGGCGTGGGTCTTGTACTCGACGAACCCGAAGACGACGTGGACGCCGGCCCGCTCCAGGTCCTTGGCCCAGCGCAGGTTGTTCTCCTCGTCGAACCGGGCCTTGATCTCGACCAGGGCGGTGACGTTCTTGCCGTTCTCGGCCGCCTCGATCAGGGCCGCGACGATCGGGCTGTTCTGGCTGGTGCGATACAGCGTCTGTTTGATGGCCAGCACATTGGGGTCGCGCGCCGCCTGCCGCAGGAACTGGACGACCACGTCGAAGCTCTCGAACGGGTGGTGGACCAGGATGTCCTTTTCGCGGATGGCGGCGAAACAGTCGCCGTTGTGGTCGCGGATCCGCTCCGGGAAGCGCGGCGTGAAGGGCTTGAACTTCAGGTCCGCACGGCCCTCGGGGATCATCTGGCTCATCTGGGCCAGGCCCAGCTTGCCGTCGATCACCACCACGTCGTCGGGATTGGCGTGGAGGCTTTCAAGGATGAACTCGCGCAGGTCGGCGGGCATCGCAGACTGGATCTTGACCCGCACCACCGAGCCCATGCGCCGGCGCTTGAGCTGGGCCTCGAACTCGCGGACCAGGTCCTCGGCCTCTTCCTCGATTTCGATATCGCTGTCGCGGATCAGGCGGAACAGGCCGCGCCCCTCGACCGAGTAGCCGGGAAACAGGTGGTCGATGAACAGGATCAGCAGCGACTCGAGCGCGATATAGCGGATCTCGCTCTTGCGGCCGCGCGTCTCCGGCGGCAGCTCCCAGAATCGCCGCACCTGCGAGGGCACGGGCACCAGGGCGTAGAGCTCCTTGCCATCCGGCTTGCGCAGCTTCAGCGCCAGGGCGAAGCCGAGGTTGGGCAGGAAGGGGAACGGGTGGGCCGGGTCGATGGCCAGCGGGGTCAGCACCGGGAAGACGTGATTGAGGAAAATCTCCTCGGCCTTCTTTCGGTCGCCGGGCGACACATCCTTGGCGTCGAACAGGCGGACGCCCTCGGCGTCCAGGGCGGCGCGCAGCTCGACCCAGATGCGCTGCTGGTCGGCCATCAGCGCGCTGGCCGAGGCGTCGACCTTGAGCAGCTGCTCGCGGGCGGACAGGCCATCCTGGCTGACCACGCGAACGCCCTCGCGGACCTGGGCCTTCAGGCCGGCCACGCGGACCATGTAGAACTCGTCCAGGTTGTTGGCGCTGATCGACAGGAAGCGCAGCCGCTCCAGCAGCGGATGGCGGGGGTTCTCCGCTTCTTCCAGCACCCGGCGATTGAAGGCCAGCCAGCTGAGCTCGCGGTTGAAGAACCGTTCGGGCGAGGCCATCAGGGCCTCGTCCAGGCTCGGCCCGGCCGGGGCGGGCGCCAGGGTCGGCTGGTCTTCTGAAGGGGTGGTCACGGCGTCGGTCATCGAGTCCCTGTCCGGTCCGGCGTCTTGTCACCCGCCGCGCCGGTCGCGGCAAGGGTCATGACGGCGGTGTTACAGGGGGCGTGTTACGGATTTGTCGATGGAGCGCCGTGTGGGGGAGCGGCGCGGGACCGCGGGGGCGCCGCCTAGGCCGCCTTCCGCTCCGCCGCAAGCGTCGCCATGTCGATGACGAAGCGGTACTTCACGTCCGAACGCTCCATCCGCTCCCAGGCGTGGTTGATGTCCTGGATGGGTATCGTCTCGCAGTCGGGCAGCACGCCCCTGGCGGCGCAGAAGTCGAGCATCTCCTGGGTCTCGGCGATGCCGCCGATCGGCGAGCCGCTGACCCTGCGGCGGCCGCCCAGCAAGAGGCCGCTGTGGAAGGGCGGGATCTCGTCGATGGCGCCGACGATGACCAGCGAGCCGTCGATGTCGAGCAATGGCAAATAGGCCTGCAGCCTGTGCGCCACGGGGATGGTGTCGATGATCAGGTCAAAGCCGTTGCGCGCCGCCTTCATCGCCTCGCGATCCGACGACAGCAGCACATGTCTGGCGCCCAGCGCATGGGCGTCGGCCCGCTTGGACTCCGAGCCGGTGATGACGGTGACCTCGCACCCCAGAGCCGCGCCCAGCTTGACGGCCATGTGGCCAAGGCCGCCCAGGCCGGCCACGCCCAGCCGCGTGCCCGGACCGGCGTTCCACTTTTTCAGCGGCGACCAGGTGGTGATCCCGGCGCAGAGCAGCGGCGCGGCGCGAGCGATGTCCATGCCGTCAGGGATCTTCAGCACGAAGGCCTCGCGCACCACGATATAATCGCTGTAGCCGCCGAAGGTCAGCTCGCCGGTGATGCGGTCCTTGCCATTGTAGGTGCCAGTCGAGCGGTTGCGGCACAGCTGCTCCTCGCCCTTGCGGCACTGGTCGCAGTCCATGCAGCTGTCGACCAGGCAGCCGACGGCGGCCATGTCGCCCTCGCGGAACCTGCGGACCTGCGGGCCGACGGCGCTGACCCGGCCGACGATCTCGTGCCCCGGGCAGCAGGGATAAAGGGTCCCGCCCCAGTCGTTGCGGGCCGTGTGCAGGTCGCTGTGGCAGACGCCGCAGAACAGGATGTCGATCCGAACGTCGTCCGGCCGCAGCGCCCGCCGCTCGAAATGAAAGGCGCTCATGCCGCTGTCGGCGGCGGTGGCGGCGTAGCCGATGGCGTTGGGCATGGGGGCGCTCCTTCAGGGGCGGAGGCGTTGACTGGCTTGAACGATCAGAGGCGGGGTAGCCGACCGAGAGTGGCCGCGAGGTCGAGGCCGTCAAGCAGGCGACCATAGGCGATCATGTAGTAGAGCGCGAACAGCAGGGTCGCGATCCGAACGTACAGGAAGATCGCGCGCGTCCGCCAATAAAGCTTCACCGGCTTCCCGCCCTTCAACCGAACCGTCCTCTGCCAGCCGAGGTCGCTGTCGGCGAAACGGCCTTCCAGGGCTGCCAGGTAGGCGCCGATCGCGTGGATGGAGTCGCTATGGTCCTTGCGGTGGGCGGCGAAGTATTGGGTGACCACGAACGGAACCCAGGCGCCGGCCAGCGCCAGCGGGCGGTTCAGGCTATCCGCGTACACAAGTAGCCAGGCTGCGGTCGCAAAGACCGAGACGAAGAAGAAGTTATAGATCTGACCGATCTGGGTCAGCTTGATCAGAATCTCGTCCCGCAGGGCTCGATACTCGATGATGTGAAACGACTCGCGCCCATCTTCCTCACCCCGCCTTGCCTGCTGGTCTCGCCGGAGGATTTTCGACGTCTTTTCGGGATCTCCGCAAGGCGCCGGGACAGGGGAAGCTTTCGGGCTCAGTCTCCGAACAGGTCCGCCGTCTGGTCGAGCACCTCTCTGGCCAGCAGGCGGTTCAGTGGGCGGCCCTGTTCGCCGGCGGCCTGGTCCAGCCGCCGGACCATCTCGCGGGCGGCGGCGACAGAGCGCGGCATCCGCCTGAGCAGGTACTCGTAGAGGTCGGGCGCGGGGCGATGCAGCTTCTCGCGGAACAGGGCCTCCAGCACCGCGATCAGCAGGGCGTCGTCGGGCTCGCCGAGTTCGGCCACCGTCAGGGCGTTGAGCCGTGAGCGCAGGTCGGGCAGGTCGGCGGGCCAGGCCGTCGGCCGCGTCCGCGCGGTCAGCAGCAGGCCGCCGTCGCTCGGCGCGCGGTTGATGAGGTGGAACAGCGCCTCGTCCCCGGCCCCTCCGCCGACGCTGTCGGCGTCCTCGACCAGCACCGGCGTGCCGGCCAGAGCCGTCAGGTCATCGCCGGGCCTGTAGCGCGCCGCGCCCGACTCCGCCGCCCAGATCGTCGCCAGATGGGTCTTGCCGCTGCCTTCGGGCCCGACGAGGGCGAGCACCCCGCCCGGCCAGCCCGGCCAGCGATCCAGCAGCGCCAGCGTCTGCGTATTGGCCGCCGACTCGACGAACGCCGCCCGCGTGTGAAGCGGAGGGGTTCCGAGCGGGATGGTCAGCTGGCGGGGGCGGGTGGTCACGCGGGAGGTTTAGCATGCGCGTCAGCCGGGGTTAGCCGTAGCGGCCGTCATGCAGGGGATAGCTCGCGCTGCTCTGGGGACAAACAATGGCCCCTTCTTTCATCCGCTCATCCTCGCGGAAGCGAGGACCCAGGTTTACGGCCGGCGCAATCATGGTCAGGCCTGTGCTCGCCAAGCCCCTAAGATGAGCCACTGCATCGAAAAAGCCTGGGTCTGCGCTTCCGCGACGATGAGCGGAGAGTTGGGGTGCGTGTGGGGACAAAGCCGTCCCGAATCCTTGACTTTCCGGCCTCCGCATGCGCCTTTCCGCGCCTCCCGGAATCCGGCTTTCGCGCCGCAAGAAGACGACGTAACTCATGCACGCCTATCGCACTCACACCTGTGGTCAGCTCCGTGGCGGCGACACCGGCGCCAATGTGCGGCTGTCGGGCTGGATCCATCGCAAGCGCGATCACGGCGGCCTCGTCTTCGTCGATCTGCGCGACCATTACGGCCTGACCCAGCTGGTCATCGGCCCGACCACGCCGGGCTTTGACCTGATCGAGCGGGTGCGCACCGAGAGCGTGATCCGGGTCGACGGCGAGGTGGTGGCCCGCTCGGCCGAGACCATCAACGCGGGCCTGCCCACGGGCGAGGTCGAAATCCGCGTCAAGTCGGTGGAGATCCTGTCGGAAGCGGCCGAGCTGCCGCTGCCGGTGTTCGGCGAGCCGGACTACCCCGAGGAAATCCGCCTCAAGCACCGCTACCTCGACCTGCGCCGCGAGACGCTGCACAAGAACATCGTGCTGCGCAGCAAGGTGATCCACTCGATCCGTCATCGCATGGTCGGGCAGGGCTTCCTCGAGTACCAGACGCCGATCCTGACCGCCTCCTCGCCGGAAGGCGCGCGCGACTTCCTGGTGCCCTCGCGCTTGCATCCCAGCAAGTTCTACGCGCTCCCGCAGGCGCCGCAGCAGTTCAAGCAGCTGCTGATGGTCAGCGGCTTTGACCGCTACTTCCAGATCGCCCCGTGCTTCCGCGACGAGGACCTGCGCGCTGACCGCAGCCTGGAATTCTACCAGCTCGACGTCGAGATGAGCTTTGTCACGCAAGAGGATGTTTTTGCTGCGATAGAGCCGGTCATGCACGGTGTGTTCGAGGAGTTCTCGAACGGCAAGCCGGTGACGCCGTACCCGTTCCCGCGCATCGCCTACCGTGATGCGATCGCATGGTACGGCAGCGACAAGCCCGACACCCGCAACCCGATCAAGATGGCCGAGGTCTCCGGTCATTTCCGCGACGGCGGCTTTGGCCTGTTCGCCAAGATCCTCGGCGCAGACGAGAAGAACGCCGTCTGGGCGATTCCCGCCCCGACCGGCGGCAGCCGCGCCTTCTGCGACCGTATGAACAGCTGGGCGCAGGGCGAGGGCCAGCCGGGCCTGGGCTACATCTTCTGGTCCGAGGACCAGGGCGGCTGGGGCGGCCCGATCGCCAAGAACCTCGGTCAGGAGCCGACCCAGGCGCTGATGGCGCAACTCGGCCTGGGCCAGGGCGACGCGGCCTTCTTCGTCGCCGGCGACCCGAAGGTCTTCTACAAGTTCGCCGGCTCGGCCCGCACGCGGGTCGGCACGGAGCTGAAGCTGATCGACGAGGACCGCTTCGACTTTTGCTGGATCGTCGACTTCCCGATGTTCGAGTGGAGCGAGGACGAGAAGAAGGTCGACTTCAGCCACAACCCCTTCTCGATGCCGCAGGGCGGGATGGAGGCGCTGGAGAACCAGGATCCGCTGTCGATTCTGGCCTACCAGTACGACATCGTCTGCAACGGCTACGAGCTGTGCTCGGGCGCGATCCGGAACCACAGGCCGGAGATCATGCTCAAGGCCTTCGAGGTCGCCGGCTACGGCGCCGACGTGGTCGAGGAGCAGTTCGGCGGCATGCTGAACGCCTTCCGCTTCGGCGCGCCGCCGCATGGCGGTCTGGCCCCCGGCATCGACCGCGTCGTCATGCTGCTGGCCGGCCAGACGGCGATCCGCGAGGTCATCGCCTTCCCGCTGAACCAGCAGGGCCAGGACCTGCTGATGAACGCCCCCTCCGAGGTCGAGGAGCGTCAGCTGAAGGAACTGCACATCCGCCTGGCCCCGCCGATCAAGTAGGACGGGGCTCGGAAGCCCCCTTCCTCCTCGATGGAGGAAGGGCAGGAGATGGTGGTGTCGCTATGGTGGTGCGGGCAAAGCTGCGTATGGCGCCGGCGCCGTGCTGAGCCCTTCGCCTGAACGCGGTGACCACACCACCACCCAACCCTCCTCCATCGAGGAGGAGGGCTTTCTGCGCCCGCCTCTAGCGCGCGGGGACGGTCACTTCGGCGGGGGCGCCGGGGCCCTGGGCGGCGCGGGCGGCGCCGGGATCACCGTCTCCCGCACGATGGTCGTCCGGCGATTGCCGCAGGCCTTGATTTTCAGTCCGTACGGCAGCCGCGTCCTGTCGTCGCCGCAGGCGTCGTCCAGCTGGCTCTGACGCAGGTTGCGCACGCCCGACAGGTTGGCGCCGGCGAGGATCGCGCCGTCGAGGCTCGCGCCCCGGAAGTCCGCCCCGGCGAAGCTTGCGCCCGTCAGCATGGCGCGGTCCAGGTCCGCCCCCCGGAACGAGGCGCCGTCGAAGCGGCCGGAGACCAGCATGGCGCCGGTCAGTTCCGCATCGGCGAAATCGGCGCCCCGACCGTCCGCGTGCAGCAGCCTGGCCCCCACGAGCCCGGCTCCGGTGAACCGGGCGCCGGAGAGGTCGGCGAACGACAGGTTGGCGCCAGGCAACTCCGCGCCGCGCGCGCTGACGTTGGTGAGCTTGGCGCGGACGAAGCTGGCGCGGGGCGCCTCGACGCCGTCGAGCGCGGCGTTGGTGAAGTTGGCGGCCGTGAAGTCGCTTGCGACGATCTCGGCGCCGCGCAGGTCGGCGTTCATCAGCCGCGCGCCCTGGAAGCTGGAATGGATGAAGGACGCGCCGCGCAGGTCGGCGTTGACCAGCGAGGCGCCGGCGAAGTTGGCGCCGGAGAACCGGGCGTTGGTCAGGCGCCGGCCCGAGAGGTCGCACTTGGCGCAGGCGCCGCCGAACGAGACCAGCCGCGGGATGTCCTTATCTCCGATCATCGCCTTCGCCGGCGTCGCCGCAACGGCGCCCGACAGGATGAACAGGGACAGGGCGAGGCCGAAACGGGTCATCGGGGGCTGGCGGCTCCGGAGCGGGGAAATCTCCATTTTTGTTTGGCCCGCTCGCCTCTGAAACTCCACTTAAATCGCAGTAACCCTTCGGGATTCAGCCACACGCGGGTATGCGAAGCCCTCGCGGCAGGCGCGTGGCCTGGTCACCGCAGGCGCGGTCGAGCTGGCGCTGGCTGAGGCCGACGGCACGGTCCAGTTCGGCCCCGCTGAAGTTCGCGCCCGAGAGGTTGGCGCCGGCGAAACGGGCCCCGACCAGGTAGCTCCCCACGAAGCTGGCGTTGGTCAGGTCGGCGCCGGCGAAGCTGGCCCCGCCGAACACGCCGCCATAGGCGTTGACGTCGCGCAGGTCGGCGCCGGCGAAGCTGGCCCGGTTCATCACCACCAGGCTGAGCTCGGCCTGACGCAGGCGCGAGCGGGAGAGGTTCTGGCCTGACTTTTCCAGCCCCGTCAGGTCGGCCTGGAACAGGTTGCAGCCCGGGCAGCTGGCGCCGCCCTTCACCCGGGCGATCTGCCCGGCGTTCTGGGCGGCGGCCGGCGAGGCGATGAGCGTCGCGGCGAGCGCGAGGAGGGCGAGACGGTTCATGGCGGCGCGGACTTCCGGGCGGTGGCTGGGTTCACCCTTAACGCTGCAAGCTTAAAGCCGCGTTGAGCATGGGACGCTCGCACACACTCCACGTCATCGTCGGACTTGTTCCGACGACCCATGAACGCGGGCGTTCGAGGCAATGCGCCGTCTCTCGCCGAACCTCTTCTGGACGCTCACCACGCATGCGTCGTCGGAACAAGTCCGACGATGACGGGGGAGGGGGCGCACGACGAACTAACCCGTTCCGGTCACCACCGCGACGCGCTTTCTCACGAACCAGATGCCGATCGGAAGATAGACGATGGCAAGGAACAGCCCGAAGGCGAGGCCGCCAGCCTTCCCGCTGGTGGCTCGAGCCAGCTTTCGGCCGGTCAGGTAGGAGAGCGCAAAGTACGAGATGGCGCCTGAGATGGCGAAGAGCGTCTCAAGCGGCTCGGGAGGCTTCCAGGCAAAGGGTAGGGCGAAAATCTGGATCAGGAGAACAGCACAGACCACCCCGAAGAGCCAGCGCGTGGCTCGACCGGAAGGTTCCCCCAACTTCCGGGCTGCTGCCTCGTGAAGCGCGAGCGTCCAGGTCATGAGAAAGAGATGCCAGCCCCAGATGAAGGCTTGGCTTCCGAAGCCGCTGGCGAAGATGCCGACCGGCAATGAGGCCAGTCCGACAAGGCTGATGACGCTAGCGGGGGCCTGCAAGATCAGCCCAAGCGTCACCGCCCTCTACCCCTCTCCCTGCGATCCGCAGGCCCCGCACACCCCGCCGATCACGGCGAGATCCCCGCAGGCCGGGCAGACGCCGGCGGCGCGCTGCATCAGTTCGCCATGGGCCTCGGCCTTGCGCCCGCCGAAGGGCAGGAAGACCAGGTTGTCGGGCGCCGCGCCGCGGGCGAAGCCCTTGGAGATGAACCGGGAGGCCGGCTGCGGCTCGACCTCCTGGGCGATCATCGGCGCGCCATCGTCATCAGCCTTGCCCCGGCCCAGGCCGTCGGCGTTCAGCTCGCCCGGGTCGGCGTTGGCCAGGTCGTCGCGGCCCAGGTAGCTGACGCCCAGCTCACGGAACACATAGTCGAGGATCGAGGTCGCCGACTTGACCGAGTCGTTGCCGGTCACCGGCCCCGCCGGCTCGAAGCGGGTGAACACGAAGGCGTCGACGAACTCGTCCAGCGGCACGCCGTATTGCAGCCCGATCGAGATCGAGACCGCGAAGTTGTTCATCAGGCTGCGGAAGGCGGCGCCTTCCTTGTGCATGTCGATGAAAATCTCGCCCAGCTCGCCATCGTCGTACTCGCCGGTGTGCAGATAGACCTTGTGACCGCCGACGGCGGCCTTCTGGATATAGCCCTTGCGGCGGTCGGGCAGTTTGCGGCGGGTGCGCTCGACCTCGATGATCTTTTCGACCACACGTTCGGTGATCACCGGCTCGACGCGGGTCGTTCTGGGGGCTTCCGGCTCGGGAAGGGCCAGCGTGAAGGCGGCCGGGGCTGGTTGGCGCACTATGCGGAAGGCGCCCAGCCCGGCGAGGACGGCCGCCTGCTGCGCCGCCAGCGCGTCGGCGGGCGTGGCCGTGAAGGGCAGGATCAGGTCAGTGACGGCCGGCAGATCGGCGGCCGTCTCCACCGCCGCCGTCATCGCCAGCCGAGCGGCCAGGTCCGCGACGGCGAACACCGCGCGCGCGGCCTCGTCCAGACCCGGACAACCGGCGAGGTCGCCAGTCCCCAGCGCATACTGCTCGGCGACGCGGACATCGGCGCGGGTGAAGCCGGCGAAGGCCAGGGTGTCGAACGCCGCGCCGGTGGCCGACTCGGTCGAGGCGCCCAGCACATCGGCGACGAAGCCGACGCCGATAACGCCCGGCGAGAAGGCTTGCGACAGCGTGGCGGCGAAGGGCAGCTGGCCTTCGGCGGCCTCGATCTCGTACTGGGTGAAGCCGCAGTGCTGCAGCTCGGCGTGGCCGACGCCCGGGGCATCTTCCAGCGTGCCGTGACCCAGCGCATGGACGCGGGCGGCGTCCAGGTCGGCGCCCAGCGCCGCGAGGCCGTCCAGAACGGCGGCGGGCAGCACACGGATCACCTCGCCGTCGGCGGTCTCGGCCAGGGTGGTCAGGACAGGCAGGGGCGCGGTTCCAAGGCTCGGGCCGCCCAGCCGCAGCGCCAGCTCGGCGTCGTCCAGCGGCATGATCGTCAGCGCCGGCAGTCCCGGCGTGGCGTCGTCCAGCGCCCGGGCGGCCTCGGCGGCGGCGGTCCACAGCGCCCGGGCCGCGTCACGGCCGTCGCCGGACGCGTAGGCGAGCCCCCCGCTCATCAACCGCTCGGCGACGCCGGCCAGGGTGAGAACCGGCGCACCGCCGGCGTCCGCGGCCTGAACCTTGAGCGCCAGGCCCAGGATCCGGATGGCCTGGGCCATGTCCTCCGAATCGTCGGCCAGCAGCCGTACATCCAGCGCAGCGCGCGGCCCGGCCGCGACGGCCTGGAGTCGGCGGGCGGTGTCCAGGTCGCGGGCCAGGGTCAGGGCGCCGGTGCGCCAGCCGGCCGTCGCCAGTTCGGGGTCGAGCTGCGCCGGCCCTGCGGCGGCGATCAGGCCGGGGATGGGCGGGAGCTGTAGCCGGATCGGATCGGGCGCGTCGCCAGCCAGGCCCAGCGCGATGGCGTCGGCTATGGCGTCGTCGCCCGCTCCGGCTGCACGGGCGGCGAGGGCCGCGCGGGCAAGGGCGGGGTTGCCGGCCGGGTCGGCGCAGGCGGCGGCGTCGCCCTCGCAGCGCCGAACCGCGTCGGCAACGGCGTACAGGCGCTCGCCCACGAAGCCGGCGGCTCGTACGGCCAGGGCCCGCCCCTCGGTCTCGGCGATCAGGCGCCGCGCGGCGAGGATGAAGGCGGGTGTCCCTGCGACGGGAATGTCTCCTCCACCGTCCAGCGACCGCCCGGGACCAAAGGCGGCGATGCCCAGGGAGAGAATGCTCTGCAGTTCCGCCTGGAAGGCCGAGCCGTCCGGCTTTCGGTCGAACAGGCCCAGGGCGGCAGCGCGCTGCGTGACACCGTCGGCGAAACGTTCGGGCCCGCCGGCCAGCAGACCGTCCCGCGTCGGCGGGCCAGCGTCGACCGTGGCCGACTCGGCCCAGTCCAGCCAGGCCTCGACGCGCGCGGTCGTCCAGCCCCGCGGCGCGAGCACGCCGTGCAGGGCGTCGGCGGTCTCGACCGTCCGCAGCTCGAGCTCGGGGGGCGTTCTCTTCGCCAGCCGCCTCGCAAAACGCATGGACCCGACTCTCCTGCACAGGTTCGGGCAAGGCTAGAGAGGGCGCCGGACGCGAGCAATAGATATGGCGTGCCGACGGTATCGCATCCACAAGATGTTGCGGGGCGGCGCGCTGGACGCCGGGCGGCCCAGCGGCTATGGTCCGGCCGCCTCAACAGCCCGGAGCCGAAGGCTCCAGGTTCCTTAGATTCGAGCACGTCGGGCGGCGAAACCGGCTACCACTTTCGCCTGCCGTGCTCTGCAGAATTACCGGATCAGCGCGTGCTCAAAGCGATCTTCACCTGGTGGAACGGCGCCACGATCGGCCAGAAGTTCCATATCGGACGCCGCGGCGTCTTCGTCGGCCAGGACGAGCTGGGCAACAAGTATTACGAGGCGCGTGACGACCGGGACAGCTACGACGTCGGGCGCAAGCGCCGCTGGGTGGTCTACAACGGCTATGCGGAGGCCTCGAAGGTCACGCCGGACTGGCACGGCTGGCTGCGCTATACCTTCGATGAACCGCCGACGACCCATCCGCTGCCGCGCCGCGCTTGGGAAAAGGAACATCGGCCCAACCTGACCGGCACCGTCCACGCCTGGCGGCCCAAGGGCTCGATCAGCGGCGAGGGCCAGCGCGACAAGGCCACCGGCGACTACGAAGCCTGGTCTCCGGAATAGGACGGCGTCCGTGCGGCTGAGGCTCACCCTTCTGGCCGGACTGGCTCTTGTCGCCGCCGCGGGCCTGGCCCAGGCGCGGCAGCCGGCGTCGTCCGCGCCCGACGTCCCGCCTGCCGAGCCGGTCCCGTCGCCGGCCGAGGAGCCGCCGCCGGTCCAGACCGCCGCACCGCCGACGACGCCCGCGCCGATCACCGCCGAGACGCCGGCCGAAGCCTCCGCCAAACCCAAGGCCATCGAGAAGCCCGCCACGCCCAAGCCCAGGGTCCGCGGCGGCGCGGCGATCATCCAGGCCATCGACAAGGTGACCGCAGAAACCCTCAAGTTCGAGGCTCCGGTCGGCCAGCCGATCCGTTACAAGACGCTGATCATCACGGTGCGCGCCTGCGAGACTACGGCGGCGGATGAGGAGCAGCCCGACTCAGCCGTCTATATGACCGTGGATTCCCAGCCCAGGGCCGCGCCCGGCCGGGCGGCGCCGGCCCCGCGTCAGGTGTTCCGCGGCTGGATGTTCGCGTCCTCGCCGGGCCTCAACCCGCTGCAGCACCCGGTCTACGACGCCTGGCTGATCTCCTGCAGGGCGTCCGCCCCGGTCCCGGCGAAGCGGTAGAAGTCCCCTTCGACCGCCAGCGCCTCGTCGAGGCGCCGGCGATAGACCTGCCGTCCGATCTCGACCGTTCCGAACTGTGTCAGGTGCTCGGTGATGAACTGGGTGTCCAGCAGGCGGTAACCGCCGGCGATCAGCCGCGCGACGAGGTGGACCAGCGCCACCTTCGACGCGTCCCGCGCCCGGCTGAACATGCTCTCGCCGAAGAAGGCGCCGCCCAGCGATACGCCGTAGAGTCCGCCGGCCAGCACGCCGTCCAGACGCACCTCGAGGCTGTGGGCCCGGCCCTGGCGATGCAGGGCCTCGTACATCCGCTGGATGGGATGGTTGATCCAGGTCTCTGTCCGGCCGGGAACCGCCTCCGCGCAGGCCTCGAGCACGCCGTGGAAGTCTGTGTCGACGGTCACCGAGAACCGGGCGGACCGCACGGTTCGCGCCAGCCTTTTCGAGACATGGAAGTCATCCAGCGGGATCACGCCGCGCCGCTGCGGGTCGATCAGGAAGACCCGGTCGTCGTCGCGCGCATCCGCCATCGGGAACACGCCCCGCCGGTAGCAGGCGAGCAGTTCCTCCAGGTCGAAGATGTCATGGGCCATGGGGTGTGTTGTAGCACATGAACTCCCTCCCCCTTGTGCGGAGGGTGGTTCGGCGAAGCCGGACCGGGTGGGGAAACGAGACGCTACCCGGACAGGTCGTGACGGGTCGCCACTTGCCCCACCCTGACCTGCTTCGCAGGTCTGTCCCTCCCCATACAGGGGAGGGAGGGCGCTACCCCTGCGCCTTGATCCACTTTTCCAGCCAGTGGATGTTGTAGTCGCCCTTTCGCATGTCTTCCTGCTGCAGAAGGTCCTGGAACAGCGGAATGGTCGTCTCCACGCCGCTGACCACCATCTCGTTCAGGCAGCGCTGGGTGCGGGCGATGCACTCGTCGCGGTCGCGGCCGTGGACGATCAGTTTGCCGATCAGGCTGTCGTAGTAGGGCGGGATCGAATAGCCGTCGTAGAGGGCGCTATCGAGCCGCACGCCGAGGCCGCCCGGGGCGTGGAAGCCGGTGATGATGCCGGGTGAGGGCGTGAACGTGCGGGCGTTCTCGGCGTTGATCCGGCATTCGATGGCGTGGCCCTCGAAGGTGACGTCCGCCTGGGTGAAGCTGAGCGGCAGGCCGGCGGCGATGCGGATCTGTTCGCGCACCAGATCGATGCCGGTGATGGCCTCGGTGACCGGGTGCTCGACCTGCAGGCGGGTGTTCATCTCGATGAAGAAGAACTCGCCGTTCTCCCACAGGAACTCGATGGTCCCCACGCCCAGGTAGCCGATGGCGCGGATCGCATCGACGACGACCTTGCCGATCGCGGCGCGTTCCGCCGGGCTGAGGGCCGGGGAGGGGGCCTCTTCCAGCACCTTCTGGTGACGGCGCTGCAGTGAGCAGTCGCGTTCACCCAGGTGCACCACGTTGCCGTGGCTGTCGGCCACGACCTGCAACTCGATGTGGCGCGGGGTCTGGAGGTAGCGCTCCATGTAGACGGTGTCGTCGCCGAAGGCCGCGCGGGCCTCCGACCGGGCGGTGGAGACGGCCTCATAGAGGTCCTCCTGGGTGGCCGCGACCTTCATGCCGCGCCCGCCGCCGCCGGCGGCCGCCTTGATGAGGACGGGGAAGCCGATCTTCGCCGCGGCCTCGAAGGCCTCCTCCTCGGTGGTCACGCCGCCGTCGGAACCGGGAACGACCGGGATGCCGGCGTCCTTGACGGCCTGTTTGGCGGTGATCTTGTCGCCCATCATCCGGATATGCTCCGGCTTGGGGCCTATGAAGGTAAAGCCGTGGGCGTTCACGATTTCGGCGAAGCGGGCGTTCTCCGACAGGAAGCCGTAGCCGGGGTGGACCGCCTGGGCCCCGGTGATCTCGCAGGCGGCGATGATCGAGGGGATGTTCAGGTAGCTCTTGGCGGCCGGGGCCGGGCCGATGCAGACGCTTTCGTCGGCGAGGCGGACCCACATGCCGTTGGCGTCGGCCTCGGAATGGACCGCCACGGTGGCGATGCCCATTTCCTTGCAGGCGCGGTGAACCCGCAGGGCGATTTCGCCGCGGTTGGCGATCAGGATCTTGTCGAACACGGCGGGGCCTATTCGATAATGACGAGCGGCTCGCCGAACTCGACGGGCTGGGCGTCAGACACCAGGATCTCGACGATCTTGCCGGCGCGCGGCGAGGGGATCGGGTTCATGGTCTTCATGGCTTCGACGATCAGCAGGGTCTGGCCCTCGGCGACCGACTGTCCGACCTTCACGAAGGTGTCCGCGCCGGGCTGCGACGACAGATAGACGGTGCCGACCATCGGCGACTTGACCTTGTCGCCGGCGGCCGCGGCCGGAACCGCCTCCGCGACAGGCGCGGCGGCGACCGGCGCGGCGGCCGGCGCGGCCGGGGCCTGCGCCGAAGCCACGGTCTGGTAGACGGCGGCCGGGGCGGCGGCGGTCAGCTCGCGGGCGACGCGGATCTTCAGGCCGCCGGTCTCGACCTCGATTTCGGTGAGGCCGGTGTCCTTCAGGATGTCGGCGAGTTTGCGAACCACCTTGGTGTCGATGGTGTTGGCGTCGCCGGACTCGGGAGCGGCCTTGGGCGTTGTCATGAAGCGTCTACCTTAGGTTTTCAGGTCAGGCCGAGGCGCGAGCGCCAATCAGGCCGGAGGCGGCTTCCACCGCCAGTTCGTAGCTTGCGGCCCCGAAGCCAGAGACGACTCCGGTGGCGGCGAGTGAAACAAAGGTCTCCCGACGAAACGCCTCGCGCGCGGCCGGATTCGACAGATGGCATTCGATGATCGGTATAGCGAGAGTCTTGAGCGCGTCGAGCAGGGCCACGGAGGTGTGACCATAGCCCGCGGGATTGATGATCAGGGCGCTGGCCTCGATGCGGGCCTCCTGCACCCAGTCGATCAACTGGCCCTCATGGTTGGACTGCCGGAACACGATGGCGTGCCCCAGCGCCGCGGCGCGCGCCTCGCAGCGCGCCTGGACGTCCGCCAGCGTATCGCGTCCGTAGATTTCCGGCTCGCGGGTCCCCAACAGGTTGAGGTTCGGCCCGCTCAGCACATGGATGGGTTTGCCCATTCGGCCCCGCCGTCGTTTCGCGGCCCTTGTATCTTTGCTTGGCCGGGGTCACAAGCGCGGGACCATGCGCATCTTCGTCAATGGCGAGCAGCGGGACGTCGAGAACGCTCCCACCGTGGCCGATCTGGTCGCGGCCCTCGGGCTTGAAACCCGCAAGGTGGCCGTCGAGCGCAACCTCGAAATCGTGCCCCGCGGCCTGCATGCGGCGACCCCCGTGCACGAGGGAGATCGCTTCGAGATCGTGACCTTCATCGGTGGAGGCTGACTCCGTCTCCGTTTCCCCGGCGCAGGCCGAGGTCCACGCCACCGGGCGCGGCATCGACCGCCGCGCGGCGGATCGAGCGCTTGAACAATGGATCCCGGCCTTCGCCGGGAACACGAGGGCTCTAGGCGCCGACAGCAAAGCAAGCTGAAACACCCGTCGTGTCTCCGGGAGAGGTTCATGCGCAACGCCTACGTCGTCCGTTCCGTTCGTAGCGCGGTGCTGGCCAGCGCCGTTGTCCTGGGTCTGCTGGCGGGTCCGGCCTTCGCCGATGGCGACTACACCATCTTCATCGCCGGCCAGGAGCGGGGGGCGATGACGGTGCGCACCGACAGGACCGGGCTGTGCGAGAGCGCGTTCAGCTTTGTTGATCGCGGTCGCGGCCCCGAGACGAAGACGCAGATGCGTGTCGACGCCGACGGCCTGCCCGTCCTGCTGTCGGTCGACGGGGTCAGCTACTACAAGACCGCCGTCGCCGAGCGGGCCAGCCGCACGGGCGATGTCATCACATGGAAGAGCGAAGCGGATGCCGGCAGGGGTTCGGCCGAGGCCTTCTATCTCGCCAACGAGGCGGATCCGGAGGTGGGCGCGGCCCTGGCGCGCGCCCTTCTGAAGGCGCCGGGCGGTGAACTGGCCCTGCTGCCGGGCGGCAAGGCCCGCATCGAAAGGGCGGACGAGCGCACGGTGCAGGGCGCCGAAGGGCCGGTCCAGGCCACGCTCTACCTGGTCTCCGGCCTCGGCTACGACGCCCGGCCCGTCTGGCTCGACAACGACCGCGAACTGCTTGCCGAGGTCAGCAGCTGGGTCTCGGCGGCCCGCAGGGATCTGGTGGCCGTCATCCCCGAGATGATCAAGGCGCAGGACGAGATCATCCGCGTCCGCGCCGTGGCGCTTGCGGCGACGCTGGGCCGCAAGCCGGCGGGCGTGGTCGCCTTCAAGGGTGTTCGCCTTTTCGACGCCAGGGCGCGGGTCTTCAGGTCGGACATGACGGTGATTGTCCGCGACGGCGTCATCGAGGCGGTGGGCCGCTCCGGTTCAACGGGGATCCCGGCGGGCGCCGAGGTGATTGACGGCCGGGGCAAGACCCTCGCGCCCGGTCTTTTCGACATGCACGTCCACCTCTCGCGCGACTCCGGCGGGCTGATCGACATCGCCACCGGGGTGACCAGCGTCCGGGACCTGGCCAACGACCCCGACGACCTCGCTGCCCGCAAGGCCGCCTATGACAAGGGCGAACTGATCGGTCCGCGCGTGTTCATGGCCGGCATCATCGATGGCAAGGGGCCGCTGGCCGGCCCGACAAAGGCGCTGGTCGACACGCCCGAGGAGGCCCGCCGCGTCGTCGCCGACTGGGCCGACCGGGGCTATCCCCAGGTGAAACTCTACAGCTCGATCAAGCCCGAGCTGGTGCCGGTCCTGATCGAAGAGGCGAAGAAGCGCGGCCTGCGCGTCAGCGGCCATGTGCCGGCCGGGATGACGATGGAAGAGGTCGTCCTGGCCGGCTACGACGAGGTGCAGCACGCCAACTTCTGGATCCTGAACTTCCTGGGCGCGGACGTCGCGGCGAAGACCAACAGCCCGGTGCGGTTCACCGCCGTCGGCGAGCAGGGAGCTTCGCTGGACCTGGCCTCGCCGGAGGTGACGGCGTTCGTGCGCCTGCTGCGGACGCGGGGCACGGCGCTCGATCCGACCATGGCCGCCATAGAGGACGCCCTGACCGGCCGGCGCGGCGTTCCCTCGCCGAGTCTGGCCAGCGTCGCCGACCGCCTGCCGCCGGTCGTGCGGCGCGGGATCGCCGGTTCCGGCTTCGCCAGGACCGAGGAGGAGCGTGCGCGCTTCGTGCAGTCCTGGGCGCGGATGGGCCAGTTCCTGAAGCTGCTGCACGGCGCTGGCGTGCCCATTGTCGCCGGGACCGACGGCGGTGCGGCCAGCCTGACGCTCGTGCATGAGCTGGAGCTCTATGTGGCCGCCGGCATCAGCCCCGCCGAGGCGCTCTACACCGCCACGCTCGGCGCCGCGAAGGTGGTCAAGGCCGACGACCGCCTCGGCTCCATCGAGCCGGGCAAGGCCGCGGACCTGCTGCTCGTCGACGGCGATCCGTCCCGGGCCATGGGCGACCTGCGAAAGGGTGTTCTGGTGATGAAGGACGGCGTTATCTTCGAACCGGACGCGCTCTACCGGGCAGTGGGCATCGCGCCGTCGAAGCGATAGGCGCCGATGATCCTCCCCTCTGTGGGAGGTGCCTCGGCGAAGCCGCGGCGGAGGGGGGTGTTCAGCCGGCAAAAACCCCCTCAGTCAGCCCTTCGGGCCGACATCTCTCCCAAAGGGGAGCATCCGCGCTGCGTCGGACCAAGGTCGCCTTGAACAAACGCCTTGCGCAGGCCTGTATTTGATGACCCTCTGACCTGGTCAAAATTGTTCTGGCTTGACCAGATTCGCGAGCGGCCAGCAGACGCGGCTCGCAAATCGCTCTTCTCACAAGAGTTTTGATCGTGCGGCCGCATCTCGCGGGCCGTGATACCGACTTTTCTGCAAGGCAATAATACAATGGCTACCGGCACTGTTAAGTGGTTCAACGCCACCAAGGGCTTCGGCTTTATCCAACCTGACGCCGGCGGCGGCGACGTGTTCGTGCACGTCTCGGCGGTGGAGCGTTCGTCGCTCGGTTCGATCTATGAAGGCCAGAAGCTCAGCTATGAGCTCGAGCGCGACCAGCGCAGCGGCAAGATGTCCGCCGGTCAATTGGGTGCGGCCGAGTAACGCTCGCCCCCTTTTGAACGACGATGACGGGTCGGCTCACGCCGGCCCGTTTTTCGTTTGTGTGCGGCTCAACGACCCTTCCGTGCTAGAAGGCTCCACGCTCCGCTGAGAGCCCTGCCGGCGACTCGCCAGACCGCCGTCCTGCCCGACACTCGACCCGCGTCGCGGGGCGTCGGGGGAGAAAGGCGACCTGCATGAACCAGACAACCCCGGCCTTGAGCCGCTACACGCCGCCCGCGCGCAAGCGCGACGCCGTCTCCGAGCTGCGCACCGCCATTGCCGAAGCCGAAGGCCGTGGCGTCAAGCGCAAGGCGATGGTCCTCCACCTGACCCACAGCGACGCTTCCCTGCTCAAGCGCAGCAACGAGGTCGCCCAGAACGAGATCAGCTTCGACGGCGGCATGACCTTCCTGGGTGTGAAGGTCGAGATCGGCGAAGTCACAGTCAGCGCTCTGACCGCCGGCAAGCCCACTGCAAAGGCCGCCGCCAAGGCCGCCGCCGACTCCGCTTCCTAGTCTTCGGTCGCCGCCGGCAGCGAGATCACGAACCGCGCCCCTCCGGGGGAGGGTTCGCAGCGGATCTCGCCCTGGCCGGCGGCCAGCAGCGACCGGGCGATGGCCAGGCCCAGGCCGGTGCCGCCCTCGGCCCGCCGGCTGGTGAAGAAGGGCTCGAACAGCCGCTCGCGGTCGCCCTCCGCCACACCCGGCCCATTGTCCGTCACCGTGAGCACCACCCGGCCATCCCCCGTCGCGGCGGCGACCGTCACGGCGGTCGCGCCGGCCTGGCGGCTGTTCTCCACCAGCACTGTCAGCACCGTCTCCAGCGTCGCTTCCGGGGCCGCGACGCGCGGCAGGCCGTCCGGCAGGTCCAGGGACACGGCTACCCCTCGCCCGCCCAAGGCGTCGGCGACCCTCAGTGCTGACGGCGCCACCTCCACCGCGACGCCGGCCTCGGGCCGCGCCATGTCCGCCCGCGCCAGGTCGAGCAGGCGGGTGACCAATTGATTCAGCCGCCCGCTGTCGGCGGCGATGTTGCCTAAAAAGCGTGTGCGGTCCTCTGGCTTCATGGTCGCGCCGTGGTCCTGCAGCAGCTCCACCGCGCCCGTGATCCCGGCCAGAGGCGTCTTGAACTCGTGGCTGACGGCGGCGGCGAAGTCGCGCAGGTAGCGCGAGCGCCGGGCGATGGCGGCGGCCATGACCGAAAAGTCCTCGTACAGCTGGCGGATCTCCACCGCCGCCGTGCGTGGCGTTGTCGGCACCTCGCCGGCGCCGGACGCCACGTCGCGCGAGGCCCGGCTCAGCGCCTCGATCGGCCGGGTGATGCCGCGTGACACCAGGCCCGATAGCACCACCAGGATGGCGATGATGCCCGCCAGCCCGAACAGGAACTTGCCACGATCCTCGTACAGCCCCCGGAACAGCGCCCGGGGCGAGCGCGACAGCAGCAGCACCCCCTCGACCCTTCCGTTCACGACAATGGGCCGGGCGTGGTGCAGGCGGATGCCGGAGGCGCGGCTGAGCCATTCGAAGTCATAGCGTTTGCGGTAGTCCGACAGCCGCCGCATGACCGTCAGCGGCTTGCCGGCCAGCGCCGATTTCACCTCCGGCAGGCCGGCGAGGCTGCGGCCTTCGCCCAGGCCCAGCACCACGCGGCCGTTGCGGTCCAGCACCACGACGGAGGCGAGTGTGGTGCGGGTGGTCTCGTCGAGGATCGGGCGAAGGGCGGGCAGCACGGCCACGGCGTCAGGATCGGCCGGCTTGGCGGTGAAGGCTGCCCGGGGCCGCGAGGGCAGAACGGGCGAGCCCGACAGATCGATGCCGGTGCTTTCGGGGCGGTAGTAGCCGGGGGCGTCCTTGTCCGGCGCGCGCGCCGGCGGCGCGGCGCCGGGCCACAGCGCCTGTGCCGTCGCCGACAGCGCCGCGCCCTGGCTGACCAGCTCGACCTCGGTCTGGCGCACCAGGGTGTTCTCGTAGACCCGCAGCAGCACCATGCCGGCCACCGGCATGGCGGCCACCACCAGTAGCACGATCAGCAGGATGGTCCGCAGGCGCAGCCGCGGCCAGTGCCCCTTGATGAACTCCTTGGCTGCCGCGATCACGCCCGCGCGCCGGTGCAGGCGCCAAGGCGATAGCCCACCCCGGCCCGGGTCTCGATCACGTCATGGCCGCCCAGCGCCGTGAACTTGCCGCGAAGGTTGCGGACGTGGCTGTCGATGGTGCGGTCGGTGATGGCGAAGCCGGGGCCATGCAGCCGGTCGATGATGGCGTCGCGGGTGAAGACCTTGGCCGGGGCGGCGGCGAGCGTCCGCAGGATGCCGAACTCGGTGACGGTCAGCGCCGCCTCCTGCTCGTCCCAAAGGGCGCTCCAGCCGTCGAGGTTCAGGGTCAGCCGGCCGCGCACCACCGGGGCGGCGGTCGCCTCTGCGTCTACCGCCTTGCCGCCGCCGGCGCGGCGCAGGATGGCCTGAACGCGGGCGGTGACCTCGCGCGGGCTGAACGGCTTGACCACATAGTCGTCGGCGCCCAGCTCGATGCCCAGCACCCGGTCGATCTCGTCGTCCCGCGAGGACAGGAACAGGATCGGCAGGTCGCCCTGGGCCCGTAGGCGGCGGCAGATCTCCAGCCCGTCGAGCCGGGGCATGTTGATGTCCAGCACCACCAGGTCGGGCCGCTGCTGGGCCACCGCCGCCAGCGCCGCCTCGCCGTCCTCGGCCTCGCGGGTGGCGAGCCCGGCCTTGGCCAGGGCAAAGGCCAGAAGCTGGCGGATATGGGAGTCGTCATCGACGATGAGGATCGAGCGCTGCATGGAGAGCATCATCGGCCGCTGGTGCGCAGCGTCAACGGGGGAGGGGTGCAGGGGACGAACCGCTGTCGTGCAGATTTGGTGCAGGTGTGGGCCGCGCACCTTTATTGTCTGGAAAAACACTGGTATCTTAAATCCTTCGGTCATGGAGACTCGAATGCGTATACTGACCCTACTCACCTGCTCGGCTGCTTTGCTTATCGTTTCTGCTGCCCAAGGGACCGAGGCGAAATCTGCGAAGCGAGGGGTTGAAACCTCGGTGTCGGTGGATGCCGGACCTCAACAATCGGTCCTGCTGGACGCCGAGCCGTCTGGCGGCAAAGTAGCGCGCGGCGAGGCAAGGGTGTGCAATCGGTCTGCCAGTAACACCGGCAACTTCTTCAGTCTGGAACAGGAACCCGGGGGCTTCTCCATGCCGGAGACCATGTACATGCTGCCCGCAGGTGAATGCAGGAGCGTAACGGACGTCTGGGGTGTGCAGTTCGGTGCAATGGGCGGTCCCTGGACCGCAACGGTCGTTTTCAACTGAGCCTTTCCCCGTCCCGACTCTCGGCGTAAACCAGCGCCATGACTGCCCGCGCCAGCACCACCAACCAAGCCGCCGACAGCTGGACCGTCGCCGGCCGCACCTTCACCTCGCGCCTGATCGTTGGCACGGGGAAGTACAAGGACTACGCGACCAACGCCGCCGCCGCCGAAGCCGCCGGGGCCGAGATCGTCACCGTGGCGGTGCGGCGGGTGAACATCTCCGACCCCGGCCAGCCGCTGCTGATGGACTATGTGAAGCCCGACCGCTTCACCTATCTGCCCAACACCGCCGGCTGTTTCACAGGCGAGGAGGCGGTGCGGACCCTGCGGCTGGCGCGCGAGGCCGGCGGCTGGTCGCTGGTCAAGCTGGAGGTGCTGAGCGACCCCAGGACCCTCTATCCGGACATGGAGGAGACCTTGCGCGCACTTAAGCTCCTCGTCGCCGAGGGCTTCGACGTGATGGTCTACTGCACCGACGACATCGTCTATTGCCGCAAGCTGGAGGAGGCGGGCGCCGCCGCCATCATGCCACTGGGCGCGCCGATCGGCTCCGGCCTGGGCATCCAGAACAGGGTCAACCTGCGGCTCATCGTCGAACAGGCCAAGGTGCCGGTGCTGGTCGACGCCGGGGTCGGTACCGCCTCTGACGCGACCATCGGCATGGAACTGGGCTGCGACGGCATCCTGATGAACACCGCCATCGCCGAGGCGAAGGACCCGATCCGCATGGCCGTGGCCATGAAGCACGCCGTCATCGCCGGCCGCGAAGCCTACCTCGCCGGCCGCATGCCGCGCCGCATGTACGCCGACCCGAGCTCGCCCCTGGCGGGGCTGATCTAGCGACGCCCCGCCGCCGCTACGTCGTCTTGTTCTTGCGGCGCAGCTCGGCGGCTATGGCGGCCTTGAGGGACGCGGGGTCGGCGCCATGGACGACGCTTTCGCCGACGACGAAGGCGGGGGTGCCGTCGATGCCCATTTCCGAAGCCAGGACCTGCACATCGCGCAGATAGGTCTGTCGCCCGGCGTCGGCCATGGCCGCCCGCGCCGTGGCGGGGCTGATGCCGTGGGCCGTCAGGATGCGGTCCACGGCGGCGTCGTTCAGGGGCTTGGTGGTCATCAGGGCATTGTGGATCGACGAGAACTGGGCCTGGGTCCGGGCCAGGGAGGCGGCGGCTGCGGCGTATTCGCTGGCCGCGCCGAAGATCACCATGTCCTTGAAGACGAAGCGGACATTCGGCCGGGTGCGCGCCATCTCCAGGATCTCGGGGGCGATCACCTTGCAGTAGCCGCAGTTGTAATCGAAGAACTGCACCACCGTGACCTCGCCGTCCGGATTGAGGACATGGTCTCGGGCGTCGCGCTCCAGCTTGCTCCGGTTGCGACCGACGCTCGCCTTGGCCTTCTCGGCTTTCTCGGCCTGCTGCTTGGCTTCCAGCGCCTGCGACACTTCGACGAGGACTTCCGGGTTTTCAAGCAGATAGGCGCGCACCTTGGCGCCGAATTCCGGCTCGACCTTGGGCTGGCCGCAGGCGGCGAGCACGAGCGAGAGCGCAGCAATGAACAGAAGTCGCATTCAGAAGGGTTCCTGCACGTTCAGCCGCCGCTGGCCTCGCGCGACAAGGCGCGCATGTCCTGGTCGGAGGGGTCGGAGGCCATGACGATATCGGTGGCGCGCACCCAGTCGGTGCTCGAGCGATCAAGCAGCTGGCGGGCGCGGATGGCGAAGGCGCGGGATTCGTTCAACGCGCCATAGGCGTAGTAGCGTTCGGCGGTGGCCAGCCGGGCCAGACCCTCGTCCCCGCGCCGGTCGTAGGCCACGGCCAGAAGCCGCCAGGCCTCGGGATTGTCGTGCTCGAGCAGGGTCACGCGCTTGAGCTCGGCGATGCCCTCGTCGCGTTTCTTCGGGTCGTCCAGATTGACCAGGGTCTGGCCAAGGTTGATCCGCAGCAGCGGCGCGTCGGGCTTCAGCTCGACGGATCGGCGCTGGGGGGCCTCGGCCTCGGCGATGCGACCGTAGTCGAACAGGATCTGGCCCTTCAGCTCCCAGAAATAGGGATTCCCGGGCTGGTCCAGCAGCAGGCCGTCGAGGATCTTCAGCGCCCGGTCAGGCTCCTTGGACTGGTAGTAGGCGATCGAACGGGCGTAGCGGGCCGGGATGCCGGTGTCGCTTTCCTTGTACCGGACCAGGGCCGCCGACGGGTTCATGAACCCGTCGATCTTCGCCTTCATCATCTCGAATTCCGCGATCTCCGCGGGTGTGTCCTTGACCGCGTAGTGCTTCTGGGTCGTGACCCGGTTGCGCAGCAGCTCGATCCGCTGCGACGACAGCGGGTGGCTGCGGAAATAGGGGAAGCGCCGGGCCTCGGCGAAGACCTCCTGGTAGCGGAACTTGTCGAAGAACTCGACAAGTCCGGCCGCCGACTGGCCTGTCTTCTCCAGGAAGCCGACGGCGGCCTGATCAGCGCGGCTTTCCTGCTCCCGGCTGTAACCCAGGGCGCCGAGCGTTCCCATCTGACCGGAGCTGGCCATGACCATGGCCCCGGCGTCCGGCGCCCCGGCCATCATCGCCAGCAGGCCCAGTCCCATGGTCAGCAGCATCGGCCGCAGCCCGGCCCGGGTCAGCTCGCCCGACCGGATCGGGTGGCCCCCGGCGATATGCCCGGCCTCGTGCGCGATGACGCCCTTGAGCTCATTGGGGGTGGCGGCCTCAAGGATGAGGCCGGTGTTCAGCCCCATCTGCTGACCTTGGGTCGCGAACGCGTTCAGCGAGTTGTCCCCGACCAGCAGGATGCGGACATCCTTGGGGTTGAGGCCGGCGGCGGCGAAGATCGGGTCGGACTGCCTGTGCAGGATTTCCTCGATCTCCGTGTCTCGCAGCAGCGTCGGACCCCGCCCCGATTGCGCCCAGGCCTGGGCGATCGGGGTCAGGGTCATCGCCGCCAGCGCAAGCGCGCTGACGACGGTGCGGAACGGTCGCAACCTGGTCCGGCTGGAGGTCATGCCTCGGTCTTCTCCGGTTCGCGCCCCCGCGCTTGACCTCAAAGTGTAATCACCGATCAGCCGCGGCGCCACCAGCCACGCTTGGGCTTTTCGGGCGGGGCGACGATTTCGGCCGGATCGGGCGTGAAGGCGACCGGTTCCGGCTCCGCCTCGAGCACGGCTTCGACGATCGGCGCCGGCGCCGGCTCAGGCTCGGGTTCGGCCACGACCGGTTCCGGAGCGGCTTCGACGACGGCCGGTGTTTCGGCGACAGCCTCGACCTCGACCTCGTCGGTCTTGGCGACCTTGGGCTTGCGCGCCCGGCGCGGCTTCTTGGCGGGAGCCTCGTCGGTTGCGGGCAGCTCGACCCAGATGTCGTCGGCAGGCGCCGCAACAACCACCGGCGCATCAGCTTCGTTGGCCTCTACGGCCTCGGCGATCACCTCATCCGCCACGGCGTCGATCTCGACCTCGGTCGAGACCGGCTCGGCTCGCGGACCGCGATCACGGCTACGACCTCTGCCCCGTCCGCGACCACGGCCGCGTTCGCCGCGCTCTTCCTCGGCGGCTCCCACGACCGGGGCCGGCGGGGACTCCGGGCGCTCGGTTCGTTCAGGGCGCTCGGCGCGCGGCGCCTGGCCGCCGCCCTCGGCCAAGACCGCCGGATCATGCCAGACGAAGGGATCATCGCCGAACGGCACGCGCGGGCGGGTCCAGGAGAAGCCGTCCTGCGGCCGCGAGTCGTCGCGCATGCGGCGACCGCCGCGGCGACCGCGACGGCGACGGCGCTGGTTGGCTTCTTCTTCGGTCTCGGTTTCGCCCTCGGCGAGCTCGCGCTCGGGCAGGTCGGCGGCGGCTTCGAGTTCGCCTTCGTCACGACGTCCGCCCCGGCGGCGACGGTTGCGGCGGCCCCTGCCGCGGCGATCAGCGTCGTCGCGCGCCTCGGCGCCTTCGCCATCCTCGGAGGCCGGAGCGTCGTCGCCGTCGTCTTCGTCCTCGGCCTCGGAAGCGGCGTCCTCGTCCTCGTCTTCGTCCTCTTCGTCTTCCTCGATCTCGTCGACGAAGTCGTCGTCGTCATCGGGCGCGTAGCCGACGGCCGGCGCCACATAGATTTCAGGGGCGTGCAGCGAGTGCTCGCCGCTGGCGGTGCGCTCGATCTCGTGATCGGCCTGGCCCAGCGTCTGGTCGATCAGCACCGTGACGAACAGGTGATGGGTCTGGTGCACGCGGGTCAGGTAGCCGCGCTTTTCGTTGAGGATATAGAGGCCGACGGCCGGAGACACCTTCAGCGTCACCTCGCCGCCGCCCTGCAGCGCCTCGAGCTCCACGGCCCGCAGCGCGGCCAGCGCGGCCGACTCGGTCGACCGCACGCGGCCGGTACCCTGGCAGTGCTCGCAGACGTGGGTGGTGCCTTCCAGCACGCCCGAACGGCGGCGCTGGCGGCTGATTTCCATCAGGCCAAAGCCGCTGATCTTGCCCATCTGGATGCGGGCGCGGTCGTCCTTGAGGGCGTCCTTCAGCTTCTTTTCGACAGCCCGGTTGTTCTTCGACTCATCCATGTCGATGAAGTCGATGACGATCAGGCCAGCCAGGTCGCGCAGCCGCAGCTGCCGGGCGGCTTCCTCGGCCGCTTCCATGTTGGTCTTCAGCGCCGTGGCCTCGACATTGCGCTCACGCGTCGACTTGCCGGAGTTGACGTCGATGGCGACCAGGGCCTCGGTCTGGTTGATCACCAGATAGCCGCCGGACTTGAGCGGCACGGTCGGGGTATAGATCTGGGACAGATGCCCCTCGACCTTGTGGGCGACGAACAGCGGGGTTGCCTCGCGGTAGGCCTGAACCTTCCTGGCGTGGGCCGGCATCAGCATGCGCATGAAGTCGCGGGCGTCCTTGTAGCCGCGCTCGCCCTCGACCCAGACCGCGTCGATGTCCTTGTCGAACAGGTCGCGGATGGTGCGTTTGACCAGATCCTCTTCCTCATAGATCAGCGCGGGCGCGATCGAATGGAGGGTGGTCTCCCGGATATTCTCCCAAGCGCGCAGCAGGTAGTCGTAGTCGCGCTTGATCTCGGTCTTGGTCCGCTTTGCGCCGGCCGTGCGGACGATCAGACCCATGCCCTTGGGCACATCCAGGCTCTGGACGATGGTCTTCAGCTTCCTGCGGTCGGTCGCCGTGGTGATCTTGCGGCTTATGCCGCCGCCACGGGCGGTATTTGGCATCAGAACGCCGTAGCGGCCGGCCAGCGACAGGTAGGTGGTCAGGGCGGCGCCCTTGTTGCCGCGCTCTTCCTTGACGACCTGGACCAGCATGATCTGGCGTCGCCGGATCACGTCCTGGATCTTGTAGTTCTTCATCAGCCGGCGACGGCGGCGCGCAAGCTCCTCCTCGACGACGTCGTCCTCGTCGTCCGAGCCGCCGGGGCTTTCATCCTCGTCCTCGTCGCCTTCCGAGGCCGGGGCGGCGCTGCGCGAGCGGCCGCGGCTGGAGACCGGCTCGTCATCTTCCTCGGCCTGGGCGCGCAGCAGGGCTTCGCGGTCGGCGAGGGGGATCTGATAGTAGTCGGGGTGGATTTCGTTGAAGGCCAGGAAGCCGTGGCGGTTGCCTCCATACTCGATGAAGGCGGCCTGTAGGCTGGGCTCCACCCGCGTCACCTTGGCGAGATAGATGTTTCCGCGAAGCTGTTTCTTGGACTGGCTTTCGAAATCGAACTCTTCAATCCGGGTTCCGTCGACGACCACGACCCGGGTTTCTTCGGGGTGGGCCGCGTCGATAAGCATTTTCTTGGTCATTGAATCTGTCTCCCCGGCGCGCAGCGGAGCCTTGGCCCGGTCGCCGGTCTGTGGTGGAGGCGCGCTCCGCGCGGCCGACCGACGCGTCGCAAGCGGCGATGCGAAGGGGCGAATGCCAGGCCGGGGCGTATGCGCTGCCCATAAGGTTGTTCCCTGTCGCGCAATGGTTTGCGCGGGATCGGATGGTGCGTCATCGCCGCGAGGCGAGGGCCGGACGCGCGGCCTCTACAGTTCGTGCGCGGAGACTCCTCGTCATCGCGAGGTCGGCGCGCAGCGGGGACATTAGCCCTATCCACACTCAAAAGGAAAGCGCCGCGCCGCGTTCGAGAAGCCTTAACCAATTCGATACGCGCCTTCCGCGATACTGCCGGCCTATCGCGAAGCGGTGAGTTGAGGCTGTAGAATGCGGACGTTCAGAGCCGGCGGATTCCTGGCGGGCTGGAAGGGCATCGTTGTCCTCGCCGGTCTGACTCTGTCGGGATTCGGCGTCGCCGCCGTCGCACAGGGAGCCCCGGCGCCTGGTCTTCTCAAGGTCCGGCTGGGTGGCGACCAGATCGAGACCAGGGTTGTCGTCGATCTTGACCGTTCGGTGGTCGGCAAACTGGTTTCCGACGGCGCCGACGGCAGGATTGTCGTGTCCCTGCCGCGCATCGATGCGCCGTCCGACCTGCGGGGCTCGGGCCAGGGACTGGTCCGTCGCTGGCACGTCGAGCGCGCGGGCGGCTCGGCCCGGCTCAATCTCGAACTGTCCCGCGACGCCCAGGTGCATCGCCGGTTTCTGCTGCCCCCCGGCGACGGGGTGAAGGCCTATCGCTATGTCATCGACCTGAAGGCCGGCCCCGGCGCCGGACCGGCCCTGCTGCCCCCGCAGGCGCGCGCCATGACGGCGGTCGTCACCCGCGCGCCGGCGCGCAAGGGTCCAAGGGTCGTGGTCATCGACGCCGGTCACGGCGGCCGGGACCCTGGCGCTATCGGCAGCCGCAGCCACGAGAAGGACATCACCCTGGCCGCGGCCATGGCGCTGAAGGCCCGGCTGGAGAAATCCGGCCGCTATCGCGTGGTGCTGACCCGGACTGGCGACGCCTATGTACCGCTGGATGGCAGGGTCAAGATCGCCCGGGCCGCCGACGCCGACCTGTTCATCTCGCTGCATGCTGACTCGGGGCCAACGGCCGATGTCCGCGGCGCCAGCGTCTACACCCTGTCGGAAAAGGGCGAGCGCCGGGTCGCCTCGGTGCTGGGCAAGGACGACTGGCTGATGCCGGCCAGCCTCGGCGCGGACCGCACGGTCAGCGAGATCCTGCTGGACCTGACCCAACGGTCGACCCGCAACCGCTCCGCCATCTTCGCCGAGATGCTTCTGGAGCACATCAGCGACGAGACCGATCTGCTGCGCCGAAGTCATCGCGACGCCAACCTGGCCATCCTGCTGGCGCCGGATGTCCCGGCTGTGCTGCTGGAGATGGGCTTCATCAACAATCTCGAGGACGAGCGCGCCCTGACCGACCCCCGCCGCAGGGCCCGGTTGATGGACTCGGTGGGCGACGCCATCGACGCCTGGTTCGCGCGAGACGCGAAGGTTGTCAGCCGCTAGCTCACGGCCGTTGGCGCCCGTCGCCAGTCAGGCTAAGCAGGCCCTATGCTTGAGAAGGCCCTTCGCCGTCTTTGGCCGTTCGATGAGCCGCCCGAGCGCTGGGTGGCCATCGTCGGCGTTTCCGCGCTCAGCGTCATCGCCGTCGCGGGGTTCGCGCTGGCGATCTACGCCGCATGGCTGTTCCACGACATGCCTGACGCCGGCGACCTGGCCGACTATCACCCGCCCACCGCGACCCGGGTCTACGCCTGGGACGGAACCCTGATCGGCGAGTTCTCGCGCGAGCGCCGGATCTTCGTGCCCTATGACCAGATCCCGCCTCAACTGGTGCAGGCCTTCCTCGCCGCCGAGGACCGGAATTTCTTCCAGCACGGCGGCGTCGACATGCAGGGCCTGAGCCGGGCCATGGCCAACAACGTGCTCAACGCCGTGCAGGGCAAGCGTCTGGAGGGTGGCTCCACCATCACCCAGCAGGTCGCCAAGAACGTGCTTCTGACCAGCGACGCCACGGTCGGCCGCAAGCTGAAGGAAGCCATCCTGGCCCGGCGTCTGGAACAGACGCTGACCAAGGACCGCATCCTTGAGCTCTATCTGAACGAAATCTGGCTGGGCTACCGGTCGTATGGCGTGGGCGCCGCCGCCTACAACTACTTCGGCAAGGCCCCCAGCGACCTGACCCTGGCAGAGAGCGCCTATCTGGCCGCCGTCACCAAGGGGCCGGACAACTACCATCCGATCCGCCGCAAGGCGAACGCCATCGGCCGGCGCAACTGGGTGCTCGGGCAGATGGCCGAGTCGGGCTGGGTCAGCCGCGCCGCCGCGGAGGCGGCCATGGCCGAGGACCTCAAGGTCCAGGCCGCGCCGTCGCGCGCCAAGTACAAGGACGCCGACTATTTCGTCGAGGAGGTGCGCCGCCGGGGGCTGGCGACACTCGACGACCGCCTCATGGAGGGCGGCTACTACATGCGCACCACACTGGATCCGCGTTTGCAGACCGCCGCGCGCGTGGCGCTGATGGACGGCCTGGAGAACTACGACCGCCGCCATGGCTGGCGCGGGGCCTGGGGCACGACGAATCTGGCTGAAGGCTGGGAAAAGGCCGCCGCCCGGAAGGCCGCGCCGGCGGAACGCCGGGCCTGGCGCCAGGCCGCCGTCACCAGCGTCGAGGGCGGCGTGCGGGTGCAGCCCGCCAAGGACTACGCCCCCGGGACCCTGGTCGCGGAAGACGTGGCCTGGGCGAGGGCCGGCAAGGGCCTGAAGGTCGGCGATCTCATCTTCGTCGAGCCGTCCGCCAGCGGCGCGGGCTACCGCCTGCGCCAGGTTCCGGCGGTCAACGGCGCCCTGGTGGCCATGGAGCCCCGCTCGGGCCGGGTGCTGGCCATGGTCGGCGGCTATTCCTTCTCGCTGTCAAACTTCAACCGGGCCACCCAGGCGATGCGGCAGCCCGGATCGGCCATCAAGCCGTTCGTCTACGCCGCCGCCCTGGAGCCTGATGGCGGCTTCACCCCGGCTAGCTACGTCACCGACGCCCAGATCACCTTCAAGGGCGGCGTCAACGGCGAGGACTGGACCCCGGAGAACTACAACAAGAAATACTACGGCTCGATGCCGCTGCGCCGCGGGCTGGAACTGTCGCGCAACGCGATGACCGTGCGCCTGGCCCAGAGCGTGGGCATGAAGAAGATCGTCGCCCTGATCGAAAAGTTCGGCATCGTCCGCTCGATGGAGCCGGTGCTGGCCATGGCGTTGGGGGCAGGGGAGACGACGCCCTTCAGGCTGACGGCCGCCTACACCGCCTTCGTCAACAACGGCCGCATGGCCCAGCCGCACCTCATCGAGCTGGTCCAGGACCGGGAGGGCAAGGTCATCTATCGCGCCGATCAGCGCGAATGCCGCGGCTGTGTCGCTGGCTTCAACGGTGAGGAAAGTCCGCGCATACCGCCCGCCGGCGAGCAGATCATCGATCCGATCACCGCCTTCCAGATATCCTCGATGCTCGAGGGCGTCGTCCAGCGCGGCACCGCCACCCAGGCCAGCGTCCTGGGCCGCCCCGTGGCGGGCAAGACCGGCACCACCAATGAGTACCGCAGCGCCTGGTTCGTCGGCTTCACGCACGACATCGTGGTCGGCGTGTTCGTCGGTTTCGACGATAACCGCTCGCTGGGCGAAGGGGAGGCGGGCGGCGTCTCTGCCCTGCCGATCTTCGTCAGCTTCATGCAGGAGCCGTCGCTTCAGGCCGTGGCGCCGACGCCTTTCAAGGCGCCCAAGACCGCTACCTTCATGGTGGTCGGTGGTCAGCGCGAGGCGTTCCGGCCCGGAAGCGAGCCGAAGACGGCCGTCGTCGCGCCCAAGGCCGAGGGGCCGGTCTCCTATCAGGAGGCCTGGCCCGGCGGGAAGCTGAGCACCGAACAGCCGCCGCCGCCGCCCGCGCCTGTCCGACCCAAGATCCCCGATGACCTGAGCGGATTGTATTGAGGCGCGGAGCAGCCCCAAGCCTTTGGCGCGCCAAAGGCGTTGGAATCAAAAGTGTAGGCCAGGTCGGGCGGCGAAACCGGCTTCCACTTTCGCCTGACGTGGCCTATCTCCGCCGCTCCGAACCAGACAGGGTGATTTCATGAGACCGGATGTCGAGGCCGCCAAGGCTGACATCGAGCAGTCCGCAGGACTGCTCAGGAGGCGTCTTTGACTGGGATGTCGCGCTAAGACGCCTCCACGAGCTGGACGCCCGATCCGAAGACCCCACGCTGTGGGACAAGCCTGCGGAGGCCCAGGCGCTGATGCGCGAGCGGCAGCAGCTGGCTGATCGCATCAACGCGGTGAAGGCGATCGAGACCGACCTCGCTGACGCGGTCGACTACGCCGAGCTGGCCGACATGGAGAGCGATGAGCCCTCCCTGGAGGACGCCCGCGCCCAGCTGAAGGAGATCAAGGCCCGCGCCGCTAAGGCCGAGCTGGAAGCCCTCCTGTCCGGCGAAGCCGACGGCAACGACGCCTATGTCGAGATCAACTCCGGGGCCGGCGGCACCGAGTCCTGCGACTGGGCCAACATGCTGCTGCGCATGTACAGCCGCTGGGCGACGGCCCACGGCTACAGCGTCGAGCTGGTCGAGGAGACCGGCGGTGACCAGGTCGGCATCAAGTCGGCCACGCTGCAGGTGAAGGGCCCCAATGCCTATGGCTGGTTGAAGACCGAGGCCGGCGTGCATCGCCTGGTCCGCATCAGCCCCTATGACGCGGCGGCCAAGCGCCATACGTCCTTCGCCTCGGCCTGGGTCTATCCGGTGGTCGACGACACCATCGAGATCGAGATCAATCCGGCCGACGTGCGCACCGACACCTACCGGGCCAGCGGCGCCGGCGGCCAGCACATCAACAAGACCGACTCCGCCGTTCGCCTGACCCACATCCCCACCGGCATCGCCGTGGCCTGCCAGGCCGGCCGAAGCCAGCACCAGAACCGCGAGGAAGCCTGGAAAATGCTGCGCGCGCGCCTCTACGAGGTCGAGCTGCAGAAGCAGGAAGCCGCCGCCCAGGCGCTGGAAGACCAGAAGACCGATATCGGCTGGGGTCACCAGATCCGCAGCTACGTCCTGCAGCCCTACCAGATGGTCAAGGACCTGCGCACCGGGGTGGAAACCTCCGACACGGCCGGGGTTCTGGACGGCGACCTGGACGCCTTCATGGGCGCCGCCCTGGCGCAGCGGGTCGGCGCGACACGGGACGCGGCGGGGGGGTAGAGACGTCCCTCCAGCGTCTCGGGATCACGCGCCCGTGTGTGGGGCCCGACGCCGCGTGACTCCCGCCGCGCTTGAATGCGCCTGCGAAGCGGCCACATATCCGTAACAAGTCCGGTCCTTCGGGGGCCGGGAGCGCGACGCCGATCCCGGGTCGCGCCAAGGAGATTGGTATGACGGACATCCGTACGCTTCCGGTGTTGCCGCTTCGGGACATCGTCGTGTTTCCCCATATGGTCGTTCCCCTGTTCGTGGGACGCGACAAGTCAGTGCGCGCCCTCGAGGAGGTCATGCGCGCCGACAAGCAGATCCTGCTGGCCACCCAGAAGAACTCCGCCGACGACGACCCCGCCACCGATGACATCTACGACGTCGGGGTGATCGCCACCGTGCTGCAGCTGCTCAAGCTGCCGGACGGCACGGTCAAGGTGCTCGTCGAGGGCAAGGACCGCGCCGCCGTGGTCAAGTTCACCGGTCGCGAGGACTACTACGAGGCCGAGACCGCCATCATCGACGAGGACGGCGGCGAGGCGCACGAGGCCGAAGCCCTGTCGCGCGCCGTGGCCGAGCAGTTCGAAAACTACGTCAAGCTCAACAAGAAGATCCCGCCCGAAGCCCTGGCCTCGATCCCGCAGATCGCCGAGCCGGGCAAGCTGGCCGACTCCATCGCCGCTCACCTGTCGGTGAAGATCGCCGACAAGCAGCAGTTGCTGGAAATCTTCGACATCGTGAAGCGCCTCGAGAAGGTCTTCGCGCTGATGGAAGGCGAGATCAGCGTCCTGCAGGTCGAGAAGAAGATCCGCTCGCGCGTGAAGCGCCAGATGGAGAAGACCCAGCGCGAGTACTATCTGAACGAGCAGATGAAGGCGATCCAGCGCGAGCTGGGCGACCAGGACGACGGTCGCGACGAACTCATCGAGCTCGAGAAACGCATCAAGAAGACCCGGCTCTCGAAGGAAGCCCGGACCAAGGCCGAGGCGGAGCTCAAGAAGCTGCGCAACATGAGCCCGATGTCGGCCGAGAGCACCGTGGTGCGCAACTACCTCGACTGGCTGCTGTCCATTCCCTGGGGCAAGGCCAAGCCCAAGAAGATCGACCTGGTGAAGGCCGAGGCGATCCTCGAGGAGGACCACTACGGGCTGGAAAAGGTCAAGGAGCGCATCCTCGAGTACCTCGCCGTCCAGGCCCGGACCGGCACGCTGAAGGGCCCGATCCTCTGCCTTGTCGGCCCTCCGGGCGTGGGCAAGACCTCGCTGGGCAAGTCTATCGCCAAGGCGACCGGCCGTGAGTTCGTGCGCCTGTCCCTGGGCGGGGTACGTGACGAGGCCGAGATCCGCGGTCACCGCCGCACCTACATCGGCTCGATGCCCGGCAAGGTCATACAGTCGATGAAGAAGGCCAAGGCGGTTGATCCGTTCTTCCTGCTCGACGAGATCGACAAGATGGGCAGCGACTGGCGCGGTGATCCCTCTTCGGCGCTTCTGGAGGTGCTGGATCCCGCCCAGAACTCGACCTTCGCCGACCACTATCTGGAGGTCGACTACGACCTCAGCCAGACCATGTTCGTCACCACGGCCAACAGCCTGAACATGCCCCAGCCGCTGCTGGACCGCATGGAGATCATCCGCATCCCCGGCTACACCGAGGACGAGAAGGTCGAGATCGCCAAGCGCCACATCCTGGCGCGACTGGCCAAGGACCATGGCCTGAAGGACGCCGAGTTCATCGTCCCCGAAAAGGCGATCCGCGACCTGATCCGATACTACACCCGGGAAGCTGGCGTGCGGTCGCTGGAGCGGGAGCTGGGCAACCTGGCGCGGAAGGTCGTTCGCGACCTGTCGCGGGAGGACATCGAAAGCATCACCGTCGATGACGAGCGGCTGGCCAGGTACGCCGGCGTCAAGAAGTACCGCTACGGCGAGACGGACGCCGAGGATCAGGTCGGCATCGTGACCGGCCTGGCCTGGACCGAATTCGGCGGCGACATCCTGACCATCGAGGCGATCAGGATGTCCGGCAAGGGCCGGATGTCGATCACCGGCAACCTCAAGGACGTGATGAAGGAGTCGATCTCGGCGGCGAACAGCTATGTCCGCTCACGGGCCCCGGCGTTCGGCATCAAGCCCTCGGTGTTCGAGAAGACCGACATCCACGTCCACGTCCCCGACGGCGCCACCCCCAAGGACGGCCCCTCGGCCGGCGCGGCCATGGCCACGGCCATGGTCTCGGTGCTGACCGGCAATCCGATCCGCAAGGACATCGCCATGACGGGCGAGATCACCCTGCGCGGCCGGGTCACCGCCATCGGCGGCCTGAAGGAGAAGCTGCTGGCCGCCCTTCGTTCAGGCATCAAGACCGTTCTGATCCCGGAAGAGAACGAGAAGGATCTCGCCGAAGTGCCGGAAACGGTGAAGTCGGGGCTCGAGATCATCCCGGTCTCGACCATCGACCAGGTGCTCGCCCTGGCCCTTACCGGACCTCTTTCGCCGATCGAATGGACCGACTCGGACGATGTCGTTGCTGCACCTGCGAAGGCCGATGATGGCGACTCCGACGCGGTAATCACCCACTAGGGATCACCCAAGGGTAGATTATCAGCGATAACTTGGGCCGTCCGGCTGATTCCCGGGCGGCCTTTTGTTTGACGGGGGGGCGCCATCCGCCATAATCCCTTGCACGCGAACGGCTCGCCCGGAACGGGAGCGCCGCGCCGCACAACACTGGCTGGGAGAATTCTATGACCAAGGCCGAACTGGTCGCCGTCATCGCCGATGGCGCTGGTCTCAACAAGACGCAAGCCGCTGCGGCTCTGCAAAGCTTCGTCGATGCGGTCACCGCGTCGCTGAAGAAGGGCGATGACGTTCGCCTGGTAGGCTTTGGCACGTTCAAGGCCGTCAATCGCGCCGCGGGCACCGCTCGCAACCCGCGCACTGGCGAGACCGTGAGCCGCCCGGCGTCCAAGACCGCCCGCTTCCAGGTGGGTGAAGGCCTGAAGACGACGCTGAACGGCTAAGCCGCTCGCGACATCTTTGAGACTTGAGGAGGCGGTCGTCCTGACGGGACGGCCGCCTCTTCGCTTTTCCGGGAGCCGCTTCACCGCTATGAGGCGTCCTAAAGGGCGGCTAGCTCAGCTGGTCAGAGCATCTCGTTTACACCGAGAGGGTCGGCGGTTCGAACCCGTCGCCGCCCACCAGCCTTCGCGCACTGCCGTGCGCTTCGGCCTGGCAGGCCCACGGGCGCGCGAAGGCGTACCCTTCGCAGCCCTGGCGAAGAAGGGCCGCTCTCCCCCCGACCGATCCAATGGCCTGTTTGGCGCGTAGCCCTTCCATGCTGTTACCCATCCTTGGCGTCACCGCCGCCTTCTGTCTTGTCATGGCCGTCGCCTGGGCCTTCCAGAAGGCGCGGCGCAATGGCGGCTGGACGGATGTCTGGTGGAGCTATGCGACCGGCGCGGCCGGCGTGGCTCTGGCGCTGTGGCCGGTCGCCGGCGCCGCCCCCGGCGCGCGACAGTGGCTGGCCGCCGCGCTCGTCGCGGCCTGGTCTCTGCGGCTGGGCACCCATCTCCTGAAGCGGGTCGGCGCCTCGCCGGTCGAGGATCCCCGCTACGCCCACTTCCGCAAGGATTGGGGCAAGGACCTCGACCGCCGAATGTTCGGATTCCTTCAGGTCCAGGCGCTGTCCGGCGCGCTGCTGGCGGTCGCCGTGATGGTCGCCGCCCATCGGCCCGGTCCGCTGTGCTGGCAGGACGCCGCGGGTGTGGCGCTTATGCTGCTGGCCATCGGCGGGGAGGGGCTGGCCGACGCCCAGCTGGCGCGGTTCAAGGCCGACCCGGCCAACCACGGCAAGGTCTGCGACATCGGCCTTTGGGGCTGGTCGCGGCATCCGAACTACTTCTTCGAGTGGCTGGTCTGGATGGCCTGGCCGGTGATCGCCATCGGGCTGGCCTGGCCCTGGGGCTGGCTGGCCCTTGCCGGGCCCGCCTTCATGGCGCTGCTGCTCATCAAGGGCTCGGGCGTCCCCCCGCTCGAGGCGGCCATGATCCGGTCCCGCGGCGAGGCCTACCGGGCCTACCAGCGCCGTGTTTCGGTCTTCATCCCGCTGCCGCCCCGAAAGGACCCCGCATGAGCCTGCTCGCCGCCGCGATCCACGCCGCCGAGGGCCTGCCGGCGCCGGACCGTCTTCGCCGCGCCGTGATCTCGCACCTGGTCGAAGGCCAGCGCCGCGAGCTGCTGGACCTGCCGCGCGACGCCGCCGCCCGCTTCGCGGCGGACATGCGGACCCGGCCGATCGCCGAACATGTCGAGGCGGCCAACGATCAGCACTACGAGCTGCCCCCGGCGTTCTTCGAGCTCGTGCTTGGACCCCGGCTCAAATACTCCAGCTGCCTCTATGCGCCCGGCGCGACCCTGGCCCAGGCCGAGGACGCCGCCCTGGCCGAGACCTGCGAACACGCCGATCTCCAGGACGGGCAGCGCATTCTGGAACTGGGCTGCGGCTGGGGCTCGCTCAGCCTTTGGATGGCGGCGCGCTATCCGAACGCCACAATCGTCTCGGTATCCAATTCGCACGGCCAGCGGGCGCACATCGAGGCGCGGGCGACGGCGGCGGGGCTTTCGAACCTCACCGTGGTCACCGCCGACGCCAACGTCTTCGAGCCGGAGGGCCGGTTCGACCGGGTCGTCTCGGTCGAGATGTTCGAGCATATGGCCAACTGGGCGCAGCTGCTGGGTCGCGTTCGGGCGTGGCTCGCGCCGGAGGGCCGGCTGTTCCTGCACGTCTTCTCGTCCCGCACCGCGCCGTACCGCTTCGCCAGCGAAGACCCCTCCGACTGGATCGGTCGCTACTTCTTCACCGGCGGGTTCATGCCCAGCCATGACCTTATCCGCGACTTCGGCGACATCTTCACGCTGGAGGCCGACTGGCGCTGGAGCGGCCGGCACTACGAACGGACCGCCCTGGACTGGTTGGCCAACATGGACCGGGAAGACCTGACGGTCCGCCGGATCATGCGCGAGGTCTATGGCCCCGACGCGGAGCTGTGGCGGCGGCGCTGGCGGCTGTTCTTCCTGGCCACCGCCGGCCTGTTCGGCCATCGCGGCGGCGAGGAGTGGGGCGTCAGCCACTACCGGCTCAAGCCCGCCTAGAGCAGCGCCTCAAGCAGATCCTCCGCCGAGCGTCCTGCAAGGTCCGCAGCGATGGCCTCGCCGAGCGTCCGGGCGGCGTCACGGTAGCGGGGGTCCTCGAGCAGTGTCTGGACGGCCCCGGCGATGGCCTCCGGCCTGGCGTCCCGTTCCAGCATCAGGCCGGCGCCGCGATGAACCACCCTCTGGGCGTTGTCTCGCTGGTCGCGCAGGCCTGGCAGAACCAGCAGCGGCAGGCCGGCCATCAGCGGCCGGATCACCGAGCCGTGGCCGCCATGGGTCACGAACAGCGCCGCCTGGGCCATCAGGGCCGCGTGCGAGGCGCTGACGACGACCACGACATTCTCCGCCCCGGGGAAGTCCGCCAGGTCCAGGGCCGGACCCAGTGTGACCACAGCGCGGACGGGCAGGGCGGCCAGCGCCGCCAGGGTCCGTCGCAGCAGGTCCTCCTGCGCCTCGTAGAGTGAGGACGAGGTCACGACAACCAGCGGACGCGCGTCTCCGGCCGGCCAGGGCGACTCCCAGGCCTGCACGCCCACCGGGTCGGCGACATAGGGTCCGGCATAGGCGAACGGCGCGGCCAGCGGCTGCGGTGCGAAGTCGAAAGCGCGGCTCGTCCCCAGCAGGATGAGTCGCGCGACGGCGAGCTGGTCGAACAGGTCGGCCAGCGGGGCCAGGCCCAGTCCCTCGCGGGCGGCGTTCAGCGCGGGGAGGCCCATCTGGAAAATGGTCCGCGTGGTCTGGCCGACCATCTGGTGCAGCATGACCTCCTGGTCGTTGCCCGCGGGCGCCATGCCTGCGCCGAACGGGGGCTGGCCGGGCAGGGTGGGGAAGGGCCAGACGTTGGCGCAGAACAGGGCCAGCGGAACGCCGGCCTTCTCCGCCGCCATCATCGGCCCGAACAGCAGCTCCTGGCTGACGATCAGGTCGACCGGCGCCGCGTCCAGCGCCTCGAGCACGTCGCGGGCGTAGAGGGCCGCCGGGCCGGCGATTATCCGGTCGCAGAGGCGCGAGACCGACTCCATCGGATTGTCGGCCTCCCAGTCACGCAAAAGGTCGCTGGCGGCGGTCTTGTCCGGCCGGGAGGGCGCATGCCGCCAGGGCTGGAAGGGCAGGTCCAGAGCCGCGGCGTCGGCGGCGTTGCAGGCGTCGCTGAGGACCAGCACCTGATGGCCGCGCGAGCGCAGACCCGCCGCGACCAGCATCATCGGCTGGACGTGACCGCCGCCTTCCCAGGTCGTGAACAGAATGCGCGCCATGGGTCCCCCGTATCCTCCTCGCCTAGCCGCCCCGGGGCGCCCGCTGCAAGCGCCATTGACGCGGCAGGCAAAAGTGATATCACTTTGCTACCACTCATGGAGGGCGCGATGGCGGCACATCTGAGCATCAACAGGACCGCGGAACGGGTCGGCGGCGGCATCAACGGCGGGTTGATCCTGTTGGCCCTGCTGGCCCTGATCGCGGCCGGCATCTGGTTCGTGACCTTTATCAAGGTCGATGGCATGGAGACGATCGGGATCACCGGCATCTTCGTGATCAGCGTCGCGTCGATCGGCCTGGCCGGCTTCTATTCGCTGCAGCCCAACGAGGGCTGCGCCATCACCCTGTTCGGGGAGTACAAGGGCACGGACCGCACCACGGGGTTGCGCTGGGTGCTGCCCTGGTATGGTCGCAAGAAGATCAGCCTGCGCGTGCGCAACGTCACCAGCGAGACGCTGAAGGTGAACGACAAGCGCGGCAATCCGATCGAAATCGCCGCCAACGTCGTCTGGCGCGTGGCGGACTCGGCCCAGGCCCTGTTCGACGTCGATGACTACGCCGCCTTCATCAACATCCAGATCGAGACCGCGCTGCGCGAGGTCACCCGGCACTACGCCTATGATCACGCCGAGGAGGAGGAGCCGACCCTGCGCGCCGACGCCGAGATCGTCAGTGAGCGGCTCAAGGAAGACCTGCAGACCCGCGTCGCGGTGGCCGGCATCGCCATCGACGAGACCCACCTGATGCACCTGGCCTATGCCCCGGAGATCGCCGGGGCCATGCTGCGGCGGCAGCAGGCCGAAGCGGTGCTGGCGGCGCGACGGACCATCGTCATCGGCGCGGTCAGCATGGTGGAAAGCGCCCTCAACCAGCTCAGCGAGCGGGGCGTGGTGCAGCTGGACGACGAGCGGAAGGCGACGATGGTCTCCAACCTGCTGGTCGTCCTCTGCGGCGACCGTGACGCCCAGCCCGTCCTGAACACCGGCACGCTGTACGGCTAGGTCGTGGCCAGCCCTGGCAAGCGCGCCTTTCTGATGCGGGTAAGGCCCGAGGTGCTCGAAGCCGTCGAGCGCCTCGCGGCCGCCGAGCTGCGCAGCGTCAATGCGCAGCTCGAGGTGCTTCTGCGCGAGGCCCTTGCCCGGCGCGGGCAGCTGAAGGACAGGAAGGGCGAGGAATAGCCTCCCCGCTGCCCAGGCGACAGCGGACGGCCTCAGCCAGCCCTTTGGCCGAAATCGAGGATGAGCTGCGCCAGCCCGGCCTCCTGAACGAGCTCGGCGGCCTCGGCCGGCGTGAACCACCGGCGATCACGCTGGCCCTTCTCTGGCCAGTCCTCGCGCAGGATGACGACCTCCAGTGGATAGAGGGCGGCGGTCACCGCAAGGATTTCGGTGCTCTTCAGGATCTTGTCGTAGCCGAAGATCCCCAGCGCCCGCTCGGAGACGACCCCGTCCACGCCGGCCTCCTCGAACGCCTCGACGGCGGCGGCGGCATGATCGGGGCGGCCCGCCATAGGCCAGCCCTTGGGCGTGACCCAGCGCCGGGTCTCGCGCGACGTCACCAGCAGGATCTCCAGGCGGGCAGCGGTGCGGTAACAAAGCGCGGCGACCTGCCGGTCTCGCGGGGGCTCCAGTTCGGGTGCAATCATCAGGGGCCGGATTAAATCAACGCGAGAGTCTCGTCAGCCCCCTGGCGGCCGGATGCGTCGACTACGCGCCGTCGGAGGGTTTGGTGCGCCGATTTCAGGGAAATGGCGCGAGTGACGGGACTCGAACCCGCGACCTCCGGCGTGACAGGCCGGCGCTCTAACCAACTGAGCTACACCCGCAAAGATGCTCGCCCTGCGGCGAGGGGCGTCTGATAGGTCCCGACTCCGGGGCTGTCAACAGCTACTGCGGAACGAGGTAGTGAAAAGGCGCAACCGGTCCGGTGGCGAGGGTCAGCAGGGCCCAGACGCCGGTGATCAGCATGCCTGACACGAAGAAGGCCAGCGCATAGGGCAGCAGGATAGAGATCAGCCCGCCGACGCCCAGGTCGGGGACCCAGCGTCGCCCGAACCCCAGCAGTAGAACGAAGTAGGCGCTCATCGGCGAGGCGATCACCAGGCTGGAGTCGCCCATCCGGTAGGCGGCCGTGGTCATCTCCGGGCTGACGCCGAGCAACATCAGCATCGGCACCATCACCGGACCCAGCGCCGCCCATTTTGCGGAAGCCGAGGAGATGAACATGTCGAGCGTCGCCGCCAGGATGGTCACCCCGACCAGAATCAGCGGCAGCGGCAGACCCGACTCGCGCAGGGCGCCGGCCCCCTTGATGGCGGTGATCGCCCCCAGGTTCGACCAGTTGAACATGGCGATAAAGTGCGAGGCGGCGAAGGCCAGCACGATGTAGGGGGCCATGGCGGCGATCGAGTCGGAGGCCAGCCGCACGACATCGCTGTCCTTGCGGATGACTTTGGTGCGCATGCCGTAGACGCAGCCGGCGACCATGAAGAGCAGGAAGAAGGCCGAGATCAGCGAGCGGAAGAACGGCGTCCACTGGGCCGGCCCCTCGGCGGTGATGTCGCGGAGCGGGCCGCCCGGCAGCAGGACCAGCGCCGCCCACAGCGCGATCACCGCCAGGGCGGCGAGGCCGGCCATGCTCAGCGCGCCGCGCGGGACTACAGGGGCCTTTTCGCCCTCGGCGTCCGTGCGGGCCCCGGTCCAGGGTCCGAGGCGCGGCTCGACCACCTTGTCGGTCACCCACCAGCCGACGAGCGTGAAGACCACGGCTCCGGACAGGGTGAAGTACCAGTTACCCGCCAGGTTTGCAGTCCAGTCAGGGTCCAGCAGCCGGGCCGCTGGCTCGGTGAAGCCGAGAATCAGCGCGTCGAACTGGCCGGGCAGGGGATTACCCGCGAAGGAGGCGATAGCTGCGGCATAGGCGCACGTCAGCCCGGCGATGGGATGGCGGCCGGCGGCGGCGAACACCGCGGCCGCCAGCGGCGGCAGGACGACGATTCCCGAGTCCGCCGCGTGGTTGGACATCAGCCCGATCATCAGCACCATCGGCGTCAGCAGCCTGACCGGCGCGGCGGCGACCAGCCGGCGGATGGTGTCGGCCAGCAGGCCCACGCGCTCGGCGACGCCGGCCCCGAGCATGACCAGCAGAACCAGTCCCAGCGGGGCGAACCCCGTGAAAGTCTTGGCCATTTCGGTCAGCAGGGTGCGGACGTTGTCCGGGGCCAGCAGGCTCTTGGCGACCAGGGTCTCGCCGGTCACCGGGTTGACGGCGGCCACGCCCATGGCGGCGAAGACGATGCTGGACAGGACCAGCGCGCCGATCAGCCACAGGAAGATGAAGACAGGGTCGGGCAACCGGTTGCCCAGGCGTTCGACGGCGTCGAGGACTCGAAGGGCGACCGGGCGTTTGCTCACGGAGCGAGAGACTGCACACCGTTCGCCGGGGAGCAAGACTCGCGTCCAATCCTGATAACGGTTCTCAATATTTGCCTGCCGTTTGAACGCCTCTCAGGCATGGGCTACAAGGCGCCCGACTCCTTCCAGGGACACCCATGGACGCCTTCCTCCTCCAGTACCTGCCGCTTGTGATCCTGCTCGGGATCGGAGCGATTCTCGGCGTGCTGTTCACGGTCGCCTCGGCGACCCTGGGCCCGTCGGCGCCGGACCCCGAAAAGCTCTCGGCCTATGAGTGCGGGTTCAACGCCTTCGACGATGCGCGGATGAAGTTCGACATCCGGTTCTACCTGGTCTCGATCCTGTTCATCATCTTCGACCTGGAAGTGGCGTTCCTGTTCCCCTGGGCGGTCACCCTGCTGAAGCTACCCGTGGAACAAACAGTCTTCGCCTTCTGGTCGATGATGACCTTCCTGGGCGTGCTGACCGTGGGCTTCATCTACGAATGGAAGAAGGGCGCCCTCGAATGGGAGTGATCGTTCCCGCTGGTTCCGCCGGTCGCGCGACCGTCGAGGGCTATGACCCCAAGCTTCACGATCCCTACTTCGACGGCGTCTCCCAGGCGCTGGCCGACAAGGGCTTCGTCACGGCCGCCGCCGATGACCTGATCACCTGGGCCCGCACCGGTTCGCTGATGTGGATGACCTTCGGCCTGGCCTGCTGCGCGGTCGAGATGATGCAGGCCTCGATGCCGCGCTACGATCTGGAGCGCTACGGCTTTGCGCCCCGCGCCAGCCCGCGCCAGAGCGACGTGATGATCGTCGCCGGCACCCTGACCAACAAGATGGCCCCGGCGCTGCGCAAGGTCTACGACCAGATGCCCGAGCCCCGCTACGTCATCAGCATGGGCAGCTGCGCCAACGGCGGCGGCTACTACTATTACAGCTACAGCGTCGTGCGCGGCTGCGACCGGATCGTGCCGGTGGACATCTATATCCCCGGCTGCCCGCCGACCGCCGAGGCGCTGGTTTACGGCGTGCTGCAGCTGCAGAAGAAGATTCGTCGCACGGGGACCATCGAGCGATGAGCACCGACCTCGACGCCCTGGGCCTGGCCATCGTCGCCAACAGCGCCGGCGCGATCACCGGCTACGAGATCGCCTATGGCGAGCTGACCGTCACCGGCCCGGCGCATCGCGTGCATCAGGCCCTGACCCAGCTGCGCGACCATCCCGACTGCCGGTTCCACCAGCTGATCGACCTGTGCGGCGTGGACTACCCCGAGCGCCCGCTGCGCTTCGACGTGGTCTACCACCTGCTCAGCCTGGTGAAGAACCACCGCATCCGCCTGAAGGTGCAGACCGACGAGGACACCGCCGTCCCGTCCGTGGCCGACATCTTCCCGGCCGCCAACTGGTTCGAGCGCGAGGCGTTCGACATGTACGGTATCTTCTTCGAGAACCACCCGGACCTGCGCCGGTTACTGACCGACTACGGCTTCCACGGCCATCCGCTGCGGAAGGATTTCCCGATGACCGGCTATGTCGAGGTCCGCTACGACGACGAGCTGAAGCGGGTGGTCTACGAGCCGGTGAAGATCGCCGAGTTCCGGCAGTTCGATTTCCTGTCCCCCTGGGAAGGCGCAAAGTACGCGCTGCCGGGCGACGACAAGGCGGGGAGCTGATCATGGCCGACGACGCGTCCAACATCCCGGCCATCCCGGAAACCCCGGTCCGCAAGTTCAACATCAACTTCGGCCCCCAGCACCCGGCCGCGCACGGCGTGCTGCGTCTGGTGCTCGAGCTGGACGGCGAAGTGGTCGAGCGGGTCGACCCGCATATCGGTCTGCTTCACCGCGGCACCGAGAAGCTGATGGAGGCCCGCACCTACCTCCAGAACATCCCCTACTTCGACCGCCTCGACTATGTGGCGCCGATGAACCAGGAACATGCCTTCTGCCTGGCCATCGAGAAGCTGCTGGACGTCGACGTTCCGATCCGCGGCCGCATCATCCGCGTGCTCTACAGCGAGATCGGCCGGATCCTGAACCACCTGCTGAACGTGACGACCCAGGCCATGGACGTCGGCGCCCTGACGCCGCCCGTCTGGGGCTTCGAGGAGCGCGAGAAGCTGATGGTCTTCTACGAGCGCGCCTGCGGCGCTCGTCTGCACAGCAACTACTTCCGGCCCGGCGGCGTCCACCAGGACCTGCCCGACGCGCTGGTCGAGGACATCGACGCCTGGGCCGTGGCCTTCCCGAAGATGTGCAACGACCTCGAGACCCTGCTGACCGGCAACCGCATCTTCAAGCAGCGCAACGTCGACATCGGCGTGGTGACTAAACAGGACGCCATCGAGTGGGGCTTCTCGGGCGTTATGGTCCGCGGCTCAAACATCGCCTGGGACCTGCGCCGCAACCAGCCGTACGAGAACTACAACGACTTCGAGTTCGACATCCCGCTGGGCGTCAACGGCGACTGCTACGACCGCTACCTGTGCCGCATGCAGGAGATGCGCGAGTCGACGAAGATTATCCGCCAGGCCTGCGAGATGCTGCGCAAGACGCGCGGGCCGGTGATGACTACCGACAACAAGATCGCCCCGCCGCGCCGTGCCGAGATGAAGGCGTCGATGGAGGCGCTGATCCATCACTTCAAGCTCTACACCGAGGGCTTCCGCACCCCGGCCGGCGAGGTCTACGCCTGTGTCGAGGCGCCCAAGGGCGAGTTTGGCGTGTTTCTGGTCAGCGACGGTTCCAACAAGCCCTACCGCTGCAAGATCCGCGCGCCCGGCTTCCCGCACCTGGCGGCCATGGACTACCTCAACCGCGGCCACATGCTGGCCGACGTCAGCGCCATTCTCGGCTCGCTGGACATCGTGTTCGGGGAGATCGACCGGTGAGCCCCCTCGACCTCGCCAAGGCTCAGCTCGACGCCTACAACGCCCAGGACCTGGACGCTCACTGCGCCTGTTTTGCGGACGACGTGGTCGTGGCCGACCTGAACGCCGAGCCGAACCTGCGCGGCATCGCCGACTATCGCGCCCGCTACGAGGGCATGTTCGCGCAGTTCCCACAGAACCGCGCCGAGCTGGTCGGCCGCGTGGTGATCGGCAACACCGTCATCGATCATGAGCGGGTCTTCCGTTCGCCCGACGCGACGCCCTTCGAGGTCGCCGCCATCTACAGCTTCGCGGGCGGCAAGATCGCCCGCGTCGATTTCGTGAAAGCCTGACGCATGTCCGTCCGTCGTCTCGCCAAGGAACAGCCCGCCTCGTTCGCGTTCAGCGCCGACACGATGGCGACCGCGACCTGGTGGATCGCCAAATACCCGACCGAGCGCCGCCAGTCGGCGGTGATCCCGATCCTGTGGCTGGTCCAGAAGCAGGAAGGCTGGGTCTCCGAGCCCGCCATCCGCGCCATCGCCGAGCTGCTCGGCATGCCGGTGATCCGGGTGCTGGAAGTGGCCACCTTCTACACGATGTTCCAGCTGGAGCCGGTCGGGAAGGTCGCCTTCGTGCAGCTGTGCGGCACCACGCCCTGCATGCTGTGCGGCGCCAACGACCTGAAGACGGTGCTGAAGGACAGGATCGGCCCCAAGAACCACATCTCCGCCGACGGCAAGTTCAGCTGGGAAGAGGTCGAGTGCCTGGGCGCCTGCTCCAACGCCCCGATGGCCGCGATCAACGACTACTATTACGAGGATCTGACGCCCGAGAACCTGGGCCAGATCCTCGACGACTTCGCCGCCGGCAAGTCGCCCAGGCCCGGCTCCTATGTCGGCCGCGGGGCGTCGGAGCCGCACGGCAAGATCCAGACCCTGCTGGACCCCAAGCTGTACGACGGTTCGGCCGCCAAGAAGATCAAGCTGCCCAACGCGCCTGAAAAGGCGAAGAAGGCCGGCAAGGCGGAGACCCCGGCGTGAGCGTCAACGCGCCCAACCTCATGAAGCATCGCCCGTTCCAGATTGTGTGGATCTGGGACGCGCTGTGCACTGTGGCGGGCGTGATCGTCTATATAATGACCGATAGCGTGCCTGCCCTCGTCGGGTTGGCGCTGCTTGGGGCCATCCCGCTGGTCGTCGTGCTGGTTCGGTTCTCGAAAGCCAATGCGGCGGCCAAATCCGGCGCGTCTGATCGGTCGGGGGACATCGTCCAATGACCGACACCGGCGAAGCCGAGCTGCTGGGCAAGCGCGTGGCCTATATCGACACCCTGCGCGGGCTGCACCGGCGCGAACGCCTGATCGGCTTCCTGATGATCCTGGCCGGGGCGGCGATGGTGCTGCCGTCGCGCTTCGTGGCCGGCTGGCCGGATCAGGCGATCTGGGTCGGCTACGGCGTCATCGCCCTGGGCTGGATGCTTTTTATCTACGTCATTTTCCGGCGCGCCCAATGGCGCCGGGCCAATCCCTTCAATCCGAACGTCTGAGATCATGGTCGGCATTCTCGAAGACAAGGACCGCATCTTCACCAACCTGTACGGGCTCCATGACTGGGGTCTGGAGGGTGCGAAGAAGCGCGGCTGCTGGAACGCAACGAAGGACATGCTGGACGCCGGTCCCGCCTGGATCATCGACAACGTCAAGAACTCCGGCCTGCGCGGTCGCGGCGGCGCGGGCTTCGGCACCGGCCTGAAGTGGTCGTTCATGCCCAAGGAGGTGAAGGACGGCCGTCCCCACTACCTGGTCGTCAACGCCGACGAGTCCGAGCCCGGCACCTGCAAGGACCGGGAGATCATGCGCCATGATCCCCACCTGCTGATCGAAGGTTGCCTGATCGCCTCGCGGGCTATGCAGGCCCACGCCTGCTACATCTACATCCGCGGCGAATACGTGCGCGAGCGCGAGGTGCTCGAGGCGGCGATCAAGCAGGCCTATGAGGCAAAGCTGATCGGCAAGAACAACGTCCATGACTGGGACTTCGACTGCTACGTCCACCACGGCGCCGGCGCCTATATCTGCGGCGAGGAAACCGCGCTGCTGGAGAGCCTGGAAGGCAAGAAGGGCCAGCCGCGCCTCAAGCCGCCGTTCCCGGCCGGCGCCGGCCTCTACGGCATGCCGACGACGGTGAACAACGTCGAGTCGATCGCCGTTGTCGGCACGATCCTGCGCCGGGGCGCCGGCTGGTTCGCCGGCTTTGGCCGTCCGAACAATACCGGCACCAAGCTGTTCTGCGTCAGCGGGCATGTGAACCTGCCCTGCAACGTCGAAGAGGCGATGAGCATCCCCTTCCGTCAGCTGATGGAAGACCACTGCGGCGGCATCCGCGGCGGATGGGGCAACCTCAAGGCTGTGATCCCGGGCGGCTCGTCCGTCGCGATGATCCCGGCCGAGCAGTGCGAAGACCTGCCGATGGACTTCGACGCCCTGCGCGAGCTGAAGTCGGGCCTGGGCACCGCCGCCGTCATCGTCATGGACAAGGACACCGACCTGGTCCGCGCCATCGCGCGCCTCAGCTACTTCTACAAGCACGAGAGCTGCGGCCAGTGCACGCCGTGCCGCGAAGGCACCGGCTGGATGTGGCGGGTGATGGAGCGCATGGCCACCGGCGAGGCGGACATGCGTGAGATTGATACGCTGCTGGACGTCGCCAGCCAGGTCGAGGGGCACACCATCTGCGCCCTGGGCGACGCGGCCGCCTGGCCGATCCAGGGCCTGTTCCGCCACTTCCGCCACGAGGTGGAGGACCGCATCACCAGCTATCGCGCCGGCAAGCCCCACGTCCAGGGCGCCACGCTGATCGCGGCGGAGTAGGGCGGATGCGCGGCAAGGTTCTCAGCTACGCCGACCTCGAGGGGCACGGCCTGATCAGCGGCGACGATGGTCAGCGCTACCCGTTCACGCGCGGCGATCTGAGCGGCGGCGTGCGCAGCGTGCTGCAGGGAACTGACGTCGACTTCGAAGTCGTCGACGGGGCGGCCCGAAACATCTACGTCACCACCTCGCCGTCGGTCCTGTCGGGCGACAAGAACAAGATCGTCGCCGCCCTGCTGGCCTTCTTCCTCGGCTGGCTGGGCATCCACAAGTTCTACCTCGGCAAGACAGGCGCCGGCGTCATCATGCTGCTGTGCGGCACGATCGGCTGGGTCTTGCTGGCCATTCCACCGCTCGTCGTGGGGCTGATCTCGTTCATCGAGTTCATCATCTACCTCGTGAAGAGCGAACAGCAGTTTCATCAGGACTACGTCGTCGGCGACAGGTCCTGGTTCTAGGTTTTGAGCGGGCGGTCGCAGCGGCGGCCCCCGGTATTCGAGAGGTTTGAGGCGTAATGCCCATAGCCAAGGTCAACGGCGTCGAGGTCGAGTTCGAGCCCGGGATGACGGTTCTGCAGGTCGCGGAACTGGCCGGGGAAGAGATTCCGCGCTTCTGCTACCACGAGCGGCTGAGCATCGCCGGCAACTGCCGTATGTGCCTGGTCGAGGTGAAGCCCGGACCGCCCAAGCCCCAGGCCTCGTGCGCGCTGCCGGCGGCCGAGAACCAGGAGATCTTCACCAACACGCCGATGGTGAAGAAGGCCCGCGAAGGGGTGATGGAGTTCCTGCTCATCAACCACCCGCTGGACTGCCCGATCTGCGACCAGGGCGGCGAGTGCGACCTGCAGGACCAGGCCATGGGCTATGGCCGCGACAACAGCCGCTATGACGAGAACAAGCGCGCCGTCGAAGAGAAGGAAATGGGTCCGGTCATCAAGACCGTGATGACCCGCTGCATCCAGTGCACCCGCTGCGTCCGCTTCATCACCGAAGTGGCCGGCGTGCCGGACATCGGCCTTATCTCCCGCGGAGAAGACGTTGAAATCACGACCTATCTCGGCAAGGCCGTGGCGTCGGAACTGTCGGGCAACGTCAACGACCTCTGCCCGGTCGGCGCCCTGACCCACAAGCCCTGGACCTTCCAGTACCGTCCCTGGGAGCTGAAGAAGACCCAGAGCATCGACGTCATGGACGCCATGGGCGCGGCCATCCGCATCGACAGCCGCGGCGCCCAGGTGCTGCGCGCCCTGCCGCGCGTGAACGAGGACATCAACGAGGAGTGGCTGAGCGACAAGAGCCGCTACGCCGTCGACGGCCTGAGCCGTCAGCGCCTCGACCGCCCCTACGTCCGGGTGAACGGCAAGCTGGCCCCCGCCACCTGGGGCGAGGCGTTCGCCGCCGTCGCGTCGAAGATCAAGGCCACGACGCCTGACCGCGTCGGCGTCATCGCCGGCGACCTGCAGGACGCCGAGTCGATGAAGGCTGCTCTCGACCTGTTCGGGTCGCTGGGCGTGAAGAACCTGGACTGCCGCCAGGACGGCGTGGCGCTGGGCGCCGGGCCGCGCGAGAGCTGGCTGTTCAACTCGACCCTGGCCGGGATCGAGAACGCCGACGCCGTGCTGCTGGTCGGGACCAACCCGCGCCTCGAGGCGCCGGTGTTCAACACCCGCCTGCGCAAGCAGTGGATCGCCGGCAAGACCCGCATCGGCGTCATCGGCGACAACGCCGACCTGACCTACGACTACGACTACCTGGGCGCCGGCGGCCAGACGCTGGCGGGCCTGGCCAAGTCCAGGTCCGACTTCGTCAAGGCCTTCAAGGCCGCCGAGCGTCCCGCGATCATCGTGGGGCAGGGCGCCCTGACCGGCCCCGGCGGCGCGGCGGTGCTCAAGACGCTTGCCGGCCTCGCCAAGACCTTCGGCGTCGTCCGCGACGGCTGGAACGGCTGGAACGTGCTGCACACGGCGGCGGCCCGCGTCGGCGGCCTGGACCTGGGCTTCATCCCGGGCGAGGGCGGCAAGACGGCGCTGGAGATGGTCAAGCCGGGCGCGCTGGACGTGCTGCTCCTGCTCGGCGCCGACGAGATCGAGGCTTCGGCCTCGGGCACCTTCACCGTCTACCTCGGCAGCCACGGCGACCGCGGCGCGCACAAGGCCGACGTCATCCTGCCGGGCGCCGCCTACACCGAGAAGAACGGCCTCTACGTCAACACCGAGGGCCGGGTGCAGATGGGCGAGCGGGCCGTGTTCCCCAAGGGCGAGGCCCGCGAGGACTGGGCCATCCTTCGCGCCCTCAGCGAGCATCTGGACGCGAAGCTGCCGTATGACAGCCTCGACCAGCTGCGCCTGAAGCTGTTCGCCGACCATCCGACCTTCGGACAGATCGACTTCGCCCCGGGCTCGGTCCCGACGGCGTCCGACCTGTCGGGCCTCGGCGGGGCCGGCGAGATGGGCGAGGGGGCCTTTACCAGCGCCGTGACGGCCTTCCACCTGACCAACCCGATCGCGCGCGCCAGCGTGACGATGGCCGAATGCGCCGCCGTCGCCTCCGGCGCCGCCAAGATGGCCGCGGAGTAGCCCGGTGACCGAACCCACCTCTCCCTGGCTCTGGTTTGGTCTGGCCCTGGGTCAGATCCTGCTGATCGTCGTCTTCCTGCTGATATCGATCGCCTTCCTGCTGCTGATGGACCGCAAGGTCTGGGCCGGCGTGCAGATGCGCAAGGGACCCAACGTGGTCGGCCCGTTCGGCCTTCTGCAGTCCTTTGCCGATCTCTTGAAGTTCATCCTCAAGGAGCTGGTCATCCCGGCCGGCGCCGACAAGTTCGTCTTCCTGCTGGCCCCGATCATCACCGTCACCCTGGCCCTGGCCGGCTGGGGCGTGATCCCGCTGGCCCCCGGCTGGGTGATCTCCGACATCAATGTCGGCGTCCTCTACCTGATGGCGATGAGCTCGCTGGGCGTCTACGGCATCATCATGGGCGGCTGGGCCTCGAACTCGAAGTACCCGTTCCTGGGCAGCCTGCGCTCGGCGGCGCAGATGGTGTCCTACGAGGTCTCCATCGGCTTCGTGATCATCACCGTCATCCTGCTGGCCGGGACGATGAACCTGACCGAGCTCGTCGAAAAGCAGTCCGGCTGGTTCTGGAACTGGAACGTCTTCGGCGGCGGCCTCGCCAACCTGCCGATCGCGCTGGTGATGATCCCGATGATGGTCATCTTCTACATCTCGGCCCTGGCCGAGACGAACCGCCCGCCGTTCGACCTTCCCGAGGCCGAGTCCGAGCTCGTGGCCGGCTACCAGGTCGAGTACAGCGCCGCGCCCTACCTGCTGTTCATGCTCGGCGAGTACGTCTCCATCGTGCTGATGTGCGCGATGATCACCATCCTGTTCTTCGGCGGCTGGAACCCCGGCTTCCCGACGGACTTCATGGCGACCTGGGCCCCCACGCTGCAGAGCTTCGTGCTGCTGCTGGTGTTCAGCGCCAAGGTGGTCTTCTGGTTCTTCATGTTCGCCATGGCCAAGGCCATCGTGCCCCGCTACCGCTACGACCAGCTGATGCGGCTGGGCTGGAAGGTCTTCCTGCCCACCTCGCTGGTCGGGGTGTTCCTGGTCGCCGGCTACAAGGTCTTCCAGAAGGTGTACCTGTGATGCGCCGCGCCGCGCCGCTTCTGCTCGCGCTGGGTCTCGTCGCCTGCGCCACGACCGAGAGCGGGGTCTCGACCTACACGCTCGGCCGCGGCCTGGTGAACTACGACGCCATGGTCAGGGCCAAGGCCGACTGCGCGAGCGCCGGCGGCGAGGTGCGTCCCAAGGGCGTGCAGGGCGAGGATCCCGCCCAGCTGTCCAACTACGTCTGTTCCATCCCCAACAAGGCGCCCAAACCATGATGCAGCGCATCGGACAGGCCCTGAAGGGCGCCGCGCTCCTCGAATTCGGCGGCGCCTTCGTGCTGGCCATGCAGTACATGATCGCTCCCAAGAAGACGGTCATCTACCCCAACGAACGCAACCCGCAGTCGCCGCGCTTCCGCGGCGAGCACGCGCTGCGCCGCTATCCCTCCGGGGAAGAGCGCTGCATCGCCTGCAAGCTCTGCGAAGCCGTCTGCCCGGCCCAGGCCATCTACATCGAAGCCGAGCCGCGCGAGGACGGCAGCCGCCGCACGACGCGCTACGACATCGACATGGTGAAGTGCATCTACTGCGGCCTGTGCCAGGAGGCCTGCCCTGTGGACGCCATCGTCGAGGGGCCGAACACCGAGTACGCGACCGAGACGCGCGAGGAACTCTACTACGACAAGGAGCGGCTGCTGGATAACGGCGACCGCTGGGAACGCGAAATCGCGAAGAATCTGGAACTGGACGCCGCCTACCGATAAGGGAGGCGCGCGATTCACCGGTCCGTTTGAGAGGGGTAAGGGGCCCACATGGCTCTGCAGGCGATAGCCTTCTATCTGATGGCGACAGTGACGATCCTTTCGGGTCTCGCGGTCGTCTTCGCGCGCAATCCGGTTCACTCCGTGCTGTTCCTGATCACAGCATTCTTCAGCGCCGCGGGACTGTTCGTGCTGATCGGCGCGGAGTTCCTCGCCATGCTGCTGATCGTCGTCTACGTCGGCGCGGTGGCGGTGCTGTTCCTGTTCGTCGTCATGATGCTGGACGTCGACTTCAGCCAGCTTCGCGAGGGCTTCGCCCGCTACCTGCCGATCGGACTGCTGGTGGCCGGCATCCTGACCGTCGAGATGGTCATGATCGCGGTGAACGTGGCGGTGAACGGCGCGGCGGCGAAGAACGCCCTGCCGCAGACCTCGCTGCCGGACGTGACCAACACCGAGACCATCGGACGGGTGCTCTACACAGACTACGTCTATGTCTTCCAGGCGGCCGGCCTGGTGCTGCTGGTGGCCATGATCGGCGCCATCGTCCTGACCCTGCGCCACAAGCCGGGGATCAAGCGCCAGAGCATCCCGGCCCAGAACGCGCGGACCCCCAAGACCGGCATGACCATCGTCGACATCAAGCCGGGTGAGGGGATCAGCGAATGATCGGTCTGACGCACTACCTCACCGTCGCGGCCATCCTGTTCACGATCGGCGTCTTCGGCATCTTCGTGAACCGCAAGAACGTCATCGTCATCCTGATGAGCATCGAGCTGATCCTGCTGGCGGTGAACATCAACCTGGTGGCCTTCAGCGCCTTCCTGCACGACGTGGTCGGGCAGATATTCGCGATGTTCGTGCTGACCGTCGCCGCGGCCGAGGCCGCTGTCGGCCTGGCCATCCTGGTGACCTTCTTCCGTAACCGCGGCGACATCGCCGTGGACGACGCCTCCGTGATGAAGGGCTGACCCGTTGCAACAGCTCGTCACCCTGCTCGTTTTCGCCCCGCTGGTCGGGGCGATCATCGCCGGCCTCTTCGGCCGCCGGATCGGCAATGTCGCGTCCCAGTCGGTGACCACCGGCCTGCTGCTGCTGGCCTGCGGCCTCTCCTGGTACACCTTCGGCCAGTGGACCTGGGGCCATATGGAGCCCTTCACGGTCGCCATCGCGCCCTTCATCAACATCGGCGACTTCCAGTCGGCCTGGTCGATCCGCATCGACGGCCTGTCGGCCGTCATGCTTGTGGTCGTGACCACCGTCTCGGCCCTCGTGCACCTCTACAGCTGGGGGTACATGGCCGAGGACGACAGCAAGCCGCGCTTCTTCGCCTACCTGTCGCTGTTCACCTTCGCCATGCTGGCGCTGGTCACGGCCGCCGACTTCATGCAGCTCTTCTTCGGCTGGGAAGGGGTGGGACTGGCGTCCTACCTGCTGATCGGCTTCTGGTTCAAGAAGCCGACGGCCAACGCCGCCTCGATCAAGGCCTTCGTCGTCAACCGCGTCGGCGACTTCGGCTTTGCGCTGGGGATCATGACGGTGTTCTGGGCCTTCGGGACCATCGAATTCGCCGAGCTCTTCCCCCTGATCGCCGACGGCGCCAGCAAGACCTGGACCTTCATCGGCCGGGACTGGCCGCTGGTCGATCTGGCCTGCGTGCTGCTGTTCATCGGCGCTATGGGCAAGTCGGCGCAGTTTTTCCTGCACACCTGGCTGCCGGACGCCATGGAAGGCCCGACCCCGGTCTCGGCCCTGATCCACGCGGCGACCATGGTCACCGCGGGCGTCTACATGGTCTGCCTGCTGTCGCCGATGTTCGAGTACGCGCCGGTCGCCAAGCAGGTCGTGACGCTGATCGGCGCGGTCACCGCCCTGTTCGCCGCCACGGTCGGCCTGGCCCAGAACGACATCAAGCGGGTCATCGCCTATTCGACCTGTTCGCAGCTCGGCTACATGTTCTTCGCCGCCGGTGTGGGCGCCTACGAGGCGGCCATGTTCCACCTGTTCACCCACGCATTCTTCAAGGCGCTGCTGTTCCTGGGCGCCGGCTCGGTGATCCACGGCATGCACCATGAGCAGGACATGCGGCGCATGGGCGGTCTGTGGAAGTACATGCCCTTCACCTACGCGGTGATGACCATCGGCACGATCGCCATAACCGGCGTCGGCATCCCGGGCGTGTTCGGCTTCGCCGGCTTCTACTCCAAGGACACCATCATCGAGGCCGCCTTCGCCGCCGGCCAGCACAGCGGCTATGGCCTGTTCGCCTTCGTCATCGGCCTGTTCGCCGCCGGCCTGACCGCCTTCTACAGCTGGCGCCTGGCCTTCATGACCTTCCATGGCACGCCCAAGTGGGGCGCAGACGCGCACCATGCCGACGACCACGGCCACGATGCGCACGCGGCCCACGCCGGGCATGACGATCATGCCCATGACGATCACGGCCACGACCACAAGCCGCACGAGAGCCCGCTGATCATGCTGATCCCGCTGGCCGTGCTGGCCGTGGGCGCGATCGCCGCCGGCTTCGTGTTCGTCGGCGACTTCGTCGGCCATCACGAGAACGAGTTCTGGCGCGGGGCCATCTTCACCGCCGCCAGCAACCACGTGCTGCACGAGGCCCACAATGTCCCGACCTGGGTGAAGTGGTCGCCGCTGGTGGTCTCGACCATCGGCCTGCTGGTCGCGGTCTGGGTCTATCTGCTCAACGAGGGCATGGGCGCACGCCTTGCCGCCAGGCGCGGCCCGCTTTGGACCTTCCTCTACAACAAGTGGTTCTTCGACGAGCTGTACGAGGCCACCTTCGTTCGCGCCGCTCGCTTCCTGGGCGACGTGTTCTGGAAGGTCGGGGACCAGAAGATCATCGATGGCCTGGGACCGGACGGCGTCGCCGCCGTGTCCCGAGCGGTCGGCAAGCGGACGGGCCAGCTGCAGACCGGCTACGTCTATCATTATGCGTTCGTGATGCTGCTCGGCGTGGCCGGGCTGCTCTCCTACGCGCTTGTCCAGTGGTCTCGGTGAGGGGCGCCTAGATCATGACCGGAATTCTCTCCCTCATCACCTTCCTGCCGCTGGCAGGGGTCGCGGCGATCCTGCTGTTGAAGGTCTTCGGCCAGCGTGGCGAGCGCGCCGACGGCGCCGCCCGCTGGATCGCCCTGGTCACCACCCTGGCGACCTTCGCGCTGTCGATCCTGCTGACGGTGCGGTTCGACACCACCAACCCCGGCTTCCAGTTCGTGGAAGAGATCCCGTGGTTCGCGGGTCTCAGCTACCGCATGGGCGTGGACGGCATCTCCGTCCTGTTCGTGCTGCTGACGGCGTTCCTGCTGCCGATCTGCATCGTCGCCAGCTGGAAGAGCGTCGACAAGCGCGTCCAGGAATACATGATCGCCTTCCTGGTCCTCGAGACCCTGGTGATCGGCGTATTCTGCGCGCTGGACCTGATCCTGTTCTACCTGTTCTTCGAGGCCGGTCTGGTCCCGATGTTCCTGATCATCGGCATCTGGGGCGGCAAGAACCGGGTCTATGCGGCCTACAAGTTCTTCCTCTACACCCTGCTAGGGTCCGTCCTGATGCTGGCCGCGGTGCTGACCATGATCGGCGTCGCCGGCACCAGCTCGATCCCGGAGCTGATGCAGTACAAGTTCGCCGATTGGCTGCAGCCCTGGCTTTGGGTCGCCTTCTTCGCCAGCTTCGCGGTGAAGATGCCGATGTGGCCGGTTCACACCTGGCTGCCGGACGCCCACGTCGAGGCGCCGACCGCCGGCTCGGTCATCCTGGCGGGCATCCTGCTGAAGATGGGCGGCTACGGCTTCATTCGGTTCAGCCTGCCGATGTTCCCCGACGCCAGCACGATGTTCGCGCCGCTGGTCTTCGCGCTGTCGGCCATCGCCATCGTCTACACCTCGCTGGTCGCCTTCCGTCAGACCGACATCAAGAAGCTGATCGCCTACTCATCCGTCGCCCACATGGGCTTCGTGACCATGGGCATCTTCAGCGGCAACGTGCAGGGCGAGCAGGGCGCCATCTTCCAGATGCTGAGCCACGGGGTCATCTCCGGCGCGCTCTTCCTCTGCGTCGGCGTCGTCTATGACCGCATGCACACCCGCGAGATCGCCTTCTACGGCGGTCTGGTGAACCGTATGCCCTGGTATGCGGCAGTCTTCATGCTGTTCACCATGGGCAACGTCGGCCTGCCGGGCACCAGCGGCTTCGTCGGCGAGATCCTGACCCTGACCGGTGTCTACCAGGCCTCGACCTGGACGGCGCTGGCAGCCAGCACCGGCGTGATCCTGTCGGCCGTCTACGCCCTGTCCCTCTATCGCCGCGTCGTATTCGGCGAGATGACCAATCCGGCCCTGGCCCAGATCAGCGATCTGGACCGCCGCGAGGTGCTGATCTTCGCGCCGCTGATCCTCTCGACCCTTTACCTGGGCTTCCAGCCCGACGTCGTCTTCAACATCACCGGCGCATCGGTCGAGGCGCTGGTCGGCGCCTGGCGCGCCGCTGTGGCCGGGTGAGCCGCCGATGACTTTCGCATCCCTCTCGCTCGTCTGGCCCGAGATCATCCTCGCCGTTTCGGCGATGTTCCTGCTGGTGCTCGGCGCCTTCCGCGGCAAGGGCGGGGTCGTGTTCAACGGCCTGGCCGTGCTGGCCCTGCTGGTCGCCGCCGCCTTTGCCGTTCTGGGTCCGCAAGGCCGGGGCTTCGCGGGCGGTGTGATCGTCGACGACCTGTCGGCCTTCGCCAAGGCGGCCATCTACGGCGCCAGCGCCCTGTCGATCATTCTCTCCGACCGCTGGCTGACCCGGCGCGGCGAGGACAAGTTCGAGCTGCCGGTGCTGATCCTGCTGGCCGCGCTCGGCATGGGTATCATGGTGTCGGCCGGCGACCTGATCTCGCTCTACATCGGCGTGGAACTGCACTCGCTGGCGCTTTACGTCCTTGCCGCCTTCCGCCGCGACGACGCCAAATCCTCCGAGGCGGGCCTGAAGTACTTCGTGCTCGGTGCGCTCTCATCGGGGCTGCTGCTCTATGGCGCGTCGCTGATCTACGGCTTCGCCGGCTCGACCCAGTTCGATGTCATCGCCGCGGCGGTGGAGAACGGGGCGGGAGAGGGCATTCTTTTCGGCCTGGTCTTCCTGATCTGCGGCCTGGCATTCAAGGTCTCGGCCGCGCCGTTCCACATGTGGACGCCGGACGTTTACGAGGGCGCCCCGACCCCGCTGGTCGGCTTCTTCGCCGCCGCGCCGAAGCTGGCCGCCATGGTGCTGCTGGCCCGGGTGCTGCAGGAGGGCTTTGGCGGCGCCGTGGCCCAGTGGCAGCAGGTGATCCTGGCCATCGCGCTGCTGTCCGTGTTCGTCGGCGCCTTCGCCGGCCTGGCCCAGAAGAACCTCAAGCGCCTGTGGGCCTACAGTTCCATTGCCAACATCGGCTACGCCCTGATCGGCCTCGCCGCCGGCGGCGAGGCGGGCGTGCAGGCCATGCTGATGTTCATGGTGCTCTACATGGTCGACGTGACCGGCTTCTTCGCCTGCATGACCGCGCTGCGACGCGACGGGCGGCAGATGGAGACGATCGACGACATGGCCGGCCTGTTCAAGGAGAAGCCCGGCATGGCCCTGGCCATGACGGCCTTCTCTCTGTCGGCCCTCGGCCTTCCGCCGTTCAGCGGCTTCTTCGCCAAGTTCTATGTCTTCAAGGCAGCGCTGGATTCGGGGCTGGCCTGGGCGGCGATCCTGGCGCTGGTCGGTTCGGTGGTGGCGGCCTTCTACTATCTGCGCCTGATCAAGGTGATGTGGTTCGACGCGGCGCCCGGCGCGGTGGAGACTCCCGCCTTCAGCGCCCGGACCATCGCCATCGGCGGGGCGCTGTTCTCCTTCCCGGTCGGTCTGGTCGCGCTGGTCTGGCTCGACCCGCTTTCGAAAGCGGCCGCGGCCGTCCTCGGCTGACACGGACCCTGACCGGTTGACACCCTTCGAGATCATCGTCTTCGACGAGATCGACTCCACCAACGCCGAGGCGGCGCGACGCGCGGTGCGGGGCGAGACCTGGCCGGTCTGCCTGGTCGGGCTGCGCCAGACCGCGGGCCGGGGGCGGCGCGGCCGGGCCTGGGAGACGGCGAGCGGCAACCTCGCCGCCACCTTCCTGTTCACCTCCGACCGGCCGCTGGCCGAGATCGCCCAGCTGTCGTTCGTCGCCGCCCTGGCGGCCGGCGAGATGATCGATCGCTATGTGCCGCCGTCGCTGGTCTCCCTGAAGTGGCCCAATGATCCGATGGTGGCCGGGGTGAAGACCGGCGGCATCCTGCTGGAGTCAGGACAGGCGCCGGGCTGGCCGGCCTGGGTCGCCGTGGGGATCGGCGTCAACCTGGCGTACTCGCCTGATCAATCCGAGCGGCCCGCGACCAACCTGGCGGCCCAGCGCCCCGGCGGCGCGCCGAACGTGCTCGAGGCCGTCGAGCATCTGCGGGACGCGTTCCAGGGCTGGCTGACCACCTGGGCGCAGGGCGGGTTCGAACCGGTCGCCCAGGCCTGGACCCGTCGGGCCCACGGCCTGGGCGAACCCTGTATCGCGCGATTGGCCGACGAAACGGTCGAGGGCATCGCCGAGGGGCTCGATCCCGACGGCGCGCTGCGTCTGCGCTTGCCAGACGGAATGCTGCGGCGCATCACGGCCGGCGACGTCTTTTTCGGCGGATCGTAGCAGATGACGCAGTCGTCCGTGGTTCGATCCGCCTCATCCAATAGTGCCGGCTCGGCTTTGCCAAGCCGGTGGGGAGAACGCTGAATGCTGCTGGCCATCGAGCAGGGCAACACCAACACGATGTTCGCCGTCCACGACGGCGCGTCCTGGATCGCCCAGTGGCGCAGCGCCACCGAAAGCACCCGCACGGCCGATGAGTACGCCGTCTGGCTGTCCCAGCTGCTCGAGATGAACGGTCTCAGCCTCAAGCTGCTGACCGGCTGCATCATCTCCAGCGTGGTGCCCCAGTCGATCTTCAACCTGCGTAACCTGTCGCGTCGCTACCTGCAGGTCGAGCCGCTGATCGTCGGCGAGAATGCCGAACTGGGCATCGCCGTGCGCATCGACAAGCCGTCCGAGGCCGGCGCCGACCGGCTGGTCAACGCCATCGGCGCCCACATCGAATACCCCGGGCCGCTGATCGTCATCGACAGCGGCACGGCCACCACCTTCGACATCGTGGCGGCCGACGGCGGCTTCGAGGGCGGCATTATCGCGCCCGGCATCAACCTTTCCATGCAGGCGCTGCACGACGCTGCCGCCAAGCTGCCCCGCATCGCCATCCAGCGCCCGGAGCGCAACCGCGTGGTCGGCACCGACACGGTGACCGCCATGCAGTCCGGCGTCTTCTGGGGCTACATCAGCCTGATCGAGGGGCTGATCGGCAAGATCAAGGCGGAACGGGGCGAGCACCTGACCGTCGTGGCCACCGGCGGCGTCGTCTCGCTGTTCGAGGACGCCACCACCATGATTGACCACTACGATCCCGACCTGACTATCCGCGGTCTGCTCGAGATTCATCGCCGCAACCAGCGGCTGGCGACCTGATGACCCCACATGAGACCGACGAACTCGTCTTCCTGCCGCTCGGCGGGTCGAACGAGATCGGGATGAACTTCAATCTGTACGGCTACGGCCCCGAGGACGACCGCAAGTGGATCGTCGTCGACCTGGGCGTGACCTTCGGCGACCAGACCACGCCGGGCGTCGAGATCATCCTGCCCGACCCGACCTTCATCGAGGAGTATGCCGACGACATTCTCGGCATCGTGCTGACCCACGCCCACGAGGACCATATCGGCGCCGTCGCCTGGCTGTGGCCGCGCCTGAAGGCGCCGGTCTACGCCACGCCCTTCACCGCCTATCTGCTGCGCGAGAAGCTGCGCGACGCCGACCTGCTCGACGAGGTCGACATCACCGAGGTGCCGTTGAGCGGCAAGTTCAGCCTGGGCCCGTTCGACCTGGAGCTGGTCACCCTGACCCACTCCATTCCCGAGCCCAACGGCCTGGCCATCCGCACGCCGCTGGGCACCATCCTGCACACCGGCGACTGGAAGATCGATCCCGACCCCATGCTGGGCGATGTCACCGACATCGAGGCCATCCGCCGTCTCGGCGACGAAGGCGTGCTGGCCATGGTCTGCGACAGCACGAACGTCTTCGTCGACGGCTCGGCCGGCTCGGAAGCCGACGTCCGCGTGGCGATGAACAAGCTGATCGCCGGGCTCAAGGGCAAGGTGGCTGTGGCCTGCTTCGCCTCCAACGTCGCCCGCATGGACACCGTGATCCGCGCCGCCCAGGCCGCCGGTCGCAAGGTCGTCCTGGCCGGCCGCTCGATGCACCGCATGGCCGGCGCGGCCCGCAGCGTCGGGCTCCTCAAGGACATCCAGCCGCTGCTGGACGACCACCTGGCCAAGAACGTGCCCGAGGACCAGATCCTCTACCTCTGCACCGGCAGCCAGGGCGAGCCCCGCGCCGCCCTGGCCCGCATCGCCGAGGGCAATCACCCGCATATCCGCATGTCGCAGGGCGACCATGTGATCTTTTCCTCGCGGGTCATCCCCGGCAACGAGATCCCGATCCGCAACCTGCAGAACAAGCTCGCCGACCGGGGCGTGCGCCTCTACACCGAGCGCGATCACCCGGGCATCCACGTCTCCGGCCACCCCTGCCGCGACGAACTGGCCCAGATGTACGCCTGGGCCCGGCCGCAGATCGCCGTCCCGACCCATGGCGAGCGCCGGCACCTGCTAGAGCACGCCGCCTTCGCCCGCGACCTGCAGGTCCCCCAGACGGTCGCGCCGCGCAACGGTGACATGGTCCGCCTGGCTCCCGGCCGCGCCGAGATCATCGACGAGGTCACCGCCGGCCGCCTCTACATCGACGGCGGCGTGATGACGCCCGAGAACGGCGAGGCCCTGCGCGAGCGCCGCCACGCGGCCTTCAACGGCATGCTGGTCGTCTCCGTGGTACTGAACGCCAACGGCAAGATCGTCGCCGGCCCGACAGTGAAGGCCGTCGGCCTGCCGGGCGACGACGAGTATTCGGTCGAGGAGGCCGTCTACGACCTGGGCGAAGACGCCGCCCAGGCGCTCAAGCGCATCCCGGCCGAGGAGCGCGGCCTGGACGAGACCGTCGAGACCGCCCTCAACCGCGCCGTCAAGAAGGCCGCCCACCGCATCTGGGAACGGCGCCCGGTGGTTGAGACGACGGTGCTGCGGATCTAGGGCACATCTCCCTTCCTCCTCGATGGAGGAAGGGCCGGGGATGGTGGTGTATCTTCAGACCTTGGCGAGGGGCACTGTTGGGTGCCAGAGCCGACCTGTGTGAACCGTTGACCCAGCGGCCACACCACCACCCAACCCTCCTCCATCGCGGAGGAGGGCTTTCAATTGCGCCGCAATTGGTCTGATCGCCGGGCTCATCGAGCGTCGGATGGCCCCCACCCGTTGACGCTGCCCCGCCTCCGGCCCACTTGAAGGGCATGGACACGCCCACGCCGCCTTCGGACGATCCGCGCCGCGACCCGCACAGGCCGTGGGGCTCCGCCGAACCCGCCAGCGCTCCGCAGCCCGCGCCGGCGCTGGAGCCCGAGGACACCTCCCTCGGCATCAAATGGGACGAAAACCGCGCGCTGTTCCTGGTTCTGGCCCTGACCGGCGTGGCCTTCCTGATCCAGATGTGGATGCGCTCGCCGGCCGGTCCCGGCGGGGAGGTCGAGTACCTGGGCGCCTTCAGCGGACAGGCCCTGGCCGAGGGGCGTTGGTGGACGCTGCTGACCGCCATGGTCATGCACGGCGGCCTCATGCACCTGGCGATGAACCTGTCGGCCCTGCTGCCCTTCGGGATGATCCTCTCCCGCCGGCTGGGCCCGAGCTTCGGCGGCCAGCTGAAGTGGCTGGTCTTCTATCTCGGCGCCGGCCTGGCCGGGAGCCTTGCCTGGCTGCTGCTCAGCCCGCAGGGAGGCGCCGTGGTCGGGGCGTCCGGCGCCATCTTCGGCCTGTGGGCGGCGGTGATCCGCCTGCCGCGCGAGGGCGTAGTCCTTCCGTTGCTGTCCATGGACGTCGCGCGCCAGCTGACCGGGCCGATCATCGCCAATGTCATCGTCGCCGTCGCCTTCGGGGTGATGGGCGGCATGGGCGGCGAGGTGGTCGGCATCGCCTGGCAGGCGCACCTGGGCGGCTTCGTCTTCGGCCTGCTGACCATCGGTCTCTTCGTGCCGCGAAGGCAGGCGTAGCAAGGGGCGGGCAGGCGGTGTAGACCACGGCCGACCGCAAGATCCATCCGGAGTCCGCATATGATCGGCAAGCTCAACCACGTTGGCGTCGCCACCCCCTCCATCGACGAGTCGGTGAAGATGTACCGCGACCTGCTGGGCGCGACCTCGGTGACCGACAAGTGGGCCATGCCGGAGCAGGGCGTCTGGGTCTGTTTCGTCAACCTGCCCAACAGCCAGATCGAGCTGATCGAGCCCTATGGCGAGAAGAGCCCGATCCACGGCTTCCTGGCCAAGAACCCCAAGGGCGGCCAGCACCACATCTGCTTCGAGGTGGAGAACATCCACGAGGCCCGCGACGCGCTCGTCGCCAAGGGCGCCACGGTTCTGGGCGAGCCCCGCATCGGCGCCCACGGCACCCTGATCATCTTCGTGCATCCCAAGGACATGGGCGGCATGCTGGTCGAACTGATGGAAACGCCTAAGGACACCCACTGATGGGACTGCTCACCGGCTTCGCGATCTACCTGACCCTCTGGTGGACGGTTCTGTTCGCCGTCCTGCCGCTGGGCAACCGCACCTATGCGGAGGAGGGGCTGGATGTGCCGGGCGGCGGCGATCCTGGCGCGCCGGTAAATCCGAACCTGAAGAAGAAGTTCATCACCACCACCTGGGTGTCGGCGGTGCTGTGGCTGATCCTGTTCGCGGTCATCAAGTCCGGCATCGTGACCCTGCCGCAGATGCCCACCAACTACTGATTTTCGCCCGCCATTTGGGCGACGGGCGCACGGCATGGGCGGGAGCGCCCATTCTTTGGGCGAATCCCCCTGCGTGGGGTTCGGCCGACGGGACGCGCTCGTGGCCGCTCGCGAAGCAGCGCTAGCCTGCGGTCATGGAGGCCGGTTCGCCGGTCTTGCTCCGTGGCGTTTTTCCCCGACGATGACTGAAAGGCCGCCGGCTGGTCCGGCGGCCTTCTTTTCGCCGCCCGCGTTGCCAATGCAGGGGGGCGGAGGCTAAGTCAGCCCCTGCTTGGTCCACCCGGGGATATCGATGCGCCTGTCGCGCTTTTTTCTGCCCACGCTCAAGGAAGCGCCGTCCGACGCCCAGATCGTCTCGCACCAGCTGATGCTGCGCGCCGGGATGATCAAGCAGGAGGCCGCCGGCATCTACGCCTGGCTGCCGCTGGGCCTGCGGGTGCTCAAGAAGGTCGAGCAGATCGTGCGCGAGGAGATGGACCGCGCCGGCGCCATCGAGCTCCTGATGCCGACCCTGCAGCTGGCCGACCTGTGGCGCGAGAGCGGCCGCTACGAGGCCTATGGCGACGAGATGCTGCGCATCACCGACCGCCACAAGCGCGACCTGCTCTATGGTCCCACGGCCGAGGAGGTGGTCACCGACATCTTCCGCGCCTCGGTGAAGAGCTACAAGGACCTGCCCAAGAACCTCTACAACATCCAGTGGAAGTTCCGGGACGAGCGCCGCCCGCGCTTCGGCGTCATGCGCGGCCGCGAATTCCTGATGAAGGACGCCTACAGCTTCGACCTCGACGAGGCCGGCGCCCGGGCGGCCTACAACCGCATGTTCATCGCCTACCTCAACACCTTCGCCCGCATGGGCCTCAAGGCCGTGCCGACCCGCGCCGACACAGGCCCGATCGGCGGCGATCTTTCCCACGAGTTCATCGTCCTGGCCGAGACCGGCGAGAGCCAGATCTACTGCAACAAGGATCTGGTCGAGATGGGCGCCCCGGGCCCCGACGTCGACTGGGACGGCGACCTGTCGCCGCTGGTCGAGGCCCGCACCAGCCTCTACGCCGCCGCCGACGAGATGCATGACGAGGCCGCCTACGCCGCCATCCCCGAGGACAAGCGCCTGACCGCCCGCGGCATCGAGGTCGGCCACATCTTCTACTTCGGGACCAAATACTCCGAGCCGATGAAGGCCCGCGTCAGCGGCCCCGACGGCCAGGACCATGTCGTGCACATGGGCAGCTACGGCGTCGGCGTCTCGCGCCTGCTGGGCGCCATCATCGAGGCCAGCCACGACGAGAACGGCATCATCTGGCCCGAGGCCGTCGCCCCGTTCGACCTGGCCCTGATCAACCTGCGGGTCGGCGACGAAGCCTGCGACGCGGCCTGCGAGAAGACCTATGCGGCCATGACCGCGGCCGGCAAGACGGTGCTCTATGACGACACCAGCGAGCGCCCGGGCGGCAAGTTCGCCACCGCCGACCTGATCGGCCTGCCCTGGCAGATGATCGTCGGGCCCAAGTCGATCGCCGAAGGCAATGTCGAGATCCGCAACCGCGCCACCGGCGAGAAATCGGTCGCCCCGCTCGACGCGGTCATCGCCGGCCTGACGGGCAAGCCGGGATGAGCCAGCCCATGGCCTCCGGCGCGGCCCCTTTCGGGCTCTGGGAGCGGGCGATCGCGTTCCGCTACCTGCTGGCCGTCCGCAAGAGCGGCGGCGTGGCGCTGGTGACCATCTTCGCCTTCGTCGGCATCGCCATGGCGGTGTTCGCGCTGATCACCGTGATGAGCGTGATGAACGGCTTCCGGTCCGAGCTTCTGGACCGGCTTCTGGGCTTCAACGGCCACGCCTATGTCGCCGGCGGCATCCTGGGCAGCCCCGACCGCGACGCGGCCGTCGAGCGTATCCGCAAGGTTCCGGGCGTGGTCCGCGCCACCCCGATGATCCAGGGCCAGGTGATCGTCATGGGCCCGGCCCAGATCACCGGCGCCATCGTGCGCGGCGTGTCGCCGGCCGATGTGAAGGCCACGGAGATCATCTCTGGCAACATCAAGCGCGGCTCGCTCGACGGCTATGGCCAGGGCGACTACGGCGGCGACCTGATCCTGATCGGCGACCGCATGGCCGCCGCGCTCGGCGTCTCGCCCGGCGACCCGGTGACCCTGATCTCGCCGACCGGCGCCACCACCGCCTTCGGCCAGAGCGTCAACCAGAAGGACTACACCGTCGGCGGCGTATTCTCGGTCGGCATGAGCGAGTTCGACCAGGCCTTCATCTACATGCCGCTGGAGCAGGCCCAGCTGTTCTTCGGCCGCGAGGGCTCGGTCGACAAGATCGAGATCATGCTCGAGAGCGCCGACGAGGCCATCGGCATGAAGCCCGCCCTGACCCGCGCGGCCGGGCCGGCGGCCCTGGTCTTCGACTGGACCCAGGAGAACGAGAGCTTCTTCAACGCCCTGCAGATCGAGCGCTCGGCCATGCGCCTGATCCTGATGATCCTGGTGGCCATCACCACCCTCAACATCATCGCCGGCCTGGTGATGATGGTGCAGAACAAGCGGCGCGACATCGGCATCCTGCGCACGGTCGGCGCCAGCCAGGGCGCGATCATGCGCATCTTCTTCATGGCCGGCTCGCTGATCGGCGTGCTCGGCGCGGCCACGGGCCTGGTGCTGGGCGTGGTCGTCTGCCTGAACATCGAGACGATCCAGAGACTGGTCGAGGGCGTCACCGGCGCCCAGGTGTTCAACCCGGAGATCTACTTCCTCAGCCATGTGCCGGCGAAGATCGAGTGGAGCGAGGTCGGGCTGGTCACGGCCTGGGCCCTGTTCATGAGCTTCATCGTCACCCTGCTGCCGGCCTGGCTGGCCTCGCGCCTCGATCCGGTGGAGGCGCTTCGCTATGAGTAGCCCGGTGCTCTCCCTGCGTGGCGTCAAGCGCACCTACGTCACCCGATCGGGCGACCTGCCGGTGCTCAAGGGCGTCGACCTGGACGTCATGCCCGGCGAGATCGTCGGGCTGATCGGTCCCTCGGGCTCGGGCAAGTCGTCGCTGCTGCACGCCGCCGGCCTGCTGGAACATCCCGACGGCGGCACGGTCAGCGTCGTCGGCCAGGACTGCACGAAGCTGTCGAGCCGCGTCCGCACGAAGGTCCGGCTGACCACGATCGGCTTCGTCTACCAGTTCCACCACCTGCTGCCGGAGTTCACGGCGCTGGAGAACGTGGCCATGCCGGCGATGATCGCCGGCCGCGGGGGCGGCTATGCGCGGGAGCGGGCGGAAACCCTGCTGACCGGGCTGGGCCTTGGCGAGCGTCTCGACCATCAGCCGGCCCAGCTGTCGGGCGGCGAGCAGCAGCGGGTCGCCATCGCCCGCGCCCTGACCAACGAGCCGCGCCTGCTGCTGGCCGACGAGCCGACCGGAAACCTCGACCCGGAGACGGCCACTGTCGTCTTTCAGCAGCTGTACGAGCTGGCCCGTACCACGGGCGTCGCCGCCGTGATCGCCACCCACAATCTCGAGCTCGCACGCTATATGGACCGCGTCTTCGCCATGAAGGACGGCCATCTCGAGAAGCAGCGCGGCTAGAGCCTGGGTCAGGCTCTGGACCTTTGACTCCTGTGCGCGATTCAACGGTCGGACGGTTCCGTCCGACCGCGTCGTGCTCCTGACGCCCCGACCGGGGAACGTCCGTCTACATCGCAACGTTCGCAGACCCATGATCGCCCCGTTTTCGCCCCTTTCGAAGGGTTTTCAGGGCTTTGTCCATTTATCTTCAACGGGAGCACCAGCTTGACCCGGCAGTTCGACATTACCGGCCAGTCCGGCGCCCAGTACCGCTACAAGGCGCTGGAGGAGCTCAAGCCGGTGTCGCCGGGCGGGGCCAACTATCTGTTCGTCAGCTGGAGCGGCGACACGGCGAAGATCATCCACGCCGGTGAGACCGACAGCCTGCACCGCGCCGTGTTCGACACCTGGGACGAGGCGCGGGTCGACCATGGCGCCACGGAGATCATCGCCCGCCTGAACATCACCGGCGCCGTCCGCCGGGCTGAACAGGCCGACATCGTCGCCAAACACCGTCCGCCGATGAACCCGCCGCCGCCTGCCGCGAAGGTCAAGGCCGACAGGGCTGAAGCCGACGACGCCAAGCCCGCTGACCCGGCGCGCCAGGCGGGCTGAGGGCCGCGTCCTGGGGACGGTCCGGTGGACCGTTCCGGGAGAACGCCGATTCACCGGTTGACGAGAACAAAAACGCAACATAGAACAAACGGGCAACTCTATATTGGCTCTGAGCTGGGGAGGCCCGAATGGCCCGGATCGCGCGTGAATCGCTGGCTTTGTTTTCCGTCGTCGGCTTCTGCTGGATGATGTGTTCGGTCGCCGCGCTCGCCGCCTGACCGGGCCGCCTGAATGACCGCGCCGCGACGCTGAATCGTCGTAGAAGGATGATCAGTCCGAGGGAGTAGCCGCATGGCCGACGCCGCCGTCATGGAGAACGGGTTCGTTCACCTGCGGGTCCGCTCGGCCTATTCGCTGCTCGAGGGGGCGATCAAGGCCGACGCGGTGGGCAAGATGGCCGCTGCGGCGGACATGCCGGTCGTTGCGGTGGCCGACCGGGCCAACCTGTTCGGCGCGCTGGAGTTCTCGGTCGCCACCAAGGAGGCGGGGGTACAGCCGATCGTGGCCTGCGCCCTGCCGATCACCGGCATCGGCGAGGGGCGGAGCGAACGCTGGGCGCGGACGCCGGTGATCGTGCTGCTGGCCCAGAACGAGCGCGGCTATCTCAATCTCACGGAGCTGTCGTCCTCGGCCTATCTGGACGTCGATCCGAGCGACGAGCCCTGCGTACCGTGGTCGAAGGTCATCGAGCACGCCGAGGGTCTGCTGCTGCTGTCGGGCGGTCCGGACGGTCCGGTCGATCCGCTGTTCGCCGCCGGCAAGGCGGGGGAGGGGGCCGCGGCCCTGGCCGAGATGTACCGGGTGTTCGGCGACCGGCTCTATGTCGAGCTGCAGCGCCACGGCCGGCCCGAACAGGCGGCCGCCGAGCCGGGGCTGGTGGCCTGGGCCTACGACAACGATGTGCCGCTGGTGGCCACCAACGACGTCTTCTTCGGCCAGAGCGACATGTACGAGGCGCATGACGCGCTGCTCTGCATCGCCGACGGCGCCTTCATCGGCCAGGACGAACGTCGCCGGGTGACGGCCGAGCACTGGTTCAAGCCGGCGGACGCCATGCGGGCCCTGTTCGCTGATCTGCCGGAGGCCTGCGACAACAGCCTCGACATCGCCCGGCGCTGCGCCTTCATGGTCAACAAGCGCGATCCGATCCTGCCGCGCTTTCCGACCACCGAGGGGCGGACCGAGCCGGACGAACTGGCACACCAGGCTGCCGAGGGGCTGCGCCGCCGTCTGGAAGGGCTGGAGCTTGCGGCCGGGGAGGGCGAGTACTGGGCGCGTCTCGAGCGCGAGATCGGCGTCATCCAGCGGATGGGCTTTTCGGGCTACTTCCTGATCGTTTCGGACTTCATCAAATGGGCCAAGGCCCAGGGCATTCCGGTCGGACCGGGCCGGGGTTCGGGCGCCGGCTCGCTGGTCGCCTGGGCCCTGACCATCACTGACCTGGACCCGCTGCGCTTCGGGCTGCTGTTCGAGCGGTTCCTCAATCCCGAGCGGGTCTCCATGCCCGACTTCGACATCGACTTCTGCCAGGAGCGGCGGGAGGAGGTGATCGAGTATGTGCAGGACAAGTACGGCAAGGGCCGGGTCGCCCAGATCATCACCTTCGGCACCCTGCAGGCCCGTGCGGTGCTGCGCGACGTCGGCCGGGTGATGCAGCTGCCGCTGGGTCTGGTCGACAGGCTGTGCAAGATGGTGCCGAACAATCCAGCCAATCCGACGACCCTGGCCCAGGCCATCAACATCGAACCGCGTCTGAAGCAGGCCCGTGACGAGGATCCCTCCGTCGCCCAGTGCCTGGAGGTGGCGCTGCGGCTGGAGGGGCTGTACCGCAACGCCTCGACCCACGCCGCCGGGGTGGTGATCGGCGACCGGCCGCTGACCGAGCTTACGCCGCTGTACAAGGATCCGCGCTCGGAACTCCCGGCCACCCAGTTCAACATGAAGTGGGTCGAGAGCGCCGGCCTGGTGAAGTTCGACTTCCTGGGCCTCAAGACCCTGACCGTGCTCGACCGGGCGGTGAAGCACCTGGCGCGGCGGGGCGCCGACGTCGATCTCAGCAAGCTGCCGTTCGACGACGCGCCCTCCTACGAGTTGATGGGGTCGGGCCAGACGGTCGGGGTGTTCCAGCTGGAAAGCCAGGGCATGCGCGACACCCTGCGCAAGATGCGGCCCGCCTCGCTTGAGGAGGTCACCGCCCTGATCTCCCTCTACCGGCCGGGCCCGATGGACAACATCGACGCCTTCGTCGACACCAAGTTCGGCCGCCGGCCGATGGATGTTCTGCACCCCTCGCTCGAGCCGGTGCTGAAGGAGACCTACGGCGTCATCGTCTACCAGGAACAGGTGATGCAGATCGCCCAGATCCTGGCCGGCTACAGCCTGGGTGAAGCCGACCTGCTGCGCCGGGCCATGGGCAAGAAGAAGAAGGAGGAGATGGACCAGCAGAAGGCCCGGTTCGTCTCCGGCGCCTCCGAGCGCGGCGTCGATCCGGCCCAGGCCGCGTCGATCTTCGAACTGGTCGAGAAGTTCGCCGGCTACGGCTTCAACAAGTCGCACGCGGCGGCCTATGCGCTGATCAGCTACCAGACCGCCTGGCTGAAGGCCAATGCGCCGGTCGAGTTCCTCGCCGCCTCGATGAGCCTGGACCTCTCCAACACCGACAAGCTGGCGGTCTTCTACCAGGACGCCCGCCGCTTCAAGGTCAAGGTCCTGCCGCCGGATGTGAACCGCTCGGGCGCCGACTTCGACGTCGAGGACGGGGCGGTGCTCTATGCGCTGGGCGCGGTGCGCAACGTCGGCTTCGCCGCCATGCAGCACCTGGTCGAGATACGCCGCGAGGGCGGGCCGTTCCGCGACCTGTTCGACTTCGTCGAGCGGGTCGACCCGCGTCAGGTCAACAAGCGGGCGCTGGAGAATCTGGCCCGGGCCGGGGCCTTCGACTCCCTGCATCCCAATCGCGCCCAGATCGTCGCCGCCGCCGATCTGCTGATCGCCCACGGCCAGGCCGAGGCGAGCGACCGCAACTCCGACCAGCTCAGCCTGCTGGGCGGCGAGAAGACCGAGAGCTCGCGCCCGCGCCTGCCGCGCACCGAGCCCTGGGACCAGATCCGCCGCCTCGACGAGGAGCTGGCCGCCGTCGGCTTCTACCTGACGGGGCATCCGCTCGAAGACATGGTCGACGTGCTGCGCCGCCGTCGCACCACCATGGTCACAGAGGCCATCGTCCAGGCCGAGGCCGGATCGGAGGCCTTCCGCATGGCCGGCGTCGTGCGCCGCCGGCAGGAGCGGGTGCAGCAGAGCGGCGACCGCTTCGCCTTCGTCTCCCTGTCCGATCCGACAGGCGAATATGAGGTGCTGTTCCCGCCCGAGGCGCTGCGCAAGTGCCGCGACGCACTCGAGCCGGGCAAGGCGGTGTTGCTCAAGGTCAGGGCCAAGTCCCGCGACGGCGAGGTCCGCTTCTTCGGCGACGACGCCGAGCCGCTCGATAAGGCCGTTGAGCATGTCGCCGCCAGCCTGCGGGTGCATCTCTCGCCGCATTCGACCGAGATCGAGGCCCTCAAGACGCGGCTGCTCGGCGCGGCGACCCAGCGCGGCGGAGAGGTGGTGCTGGTCGCCGGTCTGGGCGGCGGCCGCGAGGTCGAGCTTAAGCTGCCCGGCTTTTACAGTCTCGACGCCGCCCTGCGCGGGGCCCTGAAGACCGCACCGGGCGTGGCCTATCTGGAGGACGTGTAGGGGGGTGATCCTCTGCCGCACCGACGAAGGCCGCTGAGACGCGGGACCTGGGAGAACCTGCGCTACCCCGCCACCCTGCTCCGCAGGGTCCCCCGCCCCGCAAGCGGGGAGGATAGCCGTGGTAGCCCCAACCCCTTGCTTTTCCCGGCCATTCCCCCTACATGCGCCGCCATCACGCACGCGGACGTTCGGCTGCTTCGGGGAGACATCCCGTTTCAGTCCGTTCCGGTCCCCAGATCACTGGGGGTTTGTCCGCGGAGGCGACAACCGGAAAAAGGATAAAAGAGACCTATGGCTCTCCCCGAATACTCCATGCGTCAGCTGCTCGAAGCCGGCGCCCACTTCGGCCACCAGACCCACCGCTGGAACCCGAAGATGGACCGCTACATCTTCGGCTCGCGCTCGAACATCCACATCATCGACCTGTCGCAGTCGATCCCGCTGCTGCACCAGGCCCTCGTGAAGGTCCGCGAAGTCGCGGCTGCCGGCGGTCGCGTGCTGTTCGTCGGCACCAAGCGCCAGGCGTCGGACCCGGTTGCGGCGGCCGCCAAGCGCTGCGCCCAGTACTACGTCAACCACCGCTGGCTCGGCGGCACCCTGACCAACTGGCGCACCATCTCCGGCTCGATCGCGCGTCTGCGGGAGCTGGAAGGCATCCTCGACGGCGGTGACGGCGGCGGCCGGACCAAGAAGGAACTGCTGACCCTGAACCGCGAGCGCGACAAGCTCGAGCTCAGCCTCGGCGGCATCAAGAACATGGGCGGCATCCCCGACATCATGTTTGTGATCGACACCAACAAGGAAGCGATCGCGATCCTCGAGGCCCGCAAGCTGAATATCCCGGTCATCGCGATCCTCGACACCAACTGCGATCCGGACGGCATCACCTACCCGATCCCGGGCAACGATGACGCCGCCCGCGCCATCCAGCTGTACGTCGACCTGATCGCCGATTCGGTTCTGGACGGCATGGCCGCCGGAACCGTAGCCTCGGGCGTCGATATCGGCGCCTCGATCAACCCGGTCGAGCCGATGCTGGCCCGAGAGATGACGCCGGAGCCCGCTCCCGCCGCTGAAGCCGCCGCTGAACTGGAGGCCGCCGCGGCCCCCGAAGCGGCTCCGGCCGAAGCCCAGGCTGAACCTGAAGCGACGGTGCCCGCCGCCGCCGAGGAACCGGCCGCCGGCTGACGTCCCGCTCGCCGCGGCGGGCGTAAGCTTCACGAACCCTTCGCAGCCGGGCGGTAACGCCCGGCTGCAACCCCATCCGATGAGTCCCTATTTCAGGAGGACGTACTATGGCGGAGATCACCGCTGCGCTGGTCAAGGACCTGCGCGAGAAGACCGGCGCCGGCATGATGGACTGCAAGAAGGCGCTGACCGAAAACAATGGCGACTTCGAAGCGGCCACCGACTGGCTGCGCACCAAGGGTCTGAGCCAGGCCGGCAAGAAGGCCGATCGCGTCGCCGCTGAAGGCGTCGTGGCCGTGGCCCTGCGCAAGGACGGCAAGGGCATGACCGGCGCGGTCATCGAGCTCAACGCCGAGACCGATTTCGTCGGCCGCAACGAGACCTTCCAGGGCGTCGCCCGCAAGGTCGCGGCCGTCGCGCTCGAGACCGGCGACAACGTCGAGGCCGTTCGCGCGGCCAGGACGGCCGACGGCGAAGAGGTCCAGATGCTGGTCACCAACCTCATCGCCACCATCGGCGAGAACATGGCCGTGCGCCGCACCGCGAAGCTGAGCGTCGCCGAAGGCTCCGTCTCGGCCTATGTGCACAACGCGGTCGCGCCGGAAGTGGGCAAGCTGGGCGTGCTCGTGGCTCTGGAAGGCGCCGCCGATCAGGCCGCGATGCAGGAACTCGGCCGCAAGATCGCCATGCACGTGGCGGCGACCAACCCGCTGTCCCTGTCCTCCGAGGACCTGGACCCGGCGGCGGTCGCCAAGGAACGCGCGATCCTGGTCGAGAAGGCCAAGGAACAGGGGCGGCCGGACAACATGATCGACAAGATCGTCGACGGCCAGATTTCCAAGTTCCAGCGTGAAGTCGTGCTGCTCGAGCAGCCCTTCGTCATGAATCCGGACCAGACGATCAAGGCCCTGATCGCCGACAGCGGCAAGGAACTGGGCGCCGAGATCAAGATGACCGGCTTCGTGCGTCTCGCCCTGGGCGAAGGCGTCGAAAAGAAGGAAAGCGACTTCGCCGCCGAGGTCGCCTCGATGACCGGCGGGAACTGATCCCGTCGTCTGACCGTCCAAATGGGGCGCGTCCGGTTCACGCCGGGCGCGCCCTTGGTCTATGGTCTCCCAGCTTTCCCGACTCGCGAGTAACTGCCGCCCGATGAGCGCCATGCCCTACAAGAGAATACTTCTGAAGGTCTCCGGCGAGGTCCTGATGGGCGACACGCCCTTCGGCATCGACATGGGGACGGTCGCGGCCGTGGCTCAGGACATCAAGCAGATCGCCGAGGCCGGCGTGGAGCTGTGCCTGGTGATCGGCGGCGGCAACATCTTCCGCGGCCTGGCCGGGGCGGCCCGCGGCATGGACCGGGCCAACGCCGACTACATGGGCATGCTGGCCACCGTGATGAACGCCCTGGCCATGCAGGACGCGCTCGAGCACATCGGCGTCTCCACCCGCGTTCAGTCCGCCATCCCGATGCCGACCGTCTGCGAGCCGCTGATCCGCCGTCGCGCCGAGCGCCACATCGAGAAGGGGCGGGTGGTGATCTTCGCCGCCGGCACCGGCAATCCGTTCTTCACCACCGACAGCGGCGCCGCCCTGCGCGCGGCCGAAATGAAGTGCGACGCCCTGTTCAAGGGCACCAGCGTCGACGGCGTCTACACGGCCGACCCCAAGAAGGACGCCTCCGCGACCCGCTACGACCGCCTGAGCTATCACGACGTGCTGGCCAGGGACCTGAAGGTCATGGACGCCTCCGCCATCAGCCTGATGCGCGAAAACGGAATCCCCATCGTGGTGTTTTCCATTCGCGAGCGCGGCAATCTGATGAAGGTGATCAAGGGCGAAGGCGTCCACACCGTCATTGCTGAAGACGAATAAGAAGAAGGAATCTGCACATGGCCTCGACCGAAAAGCCGGTGCTGGCGAACTACAAGGGGCGGATGGACAAGGCCGTCGCCGCCCTGAAGGAAGAATTCGCGTCGCTGCGCACCGGGCGGGCGTCGGCCAGTCTGCTCGACCAGATCATGGTCGATGCCTACGGCTCGACCACGCCCCTGACCCAGGTTGGCTCCGTCAGCGTCCCCGAGCCGCGCTCGATCAGCGTCAGCATCTGGGACCGCGCCCTGGTGGTCTCGGTGGAGAAGGCGATCCGCAACTCCGGGCTGGGCCTCAATCCGGTCGTCGAAGGTCAGAACCTGCGCATTCCGATCCCGCCGCTGACCGAGGAGCGCCGCAAGGACCTGGTCAAGATCGCCGGCAAATACGCCGAAAGTCAGAAGATCGCTGTCCGCAACGTCCGTCGTGACGCCAACGACGACCTGAAGAAGGCCGAGAAGGACGCGGTCATCACCCAGGACGAGCTGAAGCGGATGGAAACCGAGATTCAGAAGTTCACGGACGAGGCGGTGAAGCGCATCGACGAGACCTTGAAAACCAAAGAACAAGAGATCATGCAGGTTTGATCCGGCCTTGGACGGGGTAGGTCCCGGCTGGACGAGGGGAGTGGCGATGACGCCGAAGGACAGGCCTCTGCATGTCGCCATCATCATGGATGGTAACGGGCGCTGGGCCAAAAAACGCGGCCTGCCCCGCACCTTCGGTCATCGCGAGGGCGTGAAGGCGCTCAAGCGCGTGGTCGAGAGTGCGCCGGACCACGGCGTCGGCATCCTGACCGTGTTCGGCTTTTCGACGGAGAACTGGCGTCGGCCGGTGGCGGAAGTCTCCGAGCTGATGAACCTGCTAAAGTCTTATGTCGAAAGCGATCTGGACCGCCTGCATCGCGAAGGCGTGCGGGTGCGCATCCTGGGCCGGCGCACCGGTCTCAAGCCTGACATTCTGGAAATCATCGAACGGGCCGAGCGCCGCACCGCCCATAACAGCCGCTTCCTGCTGCAGGTCGCCTTCAACTACGGCGGGCAGGGCGACCTCGTCGATGCGGCGCGCAAGTTCGCCGAGGCGGTCGAACGGGGCGAGGCCCGGGCCGCCGACCTCGACGAGGCGATGTTCGGGTCCTACCTGTCGACGACCGGGGCCCCGGCTCCCGACCTCATCGTCCGCACCAGCGGCGAACGCCGCCTCTCCAACTTCCTGCTCTGGGAGTGCGCCTACGCCGAACTGGTCTTCCAGGACGTCTACTGGCCGGACTACGGACCCGAGCACTTGGAATCCGCCATCGCAGAGTATGCGGCCCGTGAGCGGCGATACGGCGGAGCAGCGTCTGATGACGTCCTCGCCACCGGGTAGGGAGTTCGACTGGAGCAATCTTGCCGTCCGGGCCGCATCCGCCACGCTGCTGATCCCGGCCGTGCTCGGCGCGATCTGGTACGGCGGCGGCCCCTTTCTGCTGATGATCGCCGTCGCCATCGGATTGATGGCGGTCGAGTGGGGCAAGATGAGCACCCCGGAGGCCCCGGCCGAGATCGCGGTGACCATAACCGTGGCCGTGCTGGCCGCCGTCTTCGCCGCCCAGGTCGGCTGGTACAGAAGCGCCTGGGCCTTGATGATCTGCGGGGCGCTGATCGCCGCCTTCATCACCCGTCACAAGGTCGAGCGGGCCGCCGACGCGGCCTATGGCGTCATCTACATCGCCCCGGCCTGTATCGCGATGGTCTGGCTGCGCAATCCGTCGGGCGAGACCTTCAGCTGGTCGATGTCGCAGGGCGTGGCCTGGATGCTGCTGCTGTTCGTGGTCACATGGGCCGCCGACATCTTCGCCTTTCTCGTCGGCAGCCTGCTCAAGGGTCCCAAGCTCTGGCCGCGCTTCTCGCCCAACAAGACCTGGTCGGGCTTCTTCGGCGGCGTGGCCGGCTCGGTCACGGCGGCGATTGCCTTCGCCGCCGTGACCCCGCTGGACATCGAATGGTACGCCGCCGCCCTCGTCGGGCTGGTGGGCGGCCTGGCGACCATGGCTGGGGACCTCTGGGAGTCGATGCTGAAGCGCCGGTTCGGTGTCAAGGATTCGGGCGACCTGATTCCCGGTCACGGCGGGCTACTGGACCGGGTCGACGGGCTTCTGTTCGCCACCATCGTCATCGCCGCGGCCCGGGTGGTCGACCATTGGGGCTGGATCCGTTGAGCCTGCGCACCGTCACTGTCCTGGGATCCACCGGCTCGATCGGGGTGTCGACGCTGGACCTGTTCGCCAAGTCCGGCGCGCCGGTCGACATCCTCGCCCTGACCGCCGGGCGCAATGTCGCGCGACTGGCCGAACAGGCGCTGAGGTGGCGGCCCCGGGTCGCCGTCATCCAGGACGAGAGTCTGCTTCCGGAACTGCGTGACCGGCTGGCCGGGTCGGGAATCGCGGTGGCCGCCGGCGATGCGGCGGTTCGCGACGCCGCCGACATGGACGCCCAGTGGGTGATGTCGGCCATCGTCGGCGCGGCCGGCCTGGCGCCGACCATGGCCGCGGCGCGGCGGGGAGCCATCATCGCCCTGGCCAACAAGGAGAGCCTCGTCTGTTGCGGCCCGGCGCTGCTGGACGCGGCCAGGGCGGCGGGCGGCGGCGTGATCCCTGTCGATTCCGAGCACTCCGCCATCTTCCAGGTGCTGCAGCCCGACTGCCTGCACCGGGTCGCGCGCCTGATTCTGACCGCTTCGGGCGGACCTTTCCGCACCTGGACGGCGGCGCAGATGGCCGCTGCGACGCCGGAACAGGCCATCGCCCACCCAAACTGGAGCATGGGCGCCAAGATCTCGGTCGATTCCGCCACGATGATGAACAAGGGCCTGGAGATGGTGGAGGCGTCCTATCTGTTCGCCACGCCGCCCGAGCGAATCGATGTCGTCATCCACCCCCAGTCGGTGATCCACAGTATGGTCGAGTACTCCGACGGCTCGACCCTGGCGCAGATGGGGCCGCCGGACATGAAGGCGCCGATCGCCTGCGCCTGGGCCTGGCCCGACCGGCTGCCATGGCCCGCGGAGCCGCTGGATCTGCCGAAAATCGGCCAGCTGACCTTCGAGGCGCCGGATGGCGAGCGGTTCCCGGCCATCGATCTGGCCCGGGCCGTGCTGCGCGCTGGAGGCGGCGCGCCCGCCGCCATGAACGCCGCCAATGAGGTCGCGGTCGCCGCCTTCCTTGACCGCAAGATCGGCTTTCTCGATATTGCCCCGCTGGTGTCGGAAACCCTCGACCGCATGAACGGTGTGGGGGACCTGTCGGCCAGCGCGGGGGGCGATGCTCTGGAAGTGGCGATGATGGTCGATGCGAGCGCTCGCCGCGTTGCGGTCGATGCGCTTTCCCGGCGTCAGCGCCCCCAGTGATCGTTAGGGAGTAATCTGCGTCGATGCCTGACCTTGTGTCGTGGATATTGCCGTTCCTGTTCGTCCTGACGTTCGTCGTCACGGTTCACGAACTGGGACATTACTGGGCGGCGCGGGCCTTCGGCACCGTGATCGATTGCTTCTCGATAGGCTTCGGCCGCGCGATCTTCAAATGGCGCGACAAGCGGGATGTCGAGTGGCGGATCGGCTGGATTCCGCTGGGCGGCTACGTCCGCTTCGCCGGCGATGACAACGCCGCCAGCACGGTGCCCGACGGCGCCGATCTGGAGGTGATGAAGCAGAAAATCCTCGCGCATAACGACCCCGCCACGGTCCAGCGCTTCTTCCATTTCAAGCCGGTGTGGCAGAGGGCGATCATCACCGCCGCCGGGCCGGTGGCCAATTTTGTCCTGTCAGCGGTCCTGTTCACGCTTCTGCTGGCCGTGTTCGGCGAGCCGCGCACCCCGGCCGTGGTCGCAGGCGTGGCTCCCGGCGGGGCCGGGGACAAGGCGGGCTTCGTGGCCGGCGACCAACTGCGCACCATGGACGGGCGGGCCGTCCGCGACTTCCGCCAGGTCCAGCAATACGTCTCGCTTCGGCCCGGAGACCCGATCACCTTCGTGGTCGAGCGCGGCGCGCGGGACGTCACCCTTGTCGCGACCCCTGTGACGGTCGTCGTGGAAGACAAGATCGCCGGACGCCACAAGATTGGGCGTCTTGGGCTTGAGTCAGGTCCGGGCGAATGGGTGCGCTACAATCCGCTGGAAGCCGCCGGCCTCGGCGTCACCCGCACTGTCGGCCTGATCGGCACGACGTTCGACTATCTGGGACGCCTGGTCACCGGGCGGATATCCGCCGACCAGATCAGCGGCGTCATCGGAATCGCCAAGGTTTCCGATGGCGTGGCCAAGGCCAGCGTCGAGGGCTCCAGCAGCGCTCCGGAGGCCGCGGTGAACCTGACGGCCAACCTGTTGCTCATTGTGGCGTTGATCTCGGTGAGCGTCGGTTTCCTCAATCTGCTCCCGATCCCGGTTCTGGATGGTGGACACCTGCTGTTTTACGCCTATGAAGCCGTGGCGCGTCGGCCACTGGCCGCGAGTGTTCAGGCCGTCGGCTATCGCCTTGGTCTTGCCTTGCTGTTGGGATTCATGCTGTTCGCGGGCTGGAACGACCTGCAGCGCTACGACCTGTTCAATTTCCTCGGCGGTCTGTTCTCGTGAGCACCCGCCGACCGCCGATGGCAGATATGATGAAGCAGTACCGGGCGCGTAGCGCCGCGATCGTCTCCGGTTTCGCTCTCCTTGCCGGGGTGGCGCCGTTCGCCGTCCCGGGAACGGCGGTGGCGCAGGTCCAGTCAGGCGTCGTTCAACGCATTACGGTCCAGGGCAACGAGCGCATCGAGGCGGGGACGGTTCTCTCCTATCTGCCGATCGCGCCCGGCGACACGGTCGACCCCTCGCGTATCGACGTTGCGCTGAAGACCCTGTTCCGCACCGATCTGTTCTCGGACGTCAAGATCGACCTGCAGGCCAACGGCGACCTGCTGGTGCGCGTGGTCGAGAACCCGATCATTAACCGCGTGATCTTCGAGGGGAACCAGGGGCTCAAGGAAGACAAGCTCAAGGACGAAGTCACCATCCGTCCGCGCGGCATCTTCACCCGCGCCAAGGTCCAGGGCGACGTCCAGCGGATCATCGAGCTCTACCGGCGTTCGGGCCGGATCGGCGTCACGGTGACGCCGCAGATCGTCGAGCTGCCGCAGAAGCGGATCGACCTGATCTTCAAGATCGAGGAAGGCCCCAAGAGCGGCGTGCTCTCGCTCAACTTCCTGGGTAACAGCGAGTTCTCCGACGGCGACCTGGCCGACGCCATCGTCACCGAGGAGAGCCACTGGTACAAATTCCTGTCGAACAACGCCAACTACGATCCCGACCGGATCGAGTACGACAAGGAACAGCTGCGGAAATTCTACCGCAACAAGGGCTACTACGACTTCCGGGTGATCTCCGCGATCGCCGAGCTGGCACCGAACAAGAACGGTTTTGTCATCACCTACACGGTGGAGGAAGGCCCGCGGTACAAGTTCGGCAAGCTGACTGTCGACACCGAGCTCAAGAAGCTCGACGGAACGGTTCTGGCCCAGCTGCTGCCCGTTCGCGAGGGCGAACTCTACCAGGACGAGTCGATCGAACAGGCGACGGACGCCCTGACCTTCGCCGCCGGCGCCGCCGGGTTCGCCTTTGTCGATGTCCGCCCGCGCTACGTGGCCAACCGTGAAACCCGCACCGTCGACGTGACCTTCCAGGTTCGCGAGGGGCCGCGCGTCTACATTGATCGCATCGACATCGTCGGCAACACCCGCACCCTGGACTATGTGATCCGGCGTGAGCTGAACCTGTCCGAGGGCGATGCCTACAACCGCGTTCTCGTTGATCGGTCGCGCAACCAGATCCGCTCGCTTGGCTTCTTCAAGGACGTGACGATCGAGGAGGTCCCCAGCGGCCAGCCTGACCGCACCGCGCTGCGGGTGCAGGTCGAGGAGCAGCCGACGGGCGAACTGTCCTTCAGCGCCGGCTACAGCTCGATCGATCAGCTGGTCATCGATCTGGGCATCAGCGAGCGCAACTTCCGCGGCCGCGGCCAGAACGTGCGGGCGCGGGTTTCGGTGGGCTCGCTGCGTCAGCAGATCGACTTCTCGTTCACCGAGCCGCGCTTCCTGGGGCGTGACCTGCGCGCCGGGCTCGATCTGTACTCGTACCGCTACAACTTCAGCAGCCAGACCTCGTTCGACACCGCTTCGCTCGGCGGCGGCGTGCGACTGGGCTTCCCGCTGACCCAGAACGCCTCGATGTCGCTGCGTTACACACTGCGGTCGGATGAGGTGATCATCGACGATTACCTCTGCGATCCCGGCGCGCTGGTCCTGTCGCCCGCCCTCTGCTCGCAGCGCGGCGCCTACGTCACCTCGTTGGTCGGCTTCGGAATCCGCGTCGACCGCCGCAATGATGCGGTCAAGCCCACCCGCGGCTTCTTCGTCGACCTGAGCCAGGATCTGGCCGGCGTCGGCGGCGACGTGAACTACCTGCGGACCGAGTTCTCGGGCGGCTGGTACCATGGCTTCAATAAGGACTTTGTCCTCAGCGTCAGCGGCACCGCCGGCTATATCGACGGCTGGGGCGGCGACAGCGTTCGCATCAACGACCGGTTCTACAAGGGCGGCAACAGCTTCCGCGGCTTCGAGGTCGCCGGCATCGGTCCTCGCGAGACGGACCGTGAAGACGCCCTGGGCGGCAAGGCCTACGCGATCGGCACCGTTGAACTGACCGTTCCGACCTTCCTTCCGGAACAGTACGGCATCAAGGCTGCGCTGTTCACCGACTTCGGTACGGTGGGGATGCTGGACGATGTCGACAAGGTCGATGTCAACGGCGGGATCGCCGCCACCTGCGGAACCGGGACCGAGCTCTGCGTCCGCGACGACCTGAGCCTGCGGGCCTCCGCGGGCCTTTCGGTCTTCTGGCGGTCGCCGATGGGACCGATTCGTTTCGACTTCAGCCAAATTCTGGCCAAAGAAGACTACGACAAGACGGAAACGTTCCGCTTCTCAACCTCCACAAGGTTCTAGGACTCTCATGACTTTCAAGAAGACCATCGCGGTCGCGGGCGCCTTTGCGACCGCCTTCGCCGTTTTCGCGTCCTCGGCCTCGGCCCAGACGGCGCCCGCCGCCGCTGCTGCGGCGCCCGCGCCGATCCGTCATGGCGCCGCGGTGCCGGGCGTCTGCTTCTACAACTTCGACCGCGCCCTGGCGTCGTCGGACGTCGGCAAGGCCGTCGCCGCCCGGATCAACGTCATCGCCAAGGAAGTCGAGGTCGAGCTCACCAACGACGAGAAGGCCCTTTCAACCGACATCCAGGGCTTTGACCGCGCTCGCGCGACCATGACCCAGGACGCGACCGAGCAGCGGGCCTCGCAACTGACGATCCGCCGCAACGCCCTGGCCCGCAAGCTGGACCTGCGCCAGCGCGAGCTGCAGGCCACCCGCGGCAAGGCCCTGGACCGTATCGAGCAGGAAATGAGCCCGGTGGTCATCGCCACCTACCAGGCGCGTGGTTGCTCGGTGCTGCTCACCGGAGCTGTCGTCACCGGCAATCCGCAGATGGACATCACCGACCAGGTGGTCACGGGCCTGAACGCCAAGATCAAGACCCTGGCCTTCAACCGCGAACGTCTGGACGCACCGGCCGCGGCTCCGGCCGCTCCGGTCGCCGCTGCTGCGGCGCCGAAGCCCAAGCCCTGACCCGGCGACTCGGGATATCGCGGGTCCGTGCGAGGACGTCATGCCTGACCCGCGGTTCTATCTGAACAGAGGCCCGCTTCCGCTGGCCGACCTCATCGCCGCCGTGGGCGGAGAGGTCGCGCCCGGACAGCGGGCCGATCTATTCGTGAGCGCCGCCGCGCCGCTCGACCGCGCCGGACTCGGCGACATCGCCTTCCTGGGTGACCGCAAATATCTTCCGGCCCTGCGGGAGACCCGCGCCGGCGCGGTACTGGTGGCCGAGCCCTTCGTCAGCGACGTTCCGGCGGGATGCCTCGCCGTCGTCGCCAGGCGGCCGCACGCCGCCTGGTCGGCCGCCGCCGGCCTGCTGCACTTTCCCCGTGGCTATGAGCCCGGCGCGCCCGCGATTCACCCGACCGCCGTGATCGAGGACGAAGTTCAGATCGCACCGGGCGTGGTGATCGGACCGGACGCCCGGATCGGCCGGGGGACCCGTCTCGATCCGAACGTTGTCATTGGTCCGGGCGTCTCCATCGGCCGCGACTGCATCATCGGCGCAAACGCCAGCGTGCTGTTCGCCCTGGTCGGCGACCGGGTCCAGATCTACGCCGGCTCGCGGGTCGGAGAGGCCGGGTTCGGAGCTACCGGCGGGGAGGCCGGCGTTGTCGACGTGCCCCAGCTGGGCCGCGTGATCCTGCAGGATGGCGTGACGCTCGGCGCCAACTCCTGCATCGACCGCGGCGCCTGGGAGGACACCGTTGTCGGAGAGAACAGCAAGCTCGACAATCTGACCCACATTGGACACAACGCCCGCCTCGGCCGCAACTGCGTGATGGCGGCCTACTCCGGCCTGTCCGGCACCGTCACCGTCGGCGACGGCGTGTCCATGGGTGGCCGGGTCGGCATCGCCGATCACGTCGACATCGGCGCCGGCGCCCGCCTCGGAGCCGGCTCCGGCGTCTTCCGGCATGTACCGGCCGGTGAAACCTGGGGCGGATTTCCCGCCCAACCGATGAAGGCCTGGCTGCGACAGACCGCATGGCTGGCCAAGAGCACCCGTCCGACCAAGGAAGACAAGGCATGACCGAGGAAGCCGCGACCGGCGTCGCCATCCCCTTTGACGAAATCCTGCAGCGCCTGCCGCATCGCTATCCGTTCCTGATGGTCGACCGCGCCGAGGACTACATTGCCAATACCTCGATCGTCGGTATCAAGCACGTCACCTTCAACGAGCCCTACTTCCAGGGACATTTTCCGGGCAATCCGGTGATGCCTGGTGTGATGATCGTCGAGGCGATCGCCCAGACCGGCGCGCTGATGATGTCCAAGACCCTCGACGTGGACATCACGAAGACGGCGATCTTCTTTATGTCCGTCGACGGCGCCCGTTTCCGCCGTCCGGTGCGGCCGGGCGACAACCTGCGGATGCCGGTGGTGGTGACCCGCGCCCGCGGCGACGTTTTCAAGTTTGCCGGCAAGGCTTTCGTCAACGACAAACTCGCCGCCGAGTGCGAGTTCGCGGCGATGAAGGGCGACAACACCTAGTGGCCCGCATCCATCCCACCGCCATCGTCGATCCGAAGGCCAGGCTGGACGACAGCGTCGAGATCGGCCCGTTCTGCATGGTCGGACCGGACGTGACTCTCGCCAGGGGCGTCAGGCTGCTGTCCCACGCCATCGTCGAGGGGGTCACCGAGGTTGGTGAGGACTGTGTCCTGCACCCGTTCGCCTGCCTTGGCGGCGCGCCACAGCACAGCGCCCACCGGGGCGAGCCCACCCGGGTCATCATCGGCGCGCGCAATGTCTTCCGCGAGCATGTGACGGTTCACGCCGGCACGGCGGGCGGTCGCGGCGTTACAACGGTCGGCGACGACGGACTGTTTATGGTCAGCACCCACATCGGTCACGACTGCATCATCGGCGACAAGGTCACGATGGCCCCCAGCGTCGCGGTCGGCGGTCATGTCTCGGTGAGCGACTTCGTGTTCCTGGGCGGCCTGGCGGCGATCCACCAGTTCACCCGCATCGGGCGTTACGCCTTCGTCGGCGGCGGCGGCATCGTGACCAAGGACGTCATCCCCTATGGCTCGGTGTGGGGCAATCACGCCCACCTCGAGGGGTTGAACCTGATCGGTCTGAAGCGGCGCGGTTTCACGCGCGAGCAGATCGCCGTTCTGCGCGCCGCCTACCGGCTGCTGTTCGCCGATGAGGGCACGTTCCAGGAGCGGTTGGACGACGTGGCCGAGGGCTATGCCCATATCCCGGAGATCGTCGAGATCCTCGAGTTCATCCGCGTCGACGCCACGCGGCCGCTGTGCCTGCCGCATCGCGAGATGTGACGGTGCGCAAGCTGGGGCTCATCGCCGGCGGCGGCGGCCTGCCCGCCGAGATCGCCGAGCGCTGCCGGGCGGCCGGCCGGCCCTATTTCGTGATCCGGCTGCGCGGATTCGCCGACGACGGCACGGCGGACCATCCGTCCGAGGAGATCGGGCTGGCCGAGCTGGGCAAATGCTTCAAGGCCCTGCGTCGCGAAGGCTGCGAGACGGTCTGTTTCGCCGGGAACGTCGCCCGTCCCGACTTCGGCAAGCTCAAGCCCGACATGCGTGGCATGGTCGCACTGCCGGGCGTCATCGCCGCGGCGCGCCAGGGCGATGACGCCATGCTCCGCCGGGTCCTGGAGGAGTTTGGCAAGGAAGGGTTCGAGATCGAGGGCGCGCACGAGGCGGCCGGCAGCCTGACCCTGTCGCTGGGTCTGCTGGGGCGGCACAAGCCGTCGGCGGAGC